>Ga0268386_10001957_pt1 | contig 14393 bp, 12 predicted proteins | sample RVTome_15_FD_200260 | JGI IMG/M metagenome (GOLD analysis project Ga0268386, IMG submission 200260) | Soil microbial communities from uranium-contaminated site in the Upper Colorado River Basin, Wyoming, United States - RVT150D86... ...
TTCGAGGAGTGGGTTTCGGGGGAGATGGCGGTGACCCGATCCAACCCTGGTTATCACGGCAAGGGGACGGAATACACGTTCTATTCCGACGGCTCGATGCGAATCGCCAACCCGGAGGGCGACGATGTCGTGTATGGCGGCAATGCATCCGGCTCCGTGGAGGCCCACTACCTCGAGGGGCCGTTCGTTTCCCGGATCGAGTGGCATGAGCACGCCACCGAGGCCGATGCCTACGAGGCGCTCATCGCCGGCCGGGTCGACTACGTGTACGACCTCGACGGGATGAGTCTCACCATGTACCGGGATACGGCGACCACCACTGACCTGGGCTTGTCGGTGAGCCCTGCCGAGGGCTTTCGCTTCCTCGCGTTCAACCTGCGCAAGCCACCGATGTCCGATCCGGTGTTCCGTCGCGCGGTGGCCACCCTCATCAACAAGGAACAGGTGTCGACCTCGCTGTTCGCAGGAACGCTGTTCCCTGCCTACACGGTCGTCCACCCAGCGCTGGAGACCTTCTACAACGCAGAAGTGAGTCGTCCGGGATGGTCCGAGGGAGCGCCGATGGGGGATGGGCAGCGTTACGAGGCGGCAATGGGTCTGTTGCGTGACGCCGGGTACACGTGGGACCGGGAGCCCCAGGTGAGATTCGACGCCGACGGCGTGTTCCTCGATGTCGCCCCGGGCGAGGGTCTGGCGATGCCGAACGGCGTGAGCATCCCCGACCTCACCATCCTGGCCGCGCCGGCTATCGGAGATGATCCGCTGCGAGCGACCTTCGCGCTCTGGGTCGAGCAATGGATGAGGGATCTCGGCGTGGAAGTGCGCACTGAGCCCACCGACTTCGACTCGATCATCGGCGCCGCGGTCAGCCCGGCCTCGGCCGACGCTGCCCTGGACTGGGATCTCCACGTGCTGGGATGGGGGCGGCCCAACTTGGCTCTGCCCGGGCTGACTCTCGTGGCGTTGTTCCACTCACGCAACGGGATCGAGGTAGGAGGGCTCAACACGACCGGATATGAGAGCTCCGAATTCGACGCGGCCGCCGACTCATTCCTCGTCTCGCGTAACATCACCGAGGCCGCAGCATGGACCAGGGAGATGGAGCGGATCATCGCCCAGGACCTTCCCTACGTCACTCTCTACCGCCCCCCCGTCATCGAGGCCTTTGCTGCCAACGTGGTCTTTCCGGTCTCGGTGGTGATGGGTGGGCACGCCTCCATTCCCGGCGCCTGGCCGGCGTCCGTCCGCCTGGTCGAGTAGCCGTTGGCCCGGCTGGCTGTCTCGATCTTGGCCGTGGCCTTGTTGGCGAGCGGGTGCTCCTCCGATGCGGGGGGCCCGGAGCCACCACGGCCGGTGCCAAGCACCATCCCCACCGCGCCCACGACCACGCTGGCGACAACCACCACCACGGCGTCTCCTCCTTCAGCCGACGAGGTCTGCCCGGCCACCGCGTGTCTCGTCTATCACATCGCCGAGAGAGCCACCTGGTCCGATGGCACGACGGTTACGAGTGACGACTTCATCGCCACCATCGCGGACGCCCTCGACCCGTTGCGGGGTGGGCCATCGACTGGCTACGACCAGATCTCCCACGTCGAGGTCATCGATGACAAGACGTTCCGCCTCGATTTCGACCGGCCGCACGGCGCTTGGCAAAGCCTGTTCGACCGTCTCCAGCCTGCTGCCGGGTCCACGACGATCGAGGACGTGGCATCGACCGGTGCCTTCCGCTTTGTGGAGTGGGTCCCTGGCGACCGGATCGTTTTGGAGCGGATCCCGGGATGGTGGTCGAGCGTCGACCCGATCTCGGGATTGCCGGCAGGTGAGGTCACCGAGATCCGGTTCGTGTTCATCGAGGACCACCAGGACATGCTGACCGCACTGGAACGGGGGGAGGTCGACGTGATCACCACACGTCCCGACGAAGAGACGATCGGCCGTCTCGAGGACGAAGAGGACATCAGGTTCTCCATCGCCCCCGGCCCGTTCTGGGAGCACATCGACTTCCACCACGAGGACAGCCTGCTCGCCCAACGCTGGCTGCGGGAGGCGATCTGGTTGGCAATCGATCGCGAGAAGATCCTCGACCGGACCATCCGGCTGATCGACCCCGGGTCGAGTCGTCTCGACAACACGCTCTGGATGACCAACGCCGCCTGGTATGAGGCTCACATGACCGCCAGCCACGACCCGGCGGCTGCCGAGCAGATCCTGGTGGACAACTCGTGTGTCCTCGATGACGACGACGTCTACCGCTGTGGGGATCGACGACTCGAGTTCGTCTGGGCAACGACCAGCGACGATCCGGCCCGGCGGGAGATCTTCGAGTCGGTCTCCGAGGATCTGGCCGCGGTGGGCATCGACCTGGCAGGCGCCTTTCGTCCTCCGTCGGCGTTCGTCGCCCGCGAGTTCCTCTTCGGCTCCAGCGAGGTATGGCAGATCATCAACTTCTCATGGAGGGCCCGGTCCGATCCCCACGTCGCGGAGACGACCTACTTATGCGAGGGCGAGCTCAACGTGAACAGGTACTGCAATCCCGAGCTGGAGTCCCTGATGCGAGCGACCGCGACCATCACCGACCCCGAGGGGCGGGCGGCGGCGATCAACGAGGTGGACCGGCTCTACCTGGACGATCTCGTCGTCATCCCGCTCTATCAGAAGCCCACGATGATGGCGTGGTCGGCCGAGATCACGGGGCCGAGCCCCAATTTCACGTACTCGACAGACCTCTGGAACGTCGCCGCCTGGTCGGGCAAGTCCTCGCTGGTCATCGCCCTCCCGGCCGAGCCGTTGTCTCTCACTTCCCACAGCAGGGGCGACGACAGTGCCGAGATCGTCCTGTCCACCATGCTCTACGGTGCCTTCGGAATGACTCCGGCACAGCAGTTCGTCCCCGTGCTGGTGGAATCCGTGGTCGTCCTGGAAGGAGGTGGCTGATGTCGGGCCCGTTGTCGGGGATGGTGGTGGTCGAATTGGCCGGCCTCGGCCCGGCCCCGTTCTGCGGCATGATGCTGGCCGACCTCGGCGCCGACGTGATCAGGATCGATCGGACCCGGCCCGAATCCCCACTCGCATCTGATGGTCATGAACTGACCAACCGGGGCAAGCGCTCGGTGGCGGTCGACCTCAAGAGCGAGGGCGGTGTCGAGGTGGTCCTGCGATGTGTGGAGAGGTCGGAGGCCTTGATCGAGGGCTTCCGGCCCGGTGTGGCCGAGCGGCTGGGAGTCGGTCCCGCGGAATGCCTGGCGCGCAATCCCGCCCTCGTCTTCGGGCGGATGACCGGTTGGGGACAACAGGGCCCCCTGTCCGAGATGGCTGGTCACGACATCGACTACATCGCCCTGTCAGGAGCCCTGCACTCGATCGGACCCTCCGATCGGCCGATACCGCCGCTCAACCTGGTCGGTGACTTCGGTGGCGGCGGGGTGATGCTGGCCTTTGGCTTGCTCGCGGGGATCCTCCACGCCCGGGAGACAGGGGAGGGCCAGGTGGTGGATGCCGCCATGGTCGACGGGTCGGCCCTGCTGACCACACCGCACCACGGGTACGTGGCCGACGGGTGGTGGGTGCCGAGGCGAGAGTCGAATCTCCTCGACGGGGCTGCCCCGTTCTACACCACCTACCAGACGTCCGACGGGGAGCACGTAGCGGTGGGCGCGCTCGAGCCGCAGTTCTTCGCCGCCTTGCTCGCAGGTCTCGCGATCGACCCGGCGGAGTTTGCCTCCCAGAACGACCGTGAGCAATGGCCGGCGATGCGCGCCCGGTTCGCCGGGCTGTTCGGCCGGCGCACCCGCGACGAGTGGGCTGAGCATTTCGCCGGCACCGACGCCTGCGTGGCGCCGGTGATGTCACTGACCGAGGCCCCGGCCCACCCCCATAACCAGGCGAGGTCCACGTTCGTCGAGGTCGACGGTGTGATCCAGCCCGGGCCCGCCCCCCGGTTCAGCTCCACGACCGCGGAGATCAGGCACGGGCCGTCTCGGTCGGGCACCAACACCGATGAGGTGCTGGCCTGGCTCGGGTTTAGCCCGACCGACATCGGTAAGCTCCGTGACTCCGGAGCCGTTGCCTGATCGAGTGGAGGAGATGTGACCGACAAATCGGTGCTCGTCGAGCGAGCAGAGATCGATGAGGTCGTCGAGGGGAAGACGATCATCGACTATCTGAACCGCAATGCGTCCGAATATGCAGATCAGCCCGCTATCCACTGGAAGAACGGCGATTGGCAACACCTGACCTGGAGTGACTATCGGCGCCAGGTCCACGAGGCGGCCGCCGGTCTCATGTCCCTCGGTGTCGGCGGCGACGAGTTCGTGGCGGTGATGGCAGGGAACCGCCCGGAGCACGTGATCGCCGACTACGCCGTGGTACATGCCGGTGCCACCCCGGTGACCATCTATTCGACGTTGGCCGCCAGTCAGGTCCAGTACATCGCTGACAACTGCAAGGCAACGGTGGCCATCCTGGAGGATCTGGAGTTCATGAAGCGATGGGAGGAGATCAAAGCGGACCTCCCCAATCTGCGCTACATCGTCCTGATGGCGGGTGCGGAGAACTACGAAACCCTCGACTGGGTCATGTCCTGGGACGACCTCATGACGAGGGGACGTCATCGGCTCATCGAGGATCCTGAGGCGGTTGATCGGTCGGCATCGGCAGTCGATCCCGGCACCCTGGCCACCCTCATCTACACGTCCGGCACCACGGGCACCCCCAAGGGCGTCATGATCAGCCATCGCAACGTGGTCTGGACTCTGGAGTGCCTGCGAAGGGCGGCAAGTCTCGAGATGGGGGCCCGCATGGTGTCATACCTCCCCTTGGCCCACATCGCCGAACGTCTTGCCACCCACTATCTAGGGACATATCTCGCCGGGCAGGTCTGGTACTGCCCCAACCTGGGTGGCGTCCTCGAGTACATCCAGGCCGCCAAGCCGACTCTCTTCGTGGGTGTGCCCAGGGTGTACGAGAAGTTCCACACCAGGCTGATGGCCCGGTTCGCGGAGGCCGAGGGCATCAAGGGGATGCTGCTCAGGAGGGCGCTCGATCTGAACGCCAAGCGGGTCGAGGCCGAGGCCCAAGGCAAGCAGGGGCCCGCCCTGGCCGGGCTCCTCGACAAGATCGTCCTCTCCAAGGTGCGTGAGGGCCTCGGCATGGAGAACGTCGAGATCGCCATCACGGCAGCGGCGCCGATAAACCCGGAGCTCGTCAAGTTCTTCCTCATGATCGGGATCCCGCTGTTCGAGCTGTACGGGATGTCGGAGACTACCGGCCCGGCGACGACCAACGTTCCCGGCGCCTACAAGGTGGGCTCGGTGGGCAAGCCCCTCCCCGGGGTGGAGGTGGCGCTGGCCGACGATGGCGAGCTGCTGATGCGGGGTGGTGTGATCACCGAGGGCTACTACAAGCTCGATCATGAGACCCGGGAGTCCTTCGACGCCAATGGCTGGCTTCACTCCGGCGACCTCGCCCGCATCGACGAAGACGGGTACGTGTGGATCGTCGGACGCAAGAAGGAGATCATCATCACGGCCGCCGGGAAGAACATCGCCCCGGCCAAGTTGGAGACGTTGCTGGGAAATCACCCGCTCATATCCAAGGCGGCGATGATCGGGGACCAACGAAAGTTCCTGAGCATGATCATCGCACTCGACGGGGAAGAGGCGCCGGCGTGGGCCGAGGCGCATGGCATCGCCTACGACGACCTGGCCACCTTCTCGACCCTCCCCGAGGTTCATGAGGAGGTCTCCCGCGCAGTTGCCGAGGCCAACGAGTCGGTCGCCCGGGTCGAGCAGATCAAGAAGTGGATAATCGTCCCCGACGATTGGACGCCCGACTCCGGCGAGGTGACTCCATCACTCAAGCTGAAGCGGAGAGTCGTCATGGATAAGTACGCCGACCAGATCGAGTCGATGTACGTCGGGGTCTGACCCCACAGATGAATCGAGCATCTTCGAGCCCGAGCACGAGGTCTTCGCGGACACCATGAGCGAGCCAATCACATTCGACGGGCGGGTGGCCATCGTCACCGGAGCGGGAGGTGGGCTGGGCAGGACGTATGCCCTGGAGCTGGCGAGACGGGGTGCCCGGGTCGTGGTAAACGACCTCGGTGGGGCGGTCGATGGCACCGGGGCGTCGCGCCGGGCGGCCGACCTGGTCGTCGACGAGATCACCGAGACAGGCGGCGAGGCCGTCGCCAACTACGACTCGGTCTCGACCGAGCAGGGCGGCAAGGCCATAGTCCAGGCGGCCGTCGCTGCGTTCGGGACGGTCGAGATCGTGGTGAACAATGCGGGGATCCTCAGGGACAAGTCGTTCGCCAAGATGAGCATGGAGGAGGTCGAAGCAGTTCTCGACGTGCACCTGAGGGGGGGCTTCCACGTGTCCCAACCCGCTTTCACGGTGATGAGGGAGAACAACTACGGCAGGTTCGTCTTCACCTCCTCGGCTTCGGGGCTCTTCGGCAACTTCGGGCAGGCCAACTACGGGGCGGCGAAAGCTGGCCTGGTCGGTCTCTCCAACGTCATCGCGATCGAGGGGGAGAAGTACAACATCAAATCCAACGCCATCGCCCCGATCGCCAAGACCAGGATGACCGAGGACATCCTCGGCCCTTTCGCCGACATGGTGGCCCCGGAGCAGGTCACCCCGATGGTCGTCTACCTGTGTTCGGAGGCGAACCAGCACACCCATGAGATCTTCACTGTCGGCGGGGGGCGATATGGGCGGGTGTTCGTCGCCACCAACAAGGGCTGGTTCGCCGGGCCTGGCGCCGAACCATCGGCAGAGGAGGTCGCCGACCACATCGACGAGGTCCGCGACATCTCCGATCACATCGTCCCGCTCAGCAACAACGACGAGATCGTGATGCTCGGCCAGATGCTGGCCGGCTGAGTCGTGCCGATCGACGTCGGCAAGGCGGTCGGCTCAGAGCTGTCCGGTCCAGACTTCAGCTGGTCGGAAGACGACATCATCCTGTACAACCTCGGGGTGGGTGCCGGCGACCCCCCAACCGATCCTGTCGAGCTGAAGTACACCTACGAGGCTGAGCTGTGCGCGGTCCCGACCTTCGGCACCATCCCGCCTTTCGAAATCATGATGGGCATAGGGATGGCCGATGGCCTCGACATCGACCTGACCCAGGTCCTCCATGGCGACCAGACCATGACCGTGCATGCACCGATCCCGACATCGGGAACGGTGAGCCAGAGCGCTCGCATCGTCTCGATCTTCGACAAGGGGAAGGGCGCCTTGATCGTGATGGAGGCGGTGTCGGTCCTCGCGGAGACCGGCGAGACTCTCTTCACCAACAGGACCGGGCTCTTCGTGAGAGGTGAGGGCGGGTTCGGCGGTGACTCAGGGCCCTCGGGCTCCCATCAGTTCCCCGAACGGGAGCCCGATCATCGGGCGACCTCGCAGACGTTGCCCCAGCAGGCACTGCTCTATCGTCTCGCGTCCGGCGACAAGAACCCGTTGCACGCCGATCCCGAGTTCGCAGCTCTGGCCGGGTTCGAGCGGCCGATCCTCCACGGGCTGTGCACGTATGGAATCGTGTGCAAGGCGGTGGTCGAGGCGGCGCTGGGCGGGAGCCCAGACCGGGTTCGGCGCTATCACGCCCGCTTCACCGGGCACGTCTACCCCGGAGAAACCCTGGTCACGCGGATCTGGGTCGAGAGCGACGGTTTGCTCGTCGCGACCGAGACCCTGGAGAGAGGGACCAAGGTCCTGGTGGGGAAGGTCGGCTAGTCACCTTCTTGCAGAGATTGACTCGGTCACCACGGCCGCGCCCGACACTAAGACCACGAGCATCATGCGTCAGGCGCGGATCTCGACCCTGGTCCCTATCGGCACCATCGAGTGGAGGGCGGTGATCATCTCGTTGGGAAGGCGGAGACACCCCAGTGAGATGTTCCCCCCGATCGAGCCCGGGTTGTTGGTCCCATGGATCCCGATTATCCCGTCGCCGCCATTGAACTCGGTGATCGTCTCCGACCGCGCCGACAAGCCGAGGGCATGCGGCCCCCATGGGCTGTTGGGATCGGCCAGCGTGACACTGTCGGTCACGAAGAACTCCCCGGTGGGGGTGGGGTTGTGGACACTTCCAACGCCAACGTCGGTGGCCAGGACCTCGACCCCGTCGACGTAGTAGCTGAGTCGACGATCGCTGAGATCGACGAGAAGTTGGCTGTCGGCCACGTAGAGGGCCACATCGGCGATGTCGACGAAGCCGGTGCTCCCGTTGGGTCTGGTGGGGAGCATCACCTCGACCCAGTCCCCACCCGGCATACCGATCACACCCAGCACCGTGACAGTGCCGAGGATCGTCGTGCTGGGCAGGGTCATGACGCGGCTTGCCGACCCGGGTGCGTCGTAGACATCGAGATCGGCCAGGGCGTAGGCGGCCAGCGAATCGGATGCTCCGTGAGTGGCGGCGAACCCGGCCCAGACGGGGGAAGCATCGGCCGGGCTGTCGGGACCACTGTCGGGAGCCGCGAGTAGAGGCGACGGAGCCGCGGCCCGGACCTGCGGGATCGAGGGCAGCGTATCGACGCTCGCGGCGCCGGGGCCAGAGGAGACGACAGTCATAGCCAGTGCGACCAAGACCGCCCATAAACGCATCACGCGGATCATATCGGCAGGCGGAGGTGGGGCGTTTAGCCTCGTTGTGTGTCCCGTGTGTATGTGAGCAGACGTCTCCCGGAGGCCATCCTCGAGCCCCTGTCGGATCACGAGGTCGGGATGTGGGACGACGACATACCGGTGCCGCCGGACATACTCGCTGGTGAGGTCACGTCGGTGCACGGCCTGCTCTGCATGCTGACCGACCGCATCGACGCCGAGCTTCTCGATGGGGCACCCCACCTCCGGGTGGTCTCTCAGATGGCCGTAGGTGTGGACAACATCGACCTGGGGGAGTGTCGTCGCCGGGGGATCGCGGTCGGTCACACCCCCGACGTCCTCACGGAGACCGTCGCCGACCACGCCTTCGCTCTCCTCGGCGCGATCGTGAGGCGCTTGCCGGAGGGGGAGAGAGAGGTCAGAGCCGGCCAGTGGGGCCCCTGGCAGCCATTCCATCTCACTGGTGGCGATCTCCATCGATCCACGCTGGGCATTGTCGGGATGGGTCGGATCGGTCAGGCCGTGGCCCGGCGCGCCCGCGGTTTCGACATGGATGTCCTCTACTCCTCACCCCACTCTGTGACCGAGCACGGTGTCAGGGTGGACCTGGACGAGCTGCTGGGTAGGTCCGACCACGTCGTGTTGTGCTGTGCGCTCAACGAAGCCACCCGGGGCCTCATCGATCGGTCGCGACTGAGGCTGATGAGACCCAGCGCGTACCTGGTAAACGTCGCCCGCGGCGCGGTCGTGGTGACCGGCGACCTGACCGGTGCACTCGCAGAAGGCTGGATCGCAGCGGCCGGGCTGGATGTCACGGAGCCCGAGCCGTTGCCGCCCGATCATCCACTCCTCGACTTGCCCAACTGCCTCGTGGTGCCCCACATCGCCAGCGCCTCCACGAGCACCAGGACCGCGATGGCCCGTCTTGCCGTGGAAAACCTCCTGGCCGGCATCGAGGGCAGGCCATTGCCCGCTGCCCATGAGCCTGTCCGCTAGCGCCAGGAGTCCAGTTACCCTGCCTCATCCCGTCCCAGGGATCCATCCATGTTCGAGCTGCCAGACGCCCGTTCCGTCGATCGCAACCCCGCACCAGAGCATCTGCGGGAGCTAGCTCTCGCCACCATGCCACGTCTGACCGAGACCGAGTTCGGGAACCTCAACTACCAGGCGGAGGTCACCGCTCGGCTGAAGAACTCGACTTTCTTCGTGTCCGACACCGAGATCTACCAGAACCGGATCCCCTCGGCCGAAGCCGAACACTGGGCAGCTCGGCAGGATGCCCACATCGCCGAAAGGGACATGTTGCTGGTCGAGGGTTACATCGGGCCCGATCCCGACTTTCGCACCGGTGCCAGGCTCTACATCGAGGCCACGCAACCCAACATCGCCGCCATGCAGTCGCATCTGTACTTCCCGGTCGACGATGAGTGGGCGCCTGACCTCACTGTCATCTACACCCCGACGCTGAGGGCACCGGGCCAACCCGACGACCGGCTCATCCTCGTCGACCTCGACCGACGGGTGACCCGTGTCCTGGGGTCCGACTACTTCGGTGAGTCGAAGATGGGCGGGCTGCGGATGTGGAACCGCTTGGTCTACGACGAGGGCGGGCTGGCGTGTCATGCCGGGCTCAAGACCTTCCCGGGATCATCGACCAGGAGCGGTGAAGAGGAGTCGATGTTGATCATCGGGCTCTCCGGCACCGGGAAGACGACGACGACCTTCCGGCGTCAGGCGGGCTCCCTGCCGGTGCAGGATGACTTCATTGCCCTGATGCCGGGTGGGGTGGTGCACACCACCGAGGCGGGTTGCTTTGCCAAGACCTATGGCCTGGATCCCGAGGAGGAGCCAACCATCTACGGGGGAACCACCCGCCCCGACGCCTGGCTCGAGAACGTGGCGGTGGCCGCCGACGGCACGGTCGACTTCTTCGACACCACTCACACGGCCAACGGCCGCTGCACGTTCCCTCTCGCCAACATCCGCCACCGTGATCCCAAGGACGTTCCCCCCGCTCGCTACCTGCTGATCCTCAATCGCTCCGACCATGTCATCCCCGCAGTTGCCCGTCTCGACCGCGACCAGATCCCCGCATACTTCATGTTGGGCGAGACCAAGGGCACCTCGGCCGGGGGAGCAGCCGAGGCGGGGAAGAGCCTCCGTGTGCCGGGGACCAACCCGTTCTTCTTCACCGACGACTCACTGCAGGGCAACCGGCTCCTCGAGCTGATCGAGGGCATGCCAGACCTCGAGGCATACGTCCTCAACACCGGTCGGGTCGGCGGCGAAGGCGAGGGCTCGGCGAACGTGACGATCAGTGACACGTCTGCGATCGTGCAAGGGATCGTCGAGGGGACCATCGAGTGGGTCACCGACCGGGACTTTGGCTACTCGATCGCCGCCTCGGTCCCCGGTGTCGGAGACGTCGAGTTGCTTCGGCCCCGCGCCCTCTACGACCGGCAGGGCCGTCTCGAAGAGTATGAGGCCACCGTGGCCAGGCTGAAGAAGGAGAGGGTCGAGTATCTCTCAGGGTTCGCCGCCCTCAGCCCCGAGGTCCTCGAAGGGCTTGGCGGATAGCCCTGGGATCACCGCGAGCAGGCAACCGAGCTCCACCCGGATGTCGGCCACAGGTGCGGTGAACTCGTTGGAGACACCCCGGGTGGTCCCGTGATGCAGTGTCTCCCCGCGCAGGTCCCAGCGAAGCCCCCTCGTACGCACTCCTGAGACGTCGCCACCCATCGGGATCAAGGTCAGAGTGGCGCCCACGTCTCCATGGATGATGCGACGGTCTCGGATGACGTGAGCCCAGCCTCGCCCGGTCACCCAGTCGATCTCCTCGATCTCGCTCCAACGCTCGGAGCAGAGGAGCCCCGCCGTGGCCAGCTCGTGATCGACCCGGCCCCCGGCCCCCCCGATGACCACCACCCGTTGGGGCCGCTGCACGACCACCTTCTCAAAGGCGAGCTCGAGATCGGTTGCGTCCTTGTCGGTTCGATGCCGTTCCACGACCACCCGGGATGGGATGTCTCTTGTCTGGATCGAATCGAGGTCACCGATCAGGAGGTCGACGGCATAGCCCTGTGCCACCGCGTGGTCGTAGCCGGAGTCGGCGGCCACGATCAAGTCGGCAGTGGGAACCTCCTCCTCGAGGGATTCGGTGAGGTATTCGCCGCCGGTGAAGATCAGCACGGTGTCCATATGAATGACAAAATCGCCTTACGCGCGATCGCGCGGGTAAGACCTAACCCTCAAGTTGAACTTCAATCTCTTCCTGGGCCCGACGGAGCGCCGCCTCGACCTGTCCCGGGGTGGGGGCACGTGCGTAGACGAAACCGAGATAACGGTCACCTTCCGGAGGCGGGACCACCCGGTCACCTGGGGTCACGGTGAAGTCGATCCCGGTCACGCCTTCGATGCTGCGAGTCTCCGCCTCGCCGGCGAAGCCGGACACCGTGCCTGCGCCGGGTGTGGGCACCATCAACACCCCGCTGGCGACACTCTCGCGCCGCAGCTCCGGCTTGGTCGCTCCCAGGGCGTTGCGCAGGATCAGAGTCTCCAGGGACGTGCCCATGAGCCCGAAGTTGAGGCTGCGCGAGCAGAGACCCCCGATCGATCGCGCCGCGACCTCGATGATGCGGGCCCGGGTCCCGTCGACCTTGAGCTCGATGTGTACCGGACCGTGGGTGAGCCCGAGGGCGCGCACCGCGGATGCCGCCACCCGCTCCGCCTCGGCCAGCGCCTTCTCGGGTAGCCGGGAGGGCGTGACGAAGATCGTCTCCGGGAAGTAGGGGCCGCTGCTGGTGTCCGGCTTGTCGAAGACGGCGAGCACGTCCAGGTCCCCGGCGTCGATCAGTCCCTCGATGGCGATCTCGAAACCAGGGACGAACGACTCCATGAGCAGGGTGGCATCGGTTCCGACGATCGACCTGATCCGGGCCGCAGCCGGGACGACCTCATCGGGGTGGTCGACTCGGATGACGCCCTGACTCGCCGACCGGTCCCGGGGCTTGATCACCATGGGGAAGCCGACGCGGCGTACGACACGATCCACCGGATCGTCGGGTGGCAGCTCGGCGAACTCGGGCTGGTCCACCTCGGACGCCCTGAGCCGGGTGCGCATCGCCAGCTTGTCCCTGGTCAGCGCGGCCGCCTCGGGCGAGTTGCCGGCCAGACCGAGCTTGGCGGACGCATTGGCGGCGACCAGCACTCCCTGGTCGTCGGCGGCGATGACCGCATCGATCGGTCCGTTGTCCCCGTGGGCGACGATGGTCTCCGCGGCGGCCATGGGGTCCGAACAGTCGATCGTCACGTAGCGATCTCCCATGTCGATCGGGGAGGGATTCTCGGAAGCCACCACCAGCTCCACGCCGAGGGATTCGGCCGCCTCGATGAAGTCGGCGGCTCGATAGGTGTTGGAGGGGAGGACAACGACTGCTCGTGGCATATGGGGGTTGAGGTGTTCTCTAACTACAATCCTGGCAGATGTCCGATTCCACCGTTCTGACCATCGCGCCCGACGCACTGGACATGATCCGGCAATTGCGGGACAACGAGCCCGGTGAGGGCGAGTTTGCCCTGTCCATCGAGGTCACCGGTTTCCGTGGGCCGCAATTCTCATACGAGCTGGCGTTCGTGCCCCTCGCCGACAAGGCCGAGAACTGGGTCGAGGAGAGACACGACGACCTGGCGGTGATCTTCCCCAAGGCCGACACGGGCAAACTCGATGGCTCCTCGCTCGAGTTGACCGAGCAGGGTCTGGCGATGAACAACCCGAACAGCCCGGCCCCTCCCGAGATGGCGGCACCCGCCGGTGACCTGTCCGGCCCGCTCGTCGACCGGGTGCAACAGGTGATCAGTGAGCAGGTCAACCCGGCCATCGCCGCCCACGGGGGTGGCGCCGAGCTGGTTTCCGTCGACGGCACCATCGCCTATCTGCGCCTGTTTGGTGGATGTCAGGGCTGTGGCCTGGCCCAGGTGACCTTGAAGCAGGGGATCGAGCGGATCCTCTTGGAGTCGATCCCTGAGCTGACCCAGGTGGTCGACGTCACCGACCACGCCTCGGGCGAGGATCCCTACTACCAGTCTCAGAAGAAGTAGGGAACGCGGCCCTAACGTCCGACCGGTGGCATTCACCAAGGAGCAGCTTGCCGGCTATGCGGGGGCATCGGTCCCCGACCTCCTCGGTGACCACTGCAGGCTGCTGTTCGTCGGGATCAACCCAGGCTTGTGGACGGCGGCGACTCAGACCCACTTCTGTCACCCCTCCAACCGTTTCTACCCGGCGCTGCGTCGGGCCGGTCTCATCGATTGGTTCGTCGACACCGATCACGGCATGACCGACGAGCAGAAGTCAGCTCTGATCCGGGTGGGCATCGGGATCACCAACCTGGTCAACCGGGCGACCGTACGCGCTTCTGAGCTGGGCCGTGGAGAGCTGGCCGAGGGAGCGCGCCGACTCCGGCGACTGGCGTTCGAGCTCCAGCCTGCGGTGGTAGCCGTTGCCGGTGTGACCGCGTTTCGGCAGGCTTTTGGACGACCGCGGGCCGCTCTTGGCCCCCAGGAAGACGGTCTGGCCGGCTCGGAGCTATGGGTGGTGCCCAACCCGAGCGGTCTCAACGCCCATGAGACCGTCGATTCACTGGCGGGCTGGTACCGCCTAGCCGCCGACGCGGCGGGCGCGCGATGACTGAGCAGCCCACCCCGCGTCAGGTGCTCTATGCCCTGGTGTCGGGTGGGTTCGTCGTGGTGGTGGCCATCCTCACCATCGCTGGAGCGAT
>Ga0268386_10001958_pt1 | contig 14390 bp, 5 predicted proteins | sample RVTome_15_FD_200260 | JGI IMG/M metagenome (GOLD analysis project Ga0268386, IMG submission 200260) | Soil microbial communities from uranium-contaminated site in the Upper Colorado River Basin, Wyoming, United States - RVT150D86... ...
TACCCTGGCCCAACATTCGTTTCAGCATGAATTACAGGTAGCAGCGGGAGCCGGATTACTGGGTAGCATTGACGCTAACCGGGGGGATTATCAGAATGGCTGGGACACCGATCAGTTTCCGGTGAATGTTTACGAGTTGGTAGAGGCCATGCTGGTGATCCTGGAAGCAGGAGGATTAAAGGGTGGCGGTATTAACTTTGATGCCAAAACCCGCAGAAACAGCACCGACCTTCAGGATATTTTCCATGCCCATATAGGAGGTATGGATGCCTTCGCACGGGCGTTGATAGTGGCGGATAATATCCTGAAAAGCAGCCAGTATAAGCCGCTCAGAAAAAACAGGTACAGCAGTTTTGACCATGGTCAGGGCGGTGAGTTTGAAGCTGGCAAATTAATATTGGAAGATTTGCGGGAAATGGCCTTTTCCGGTGGAGAGCCGAGCATGCGCAGCGGTCAGCAGGAACTTTACGAAAATATCATAAATCAATATCTCTGAGTAGTTTGACGGGGGCACGCGTTCACGTGGGGCACGCGAATAAAGCAAAATATTTTTCACGCAAAGTGCACAGAGATTTTTCGCGCGAAGTTCGCAAAGATCTTTGCGTACTTTGCGTGTGTTGAATCCTTCGCGCCCTTAGCGTGAAACCTTAGAATTCAGCGTGAAACCTCCCTGGAGCCTCGGCGTGAAACCTTAGAGTTCAGCGAGAAACCCCTGAAACCTATTTTTTAATCCCAGTTCTTCAATCCCAATAGCTTCTGCCCCAGCTCCGTTAGTTCCGCCACTCCATATTTCGTCCGCTCCCAGTTTCGGGGGTCTCCTGGGAATGCATAACCTTCCGGAGCTAACCTGTTTTTCCAGGAGTTGATTCGCCACTGTCTCAGTTCTTCATGGTCTTCTTCTGCCGGCATCATGGAGATGTATTGGGCAATTCGCACTTTGTTTTTGCTTAAGTTGGGCCTGATACCATGGGGTTGGGCGCTGTTAAAGATCAACAGGTCACCGGCTTCCAGTGATACTTTTTCTATCTTATCCTGAAACATCGAAATATCCGGTTTGAACCGGTCACGGTCAGCCGGCTGGGTAAGTTTCCAGGTATCATAGGTCCGGAACAATTCAGGTATACATTGAAATCCCCCCATTTCCGGATCTGTTTGATCCGCCAGCGCCAGTACACCCTGCACATTCTGGGGACGGGTTTCCGGGTCATAGTCCCAATGGATGAATCCCTTATACTGAAAGCCGGGTCGCATGGGAAAGTTAAGGTTGGCCCTGTCGATGGTGACCCAAAGCTTCCCGGTGCCCCAAATGTCCACGAAAGCCTGATAGATGTCAGGATTCTGGCGATTGTTCCACAAATGCTGGTGGTTATAAACTTCCACCATGCCGGTCCCTGCCAGTTCCTTCATCTGGATCTCCGCCCGCGGCTGGGTATACCAGGTTGATGGATCATGGGGATCCTTATCCTCAAACTCCCAGATAAATTTGGCAGTATCCAGGGCTTGCCGGCGGGGTACAGCATTCTTCACCACCACATATCCGTTGTTTACCCAGAAATCCCAATCCTGTTCCGAAAGCACTCTCAACGGTGCACCGTTCGATCGGTCGTTCAACCTGATCTTACTGCTGGTGGCCGTGGAAGGATTGCCCGGTATGTCATGGTGGTTCTTATTGGGATTTTTAATGTCGTATTGCCCCATAGCGTGTTGATTGACTATTGACGATTTTACAATAAGTTAAGCATAGCTATTGATATTTCCATACACTAACTGAATGAGAATTCCAAAACTATTGAGTGATTTTTTAACACTTTTCTTGTAAGATTTTCCACATTTTCAGTACATTGTAGGTGTTAATATAGTATACTAAAGGGTCAATATGGTATATAACTTTACTCACTCTTCTATATTCCTTTCTAACAGCGGTAATGCTATAAGTGTTACTTACCAGGGAGCTTTATTTCCAACTTAACTTCTAGTTATAGCAACTTCATAATAATCATATAGAAATTTAACCAAACTAAACCTTACACGAATGTTTAGAACCTTTACAAAAGTTAGCCGCTTTAAAGAGCGCGGCAGGCAGATTGGATTAATCTGCTTAATGATGATGAATTTTACCCTGGTAATGGCTCAGCAGCGTCAGGTGTCCGGGATCATTCTGGACAACGACACTGGCGATCCCATCCCCGGGGTTAACGTACTCATTAAGGGAACCACCCAGGGTACAGTAACCGGCATAGACGGAGAGTATCAGATCCTGGCAGATCCGGGAGATGTTCTGATATACTCTTCGGTAGGCTTCGTTACCCAGGAGATTATCGTGGGTAACCAGAACCTGGCCGGAAATAACAACACCATCAACCTCAACCTCTCCCCGGATATTCAGGCATTGGCAGAAGTTGTGATTACCGGTTATTCGGTCGACGAAAGGCGTGAGACCACTGGTTCGGTATCTGTGGTGGAACCGGCAGATTTGACCGCAGTGCCCAGCGGGAACGTGGAACAGCAATTGCAGGGCCGGGTGGCCGGGGTAACAGTAATTACCAACGGTCAGCCGGGTACCACCAGCCAGGTGCGTATCCGTGGATATGGCGCCCTGAGTGGAAACCAGCCGCTGTATATTGTTGATGGGGTACCTGTGGAATCCACAGACTTCCTATCACCGGACGACATCGAGACCACCACCGTTTTGAAGGATGCTACTGCGGCTGCTATATACGGAGCCCGCGCGGCGGGTGGCGTGATCGTTTATACTACCCGTCAGGGCAAGAAAGATGCTGGAAGCATGAAGGTGACCTATAATGGTATGGTAGGAGTTACCACTCCAGGCCCGGCGGATGCTAAACTGAATCCCGCAGAACAGGCAGAATGGACCTGGAATGCCATTAGGAATGCCGCCACCAACGCAGGAGTGACCCCGGAATTTAACCATCCCCAATATGGTACCGGAGATACACCGGTAGTACCGGATTGGTTACTGGTTGGTGGTCAGGCCGGTATAGTGGGGTCCATCGATGAAGCTGCTGCTGCTGAGAACTACAATGTTGATTTCAGCGCTGGTCCCATTTATAACGTATTCCGTGCCAATAAGGCGGGAACAGACTGGTATGACGCCATTACCCAGGATGCCTTCCTTCAAAGACACAATATTGGTCTCTACGGTGGAGGTCAAAGCAACCGTTTTTATGTGGGACTGAGCATGCAGGAACAGGAAGGTATTGTGAAAAGACAACAATATGAGCGATATACTGCCCGCGTTAATACCGAGTTTGACATTGTTCCTAAGGTCCGGATCGGTGAGAACATCCAGGCCACCTACAGGGCTGTGCGGCAATTACAGGGCGGCGGCGGCGGTGCAGGTTCCTCTGATGATGAGAACCTGATCCTTACTGCTTCCAGGATGTCCCCCATTATACCAATCTATAATGAGTATGGCGGCTGGGCCGGAACTGCGGCGCCCGGGTTTAACAATCCCCGTAATCCTATTGCTACCATTGATGGAGATGCTAACGACAGGGCTTTTGCCGTTGAAGTGTTCGGAAACGTTTATCTGGAAGTTGAACCAATCGAAGACCTGGTAGTTCGTACCAGCTTTGGTGGCACCTACCTGAATTTCAATTCGTTAAACTACGATAGAAGACAGTATGAAAACTCCGAAAACAATGCTGCTTTTGCCTTTTTTCAAAACACTGGCTATACCACCCAATGGGTATGGACTAACACAGTAAACTATTCGTTTGAGGTGGGTGACAGCCACAGTTTTGGGATTCTGGCCGGACAGGAGGCATTAAATACCGGTACTTTCCGGGGCATGAATGGTTCAGGACTTAACCCCTTCGCCGAGACCACTGACTTTATCAACCTTAGTACCGTTGAAAACCGGGTGGTCAACGGAGGAAATTCCAACGGGGTTAACTTCTCTTCCTACTTCGGCAGGTTGACTTACGACTTCCGGGACAAATACTTGTTTACCGCGGTGGTTCGTAATGACGGGTCCTCACGTTTTGGTGAAGAAAATAGACGAGGTACCTTCCCTTCCTTCTCAGTAGCCTGGAGACTTTCTGAAGAGGGTTTCCTTAGCGGCGCCACCTGGATTGATGATCTGAAGATCAGGGGTGGATATGGCATTATCGGAAACTCCAACAATGTGAATCCCAACAACCAGTTTAGCTTGTACGCAACCACAATTGAACAGTCCACCTATGATATAGGTGGTGCCAACGGCAGCGCTGCTACCGGATTCTACAGGAACCGCATCGGAAACCCAGCGGCACAATGGGAGAAAGCGGTGACCACCAATATTGGTATTGATGCCCTCTTGTGGGACGGCAAGGTGGATGTAGTACTGGATATCTGGCAAAAAGACACCGAAGAACTGTTGTTCCAATTGCCGGTGACTGTGCAGGCAGGATTCAGGGCCGCCGCCCCCTCAGTAAATGTAGGTGAGATGCGCAATACTGGAGTGGACCTGAAAGTTAAAGCTGTTGGCAATTTAAGCAGCGAAATCGGCTACGAATTAACCGTTAACGCCAGTATCCTGAATAACGAGATTACTAAACTGGCTGAGGGTATTGATGATCTTCCCCAATTCAGTGCTAACTATCGGGGAATTACCCCTGTACTGAACCAACTTGGTCATCCTTTAAGTACATTCTACGGATTTGTGACGGACGGATTGTTTGCCAATCAGGGAGAGGTTGATGCCCATGCAGAGCAGGAAGGCGCCGCCCCCGGCCGCTTCCGCTTCCGCGATCTCAATAGTGATGGGGTAATTAATTTGGATGACCGCGCCAGTATTGGAAATCCCATACCGGATTTTAACGGGGGCGTTACCTTTAAAGGTACCTTTAGAAACTGGGAATTGGAGATTTACGGATATGCGGTGCTGGGCAATGAGATTTACATGATGTCCAGATTATTTACTGATTTCTATCCGTTGTTCCCTGGCGCTGCTATCAGCGAACGGGTAAAGGCTTCCTGGACCCCGCAAAATCTGGGGGCTGAGATCCCGGTATTTGAGAATGCCTCAAATTTCAGTACCATGACCCAGTCCAGTGACTTCTATGTCCAGGACGGATCCTATTTCAGATTGCAGAATATAACCCTTGGCTACAACATCCCCACACCCAGTTTGGACCGTTGGGGATTGACCCGGTTCAGGATTTTTGCTACCGCCAATAACCTGTTTACCATATCAGGTTATGATGGTTTGGATCCGGCAGTGGGAGGGGAGGCCGATGTGAACTTCGGAATCGATCTGGGTAATATACCTATTACCCGGCAGTATACATTCGGGGTTAACGTAGCCTTCTAAGTTAAAGAGAGAATAATCATTGATAGAAATTACAGATATGATGAAGAACTTAAAAATAGTTAAACTAATAACCATGACACTTGCTGTAGTTATTATGTCTACCGTGTCATGTTCGGATGAGTTCCTTGAAGTGGCTCCAGCCGGGTCCCTTAGTCAGACCGAACTGACTACTCTTGCAGGATTGGAAGGAACCTTAATTGGGGTGTATTCCCAACTACTGGGGCGAACAGGTTTTTATTCCGCTGCGGATAACTGGTTTTGGGGCAGCGTCCTGGGCGGCGACGCCAACAAGGGCACTGATGCCGGTGACCAGTCCCAGGTAAATGAAATCCAATACTACGCCGTTCAGACCAACAACGTTTCCGTTTTGGAGAAGTACCAGTCAACGTATGAGGGTATTGCCAGGGCCAACAATTTATTACGCTTGGTAGTTTTGGCTGAGACTGTAGGAGACGAGGATAAGACCCGTATCACCGCTGAAGCCAGATTCTTGAGGGGACACTACTATTTCGAATTAAAGAAGATCTTTAATGACACCCCTTACGTGGATGAAAACTGGGACGAAATCGAGCCTATACCCAATAATCAAGACCTTTGGCCGTTTATTGAAGCTGATTTCCAATTTGCAGTGGCCAATTTACCGGATACTCAATCCGACCCTGGCCGGGCCAATAAAAGTACGGCGATAGCCTACCTGGGAAAGACTCACTTATATCAGGAGGAATGGGCTGAAGCCAAAGCACAGTTTGATCAAATCATCAATGGGCAAGGTGTTACCGCCAGTGGTGAGAACTATGCTTTATTGCCTTACTATGCCAATGTGTTCAGGTCTACTTTTGACAACAGCAGTGAGTCGGTTTTTGCCGCCCAGGCTGCCGCCAATACCGGAAACGTGGCTAATGCCAATCCTGCTTTGGTGTTGAATTTTCCCCATGGGTCAACTGGTCCGGCTCGTCCCGGAGGATGCTGTGGATTCAACCAGCCCAGCCAGGAGTTGGTGAACTCCTATCGTACCAATGCCAGCGGACTTCCCTTGCCGGAAGCCACCTGGAACAGTTCCCCAGAGGCTGTGGATTCAGATATGGGTTTGCAAAGCGGCGATCCGTTTACAGTGGATACGAAACCCATAGATCCCCGGGTGGACCACGCCGTAGGTCGCAGGGCCATACCCTATTTGGATTGGGGACCACACCCCGGCTTTGACTGGATCAGGAATCAACCCAATGGTGGGCCATATTCTCCTAAAAAGTTCATTTATTATGAGGCGGGTATAGGTGTTGAAAATGACGTGTCTTCCTGGACTCCAGGATATACTGCTGTCAACTACAACATCATCCGCTACGCTGATGTGCTGCTGATGGCTGCAGAAGCGGAGATCATGCTGGGCAATGATGGTGCGGGAATTGATTTGATCAATGAGGTAAGGGCCCGTGCCGCTACCTCCTTAATACCGGGCTCACCGGCAAATTATGTCTGCAGTGAGTATCCGGGTGTACCGGCCGACCCCATGGAAGCTTTGCGTACAGAACGTAAGCTGGAGCTATCAGGTGAAGGGCACCGGTTATATGATCTGGTGCGTTGGGGCATAGCAGCGGAAACGCTCAACGCTTATCTTGCCTATGAATCTCAGTTCATTCCGGAATTGGTCGGTGCCGTCTTCACTGATAAGAACAACTATCTGCCCATTCCTCAGAATGAAATCGACCTGCAGGGAACTGATGTATTGACTCAGAACCCCGGGTACTAGCAGGGGATAGCTGACTGGAAAATAAAAAATGGCCTCGCTGTGATAACGGCGAGGCCATTTCTTTTCTTATTATTGGGATAATGCGTTTTATTAACCTTCTTTATAAGCTTCTGTATACACTGGTGTTGAGTGCGTTGACCCTCTTTCACGCTTGCAGCGGTGATTCCTCAACTAAAGTCAAAGAGGAAATTTTATTTCCCGAGGGGAAAAGGCTTTCTGAAACCTATTGCGTGACTTGTCATCAACATACCACTCCGGAGGTACTGGACCGGATTAGCTGGGAGAAGGTGCTGATGCTGATGAAAAAAGAGCTGGAATATGATGGCATCAATCTGGAAGAAAGAGATTGGTTGCAAATTCAGCAATACTATCTATACAATGCTCCTTCTGAGCTTGATCAACCGTCAGGGAAATCAGCAATTTCCATAAAGGCCGGGTTTGAACCGGTCCCTTCAGCGCCGCATTTTCCGAAATCCTTCCCTTCCATTACTTCCCTGAATTATGATCCGGTTAATGAATGGATTTGTCTAGGGGATGCTGGCGGACAGCTCATGATATTGGACCAAAATGGACTTATAGCTACTCATTATCTGAAGAACATTGCCATACAATCAAACTATAATGATCAGCAACGAAGACTGGAAGTGCTGGGGATTGGCAGCCTGAGGCCTTCAGAAGCCCGCACCGGTCAGCTGTTGGCCATAGATGAAGGTGGAAACCAACAAATTCTGATTGACAGCTTGCATCGGCCGGTACATTTTTTAAAGGTGTACATGAGCCCGGAAAATCAGTCTTCATATTTAATCTGTTCATTTGGATCTACAGAGGGAGAAGTTAACTCCGGAAAGCTCAGCCTGTTTGTGCCGGATCAGGGTAAATATCTGGAAAAAGTACTGAAAGAATCTCCCGGGGCCATCAAGTCGGCGGTTACAGACTATAACCGGGATGGGCTCATGGATATAGTCGCTTTGTTCGCCCAGGGGAGGGAGGCACTGTATCTATTTATCAACCAGGGTGATTACAGATTTGAGGAAAGATTGCTACTGGAGTTTAATCCGGTTTACGGCTGCAGTGATTTCCAATTAGTGGACCTGAACCTCGATTCATATCCCGACATTATCCTGACCAACGGAGATAATGGGGACAGTTCCCCTATATTCAAATATTACCACGGAGTCAGAATATTACTCAATGATGGGAGCTACGGTTTTGAAGAGTCCTATTTTTACCCCTTGAATGGAGCTTCCAAAGTGATCTGCAGGGATTTTGATGCGGACCAGGATGTGGATTTTGTGGTATTGAGTATGTATCCTGATCTTATCAGATGGAAAAACGAAGTTCTGGTGTACTTCGAAAACCAGGGTAATAATTCCTTTACTCCCGAATATGTGGAGGTTGAGCCTTCTGGCCGGTGGATCTTGATGGATGCCGGTGATTTGGATGCGGATGGAGATCCTGACCTGATTCTGGGTGCTAACATGCGGATACAAGGTATTCTTACCCCTCCCCGAATACAGGATCAATGGACTAAGAGCCAAAAATCCATTCAGTTATTTGTCAATCAGAACATTCACAATTGAATTACCATACACTCGTGGATTGAAAAATGTTTCAATTACCATATTTCAGGTTTTGATTTTTGGTTAAATTGTATGGATTAGGATAATCAAATAAGCTGAACTATTAAACTGAGATTTCTTTTACTATTTGTGTTCGTTTTGCCTGGAGGGCTTTATTCCCAACAAGTTAAGGAATATCATTTTGTAAATATAAATGAGGGTATTACCAAAGTTGCCGTTTCAACCATTCTGCAAGACCATTATGGATTTACCTGGTTGGGTACAAACGGAGCTGGATTGTACAGATTTGATGGAAATGACTATACTACCTATAAACACGAAATTAGTGACTCAACATCGTTGAGCAGCAGCCTGGTAATATGTTCCATCCTGGATAGTAAGAATAGACTTTGGGTGGGTACTCAGGATGGTCTAAATCTGTATGACCGTGATTTGGATGGGTTTGTTAGGATTCCTTTTCAACCCCGAAAAAATCAAGGGATGTCAAATATACAGGTAACATCCATTTTAGAGGATCCAACAGGAGCCATTTTGATTGGCACGGTCGAATTTGGACACTTTAAACTGGAGCATCCGGATTCGGTAATTAAGAAAGTTCCCTACAACATTACAGGGGGAACCGATGTGGTCACTGTCAATAGTATAGTGGCTGACCACCACGGCCGGGTTTATTCAGGCAGTAACCTGGGTCTTGAAGAATATAATCGGGATAAGAACTTTTACGGATTAGCGTATTTGAATACTGAGGAGGGATTGGCTCCCTTTGAAAAACCTGTCGAGACCGTTTTGGTTGACGAAGAGAATTCACTATGGGTAGGAACTTTAACTGATGGACTTTACAAAATCGAAAGAGGGGATGCTTCAACTGGTGTCTATGATAAAATAAGTCACTTCAATTTTACCGATAAAAGAATCTTATCCATGATTCAGCTACCAGATAGTACCCTGATGATAGGTACAGAAAACGCTGGATTATTTCATATCGCTCCTAATGGTAACCTCCTGGAACAATATGTTCATGACAAATCGGTTGGTACCAGTATTTTATCCAACTCCATCTGGTCACTATTTTTAGATAAAGAACAAAGAATTTGGTTGGGTACCTATAATAGCGGTGTCGGAGTTCATGATGAACTTTATGATAAGTTCGATGAACTGGAAAGTCTTCCGTATTTGGCAAATTCGCTGGCGAATGGATCCGTTAGCGGGCTGGTACAGGATGACAACGGCAAAGTATGGATTAGCATGGATGGAGGAGGTATTGACACTTATGATCCGTTATCAGGACGGGTGGAGCATATTGGACCCAATGGGAAAAAGTATAGTGGGCTGGTAGATCATCATATACAAACAATATTTATCGATAGTAAAAAAAACCTTTGGGCTGGTAGCTGGAATAACGGTTTATTCTTGCTGAAAAAAGGCTCATATCATTTTAAGAACCACAACCGCAAGAACCACCCTGAAGTATTTACCTCAAATAGGGTGTTGAGCTTTGCAGAAGATGCAGACGGTATTATCTGGATTGGGACCTTTAACGATGGCATTGTCTCTTATGATCCTGATACAGAGCAATTTACCCGTCACATGTCTCAAGCCTTTGTTGACCATCAGCTAAACACCGGTGATATAAGAAAAGTGCTGGTAGATTCTAAGAATAACATTTGGGTGGGTGCAACCAAGGGATTGTTCAAAATTAAGAAATCCGGTTTAAACGATTACAGAGTCGAATCAATGGCTACCATGATGGTCAATTCGAATCAGTATAAAACCAGTGCCAATCCTATATTATCGCTGTACGAGGATTCAAAAGGCACGTTATGGATTGGGACTATGGGTTCCGGTCTGAGTACCTACCAGGAACCTGACAATGAGTTTATTTCTTATAACAAAAAGTATGGCCTGGAAGAGGAGACGGTGGTCAGTATTATCGAAAGTAACGATGGAGACATATGGATTTGCGGGAACTCCGGAATCTCCCGAATCGAGTTGCCCGACAACCATATAACGAACTACACCTCAAGTGATGGACTACTATCGAATGATTTTAACTTTAATTCGGTACTGGAAGATACCCAGGGGAAGCTATATTTTGGTAACTATAAGGGAGTCGATTTTTTTGATCCAGCAACTATCTCTTATAACCAGGTTGTCCCCGCAATTTATTTAACAGGACTTAAAGTATTTAATCAGGAGGTTCTTCCAAACCGTAAGGGTTCACCATTAAAAAAGGTAATTTCTGAAACTGATAGCATTACTTTTAATAACAAACAGTCGGTTTTTACCATCGAGTATACTGGAATAAACTATACCAGGCCCGAGAAAAATCAGTACGCATACTATCTGGAGGGATTGGAGGATTCATGGAATTATGTTGGGGGACAAAGAAATGCTACCTATACCAATCTCAATCCTGGGGAGTATTACTTTAAATTAAAGGCATCCAACAATGACGGGGTATGGAATGAAAACCCGTTAACCCTCAAAATAACTATTTTGCCACCCTGGTGGAAAACCAATGTAGCAATCATGGCCTACCTGATATGCTTTTTATTCTTTGTCTATCTATTGAACAGATTTACCAGGGAGCGTGTCGAACAAAAGGCCATGATACGTAGAGAAAGGGACCAGAGGTTAAGGGAAGAAAAACTACATGAACAAAAGCTCCAGTTTTTTACCAATATATCCCACGAGTTCAGAACACCACTCACCCTTATTATCAATCCGCTTAAAGATATAATTTCCGATGAAAGTTTACAGTTACCCGACAGGGTAAAAGCCAAACACAATATTATCTATAGGAATACGGATAGGCTTTACAGGTTGATAAATGAGCTTATGGATTTTAGTAAACTGGAGCACAATAAGGTAAATATAAAGGCCAGTCAGCTGAACCTGGTAGCCCTGGTCGATGAGGTGGTTGGATATTTTAAAGAAGAACTAGACCATAAGAATATTCACTTGAGCGTTGAAAGTGATTTTCCCGAAATGCCAATTTGGGCTGATCAACAGATGCTGGAGAAAATCATATTCAATATTTTGTCCAATGCCATGCAGGTAACTCCGGAAAAAGGAGCGATCAGCATTGATATTTTGTCCAAGGACGTAGTGGACAGGCTTCCCCTAGTAAACCAAATCGAATCCACTGAGACCATTCAAATAATAATTTCGGACACAGGTCCGGGATTAACAAAGACGCAGGCTAAAAAGGTATTCCAACGATTTTATCGGGTGGAGAACTTAAATAATACATACTATGGCGGCACCGGTATCGGATTAGAAGTGGTTAGAAGTTTTGTCCATTTGCACAAAGGCAAGGTGGACGTAAAGAGTAAGGTTGGTGAAGGTACCTCTTTCAAAGTGGTTCTTCCTAAAGGAAACAGTCATTTTAAGCAAGAAGAATTGGTCAGTCAATCTGAAAAAACACGTGGTATTGACAACAACCTGACCCGCACACAACTACCAAATATCGAAGCCAAACTTAGCTTATCCCCATTTCAAAGGAAACCATATACCATACTGATCGTTGAGGATAATCGGGAGCTCAGAAACTATCTATGCGAGGAATTAAAGGAAAGTTATAATATTTTGAATGCTAAAAATGGGGTTGAAGGTCTGAAAATCGCCCGGGATACTTTACCGGACTTGATTTTAACCGATGTAATAATGCCGGGAATGGATGGTTTTGAGTTGTGTAAACTTATTAAAACGGACCTGCGGACCAGTCACATCCCTTTGCTAATGCTCACTGCAAGGACTAAAACAGAAGCCTGGATTGAAGGAATTCAAATGGGAGCGGATGCCTATATGGTCAAACCTTTCGAAATGCAGCTGTTGAAATTGCATTTGGATCAATTGGTTACCAGCAGGCAAATAATTTTTGACAAATACTTTAGTAAAATAAGCGGTGTTTACGAAAATAAAAACACTACCTCATTAGATAAGGATTTCATTCAGAAAGTGCTGTACTATATTCACGACAATATAAGTGACCCGGATTTGAGTGTGGAACTACTGTCTTCACAGCTGAACTTAAGTCGCAGTCAACTGTACAGAAAAGTCAAGACCTTAACCGGACTTACTGTCAATGAATTCCTGAGAAAAGTAAGGTTACAACAGGCTAAGAGAATAATAGAAGCCGAGCCGGAAGTAAATATTAGCGACGTGTGTTACCGGGTGGGCTTTTCCACACCCTCTTATTTCACCAAATGTTTTAAATCCCAGTTTGGCGTATTGCCAACAGAGATTGACAAGATTGTAAATCCTAATTCCTAAGCCATTTATCTTGAAAGTTCATTTTTTATCATTCGTCTAATTTTTCAAATTAGAACATTTGTAGCATCCATTATTTCATATGTTGCATGTCCTGCTTAAATCCTGGACCATAGGCTGGCCTTAATCAATGATGCAACATTATTTATATCACCTGCATCATACATCTCATATTTATTTTAAACTTCTTTCTAAATTGTACTATGGTAACTAATAATTGGTGAAGTACAAGTTTTCAAGATTGAAAGTATTAAGAGAAATATTATTAATCGGAGTGATTTTGATAAGCATTGGATTGCTGTTCATCTATGTTTTATAAAGCATTGGTGAATTCTACATATTTTAAACCAAACTATATCCAGTTAACCAAACTAATCATTATGAAAAAACTAAGTACCACATGTTTGCTGGTTCTGTTTAGTGCCTGCATTATTTGGGCGCAACAACGGACAGTGACCGGCAAAGTGACATCCTCAGCGGATGGCTCCGGGTTACCGGGAGTAAATGTATTGATCCAGGGTACTACCACCGGTACTACCACGGATCTTGACGGTAACTATGCACTAAGTATTCCAGAGGAGGCCACAAATTTAGTATACTCGTTTGTAGGATTCCGAAGTCAACTGGTGGTTATCGGTAACCGGTCGGGGATCGATATTGCCATGGAGGAAGACGTGGCCGCCCTGGAAGAGGTAGTAGTAACCGGATATTCTACTCAAAGAAGGGGAGATATAACCGGTGCAGTGGCGGTGGTGGATGTTGAGCAAATGAACAAATTGGCCACCACCAGTTTTGTGCAAAAACTGGAAGGACAGGCTACAGGGGTAAATATTTCTACTTCTGGAGAGCCCGGTGAAGGTACTACCGTTCGCATCAGAGGTATTGGCTCTTTTAACCGAAGTGAACCGCTTTACATTATTGACGGTGTACCTGTAGTGGATGCTTTCAGCACAGGACTTAATCCAAACGATATTGAAAGTATTCAGGTGTTGAAGGATGCATCTGCAGCTTCTATATATGGCGCTCGTGCCAGTAATGGAGTTATTATCGTTACCACCAAAAAAGGACAGCCGGGCAGGGTCCGCATAGACTATAACGGATATGTGGGTACGGCGAGTCCGATTAATGAGCCGAGTTTAATGAACCCCACCGACTATTCAAACTATGTTTGGGACAGACACGACTGGGCGGGAATTGCGGTGGATGCCGGCAATCCGTATTCGGAAGGCCGAGGGGTTATTCCAACCTATAGCTACCCCTATCCCGATGACGGAGTAACTGACGACGATTATTCTTTCCCTGACAATCTTGTGATGAGGGCGAATCCCGCAGGAACGAACTGGTTCGACGAAATTTTCGAACCAGCCATCATGACTGAGCACAATCTGGCAGTTTCCGGAGGCACGGAAAATGCCAATTACTATTTTTCCGCCGGCTATCTGAATCAGCAAAGCACCATGATACATGGCTATTTCAA
>Ga0268386_10001959_pt1 | contig 14389 bp, 12 predicted proteins | sample RVTome_15_FD_200260 | JGI IMG/M metagenome (GOLD analysis project Ga0268386, IMG submission 200260) | Soil microbial communities from uranium-contaminated site in the Upper Colorado River Basin, Wyoming, United States - RVT150D86... ...
GTCACATACGAGCCAGTTCGAGCAACAGCTGCGCGCGGTCTGCGGACTACCGCTCGGGTCGACGGAATATTATTCGGCTAGCGCCATGGCGAATCTTTTGGGCGATCTTTGGCAGGATGGCGAGCCGAATTGGGCGCGGGCCTGTGACTTGCCCGATGTGAAGTTACACCTTTACGGCAAGGTCGAGCCGCGTCCAGGGAGAAAAATGGGACATCTCACGGCATTGGCGCTTACCGCTGACGAAGCGGGGCGCCAGGTCATCGAGGCGCGCCAACGGTTGGCTCGATAGTTTAGCAACTCCAGGCCGGGGTCCAGCGTCTGGAGCTAGAACTCCGGACCCCGGACCCTTTTGCTTTCAGGAGAAATGGGCCATTGTAACGGCCAATCGGCGGACTCTGTTCGCCGCGATCAATATGCTCGACGCTGGGGCTTTCTTTGATTTCGAACATGCTGGTTGGGAAGCGATTCCCGATCAATATCACCAGGCCTTCGGCCAGCTCACCACGCAGACCATCACCTCGCTGCTCGATGCGGTTAATCTCAAGAAGGGTGAGAACTTTCTCGACATCGCATCCGGTCCCGGGTATGTGGCCGCAGCGGCCGCGAAGCGGGGAGTCGTGGCGCTCGGGGTAGACTTTTCCGCTGCCATGGTAGAGTATGCCCGGCGGCTCTATCCCGGCGTCGACTTTCTCCAAGGCAACGCCGAACAATTGCGTCTCGCCAACAGGCTTTTCGACGCTGCCGTGATGAATTTCGGTATACTTCATCTCGGTCGGCCGGAACTGGCGCTCGTCGAAGCGTGCCGCGTTTTGCGTCCCGGGGGGCGCTTTGCATTCAGCGTGTGGGCAAGGCCCGAGGAAACCATCGGCTTTGGGATTGTGCTGCGCGCGGTGACAACTCAAGGAGAGCCGAGAGTTGCGTTGCCCGAAGGACCGCCGTTTTTTCGCTACAGCGATCCCGAAGAATGCGTCAGGGGGCTTATGGCAGCGGGCTTCGAAGCTCCGATGATAACGAAGGTAGCGCAGGTTTGGCGATTGCCGGCAGGGGACGGATTCTTTGAGGCGATGAGGGACAGCACCGTGCGCACGGCGGGATTGTTGCGCGCGCAAAAACCCGCGGTCTTGGATAAAATCCGCGAGGCGATCCGGGCCGAAGTGGAGCAATACGGCAAGAACGATTTCGTTGAATTGCCCATGCCGGCGCTCATCGCGTCGGCAGTGAAACCTAAAGCATAGCTTCAATTCCGAAAAAGCCGCGGTTGAAGCAGTTCAATGCCGGTTCAATTGATAAACATCGCCGAGAATGATCAGCCTGGCAAGTAACGCTTTAGATATTCTGAGGTTTCTCTTTCGATTTTATTTCGGCCTTGAATTTTCTAGAATCCAGGATGCCAGTCGTCGATTCACAAACGTTTCGAACGATTTGAACGGCCGGAACGGTTTGAACCTTATCGTTATGGGCCGTGATGGGTCGCCAGCGGACTGGTATCGGTTAGCTCCATCAACTTGCGCGCCAGTCTCTCCGTCAGGTCACGGCGCTTGGTGGCCGCATCCGGCTCGTGCCAGAGATTTCTGATTTCGGCCCGATCGTTTTTGAGATCGTACAACTCGCCCCAGTCCACGCCTTCATACATGGTGAGCCGGTGATCTTCGGTGATCAACGTCCGGGCTCGGAAGTTGTTCTTAAATCCCATATAGCCACGCCGCTGGTGCTCCTCGATAACCAACGCATCATAGCCAGTTTCTTTCCCTTCCAACGCCGGCAACAGACTTTTGCCTTGCATGCCGTTGTGGCCTTCGAGACCGGCGCGCTGGAGAATGGTACGCGCCAGATCGAGGGTTCCGCACAGGTTGGAATGAACAATTCCTCGTTTTGCTGCCGCGGGATCTGACCAGATAAACGGCACGCGCACGAGACCTTGATAATGCAGCGCGCCCTTCAGCAACAATTGGTGATCGCCCATGAAGTCGCCGTGGTCCGCGTTGAAAATCACTACCGTATCATCGGCGAGGCCTAGGGCAGTGAGGCGTTGCAGGATCCGTCCAATGGCGTCGTCGGTCATGGTAATCATGCCGTAGGTCAACGCGATGGCCTCCCGGGCTTCCCGCTCGGTGACGGCAAAGGTGCGCTGGCCGTCGCGGTTGGCCTTGCCCTGTTGCCGTTCGCTGTATAGTTGCTGCAGATGCGGCGGCAGCTGGCGCTCTCCGGAGTTGAATGACGGTGGCAGGCGAATCTCCCGAGGGTCGTACATATCCCAATACTTGCCGGGCGGTGTGAACGGATGATGCGGATCGGGAAATGAGCATTGAATGAAAAAAGGCCTGTCGCGGATGGAGGCGCGCTGTTCCAAACAGGCGATCGTGCGCTCCGCGACGTAACTTGTCGGATATAGCTCTTCGGGAACGCGCGTGCGCCACGCCTGGGGCGCAACGCAGTCGTTACCGGGCAGCTGGTTCTTTCGTCCGCGCAGCGACTCGGCATCGCTGCGGCGCGCCTTCAGCCATCTTGCATAGTGACCGACGACCTCGTCGCCATGGCCGACGGCGAGCTCGACATGATCGAAGCCATAATAGGGCAGCGCTAGGTCAAAATTCGCATCGTTGCTCCACGTGGAGCGAAGCTCCTGGTCGTAGCGCCCATGGGTTAACCAAGTGCGGTCGGCTTCGCGCAAATGTGCCGGCGGTTGGACCTTGTTCGGGTCGGGTTCAGGTATGCCGATGGTGGGAACACCGCCGCTGATACTTTGCAGGTGACACTTGCCGATCAGTGCCGTGTGGTAGTTCGCGGCGCGCATGATATAGACGAAGGTCGTAGCGTTCATGGACAGCGGGATGCCGTTGTGGCGCGAGCCGTGGAGCGATGGCATACGCCCGGTCATGAAGGTCGCGCGATTGGGCATGCAAATGGGTGTCGCCGTGTAGAAGCGGTCGAAGCGCGCGCCCCGCGCCGCCAGGCCGTCGATATTCGGGGTTTTGACTACGGCGTTGCCATAGCAGCCCAGATGATCGGCGCGATGCTGGTCGGTGATGATAAAGAGAAAGTTCGGCATTCTGTTCATTAGCGGCGCATTCCTTTCGTGAGACCCGTTTATCACAACACTTAGCACGGATCGTGTTGCCGGAATAATGGCTGCCCCGAGACTCCAGACTCTAGGACCCGAGACTTGATTCTGCCGCAGGCTGTAGTAGAAGCAAACGGAGGCGAAAGCGATGATCGATGCCGCGGTGCTGATACCCGTGTACCGCTCCGAAAACGGGGAACTTCATATCGTCATGATTCTCAGAAATCCCGGCGGTATCCACGGCGGGCAAGTCGCCTTTCCCGGCGGCAAGCACGATCCGGGAGACGAAACCATGCTCGATACCGCGCTGCGCGAGGCGCGCGAAGAGCTTGGGCTGGTCGTCGAGCCCGGCGACGTGCTTGCCGAACTGCCCATGACCCAGACAAGAACTACTGGTTATCGCGTGTTTCCTTATCTCGGCCGCATCGCCGTTCCCGATCGCTGGCAGGTCGCCGAACGCGAAATCGCCGAGATTCTAGACGTAAAACTTAAAGATCTGACCCGTCCCGGCGTCCATGACAAAATGATCGACCGCTTTCTGACCTGGAAGAAAGCCGAGCAGGTGTCGTTTTATCGAGTCGGTTCTCACCGGCTCTGGGGATTATCGTATCGGATTCTGCAGCCGGTCATCCCGCGATTATTGGCGGGGGAGTGGGACGTTTAGGCAGGTCTCGAGTCTGGCGTCTGGAGTCCAGGGTTACAGTACGCAAGGACGGGTTCCGTTGTGAAAGAGGCGTTTTGATTATTGAGAAATTGACAAAAGGAGGCCACGAAAATGCTATCGCAGGTTCGCATATACACCATAAATAAGGGGGAGATGGATGATTTCCTCAAGCATTTTAAAGAGGCAGTAATCCCGATTCATGAAAAAATCGGCGTTCCCATCGTCGGTACGTGGGTAAACCGCGCGCAGAATGAGTTCATCTGGGTGCGCAGTTATAAAGACAAAGCGGATCTGGAAGCCAAGGGCAAGGCATTCCAGGCGGAGGTGGCGGCTGCCGGCATCAAGCTCGGCGCCAATGTGGCCAAGATGGAAATCCGCGAGGTCGAATCGGCGTTTGCTTGAGGCTTGACGTTAATTTCTAGCGGCCCGCGTTTTTTTGCCGGAAACTGACTATGCCGGGTTCGTCCCTCGGACGTTTTCCTGGCGGATAAGCGTCAGCGGCCATGCCGCGAGGCCGATGGATGACGTCGGGGTAGTCCGTGCGTTTCCGTGTGCGCGGGCCGAAGGCGCGGTCCGCGGGGAGGCGATCGAGGCGATGGAATTGAATCATACAATCGTGCCTGCTCGGGACAAAGAAGCGTCTGCCCGCTTCTTTGCGCAAATTTTCGGTCTTTCCTATGACGGGCCCATGAGCCATTTCGCGCCGGTAAGGATCAATGACAGGCTCACGCTGGACTTTGACCATGCGGATACCTTCGAGCATCACCATTACGCGTTCCACGTGAACGATCAGGAATTCGATGCCATCTTCAAGCGCATCCAGGAAGCCGGTATTGCCTGGGGCAGTGGTCCAAGGAGCATGGTGGACCGGAAACTGAATAACCGGAAAGGCGGCCGCGGCGTCTATTTTCGCGATCCCGACGGCCATGTTCTGGAGCTGCTTACGCGGGCCTAGCGATCGGGTGCGAGAAGAATCTCTTTGGCTAAAGCAGCGCCGGCCGGGACGAGCAAAGGCCGCGTCCCGGACGCGGCTTTGCGGCCGCATTTTTTCATGGTCTCGCGAACTTTACTCCACGCGGCAATGCCTGCCGGGGCGGCTTTTTCATCCGCTCCTTGAGGCAATCCCCCGACCCTGACCGCCCGGCAAGATCGACTTTACTTTAATATTTATGACGTCAGCTCAGTCGCCGGACTGTTACGGGCTGGAATATCAGCTTGCTCGTAGAATGAGATGCCTGCTCATCTAAGCGCCGGTGTCCAGGCCTATCGTTTCGCTTTCTTATCGGCAGCAGAGGCGATACTGTCGCCATGGGCCTGAGATTCACGCGCTGGAATGAAGAGAAAGCTCTCGAGGATGAATTTGCAAGATCAAACGCAGGTGAATCAGCGGATCCGCAGGCTTATCCTCGTCAATTCCGTCATCGGGATTGCCATCGCTGGAATATCCACTCGGGTGTTCATGATCTCCGTGCCGACCCTGGCGACGGCCTTGGGAACGGACATCCTCGGGATCGGCTGGGCCCTTATTGTTTATCAGATGGCCGGCATTGGCTTGGGCGTCGTATGTGGTCGCCTCGGGGACATATATGGGCATCACCGGATGTACGGCTTTGGCATGGCAATGATGTCCGTTGCCTCGCTTCTCTGCGGGCTCTCACAGGATGTGTTCCAACTGATCTTGTTCCGCTTCTTGCAAGGTATCGGCGGCGCGATGATTCAATCTTCCGGCCGCACTCTGGCCTTCAAGGCCATGCCTCAAGGATCCGAGGGAAAGGCCCAAGGACTCATGGCCATGTCGCACCAGTTTGGGTTCTTCGTGGGGCCGCCTATCGGCGGCCTCATCATCGATCTGATTCACTGGCGCGGGATCTTCTTTTTACTGTTGCTGCCGAGCCTGCTTGGAATGGCGCTGAGCTACGTTACCAGACGCGCCGTTGCGGAAGCCGCGGCGCGGCCCAGGGCGATCGATTACCACGGAGCCTTGCTCTTCATTGGATTGACAGTTCTCGTGACCGTGCTCCTGGATCAAAAAATCACCGAGGTCGTGGGCGCAGGCAGCCAGGCGCTGCTGGCTGTGGCTTTTGTCGGAGCGCTTTGGGGCTTTATTTCCCACGAAAAAAAGACCGCGAGCCCAATGATCGATCTCGCTCTATTTTCGCTGCCCACCTTTGGCTACGGTTCGCTTGGTCTGCTGATGTGCTGCATCACTCAAGGCCTCGTGACCTTTGTCACGCCTTTCTATCTCCAGGACGTGCTAAAGCTCTCGCCGACTTTCATGGGGATGATATTTCTCGTGCCGTCCCTGCTCAGCATGGTGCTCTCGCCGGTGAGCGGCGCCGTAACCGATCGTATCGGCCCCCGCTTCCTGTTGATCACGGGTGTGTTAGTTCTTATGGGGTCGTTTTTAATCGGCGCCAACCTGCGCGCTGACTCTCATTGGATATGGCCAAGCATTTTGCTCGCGCTTACGGGTGTGGGATCGGCGTTTTTCAACACGCCCTCACAGGCGGTGATGGTGCGTTCACTGCCCAAGGAACACTGGGGGATCGCCATTGGCATCATCAATGGGATTTTCGGGCTGGGACACATGCTCGGCATCTCGCTGAGCGGGATATTTTTGACCCTGGCCTTCCGGTTCTATTCGGGCGACCCGGGGACAACGCCCAACCCGGGCGACAGCCAAGTCTTCGTCGCCTCGATGAACGTGACCTATCTGTTTGCCCTTGGAATCAGTCTGATCCCGCTCTTCACTTCAATGAAGAGCAGGAAGGTGATCTGACCGTCAACGTCCTGTGCTAATATCCACGCTCCCAGTCAACGACGTTTTGTAACGGCACGCCTTGCAGAAAATGAGCGAGGTTTTCGCAAAAGAGCTTCACGCCGCCGTGCTCGGAGACGTCCGCCAGCGCCGACACATGGGGGGTGATGACGACGCGCTCATCGTCCCACAGGCGCTGATCCGGCGGCCGCTCGAACTCGCCGTCATAGACGTCGAGGGCGACGCCGCGAAGCTTTCCCTTCCCAAGGGCATCCAGCAATGCCGCTTCGTCGATGATCTCGCCGCGCGCGATGTTGACCAATACGGTTCCCGGTTTCATCGCGGTGAAAGCTGTTTGGCCCATAAGTCGCGTGGTCTCCTTCGTCCATGGGCAACAAATTGCTACGAACTCGCTCTCGCCGAGGAGGTCGAACAATGAGTGAGAGGACTCCAAGCGCGCGAAGCCGGGCAAGAGCGGCATCCCAGAAGGGACCTCCCGGCGCGTGCCGACCACGCGCATCCCGGCCGTGGCGCAGAGCTTTGCTACCTCTCGGCCGATGCCGCCGGCGCCGACGATACAGGCGGTCTTATCCCGAAGTATCACGGCATCGTAAGTTCGATGATCGAAACGATGGCGCCTCTGATCCCGGTAACTCAGATGAAGGCCGCGGGCGAAGTGGAGAAAGCTCGCCAAGACATACTCGGCCATGGGACGGCGGTTCGTGAGGCCGCGGGAGGTGGTCACCAAGATCTCGGAGTTCCAGAGGTCGGTGCCGAGAAAATTACTCGCTCCCGCCGGCAGCTCATGGACCCATTGCAAGCGCGGCGCCCGCGCTTTTAAATCTTTCAGCGGCGGCCAACCCATGAGGACGATCTCAGCCGAGGCGAGTGCATGATTGCGCTGATGGAGGCTCGTCGCGGGGTACTTCCTTGCCCCGAGATAACGATCCACCGTCCACTGTGGCCAAGTAGCGCGAAGCTCTACGTCGAACCATCCCCTGGCGTCGATGATGTTGACCCTACTGTCGACATTTTGAATTCGGCTCAGGACCTCGTCCGAGACCTGCGGCATCACCAAGACTTCGACGCTCTCCATATTGGCCATACTATCCTATGATGGCGGATGTTTGTTAGCGTAAAAAGAGAAAAGACGCTACGTTTGCGCTGGAGGGCAAGAATCATTGACCAGGGCGCATCTTGGAGTTTGATCTTGCCACAGCGGGAATTTCCGAGCGTTATTGTTTTGATGAGAATCCCATGATTGAGAGCGGCCGTGGATTCGCCTCGAGCGTGAGGGACCTGCCTAAGTCTTTGGGTCTGTCCGCATTCACCTATGGCATTACGGCTTGGCTGTTCGCGGTGACCGGTCCGTTCCTGATTTACGTCAACGCCGCGAGGCAGGGAAATCTGTCCGCCGCGGAGCTCAATTCGTGGATTTTCGGCGGCTATTTCATTTGCGGTTTTATCAGCGTCCTTCTCGCCCTCTATTATCGTCTGCCGCTTCTGGCGGCGATCACTATTCCGGGAGGAGTTTTGATTGCCACGGCGCTCTCGCACCTGCGATTTCAGGAGGTGATCGGCGCTTATCTCATAACGGGCGTCTTGATCGCGTTGCTGGGTGTGACGACCGGGATCAAAAGAGCCATGGAATGGTTGCCGATGCCGATCGCGATGGCAATGGTGGCGGGGATCTTGCTTCAATTCGGCATGGGTATCATTACCTCTTTGCGAGAAACGCCCCTGATTTCGGCGGTGGCATTTACGGCGTTTCTGTCTGTCTCGTTGGTAAAGCCCCTGGCGCAAAGATTTCCGCCGGTTCTCGGCGCGATCATCGCGGGGCTATTGGCAACGACCGCCCTCGGCAAAGCAGACTGGCAACTGGTGAGCTTCCAGACCGCGCAGTTCACTTTTTACAAACCGGCATTTACTTGGCCGGCGATGATCGAATTAGTTATTCCCCTTGCTCTGACTGTCGTGGCCATTCAAAATGCCCAGGGCATCGCCATACTGCGAAACATGGGATACGAGCCGCCTTTTAATGCGATCACGGTAGCTTCGGGAATCGGTTCAATACTGGTTGCGCCGTTTGGCAGCCAATCGGTCTGTTTGGCCGGACCGATGACGGGTATCGTCACCAGCCCAAGTATCGGACCGATGGAGAGCCGTTATGCGGCGGCGATTGTCACAGGCTTTCTCTGGATGCTCTTTGGAATGTTCGCACCGATGGCCACAGCCCTGAGCCGAATTCTTCCCGGATCTTTGGTTGACCTGCTCGCCGGTCTGGCGCTCCTGCAGGTTCTAGGCGACAGTTTCGCGGCCGCGTTCGGATCGAATTTTCGCGTCGGCGCGCTCTTTACTTTTCTAATCACTATCTCAGGAGTGCAACTGTTCAACATCGGCGCCCCTTTTTGGGGGTTGCTCGCCGGCAGCTTTATATCCCTGCTGCTCGAGCGGCAGAATTTCAGGAACAGAAATCGATAGTGCGCCTCATCGAGCCATATTCATGCAGCCATGATCATGCCTGGAGGTCAACGATCTTGTTGACGAAAGCTTCCAAGAAGCCGACGTTACTTTTTATTGCGGCATCCTTTGTCGCCGAAATTTTCGGCGCGGGCCGCGCTTCGATTCGGTGAACCATCGTCCCATGGCGACTGAAGATTCAGACACTGTTATTCGCGTAATCCAGGAGCCGGCATTGGCGCACGAATGGGAGTTGGTTCTCCTGGCGCAGGGCTTTGCCCCTAGAATGCGCCGGACTGAGGATGGAATCGTGCTCACTGTGCCGCGCAGCGAGGTTGATGCGGCGCTTTCGGCGCTGGTCGCTTACGAGACGGAAACCGTGCGAGAAGCGGCGCCGAGAGATCGTCGCAACGAATCGTTGAATCTGCCTGCGGGAGCGGCGCTGGGAGTATTACTTTTCGGTTTCTTCGCCCTGACTTTACAATGGAATTCGTCGATGCCATGGCTCGAACGCGGCAGCGCCAACGCCGGCAGGATGCTCGACGGGGAAATTTGGCGCGCCGTGACCGCTCTGACCCTCCACGGCGACGCCGCTCATGCGCTGAGCAACGCCTTTACCCTCGCCATTTTCTTCGGCGCCGCGGCGGGTCAGATTGGCGTAGGCCTTGGCGGCGCGCTGATATTGCTGGCCGGCGCGGCCGGCAATATGGCTAACTCGCTGCTTCAGGGTTCGCCCCACGACTCGGTGGGGGCATCTACAGCGGTTTTCGGCGCCGTCGGTATTCTCGGCAGTCTCGCCGTGATGCGCCGCCGCCGCGTAGGGAGAGACAAACGGCGCGCGTGGATGGCGGTCGGCGCGGCGCTTGCCCTGCTCGGGATGCTCGGCGCCGGAGGGCACCGGGTCGATGTCCTGGCCCATCTTCTGGGCCTTCTCGCCGGCGGCGGCGTCGGGATGGTGGCTGCGTTAGCCCTCGTTCGGCCGGCGGGTCTAGCCATCCAATGGATATGCGGCGCGGCGGCCTTCTCCGTGATCGTCTATAGCTGGCTGCTTGCGTTGCGTTGACGGTATTGCAGAAACGCGATCTACCGGGACATAGGACGACCGGTCCGAACCGCCAATGGGATTGCCAAAAAAAATTATGCCCGACCTCTTGGCGATTGACGGGTCAACCTGGTAATGAATGGGCGACTGTCGCCGTCGGTGAACAAACTGCTCTCGCGAAGTTTAAAATCAACTCCCGTGAACCGAGAACGTTGGAAAAGGAGAAACCCATGCGTCAAAAAACTGATCCGATAGTCATCGAAACGGCGGGAATACATGACCGTGGATTATCGGCGGGGCGGTGGTGGTGATGATGAAGGATTGACCTTCGATATCACCGTGGTGGGCCCCGAAGACGCGGGAAAGAGAATCCTGCGCTTCGACTGTTTCAAAAAGATGCCCCATTATCACATGGGCCCGTCCGGAAAATATCCCGTGCACAATATGAGAGATGAAGGCATAGAGGACCCGGTTCTTTGGTCTCTGGAGCAACTCAAAACTCGCTTTCCTGCGATGGTTAGGAAGCGGGGTACGACGATATCGCCGCTCGGATCGATCAAAAGGCCATCGCCGATAATCTCTGCCGGCTTGAAAAGGACATACTCGCGAAAGTATAACCAGGAGGAAAACATGCCACGCGTAACGCTCGACTTGAACAAGGAAACAGATCGTCAAAGGGTCAAAGGACAATGGCGCATTGGCCCGGGGTTGGTGCCGGGTGAGCCCAACGAAGGTCTGGTCGCGCAGACGTTGAGCACGCCCGCGCGTATGGCGGATTATGATGATTCCAAGTGGGAGGTATGCAATAACATTCGCCAGAGCATTTCAACAGGCTTCACGTTTGCCTGGTACCGCATCGCGGTGGTGATCCCCGCAGAGATCGACGGCATTGCGTTGAAAGACTCCCGGGTATTATTCGAGACCAACGTCGACAACTACGGCGAGGTTTGGATCGACGGGAAAATCGACCGCGCCGGCGGCGCCATCGCCGGTATTAACGCGTCACAGCGAGTAGTGGTAAGCGATAAGGCGGAGCCTGGGAGGAAGCACGTCATTGCCTGCCTGGTGGCGAACGGTCCATTGGCAGAACCGCGGGGCGGTGTCTACATGCGTCATGCGACTCTAGCGTTCGAATCGCGGAACTGACACTTGCTGGTTTCTGGTTTCAAGTTTCTAGTTTTATGTCCGTAGCTTGCACAACGAGAAACCTGGAACTAGAAACCCGAAACTCGCTCCTTCCGATTTCGGTTCAGAAGCCGGCGATCTTGAGTTGCAGCATGCTTGACAGGCCGTCGTAGGAATTGGCGCGAAAAACGCGATCGAGTTGCCTGTCATAATTAAAAGTGAAGGACAGGGTGTCATTTTGCCCGAGAAATTTCCCGATTTTCCAGTCGACGGCGGCCGATGTTCCATGGATGCTCACGTCATTGGATCCGTCTCTGCTGAAGGTTCGGCTAAACGAAGTCCCGCCAGTTAAGCGAAAGGATTTTCCACGGGGGATGTAAATAAGCGCGAACCCCGAGGCGGGAGTTTGGGTCCTCACACCGGTACTCTGCTTCCACTCCTCTTTGACGCTGAAGTTAGGTTCAAACAGCAGAAAGTCGCTCGGACGATATGAGGTCGTAAGCCCATTGATATAGACTGCGCTTTCTTCGTTCGGGCTCGAGCCTTGCCCAATCAAACCGTAGCTCGAGAAGATCGATCCCCCCCATCGTGCCCGGTCGATTTGAAGCGCGGCGGCCACAGTTCGGGTCACGCGAAGGTCAGCGACATCGGTCAGCCTTTCCCAAGACTCACCGATGGATCCGCGGAGGTTGAAAGGGCCGACGCCATGTTCGCCCCAGATTAGACCTTCGTCGCGCGACTGATCCGCGATCGAACCCGCGTTCGAGATGAATCCTTTCGTGACGGATTTGAAATCGGCGCCGTATGTAAGATCTCTCCAACGGTTCGTAAGCCCAAAACGAAGCCTTGCCGGCCGCATGTCGCCGGCAAATGGGTTGAGCACGCTGTACGACATTTCCCCGATGCTGGCCAGGCTCGTTCCGACCAAGCCTGATGTCGCGCGCAAATCCACATAGCCCTGTAAGTCGGTCTCGGCTGGATCATTGTTAAATAGGCTCCGCGGGTCCACCATTTCACGATAGGAGGTTTTGATGTTCACGAACTGCGAACCGAAGTTGATTTTATATATATTTCCATTTATATTTCGGCTATTTCCGATGGTATTCTGCAGTATTGTATTACTCTTCAATTCATCCATGGCGTAGAGCCTCGCCGCAGACGAGCGGCCGGGCGGCATGTCTGATCGCTCCGTTTCTAGCGCGGAGCATGCGCAGACGAGGAAAACCAGTACAGTAGTCCAATAACGCATGACAAGAAAATAATTTTAACATATCACTGCTCAAGGAGGGAATATTTTTATCGGTCGTCGAAGGATTTTCGACCGGTCATTTCGATTGACTAGAATTGGAGGGAGTGCTAAGCGGGGCATCTGGAGCGTGATTGGAACGAAACCGGCATGGTCCTTTCGCGCGCGTGATAACGGCGCTGTCGCCGCCCTGTGCCGAATTAATCGAACAAATGCCGGGCCGCGAAAGGAGGTTTTATGCCTAAGGTGACTTCATTGGGGCATGTAGGCCTGTATGTGCGGGATATCGAGCGTTCCAAGGCATTCTATGGCGATATTCTGGGTTTGACGGTGAGCGATGTCAGTCCGAATACCGGCAGTGTATTTATGACCGCGCAGGAACGCGCCAAAGAGCACCATGAGTTGCTGCTTGTGCCGGGTCGGGAAGACGGCAAGGTGGTTCAGCAGATATCGTTTCGCTGCTCGAGTCTCGCCGATCTCAAGGAATTTTACCGGTTGTTGATGGAACGGAACGTTCCGATTGTGCGCACCGTTAGCCACGGCAACGCCGTGGGCGCTTATTTTCTCGATCCGGACGGCAATCAGGTGGAAATCTACTGGCCCACGGGCATCGATTGGCCGCAGCCCTTTGGCAAGCCGGTGGATTTGAACGCAAGCGAAGATGCCATCCTGGCAAACCTGACTTGAAATTCTATTGGGCCGCTGAAAAACCGTGACAGGCGCGCCCAATCGCCTCGCTTCAACGGCGTAAATATCGGAACGGTGGAAAGATGGAATATTGGGTTCCCGCGTTCAAATCCTAAATTCCAATGTTCCATTCTTCTAATGTGTCTTAGAAATCTAGGAATACTTCTTTGGCGCTTTCGCCGGTAAGCTGTTTGATGGTGGTGATCCGGTCGCTGAACTCCTGGAGGGTGCCCAGTGAAGCCGGACCCACGTCGATGAGAATAGAAAACAGCGAAAAACCGAGTTTATCTTTCTCCTTGCGAAATTGTTCGGCCCATTCCGGGCTCACCCGGCATTCGCCGTCGGTGATGAAGATAATATCGCCTTTCTTGAAACGCGATTCCCGCAAGCAGTCCAGCGCCGCGTCCAGCGGCGTTTGAAAATCAGTGCCGCCGCCGGGAAAGTACTCGGCCAGATCCATGACCGTTTTCGTTTCGACCTGGTAGCGGTCGCGCGGGTTCATGTCGAGCACTTGCAGCGGTGTTTCCGCCGAAGAAAAACAGATCGATCGAAAGAGGCGCCGCTGGCGCCGGGCAATGTCAAGCAAGGTCAAAGCCACCGCCTTGGACCAGATCTCCTTGTCGCCCGACATGGAAGAGCTGCCGTCGAGACAGACGATCATCGGGCCCTTGCCCTTTTCTTCGATGCCGCGTAGCGAGTATTGAATCAACTCCTGGTCTAGAAAACGGCGGTAAAAATCTTTGCGCAGCACCGGATGGTGCAGGCTCAGCAACTCGTGGGGCAATAGGCGGTGGAGCGAGTCGCCCTGCTCAACCTCCAATACCTCGTCGCTAGCGCGCTCGAAGACCTTTTTGCGCAGCGCCAGGGATTGCAGTTTCATCCGGCCGACCATGCGGGCGAGCTTTTTGAGTTTTTCATTGCCGGCGAGGCGTTTGCCGAGTTCGAGCTTTTGCCCCGGCGGGGAACGCTCGCCGCTGCCGATAGCGTCGCCCCAGGTCTCCGCCTCTTCGCTGGCGTCTTCCAACTGCTGGGCGACTTTGATCGATTCGGCTTGCAGGCGATTGCTCGCCCGCGACTCGATTTGCTTCAGGTCCTCCTTCAGTTGCGTCCCTTTGTGGCGCAGCAGCGCTTCGGCGCCCTGAACTTCGCCGGCCATTTTCTCCTTCGCCTTTTGCAGCGCCTTCTTTCCCTCGTTCGACAACTCGTCTTCGGGAATGGTGTCGGCGTTGTCGTATTCTTCCATTTTGCGGCCGACGAGCTCCTCCTGCTTTTGGATGTCCCACAGATCGCGCAGGTCGCGCTGGCTGAGGAGCTTTTGCTCGCGGATTATACCGAGCAAGCGTTCG
>Ga0268386_10001960_pt1 | contig 14384 bp, 14 predicted proteins | sample RVTome_15_FD_200260 | JGI IMG/M metagenome (GOLD analysis project Ga0268386, IMG submission 200260) | Soil microbial communities from uranium-contaminated site in the Upper Colorado River Basin, Wyoming, United States - RVT150D86... ...
GGGTGGCTGGGGGCGAGCATCCGCTCGGCCCTCGATTCCTGCAACCGCCGCCATCGTCGGCGACATTCCTCCGAGCGCGCAGTGCGGCCGATCCTCGACCCGGCGAGCACCCGCTGGTCGCACCGCTTGCGCTAGCATCGGCCGATGCGCATGCCGTCCATTCTTGTCGCCGCCGTCCTTTTCTGCGCGGCCGTCCCCGCCGACGGCACCACCTTCCACGTCGCCTCGACCCCCGGCGCCTCGGACGCCAACCCCGGCACCGAGGGCCAGCCGTGGGCGACCATCCAGCACGCGGTCGACGCCCCGGCGGTCGGTCCCGAGGACGTGATCGTAGTCCACACCGGCACCTACGCCGGGGCGCGGATCGAGCGCTCGGGGACCCCGGCGCAGCCGATCACCCTGCGCGCCGCCGCCGGCGAGAACGTGCTGCTCGACGACGCCAGCCCCGAGGCGGCGCACAACTCGGTGCTCGAGGTCGAGAACTTCGCCGGCACCGTCGGCTGGTGGGTGATCGAGGGCTTTTCGGTCGACGGCGGGGAGACGCACTTCTCGGGCATCGACCTGCGCGACACCGTCGGGATCGTGGTGCGCGGCAACTCGGTGACCGGCGCCTTCCGCACCGGCATCTTCACCGCGTTCTCCGACGACGTCGTGATCGAGGCCAACGAGAGCTTCGCCAACTGCGAGCATGGGATCTACCACTCCAACAGCGGCGACCGGCCGCTGATCCGCGGCAACCGGCTGCACGGCAACTCGAGCGCCGGCATCCACATGAACGCGGATCTCTCGCAGGGCGGCGACGGGATCATCAGCGACGCCGTGGTCGAGGACAACCTCGCCTGGGACAACGGCGGCGGCCTGTGCGGTCAGACCGGCGGCGCCGCCGGCATCAACATGGACGGCGTGGTCGATTCGCTGATCCGCAACAACCTGATCTGGGACGAGCACGCCTCCGGGATCGCCGCCTACCGGATCGACGGCGCGCTCTGCTCGCAGGGCAACCGGATCCTCAACAACACCGTGCTCACCGCCGCCGACGGCCGCTGGGCCTACGTCCAGGTCGACTTCGACGGCTCCCCGCCGGCCGGCTGCCCCGACAACGAGTTGGCCAACAACGTCTTCTGGTCCTCCCACGGCTTCCGCGGCGCGATCTCGCTCGACGAGGCGAACCCCTCCGGCTTCGCCAGCCGCAACAACACCGTCGAGGGGGTCTTCTCGGTCGACGACGGCAACACCACGATCGGCCTCGCCGCCTGGCAGGCGCTCGGCCACGACGCGGGCTCGCAGGTCATCGCCGACGCGACCGCGCTCGCCGCCCTGTTCGTGAACATGCCCGCCGGCGACTTCCACCTCGCCCCGGACTCCGACGCCGTGGACGCCGGCGAGGCGCGGGCGGACGTTCCGGCGGATCTCGACGGCATTCCCCGCCCGCAGGGTGCGGGCTGGGACGCGGGGGCCTACGAGGCGCTGGAGCTGGTGTTCGCGGACGGGTTCGAGAGCGGCGACACGACGGCGTGGACGGCGACTATCCCGTAGCGGCTCCGGGGCAGCCGCCCGGGCACCCCGGTTACACTCTGTGCCGCATGAGCACCTTGATTGACCGCCCGGTGAGCGCCCGACACAGGGCAGGCAAGATCCAGGTCGAGATGGAGAGCGGGCTGGAGATCGCCTTCCCTGTCAAAGGGAATCCGCGCTCGGAAGGCAAACTCCCCGAGCAGCTCGACCACATCGAGCTCTCCCCCTTCCTCCTCCACTGGCCCGATCTGGACGAGGATCTGTCCATTCGCGGCATCCTGTCCGGCAACTACGGCCAGCGACCCCATCGAGCAGCCTGAGAGTTCGTTAAAGTGGGCGAGATGGCCGCGCCCGCTTTCGAACTGGAAGTCACCACCGAGGCGTCATCAGGCCTGGTTCGCTTCCAGCTTCGCGATTCCGGCGGCCGGCACCGCGGGGCGCACCAGGTCCGCCTCGACCCCGCCTCCGGCGCGCTCTGGGAGGGGCTCTTCGACACCCGATCCCACGTCGAGCGCTACCAGGGTGGGACGCGCTTCACCGACAGTCCGGCGACGGCCGCGGACCTCCTCGAGCGGCTCGGGGTCTTTCTCGGCGGGCCGGTCCTCGGACCCGAGATCATCGCCTGCCTCGCCGAGGGCGTCCACGACCGCACGCTCCTCGTTCGGCTCCCCAAGATCGGGTCTTATTGGGGGCCCTGGAGATTCTGCTGGCGGCTAGGCTCGCGCTCGAGCACTGGCCGGAGTGTCTGCAACTCCTCGAGGAGATCGAGGCGACGCAGGAGTCGCTGGGGGAAGGGAAGCACGAGTTGGCAAGGACCCGCTTCAATCGGTACGGTCCCCTGCTCCGGCTAGGCCATCTCGACGATGCCAAGCGGCTGCTCGAAGACTGCCTTGGGGTCTTCCGCGAGGTGGACGACTTAGCGAACCAAGCCAGGGCGCTCACGGCACTGGCCGATCTCTGGGACGAAAGCGGCGACTCCAGCCAAGCCGTGGCCCTGGAACGACAGGCCCTGGCGGTCTCAAACCGCCTCCCCGCCTTGGCGGATCGCGCAATATCCCATGGCAATCTCTCCAATTACCTCGGTCGGCTGGGGGATTTGGAGGGGATGGCCCAGCAGTCACTCGCTGCGATTGCTTACGATGTCACCACGAACCATCGACAGGATTTGGCCGTGAGGCTGGAGAATCTCGCCGTCGACATGCGCCGCGCCGCCGCCGGCGGCAGCCGTTACGAGCTGCCGCGGCTCCCCGATCTCCTGGCTCGGCCGGAGTTCACGGCGCTGAAAGAGACGCTCGCGGCGGGCGGAGTCGATCTCGTGGAGCTACAGTCGACGATCGACGCCCTCGTCGAGCAGGTGCGGAGTCAGGCCGAGGCGGGCGGGTGAGCCCCACCGCCTGCTGATCCCGCCCTCCCCATCGACCGGCCGCGCCCGAACCGGCCGCCCGGCCTCCCGCGCGCCTTCCATGGGGCGCGGATCCCGCCGGCGTCAGGCGACCGGAAACAGCTCCGCGATCGCGACCTCGAGGCCTTCCCCGCCCGCCAGGTGCAGTCGGATACGGGCACCGGCCGGATGCACGGTTCTCGTCGCGTAGGTGCCGGTCTCCGGGTCGGGCAGGAGGTACTCCTCGGCGGTGCGTTCCCGGAGGTCGAGGATGACGTATTGCGGGATGCCGCCGCGGGCGTAGTGGCGGAGCTTGGTGGTGCGGTCGCGCTCGAGAGAAGTGCCGGCGACCTCGATGACGCAGGAGACGTCCGCGGCGCGCGGCTTGCCGGTCGCGGTGATCGGGCGGAGGACGATCGCGGCGTCCGGCTCGGGCTCGCCGGCGTCGGGGATCACGACCGGCTGCTGGGTCTGGAGGTGCAGGCGGGCCGGGTCGAGCCGCAGGCCGAGGTAGGCGAGTTGCTTGACGACGTAGGCGTGCGCTTCTCCGACGGTCATCGGGTCTCCCCCGGCATCGCCCCGATCTTTGCGCACGAGGACGCCGTCGAGCAACTCGACGCCCGTGTCCTCGGGGAGGATGCCCTCCTCGATCATGCGGTCGTACTGCTCGACCGACAGGGGGAGCAGCTCGAGCCGGCCGGCGGCCGCCTCGCCGAAGACGTTCGGAGCGCCCGGTGCCACCTTAATGAGCTGCTCTGCCATCGCACTCCGGATGATACCGCGCCGGACGAAGCGAGGGTCTGCTCGGGGCGCCAGCCTCCTTACCGTGCGGCGTGTTAGGATCGCCCGGGTAAGGAGATGCCATGCCGACGAGCACGCTCACGTCCAAGGGACAGGTGACGATCCCGAAGAAGATCCGGGAGCGTCTCGGGCTGCGGGTCGGGACGCGACTGGAGTTCAGGATCGACGCCCGGGGGAAGCTCTTCGTGGAGCCCGAGACCGCGGGGAGGCTCGGACGGGTGCCGGGGCTCCTGCGTCATCTCGCCGGGGAACGCCCGGTCTCGGTCGAGGAGATGGACGAGGCGATCCGGCGGCACGTACGGAAACGACACGACGAGGCGGTCGGCGGGTGATCGCCCTGGACACCAACGTCCTCGTGCGGCTTCTCGTCGAGGACGATGCGGACCAGTTCACCAAAGCAACGGCCGTTCTGGAGCGAGCGGCCGACGCGGAGGAGCCGTGCTTCATCTCCGACGCCGTCCTCTGCGAGACGGCGTGGGTTCTCGCCAGCCGGTACGGGGCGGGTCGCGCCGAGATCCTGGCCGCGATGTCCGAGCTGGCCGGTGACGGACGATACGCGTTCGACGATCCCGAGGCCCTGGCCGAGGCGCTCGGCGCGTTCGAGGACGGCCGGGCCGACTTCGCCGACTACCTGATCGGCGCGTCCGCGCGACGCCGGGGTGCCCGCACGACCTACACCTTCGACCGGAAGCTCGAGAACCACGAGAGTTTCACCTTCCTGCGGTGAGAGGAAGTGGCGAGGGGACCCGCCTCGGGGTCCACGCGCTGCCGGAGGGCGGCTGGGAGTTCGCGGTCGCCTCCGATCATGCGACTGCGGTCACGCTCGAGCTGTATGCCGAGGGCGAGTACGAGCGGCCGTGCCACCGGGCGGCGCTGGAGCCGGCGCCGGCCGAGCTGGTACCGGGCGGCACCGCGACGGTATGGAGCTGCGTGGTGCCGGGGGACGCGGTCGCCGCCGCGCGCTGCTACGCCTACCGGGTCGAGGGGCCGGAATCCTCATCCGCCCCACAGACGTCGCCGTCCGGGACCGTCCCACCGAACCGTTTCGACCCCGCCAAGCCGCTGCTCGACCCCTACGCGCGGGAGGTCCTTTTCCCGCCCGGCTTCTCGCGCGAGGCGGCGCGGCGGCCCGGCGAGGAGACCGCCGGCCGGGCGCCGCTCGGGGTGCTGCCGGGGCGGGAAGAGGGCCCCCGCCGCCGGGAGCCGCCGCCGCCGCCCGGTCACGATCCCGCCGAGCTGGTGGTCTACGAGCTGCACGTCGACGCGCTGACCGGGCGCGACCCGGAGGTGCCGGCGGAACGCCGCGGCACGTACGGCGGGCTGGTCGACAAGATCCCCTACCTGCTCGACCTCGGCGTCACCGCGGTCGAGCTGATGCCGGTCTTCCAGTGGGACCCCCAGGAGCGCAACTACTGGGGCTACATGCCGATCGGGTTCTTCGCCGCCGAGCGCCGGTTCGCCGGCGACTCCGGCGCCGCCGGCGATCCCGCCGCCGAGCTGGCCGCGGCGGTCGCCGAGTACCACCGCGCCGGGATCGAGGTCTGGCTCGACGTCGTCTACAACCACACCGCCGAGGGCGACGAGACCGGCCCGACCTACTCCTTCCGCGGCCTCGACGACGCCGGCTACTACCTGCACGACCCGGCCGATCCGCGCCGCTACCGCAACGACGCGGGCACCGGCAACGTCTTCGCCTGCGCCCGGCCGGCGCCGCGGCGGCTGATCCTCGACAGCTTGCGGTACTGGGCGGGGGAGATCGGGGTCGCGGGCTTCCGCTTCGACCTGGCGACCCTGCTGGCGCGCGACGCCGAGGGCCGGCCCGACCCGGATCCGCCGCTGTTCCGCGAGATCGAGGCGTTCGCCGCGGATTCCGGTGTGCGCCTGGTCGCCGAGCCGTGGGACCTCGGGTTCTACGGCCTCGGCGCCGCCTTCCCCGGCGGCGGCTGGTGGCAGTGGAACGGCCGCTTCCGCGACGCGATGCGCGCGTTCGTGCGCGGCGACGCCGGCCTCGGGCGCGAGCCGATGCTGCGGCTCGCCGGCAGCGCCGACCTCTTCCCCGACCGGCGTGCCGGCTCGCCGGTCAACTACGTCGCCTGCCACGACGGCCTCAACCTCCACGACGTCCTCGCCTACGACCGCCCGCGCGACGCCGGTGGCGGCCACGGCGCGGGCGAGCGGAGCGGCAACCACGGCTTCGAGGGTGACGAGGGGGCGCCGGCGGAGGTGATCGCGCTGCGCGTGCGCCAGGCGAAGAACCTCCTCTGTCTGGTGCTGCTCGCCGCCGGGGTGCCGATGCTCTACGCCGGCGACGAGTTCCTCGACACCCGCCTCGGTTACCGCAACCCCTACGACCGCGACGACCAGACCAACTGGCTCGACTGGTCGCGGCGCGAGCGCTTCGCCGAGGTCCACCGCTTCGTCCGGCGGCTGATCGCGTTCCGCCGCGCGCGCCCCTGGCTCGCCCGCGGCCCCTGGGATGCGCGCGCCGCCTGGTATGCCCCGGACAGCCCGCCCGGCGCCGAGCCGGGTGCGCAACCCGATCCGCGTGCGTTCGCCTGCCACCTGCGCGAAGGAGAGGGCGGCGGCGAGGAGCTGTTCATCGCCGCCAACGCCGCCGAAGCCGAGCGGCGCTTCGACCTGCCCGCCGGCGGCCGGTGGCGGCGCGCCGCCGACACCTCCCTGCCGCCGCCCCGCGACGCCGCCGAGTCCGGCGGCGAGGCGCCGGTGCCCGCTCCCGCCGTCGCCGTCGCCCCGCGCTCGGTGGCGGTCCTGTACCGGCCGCCCCGACGGTGAGCCCGGAGACCCCGCGAGCCGGACTCGCGCCGCCGCTTCCCCCGCGTGGAGGACTCCGCGCTACTCGAGCACCAGGTCGTCGTCCATCTCCACCCGACCGAACGCGATGCCCAGGGTCATGATGATCAGGCTGAGCAGGAACACCGTGTAGGCCAGGAAGTCGGTCGACACCGACGAGACCTGGGGCGCCGCCAGCGCCGGATCGTGGGCGAAGCGGGCCGCCGCCATGCCGGTGTAGTGCATGCCGGTGACCGCGACCCCCATCACCACCGCCGCGGCCGCCATCTGCCAGGCGACGGTCAGGTTGAGCGCCAGCCAGAGCGCCGCGCTCGAGGCGACGACCGCGATCACCACCGAGATCGCGACCAGGGTGGTGTCGAAGGTCATCGCCGCGGACATCCGCATCGCGGCCATCCCGGTGTAGTGCATGATCGCCACCCCGCAGCCCATCACGGTGCCGGCGCCGACGATCTTGAGGATGCTCGGCTCGCCGCGGCTGGCGATCCAGAAGCCGCCCGCCGACACCAGCCAGGCGAGCACCAGCGACAGCGCGGTCATCGGCACGTCGTACGAGACCGGCATCCCCATGTCGAAAGCGAGCATGCCGATGAAGTGCATCGACCAGATCGCGCCGGCGCCGAGCGCGAACGAGGCCGCCAGCACCCAGGGCAGGCGGTCCTCGGGCTCGTGGACGGGGATCACCTTGGCCAGGCGCAGCGCCGCGAACGAGCCGATCACCGAGATGATGAAGGACAGGCTCACCAGCACCGGGTTGTAGGTGGCGTTGAGGTGCTCCATGACGGGATCTCCTCTCTTTACCGGGGACCGAGGTTCGAGACGTCGGCCGCGGGACGGCCCGCGGCCGCGGGATCGACGAGGGTGTGCAGGAACTTCCGGACCAGATAGCGCGCCTTGCCGAAGGTCGCAGCGTCGGAGAGGCGCAGGCAGAGGGTGCCGCGGCGCTCGCGGTGGCCGACCACCAGCATGTCGCCGTCCTCGCCCTCGATCAGCAGCGTCGCCGGCGCGCCGACCCCGAGCGGCGCGGCGAAGCTGCGCAGCCGCGCCAGGATCAGCTCGGGATCGGGGACCTCGGCGGCGCTCGCGGCCGCCGGGAGGCGGCCGCGGCGGCCGTCGGCGAGCCGCCAGCTCCCGGCGGAGAGGCCCGGCAGGCGCTCCAGCTCGGCGAGCACCGCCGGCGCCGGCCGCTCGTCGCGGGCCGCCGGGCGGGGTCTCGCGGCGGTCGGGCCGAGGGCGCGGGCGAGCAGGGCGTCGACCTCGGCGAGCAGGGCGTCGCCGCGGAACGGCTTGCTCAGCAGGCCGTCGGCGCCGGCCTCGCGCGCCTGGCGGCGCACCTCCTCGGTGACCAGGCCCGAGATCAGCAGCACTCCAGTGCCGGCGAGCGCCGGGCTCTCGCGCACGAAGCGGCAGATCGCCAGGCCCTCGACGTCGGGCAGCACGACGTCGCAGACCACCAGGTCCGGCCGCTCGTCGGCGAGCGCCGCCAGCGCCTCCTCTCCCGAGTAGAGCGCGACCACCCGGTGGCCGCGGGGCGCGAGCATGCGCTCGATCGCCCGGCAGACGCTGACGCTGTCGTCGACCACCACCACGGTGGCGGCGCCGGCCGGCCGCTCGGCCCGCCGCTCAAGCACCGGCCGAGCCTCCGCGGTGCGCGGGCGAACGGTCCACCGTCGCCTGGTCGAGCTCGACCGCGACGTCGAGCAGCAGCCTCTGGACCGTCAGGCCGAGGGTCTTGGGCAGGCGGAACGCCTCGGGCAGGCCGAGCCGCCGATAGCGGAACGGCGCGCCGCCCGAGAGCGCCGCGCGCAGGATCTCCCGGAACGCCGCGCGCCCGCGCAGGGCGCCCCAGACGCAGTGGACGATCTCGCCGCGGTCGAAGTAGACGAAGCCCTCGCCGCCGGGCAGCCCGACGCCGAGCACCCCGGCGAGCCGGCTCTCGGCGAGGAGCTGGGCGAGCTGCGCGAAATCGACCGCGCCGAGCGTCCCGCTCAGGCTCGGCGGCGCCCCGGGCTCGTCCGCCCCGGGGGCCGCCGGCTCGGGCGTCAGCGCCACCTGGACCAGCAGCGCCGCCTGCTGCGGCGTCGTCTCCGGCGGCAGGACGAGGTGGAACCCGCTCGCGGTCGCGGCGTCCGGCAGCGGCTCGCCGGGCAGAGGCACCAGGATGCGCCGCACCGCGCGGAGCGCCGGGTCGGAGGCCAGGATCTGCGCCAGCTCGTCGGCCCCCATGTCCGGCAGCCGGACCGGCGCCAGCACCGCGGCGGGACGGCGGCGCTCGAGCACCTGGGTGGCGTAGAAGCCGTCGGGGGCGACCTCGACCTCGAAACCGCCGGCGGCCAGGCTGCGGCGCAGCGCGTCGAGCGCGCCGCCGACGCCGGAGCCGCCCTCGACCAGCAGCAGCCGCCGGTTCACGAGCCCGCCCCCGCCGCCGCCGGCGCGGCGGCCTCCGCGGCGCTCGCGGCCGCGGGCCCTCCGGCGCGCCGGCGCGACTCGAGGGCCGACTCGAGGTCGTAGAGCTCGAAGCCATCGGGGAGGCCGTCCCCGTGCACCACCTCGAGGCCGACCAGCTCATCGGCCGGCAGCGCGATCCCCTCGCCCCAGGCGCGCAGGGCGATCAGGTGGCGGGGCGGCGCCGACCCGTTGGCGCCGCCGTCCGCCGCCATCAGCGCCACCGCGCGGCCGCGGTGGAGGGTGACGCCGGCGAGCGCCGGATCGGCGGTCGGCAGCGGCGTCACCCGCCCCAGCTCGGCGACCCCGGCGACCTCCTCGGCGGGGAGCACCCAGCGGCGCCCGGCGGCGGCGAACGCGACGTACATCCGCCTCCTCGGCTGCGGCGGGCGGGCCTGGCGCGGCAGCATCGGCTCAGTTCTCCCCGAGGGGAGCTGTTCCAGCCCCCCTCCCCGCGGGAGTGAATCCCGCGGGACCCCTCCCCCGAGTCGGCGGCCTTCCGGCCGCCGCACACGCGCCCTTACGGCGCGCGTAGTCCGCTCCGGCCGGCGACTTCTTCACAGGCTCTCAGCCCTCACCTTCCGGGGCGGCGCCGGCGCCGGCCAGCCCCTCGAGGCGCAGGACGACGGCGACCCGGCCGTCCGGGCGTGGCAGCAGGCCGCGCCAGCGCCGCCGCTCGGCCTCCGGGTAGACCGCCGGCACCGGCTGGAGGGCGTCGGCGTCGAGGACCTCGGTGCCGACCAGCTCCTCGACGACCAGCGCCCGCCGGACCACAGCTCCGCCCGAGGTCTCCCCGGACCGCCGCTCGACCAGCAGCAGGAGCGGGCCGCACTCGGACGCCTCGCCGGAGCCGAAGACCGCCGGCAGGTCGACGACCGGGAACTCGTCGCCGCCGTGCTCGAAGCGCGGCGGCAGCGGCCGCGGCGCCGGCAGCGAGCGCGCGATGCGGCCGGCGACCAGGTACTCGACGCCGCCGACCGCGAACGCGGTCGCGCGCGGCGTCCGGCCGTTGCCCCGGGCCCCGGTGGTCATCGCGCCCCCCCGCCGGCGGCGGCCGCCAACGCGCCCTCGGCGGCCCCGGCCGTGCCGAGGGCGGCGAGCAGCGCGCCGAGGTCGACCGGCTTGCTCAGGTAGGCGGTGGCGCCCAGCCGCCGCGCCAGCTCGCGGTGCTTGGCGCCGGCGCGGCTGGTCAGCACGATCGCCGGCAGCTCGCGGGTCTCCGGCCGCCGGCGCAGCAGGTCGAGCAGCTCGAAGCCGTTGAGACGCGGCATCTCGATGTCGGTGATCAGCGCGGCGAACGGGCGCTCGCGGAGCGCCGCCAGCGCCTGCTCGCCGTCGGCGACCACCACCACCTCCCAGCCCGCGGCGCCGAGCTGCCGGCCGAGCACCTTGCGCACGCTGATCGAGTCGTCGGCGAGGAGCACCGCCGCGCCGGCGGTCCGCGGCCGCGCCCAGGCCTCGGCGGCGGCCGGCGCAACCGGGAGCGCGCGGCGGCCGGCGGCGGCGCCCAGCCCGGTCAACCCCGCCGGGTCGAGCACCAGGACCACCCGGCCGTCGGCGCCGACGGTCACGCCGCCGAACCCGGGGAGCCCGGCGAGGAAGCCGCCGAGCCCCTGGACCACCACCTCCTCGATGCCGATCAGCTCGTCGACCGCCAGCGCCAGCGGGCGCCCGGGGGCCTGGACCACGACGAGCTGCAGCGCGCCGCCGGCGTCCGCGGCGGACTCGCTCCCGGCGTCGTCGAGCCCGAGCGCGGCCGCCAGCCGGAGCAGCTCGACGCTCTCGCCCTCGACCGCCACCCACTCGCGCCCGTCGCGCGTCTCGACCGCGCCCGGCGCCGCGGCGACCAGGCGGCGCACGTTGAGCGTCGGCAGGGCGAAGGTCTCGCCGCCGGCGCGCAGCCGGAGCGCGGTCGACACCACCAGCGTGATCGGCAGCCGCAGGGTGATGCGGGTGCCCTGGCCGGGGAGCGTCTCGATCCGGACCTGGCCGTTCAGCTCCGCCACCGCGGTGCGGACGACGTCCATGCCGATCCCGCGGCCGGCGTCGCCGGTGGCTTCCTCGACGGTGCTGAAGCCGGGCGCCAGGATCAGCTCCAGCGCCTCGGCGTCGGAGAGCCTGGCGGCCTCCTCGGCGCTCGCCATGCCGAGCGCCACCGCCCGCCGGCGGAGCGCCGCGTGGTCGAGCCCGCGGCCGTCGTCCTCGACCTCGAGGTCGACGAAGACGCCGCGCAGCTCGGCGCGCAGGGCGATCGTCGCCTCCTCGGGCTTGCCGGCGGCGCGCCGCTCCTCGGGCGTCTCGACGCCGTGGGTCAGCGCGTTGCCGATCAGGTGGAGCAGCGGGTCGGCGATCCGCTCGACGATCGCGGTGTCGACCTCGACGTGGCCGCCGGCCAGCTCCAGCCGCACCCGCTTGCCGTCCTCGCGGCCGGCGCGGTCGATACGGCGGCGGAAGCGCTGGAACAGCGGCTCGAGCCGCAGCATGCGGGTTCGGCCGACCGCCGAGCGCAGGCCGCGCAGCAGCCGGGTGGCGCGGCCGACCTCGGCGTGGAGGCCGCCGCCGGCGGCCACCAGCTCGGCCTGGCTCTCGCCGAGGTCGAACGAGATCTCGGCGATCTGCCGGCGCAGCAGGTCGAGGCGGTCGTAGCGGTCGAGCTCCAGCTCGGAGAAGTCGCCGAGCGGCACCGCCGGCGCTCCCTCGGGCAGGCGACGGGGGCCGGCGGCGGCGGGCTCCTCGCCGCGGAGAGCCGGGTCGGCGTGCTGGCGCTCGATCTCCTCGGCGGCGCGCACCATCCGCCCGCGGCTGACCTCGAGCTGGCGCTCGACCTGGGCGAGCCGTTCGAGCTGGCGCTCGAGCCGGGCGCCGGCGATCACCGCCTCGCCGACCAGGCTCATCAGGTGGTCGATGCGGCCGAGGTCGACCCGGATGGTCCGCTCGCGGGCCGCGGTTTCCGAGGCGCTCTCGGCCGGCGGGGCGGCGGCCGCGGCGGCCACCTCGGCGGCCGGCGGGATCGTCGCGGCGGCGGGCGAGGCCTCTGCGGCCGGCATCTCCGCCGGCGTCTCTGCGGGCGGCGCCTCCGGAGCCGGCGTCTCCACGGCCGGCGGGCCGGCCGCCGGCTCGGCCGCGGGCGTCGCCGCCGGCGCCTCGGCGAGCAGGCGGCCCAGCCGCGACCGCACCCCGGCGAACGGGCCCTCCAGCTCGACCGCCGCGCCGTCGAAGGCGGCGAGCATGCGCTGGAGGACGTCGGCGGCGTCCTCGAGGACTCTCAGCGCCGGCCCGCGCAGCTCGAGCCCGCCCTGCCGCGCCGGCACCAGGAGGTCCTCCATCGCGTGCGCGAGGTCGCCGATCGGCTCGCACTCGACCATGTAGGCCGCGCCCTTGAGCGTGTGGGTGAGCCGGAACAGCTCCTCGATCGCCGGCCGCGGCTCGCCGCCGGCGGCCAGACGCGCCAGCGCGTCGGCGATCCCGTCCGCCTGCTCGCGCGCCTCGGGGCCGAAGAACTCCAGGTCCTCGGGGTGCTCGGCGGCGAACGCGCGCAGCGCCGCGGTCAGCGGGTCGCCGGCGGCGGCCCCCGGGGCGTCGGCGGCGCCGGCCTCCTCGCGGTCCCGCGGGGCGAGGGCGGCGAGGCGGTCGAGCAGCTCGCCGGCGGACCGGCCGTCGCCGCCGTTTCCGCGGCCCACCGCGGACAGCGCCTCGCGCAGCGCGCCGACCGCCTCGCGGAGCAGCGGCGGGCCCAGCTCGCGCGCCCTCTCGTCGCCCCGGGTGATCGCCGCCACCGCGCGCTCCATCGCGCCGGCCAGCGAGGCGACCGCGTCGAGACCGTAGAGTGCCGAGGAGCCGGCCAGCCGGTGGCTGAGCAGCGCCAGCGACTCCAGCGCCTCGCCGGGGCGTTCGCCGCCGAGCCCCTCGACCGCGGCGGCGAGCGCGCGGACGGTGTCCCACCCCTCGGGCAGGAACTGGCCCGGGTCGTCGTCGCGCGGCGCGTCGGGCGGGACGGGGTGCTCGCTCATCGGGATCACCGGATCCGGCGCCGGGGCCTACGAGGCCGCCGGCAGCTCGAACCTCGCCAGTCGCTGGTTGAGCCGGGCGGCCAGCTCGCGGAGCTGCTCGGCGGTCTGCCGGCCGCCGGCGACCGTCTGGTCGGTCTGGTGGGCCAGCTCGGCGATCGCGCTCACGGTCGCGGCCACCTGCTCGATGCTCTCGACCTGGCCGGCGGTCTGGCTCGAGATCTGCTGCGCCAGCTCGGCCGAGGAGTTCGAGATCTCGGCGATCCGCTCGAGCCGCTCGCCGGCCTGCTGGGCGAGCCGGAACCCGGTCTCGACCTCGACGGTGCCCGCCTCCATGGCGCCGACCGCGTCGTGGATCTCGGCCTGGACGGTCTTGATCAGCCCGGCGATGCGCTTCGACGAGGCCGCCGACTCCTCGGCCAGCTTGCGCACCTCGTCGGCGACCACTGCGAAGCGGGCGCCCTGCTCGCCGGCGCCGGAGGCCTCGATCGCGGCGTTGAGCGCCAGCAGGTTGGTCTGCGACGAGATGCCGGAGATGGTGTCGACGATCTCGGAGATCTCGAGCGAGCGGTCGCCGAGCGCCTTGATCCGCCGCGCGATGCCCTGCACCTCGCCGCGGATCCGCTGCATGCTGTCGAGGCTCTCGCCGACCACCTGCTGGCCGGTGCGCGCCGCCTCGAGCGTCTGGCGGGCGGCGCCGGAGGAGGCCTCGGCGCGCTCGGAGACCCCGCGCACCGAGCCGGTGACCTCGGCGACGCTCTCGGCGACCCGGCGCGCCGAGGCGAGCTGCGACTCGACGCTGACGCCGATCTCGTCGGTGGCGCGGATCACCTGGTCGGCCCCCGCCGACACGGTGTCGGCCGCCTCGCGGACGCCCAGGAGGGTCGAGGCGATCTCCTCGACCATCAGGTTGATCGAGTCGATGACGCTGCCGAGCACGTCCTCGGTGACCTCGCCGCGGCGGCGCAGGTCGCCCTGGGCGATCTCGCGGGTGACGCGCAGGAAGTCGCGGATGTTCTCCTGCAGCGCCTCGCGCCGGCGCCGCTCCTCGTCGCGCTCGGCCTCGGTGACCACCAGGCCGCGGAGGCGCTTGATCGAGTCGTTGAAGGTGCGGGCGAGCAGGCCGACCTCGTCGGTCGACTTCGCGCGTACGGTGCGCGAGAGGTCGCCGCGGCCGACGCTGCCGGCGACCTTCACCAGCGCCCGGATCGGGCGCACCAGCCGCGCCGAGAACAGCACCGTGAAGAGCACCGCGACCAGCGCCACCATCGCCTGGATGACCAGCAGGTTGAGGTTGAGCCCGCGCACCTGCTCGAGGATCGCGTCCTGGTTCATGCCCACCCGCACCGCGCCGCCGCCGGCGATCGGCCGGGTGAGGTCGAGCACGCTGGTCTGGAGCGATCCGGCCGGGTCGGGCACCATCA
>Ga0268386_10001961_pt1 | contig 14374 bp, 12 predicted proteins | sample RVTome_15_FD_200260 | JGI IMG/M metagenome (GOLD analysis project Ga0268386, IMG submission 200260) | Soil microbial communities from uranium-contaminated site in the Upper Colorado River Basin, Wyoming, United States - RVT150D86... ...
CCCTCGCCACCGGCTCGCATCGCGGCGTTGCGCCGTTTCTCATCCAGGACATGACACCGCGGGAGGAACGCATCCCGCGCCAGTGGCAACACGAAAACGGCGCCGCGGGCATCGGTACGCTCACGGTTGCCGTCGGCGAGCTGTCGAAAGTCGATCATTGGTATCAAACCATCATGGGAAAAGAGCCGCAACCCGTCGCCGACGACGCCCTGGAAGCGCAGGGATTATGCTTTGCCGTCGGTCCGCACCAGGTTGAATTCATGACGCCCGTTACGCCTCATAGTCCGCTGGCGGACTGGCTGAGACGATTCGGCCCGTCGCCCTACGCCGCCACCCTGCGCGCCACGCGTGGCGAACCTGTTTTGTTCGACCAAAAGCTGCTCCACGGCGCGGACCTTTCCTTTGGCATATGACGGCAACGCGGGTTCTTTCGTCGAGTCCATTTTCACCCAGGCCACCGTGGAGCCGATTCGGTGCGAATCCTGGGCGCTGAACAAATTCATGACAACGCCGGATTCAGCCAGCTTTAACGTTACGCCCTATCGGGTTATCTACGGCGACACGGACCAGATGGGCGTCGTGTACTATGCCAATTATTTGCGCTGGTTCGAGCGCGGGCGTTGCGAGTTTTTGCGCCAACTGGGCGCACCCTACGGAGAGATCGAGGCGCGAGGCATCCATTTTCCCGTGGTCGAGGCCCACTGCCGCTACGTCAGGCCGGCGCGCTACGACGATTTGATTTTGATCGAATCCCGGCTCGATACGGTGAGCCGGGCGACGCTGGTTTTCAGGTACCGCATCTTGCGCGAGGGCGAAGCGCTCGCGCTGGCCGCCGGCTCAACCAAGCACGCCTGCGTCGACGGGGCCGGAAAGGTTTTTCGAATCCCCATCGATCTGGTGCAGACACTAGGGAAGGTGTTGACTCAAGATACGCAGAAAAATCTCTAGCGGCGAGATGACTATGCGCGGTTTCTATCAATCGCGGCATTCCGCAATTGCCTGCTCGATCTCGTTTTTCACTTCCGGATTCATTTCACGTTCCAGGCCTTCCCGCAATGCGCGGGACGCACCGCCGCCCCCAATCCGTCCCAGCGCCCACGCGGAATGACCGCGCACCAACGGCTCATCGTCGAATAACGCCAGCGCCAGCGCGGGGACGGCCTCGGGAGAACCGCTGTTGCCCAGCGCCACCGCGACATTGCGCAGAAAGCCGCGGCGCTTGGCGCGAAGCACCGGACTGCCGTGAAAACGGCGACGAAATTCTGCTTCGTTCAGCGATAAGAGGCCGATCAACTCCGGCGCGTGGAGCCCATCCCTGGGCTCGAAGGCCGTCTCGGAACTCGGCCGCGCTTTTACGTTGTACGGGCAAATTTCCTGGCAAATATCGCAGCCGAAAATGTGATTGCCGATGAGCGGCCGGAGATGGCGCGGCATCCAGCCCTTGAGCTCGATGGTCAGGTAGGAAATGCAGCGCCGCGCGTCCAAAATATACGGCCCGACGAACGCTCGGGTGGGGCATGCTTTCAAGCATAGATCGCATGCGCCGCAGCGGTCGCGCATGGGTTTGTCGTACCCTAGGGGTATGCTCAGAAACAACTCGCCGAGAAAAAACCACGAGCCTTTGTTCGGTGAGATCAAGTGGGTATTTTTACCGATCCAGCCGAGCCCCGATACCCCGGCGAAGTCCCGTTCCAACACTGGTCCCGAATCGACAAAAGCCCGGCCCTGCACCGCTCCATCGTGGAAGTTTATGATTTTCTCGAGCAGCAAATCGAGCCGGCGCTTCATCAGATCGTGATAATCATCACCCCAAGCATATCGCGAAATCCAACCCCTGGTGCCGTTGGTCTCGCGCGGACGATCATGGGGCGTATGATAATTCAATCCCGCGGAAACGATCGACACCGCCCATGGAACCAATTCCTCGGGCCGGCGGCGCAGTTCGGCGGTGCGACCCATGTAACCCATCTCTCCGGCAAAACCCTGGCGCAACCAATCGGCAAACGAGCTTTCATGAGCCGGCGCGCGGACGGGGGAAATGCCGACGAGCTCGAAGCCCAAACGCTGCGCTTCATCTTTGATCGTGAGGGACAACGCAGCCAAGGCGGGAGCGGCGGTTGAATTCATCGTGGCATGGTCCTGGGTTTACTCTGAAAGGGGTTTCACCGTAGAAGCCTGGCGCGGCAAAGCCGCAAGTATATTGCGGTGGGTTCAAGTCGTTCAAGCCGTCGAAGAACCCGGAGATAGTGAACAACGTTAACTTTCCAAACTTCGTGAGCGGTGTGCCTTCCTAGCTAGCTAGTGGGTAGACGTTTTGAACGATTGGAACCTTTGGAACGACTGGAACGCGCGCAGCGCGGTTATTTTTCAGTGCAAGGAGATATCGCTGTCGGGGCCGGGCTCTTCCTCATCGAGCAAGGCGCGCCGCCCGGTGAAGCCATCTTCTATCCGGTGCCAATGAGTCACCGCCGTTTCGCCCAATTGCCAACAGAGAAACACCACCTCCGGCCCGAGCATACAAGGAAAATCGATGAGTCCCTCTTCCACGCCTTTGCAAATGCAGCCATAAGCATCGATTTCATCTACTCCAAGCTTGACCTGATGCAATAGACGGGCGATGTCCGCATCCTCACGCAGGCGATCCATCAAATTGGGCGACTCGGGATCGAGTTGCTGATTACGAATCACGATTTCACTCTTGCTCTTCAGGCGCCTGATGCTTTCCAAAATGCTTTCCAGCAACGGGCGCAGCACCGGCAGGAGAGCGTTGGCTTCCTCGACAGTAAAGAGTTTGGAGAACTGCGAGCGGCTCATCGGTTTATATATTAATCACAAGAGTTGGTACTTCGTTAGCTTCGACCGCCGCGCGGCGCCTGGTCAGGGTTACAAACCCATCCCCCGCTTCAGCTCGCGCAACAGCGCGATGTTGTCCGAATGGCCGGTCATGCGCGCGGCGATCGCGCCGCGAATCGGCCGTCCCAGCAAATAAAAATCGCCGATGATGTCGAGGATTTTATGGCGCGCCAGCTCGTCGGCGAAACGCAGCTCGGTGTTTACGATCTTCTCGTCGTCGATGAGAATAAAGTTGCTCAACCGGCCGCCGGCGGCAAGCCCCATCTTCTCCAGTTGGGCGACGTCTCTGAGAAAACCAAAGGTGCGGGCGGGGGCGATCTCCTCCTTGAAACTGTCGGGCCCGCGATGGGAGTAAAAATACTCCTGCTGTCCCACCGGCTTGGGGTAACACAGCTCATAGCGCACGGAAAAACCGTCCGCGGGCTCGATGCAAATGGACTCGCCGTTCTCTTTGCCGGCCCGGTAAGCGCGGTTAACGATGATCTCGGCGCACTCTTCGTTCTGCTCCTGAACTCCGGCCTCGTCGATAAGCCGGCAAAACTCGATGGCCGAGCCGTCGAGGATCGGAATTTCGCTTTGGACCTTAACCAGCAGATTCGTAATTCCGTAGCCATGCAAGGCGGAAAGAAAATGTTCGACCGTGGCCACGCTCATGCCTTTATTGCGCAACGAGGTCGCGTAAGCGGTGGAGACTACATTGTCGATATGTGCCTGTACCGTGGCGTCCGCCGAGATGCCGGTGAACAAGATACCGCTGTTGGGCGGCAGCGGGTGAAGCACCAGGCCGGTTTTGATGCCCGAATGGAGCCCCTGGCCGGAGGTCACGACGCTGTGCCCCAGGGTCTTTTGTTTGAGCCGGCCCGCGGCCACCGCGCGCGCCGGCGCGGGTTTTTTGGCGGGTCTCTTTTTGTTTGTTCCGGGCGAGGTTTGGGCGGACCCCATTGAAACGTCGCCAAAGGCGCGCCGCACCGTTAGCAGCAACCCTTCCAGCGATAGCGGCTTTTCGAGAAAATCGAAGGCGCCGAACTTCGTCGCCGTCACCGCCGTGTGAATGTTGCCGTGGCCCGAGATCATGACCACGTTTAGTTCAGGCTCCCTGCTTTTGATTTCCTTCAGCAAACCGATGCCATCGGCCTGGGGCATCCATATATCGAGAAGAATGAGCCCGGGCTTTTCCTCCTCGATAATATCGAGCACCCGGGTAACATCGGCGGTGTCCACGACGCGGTACCCTTCGTCGCTCAAGACTTCCCGCACCGATTCGCGGACTCTTTCTTCATCGTCCACAACCAGTATCGTCTGCTCCGCGAGATTTTCGATCACTCTTTGTCTCCTTAACGTTAGCTGTTTCACTGATTGCCGCTCAAGCCGCGAGCTGATGGCGCACCGGCAGCTCGATAATAAACCTGGTCCCCTTCGGCTCGTTGGTCCGAACTCGGATATACCCGTGGTGATCCTCCACGATGGCGCTAACGATGGAAAGCCCAAGGCCCGTACCGTCGTGTTTGGTTGAAAAATACGGCTCGAAGATGCGCGCCCGCACCTCCGGCGGCAAACCGCTCCCATTGTCCGCCACTTCAAGACAAACCTTGGTCAATGCCCGATCGTAGCTGGTCGTGATCTCCACCTCTCCCTTCCCGTCCATCGCTGTCACGGCGTTGTCCAGGAGATTCATCAAAGCACGCTTGATCTGCTTTCGGTCCATCTCCAAGGCCGGGATGACGCCCGAATGAAATTCAAAACGGATGTCGCGATGCCCCTCCTGGTAGAGAATCAGCGCCTCGCGCACGACTTCGTTGAGGTCATTCACCGCCAACTCCGCCGCCGGAAGCCGCGCAAACTGGGCGAACTCGTTCACCAGGCTCTTGAGTTCTTCGACTTGTCGAATAATGGTAGTCGTGCATTTGTCGAGCACCGCGCCGTCGCCTTCCAGCATCTTCGCGTAACGCTTCCTCAGCCGTTCCGCCGAAAGCTGGATCGGTGTGAGCGGGTTTTTGATCTCGTGGGCGATCCGCCGTGCCACTTCGCGCCACGCTTCCATGCGCTGCACTTTCTGGATCTCGGTAATATCTTCCACGAATACCATCACGCCCAGGCTGCGGCCGTCGTCATCGCGCAAGGTGGCCGCGTTGACCACCACCGTGAGCATCCGGTCCGTCAATGAAATCGACATTTCCTTTTCGACGCTCTCGCCGTCTTTGACGCTTTCCATGATTTCGCGCATCGGCTTCAGATGCTCGGCGACGAATATCTCGCTCTGCGCCCGGCCTAAGGCATCGGAGCCGTTGATGCCGAACATCTTTTCGGCGGCCTTGTTCCAAGCGGTGATCTTACCGCCGGCATCGACCGCGACAACCGCGGCGTGGACGTTGACCAGCAGAGTCTCCATGTAGCGCCCGCGCCGTTCGATCTCGAAGGTCATCTGCTTCAATTCCCGCGTCATGCCGTTAAACGAATCCACCAGGGTGCCGATCTCGTCGTCACCGCTGGATTCGATCTGATAGTCCCAATCGCGCTGCGCCACCGCATGGGTGCCCTCGGCCAGTTGCTGGATCGGCACGGTGATGCCCTTCGCCAAATAGAGCCCAAACCAGGTCGCGGCGAAAATGATGACGAGCGTGACCAGCAGCAGGGTCAAAATGTAACTGTTCTTGATCGGCGTTTTCAAAAACATGGAATGCTTATACTGCTCGTAAGAGCGGGAGATCTGGGAGGCGCGTTTGGCGATGCTCTTGGGAACATAATAGTCCACCACCACGGCGCCGCGGATGCGCTTTCCTTCGCCGTAAATAGGCGCGCCGCCGCGAATGACGTCGCTCTCGCCAAACTCTTGCGTGCGCGTCACTTCCAGCCCGCGCAACGCCCCGTTCAAAAAGTCGGAATCCGCCTTGATAGTCACTCCCGTCGGGACGTTTTCGTTGAACGCCACCACTAGCAGTCGACGGTCTGGCGTAAACAACTCCACCGTACCGAGGTTGTATTCCCGCTGCTTGCGCCTGACGAACTCCTTCAACTCGGCCAGCCGCTGGGCATCAAATAGTCCTTCTTCGGTGATCAGCCGGCTCAATTGCTTGGCGTAAAAAAGCGCGTTGTTGGCCGAGTTTTGATAATAGGTTTGGCCGATCTCCAAGGAGCCCTGGAGCGCGCTTTCGACCTGGACATCGAACCAGCGCTCAAACGATCGGGTCACGAAACCGCCGGCAATCACGAACAAAATCAAGGTAGGCACCAGTGACAGGCCGACGAAGGCAAGGACCAGCCGGACGCGCAGGCGGGAACCCAGGATGTGCCGCTTGCGCTCGAACACCAACTTCACCAGGTTTCGCACTACCAGGAAAACCAGGAGAATCAGCAGAATGATGTTGATGTTGATGAGCAGGAAAAAGACGATGTTGTTGCCAAGCGACTGCTCGGTGGAAGCGTCGGGGAGGTTGACCTCGAAGTACGCAAACACCGACACCATGAGGGCGGCGACGGCGATCACCCAAGCTTCGCGCTTGCGCCGTTTGGCCTCTTCGAGCTTCAGGCTTTCCGTTACCGGTTTGGCGGGATGAACCGCTTCCATGGAATCCTTCCTGCAGGCAATGTCGAACGATGCGGGAAATTCTACCTGCGAAAGAAATAAACGACAAGCGATATCAACAGACTGATGAGCAGACAGGTGGCCAACGGAAAATAGAAGGTAAAACGCTCGCGCTGGATCGTAATATCACCGGGCAGGTTGCCGAGCCACGGGATTTTGCCGCCCAATAAGAAAACCGCGCCGATGACGACGAGCAGAATGCCAATAAAAATAAGGGTTTTGCCGAGATCTGCCATGCTCAGTTCCTCCCCGTCAAGCAAAGAAGCGATTTAACCACCCTGAGCAAAGTCGAAGGGCAAAGGACATAAAATTTTTCATTAAGAGAAATCTGCACCCCTTCGTGCCTTGTGGTGAGTCCGAATTGTATCGTCAATGCAACGACTTGGGATTCGGGTAACGGAAAATTTGCGCAAGCCGCGAAAATTTTTAAACATAGTAGGATATAGCCCTCGCCGCCCGCCTGCTCGCTCAGAATAGACTCGGCTGGTTCTTCGCTCCTCCTCGTTTTACTCCGCTCTGACCGCGGCCAAAATGTTCGTAGGCCAAAGTCGTAGCGACGCGCCCCCGGGGCGTGCGCTGCACGAGCCCTGCCTGGATCAAGAACGGCTCGTAGACATCCTCGATGGTATCTTTCTCTTCGCCGATGGCGGCTGCGAGGGTTTCCACTCCCACCGGTCCGCCGGCGAATTTGTCGATCAAGGTCAACAGCAACATCCTATCCATTTTGTCCAGGCCCAACCGATCGACTTCCAACATTCTCAGCGCCTCCTCCGCAAGCAACTCTGTTAACGTGCCATTGCCCTTGACTTGGGCGTAATCGCGCGCGCGCCGCAACAACCGGTTCGCGATCCTCGGCGTGCCGCGGGAGCGGGCGGCGATCTCCGCGACGGCGGCGCTGTCCGCATTGACGCCGAGAATGGTCGCGGAGCGTTTTAAGATGAGCGACAGCGCCGCGATGTCATAAAAGTCCAGGCGATGGATGTGGCCGAATCGGTCACGCAGGGGGGAGGTCAACAGCCCGGAGCGCGTGGTCGCGCCGATCAAGGTAAAGCGCTTGAGCTCCAATTTGATGGAACGCGCAGCCGGCCCCTGCCCGATCATGAGATCGATCTGGTAATCTTCCATGGCGGGGTAGAGCACTTCTTCCACCACATGATTCAAGCGGTGAATCTCATCGATGAACAGGATATCGCCTTCCTCGAGATTGGTAAGCAGCGCCGCCAGGTCGCCGGGCCGCTCGACCACCGGGCCGGAAGTCGCCTTGATATTGACGCCCATCTCACGCGCGATGATATAGGCCAGCGAAGTCTTACCCAGGCCGGGAGGCCCGTGAAACAGTATATGGTCGAGCACGTCGCGCCGGCCTTGGGCGGCGGCAATGGCCACTTTCAAGTTTTCCTTGAGCGGCTCTTGCCCGACATACTCATCGAAGCCGCGCGGCCGCAGATTGACTTCGTAGGTCAACTCCTCGTCGGCTCTATGACCATCCAACATAGAATTTCACCTTGCTCGCCGCAACGCGCCCGCTCGGCTCTTCCAAAGGTCTCGGGTTCCGTCAATCCAAAATCGGAAACGCAAAATCACTTTACCGGCCCAGGCGGCGAAGGGTTTCCTTTAAGATGCTTTCCAAAGAGGCTTCGCCCGACTCCATGACGGCGCGGACATTGTTCTCCGCTTCGGCCTTGCGATAACCGAGATTAACCAGCGCAGACACGGCGTCTTGCATCAGCTGCGAATCGCGCTCCATCGGCTTGCTCGTGGCGCCCGTGGCCGGCAAAGTCAATGACTTGTCTTTGAGCTCGACGATCATGCGCTCGGCCAGTTTTTTGCCGACCCCGGGAATGCCGACCAGGCGCAGCTGATCTCCCTCTCTTAGCGCCCGCGCCAAGTCTTCGGCCGGTATGCCCGACAAGATGTTTACCGCCAGCTTGGGGCCGATTCCCGACACCGCGGTCAGCAACAAGAAAAGCTGCTTTTCCACGCCGTCCTGAAAGCCGTAAAGCTGCAGCGCGTCTTCGCGCACATGGGTATAGACCTGCAAGCTCACCCGGCCGCCGATCTCCGGCATGCGATAAAACACATTCAATGGAATAATAATCTGGTAGCCGACGCCGTTGACGTCGACCACGATCTCACCGGCGCTCTTTTGAGCCAAAGTACCGCTAATATGCGCGATCACGGTGCAATCAGGGCTTCGGTTACGACGGCGCTTCCTTGCCGCGCCTATTGCTTTGACACAACTTTCCGGTAATCCCGCCAACTGGCCTTTGGCGCGCCGCTCACGGCGCCGACGATTCGCGTTTGGTAAGTTCCTCGGTGGATATGGCAAATGGCGGCGGCCAGGGCATCGGCGGCATCGGCGCGAAGAGAGCCGCGCACCCCGAGCAACGCGCTCACCATCTTCTGCATTTGTTCCTTGGTGGCATGGCCGTAGCCGACGACCGCGACTTTGATTTCCGTCGCCGAATACTCGGACACGGCGATTTGGTTTTGCGCCGCCGCTAATATCGCCATGCCGCGCGCTTGGCCCAGTTTCAACGCGCTCTGTACGTTGCGGGAAAAAAATATCTTCTCGATGCTCATGGCCGCCGGGCGATATTGCATGATGACTTCCTCAATGCCGCGATGAATCTGCCGCAGACGCTCCGCCTGGCCGAGAGCCGCCGACGTGCCGACGATCCCGTGAGCGAGGTGGCGCAGTTGATTTCCTTCCAGCTCGACCACCCCCCAACCCGTGACGATGGAACCGGGATCGACGCCGAGAATCGTTTCGCGATCCGGCCGCCGCGCGGCCCTATGCGCCACCGGGATCACCGATTCAACTCGCCCTCTCCATCAACTCGTTCGGAATATTGAAATTCGCCGATACGTTCTGCACGTCGTCGTGATCTTCCAGCTCTTCGGTGAGCTTCAGAATCTGTTCGACGTTCTTGGCGTCCACGTCCACGGTGTTCTTCGGAATCAACGTTACTTGAGCGCTGGCGACGGCGATTTTTTCATGATCCAGGCAGTCCTTGACGGCGTGGAATTTTTCCGGGGGCGTCACAACTTCGAAGATTTCATCTTCATCGCGGACATCCTCGGCGCCGCCGTCAAGAACGATCCCCATGAGTTTTTCTTCGTCAACCCGAGACTTCTCAACCGTAATCAGCCCCTTCTTCTCGAACATCCACGACACCGAGCCAGTCTCGCCCAAATTGCCGCCGTGCTTGGTGAATAAACGACGGATCTCCGACACCGTGCGATTTTTATTGTCCGTCAAAACCTGCGCGATAATCGCCGCCCCGCCCGGGCCGTAGCCTTCGTATTGAATTTCCTCGTACGTAACCCCTTCAAGCTCACCGGTTCCCTTCTTGATGGCGCGCTCTATGTTATCACCGGGCATGCTATGGCTGCGCGCCGTCAGGACCGCCGTACGCAATCGGGGATTGGCATTGACATCGCCACCGCCCATTCGGGCGGCAACCGTTATTTCTTTGATGAGCTTGGTAAATATCTTGCCCTTTTTTGCGTCCTTGGCGGCCTTCTTGTGCTTGATCGTGCTCCACTTGGAATGACCTGACATAACCCGAATTCTCCCCTGAAAATTTACTGTAAACTAACACAATCGGCACCGAGGGTAAACCAGCGCAAGCTTATTTGACGCCCTCGAAAAAACCACGTACTATGCCGCAACATAGAGCACGCCGCTTGGCGCGGCATGGGGAAAGGATTTGAGCGCGGTCGTTTTCATCGACTGGCGCGCCGCGCCAGTCATCGTCGATGAAGCACTTAAATGCTTACGATTTCCGCAACGCGGCTTCGGGGCTGGCTCTGGCGGGTTTGTCCGCCTGCGCGGTGCCGGCCGAAAGAGTGAAGCTGCCTCCCGCTCCACTGCCGGAAAGCCGCGCGGCGCAAACCGGCATTGCGTCATGGTACGGGCCGGGTTTTCATGGCCAGGCCACCGCCAGCGGCGCGATTTACAACCAGTACGACCTTACCGCAGCGCACCAGACGCTGCCCCTCGGCTCGCGCGTCCTGGTGACCAACTTGAGCAACGGCAAGTCCATTGAGGTCCAGGTCAATGACCGCGGGCCTTTCGCCAAGGAGAGAATCATCGATCTTTCCCATGCCGCCGCGCAGTCGATTGACATGATTGGTCCGGGCACCGCCCCGGTGCGCATCGAAGTGATGGAAGCGCCCCACAGGATCCAAGCGATTCGCGCCTCCCTGGAATACACCCTGCAACTGGGCTCTTTCGCCAAGCTGGAAAACGCGCGGCAAATGCGCGACCGTTTGCGACAATTGTTTTCGGAAATCGCCATAGTGCCGACGCAGTCGAGCAATGGTACCTACTTCCGCGTCCAGCTCGGCACCTATTCGAACCGCGCGGCGGCCGAGGAAAAAGCGCGTCAACTGGCGCAAAACGGCTACTCCGTGATTATCATGGAGAAACAATAATCTGGAGTCCAGGGTCTTGAGTCGAGAGTTAGCGAGTGTGAAAAGAATTCTGCCTCCTGCCTCCCGCGGTTTCCCGAATCCGAAAACGTTGAATCCTTCGGCAGGCCTCAGGGCGGGCTTTGAACCTTGAACTTGGAACCAGCTAGTTGCGATCGAGCAATAGATAGCGGCTGTTCTCTTTTTTTACCCGGCCCTCGCCCATGAGTTTTTCGAGATGGGCCAGCACGGAGAACTCGGCGACGCGTTTCAGCGCCGCCGAGACGTCGACGTAAATCATTTCCGTGATATCCCCGATGGTATTGCGCCCACTGCGCAGAGCCTGCAATACCTGCTGCTCGCGCATCTGCCGATGCTTGATGTACTCGCGGATTTTAGCTTCCGCTTTGGCGATGAGGGGCCCGTGACCTGGCAAGATTAAATCCACTGAGAATTCGAGCAGGCGCTCGAGGGATTTTAGATAATCCGTCATGTTGCCGTCGGGCGGACGAATCACCGCCGTGCCGTAGCCGAGAATATTGTCGCCGCTAAATAGAACTTTCTCCTCCCCTTCATAGAAGCAGCAATGGCCGGATTCATGGCCGGGCGTGTGCAGCACGTGTAGTTCGCCGCCACCGAATGAAACGCGGTCGTCGTCACCGTACTGGAAATCCTCGCCACCGAGGTAACCCGCCCGCGAGCGATGAATTCCCAATTTGGCGCCGCAGCGCTTTCTAAGCGCCAGCGCGCCGCCGCAGTGATCACTATGGATATGGGTGAGCAAAATCTTGTCGATCCTCTTCACGCCCATGGCCTCGGCCTGTTCGAGTATGCCGTCCAGATTCGAATCGGCGCTGAGGGCGACATCGATCACGAGCGCGCTATCCTTCCCGACGACATATTGGTTCGTCCCCTGCAGCGTCATGATACCGGGATTATTGGCGGTGAATTTTCCGACATGTGCCGGTGGCGGCATAGGGCTCCTCTCCGCGGCCTGAGCGCCGAATGGTTCCAGGTTTCGGGTTTCTGGTTTCGGGTTAGCCTGGGAACTCCAGATCCGGGACTCGGAAAGCGCGACTCGGTCTGAAGCAAACAACAGCGCCAGCGACGCCTTCCCGAGCGCCGTTAGCGCTTCTCTTCGTCGCATACCAAGAAAGGACGAGCGCAAAAGGATGAACGATGAAAATTAACACGCGATCTGAGTTCGCGGATTTTTTCATCCTTCCGCCTTCATCCTTCAGCCTTTCCTCTAGTTCTGTAACAACTGCCTGAGCACGTATTCCAGGATCCCGCCGTGGCGGTAATACTCCAGCTCAGCCGGCGTATCGATGCGGCAGAGGACGTTAAACTCGGTGGCCTTGCCGTCTTCGCTGGTCGCCTTCACAGTCAGCTCCTGGCGCAGTTTGAGCGCGGCGTTGATGTCATCGATATCGAAGGTTTCGAAACCCGTGAGCCCATGGGTCTTGAGATTCTCTCCCGGCATGAACTGCAAGGGCACGATGCCCATGCCAATCAAGTTGCTGCGGTGGATGCGCTCAAAGCTCTCCGCAATTGCCGCGCGTATGCCCAGTAGGCGCGGCCCCTTGGCCGCCCAGTCCCGCGAGGAGCCGGAGCCGTATTCTTTGCCGGCGACAACGATGAGCGGCGTCCCCTCCTTCTGGTATTGCATGGCCGCGTCGTAGATCGACATTTGCTTTTTGTCCGGCAGATGCACAGTGACGCCGCCCTCGGTGCCGGGTGCAAGGAAATTCTTCAGGCGAATGTTCGCGAAAGTGCCGCGCATCATGACCTCGTGATTGCCGCGCCGCGCGCCGTATTGATTAAAGTCCTTCGGCAGCACGTCATGGTTCGTAAGGTAGCGCGCCGCCGGGCCGTTCCTTTCGATGGCGCCCGCGGGAGAAATATGGTCGGTGGTTACCGAGTCGCCAAGCAGGGCCAGCACCCGTGCGCCACCGATCGGCTTCGGCTCGCCGGGAGCGCGTCCCACGCCTTCGAAGTAAGGCGCTTCGCGCACGTAGGTCGATTGCGGATCCCACCGGAAGAGCTCACCCTCGGGCACCGGCAGACCCTTCCAGCGCGCATCCCCTTCGGTGGCCTGGCTATATTCCTTTTTAAACATCTCCGAGCGCACCGAGCTGTTCATGACCTGCTGCACTTCCTGAGGCGTCGGCCAGATGTCTTTGAGATAAACCGGCCGGCCTTGGGAATCGTTTCCAAGAGGTTCATTGTACAAATCGACATCCATGCTGCCGGCCAAGGCGTAGGCGACTACTAGCGGAGGCGAGGCGAGATAGTTGGCGCGCACGCTGGCGTGGATCCGCCCTTCGAAATTCCGATTCCCGGAGAGTACGGCGACCGCCACCAGGTCGCCCTGTTGGATGCCGTTGGCCACCGGTTCCGGCAGCGGGCCGCTATTGCCGATGCAGGTGGTGCAGCCGTAGCCGACCACGTAGAAGCCGATCTTTTCCAGATGCCGCAGGAGACCGCTGTCCTTCAAATACTCCGTGACCACTCGCGAGCCCGGCGCCAGGCTGGTTTTGACCCAGGGCTTGCGCGCGAGGCCTTTTTCGCCGGCCTTTTTTGCCAATAGACCGGCGCCAATCAACACCGACGGGTTCGAGGTATTAGTGCAGCTCGTGATCGCGGAAATAACCACGGAGCCGTGCTTGAGATCGAACTTGTCGCCGTTCGCTTGCACTGCCACGGTCCGCTGCGCGTCACCGCTCTTCATCAACGACGGTAACGCCTCTTTGAACGCTTTCTTGCTCTCCGTCAAAGGAATCCGGTCCTGGGGGCGGCGCGGCCCGGAGATGCTCGGCACAACGCTGCCGAGATCAAGCTCCAGCGTGTCGGTGAACATGGGGTCAGGAGTTTCGTCGGTGCGAAACATCCCCTGCTCTTTGGCGTAGGCTTCCACGAGTTTGATCAAGTGGGGATCGCGCCCGGTAAGAGTAAGATATCGCAGCGTCTCGGCATCGATGGGAAAGTATCCGATCGTGGCGCCGTATTCCGGACCCATGTTGCCGATGGTGGCCCGGTCGGCGAGGCTCAGACTCGAAAGGCCGGAGCCAAAGAACTCGACGAACTTCTCGACAACCCCCTTCTTGCGCAATATCTGCACCACCGTGAGCACCAGATCCGTCGCCGTCGCTCCCTCCGGCAGCCTGCCGTGGAGCTTGAAGCCGATGACTTCGGGAATCAGCATGATGATCGGCTGGCCCAACAAGGCGGCTTCGGCTTCGATGCCGCCGACGCCCCATCCGACGACGCCGAGGCCGTTGATCATGGGCGTATGCGAATCCATGCCCACCACGGTGTCGGGATACGCGAAAGTTGCGCCGTCTTTTTTCGCCCGGAAAACCACCGGCGCAAGATATTCGAGGTTGACCTGATGACAGATGCCGACATCCGGCGGAATCAAGCGGAAATTATCGAAAGCCGTCTGTCCCCAGCGCAGAAAATTATAGCGCTCCACGTTGCGCTCGAACTCGATCTGGGCGTTCTTCTGGAACGAATCCGCGC
>Ga0268386_10001962_pt1 | contig 14371 bp, 12 predicted proteins | sample RVTome_15_FD_200260 | JGI IMG/M metagenome (GOLD analysis project Ga0268386, IMG submission 200260) | Soil microbial communities from uranium-contaminated site in the Upper Colorado River Basin, Wyoming, United States - RVT150D86... ...
TACCTTCAGCGTCGGCCTCAAAGGTAATAGAGAAATCCGCAAACCTTTCGTCTGTTATTTCTCCGTCGATTTCCTGTATTACAGTGCCAGGTTCCCAGCGACCTACCAGCTTGGCAGTTTGCATTTGTTCAGGGGTCTGCATGCCGCCACCTCCGTCGTCGCTACTACATCCCGCAGCGACCATCACTACGCAAACCAGGAAGAATGATATTTTTATCACAGCATTCATATCACGCAAAAAATAAGGTCAATTATAGTCAAAAAACGCGTTAGTTTATAGTTTATTCCTTTTTAAAGCACTCAATGTAAGTTATTAACCATACTTAAACTTTAAAAAACAGCTCTTTCAAATTTTATGCTGGTTCAGCTGAATGATCTGGTCACAAAAGTCATATTCTGCAGCCTGGTTAGAACTGATCACCACCAGTTTAGTTGATTTGAGCCTGGTTACTTCGCCATGATACCAGGAACACCCTGATTCATCCAGGTTTGTAGTGGGCTCATCCATCAACAAAACCGGAGCGCTGCTGAATATTCCCAATGCCAGCTTTACCCGCTGTTTCATACCACTGGAAAAAGTATGAACCGGTTTGTTCAATGAATCCCTGAGACCGGCACGGCCGGCAATTTCGTCTAAGGAAAACCCTTTTGACGGAGGCTTGAGTTTAAAATGGAATTTAAAGAATTCTGCCAATGTCAGATCTTCAGGAACCTGCAGGTACGGAGCTACAAAAGCAAGATACCGGTACACAAGATCAGCATCTATAAGCTTGTTGTCTGCATGATGACTGACACTACCCAGGGTGCAGGGCATCATTCCGGCAATTATCTTGAGCAGGGTAGTCTTTCCGGAGCCGTTAGGTCCGGTTATTGCATATGCGGTAGACAGGTTAAACTGAAAGTCCAGATCTTTAAACAACCAATCCCGGTTAAATCGTTTAGAGACTTTGTCCAGTACGATTTTCATTTAGCGGATTCTGGAATAACCCCGCATTATACCCCGGTTGGAGTTTCTGATGAAATTTATAATAATATCCCGTTCTCTTGAGGGGCTCAATTCAAGTTCGATATAATCCAGCGCTTTACTGTTATTAAGACCTTTCAAAAAGATATGTCGATAGATTTCCTGTATTTCGTTGATCTTTTCGTTTTTGTAACCCCTTCTTCTCAGTCCCACGGAATTTATTCCGCAATAGCTCAAAGGCTTACGGGCGGCTTTGGTAAACGGAGGAACATCTTTGCTTACCAGAGATCCCCCGGACAACATCACATGGGCACCGATATGCACGAACTGATGTACGGCGCTGGCACCTCCAATGGTGGCGTACTCATCTATTGTTACATGTCCTGCAACCTGTGAGGCATTGGCCAGTATTACATTGTCGTGGATAATGCAATCGTGAGCTACATGTGCATAAGCCATGATAAGGCAGTTCTTGCCGATGATTGTTTTATGTTTGTCAACAGTTCCCCGGCTTATGGTGACAAATTCGCGGACAATGGTGTTATCACCAATTTCTGCGGTGGTTTCCTCTCCTTCGTATTTCAGGTCTTGCGGTGTGGAAGAGATTACCGCGCCCGGAAATATTTTGCAGTTTTTGCCAATTCTGGCACCTTCCATTATGTTGACGTTGGATCCGATCCAGGTACCTTCCTGAATAACTACATTTTTATCGATGGTAACGAAGGGCTCAATAACCACATTCCTGGCTATCTTGGCTTGGGGATGGATGTACGCCAGTGGTTGGTTCATGTGTCCTCCTTGCGAACGATTCTTGCTACCATAGATCCCTCACATACCAATTGATTGCCTACATAACCTCTACCCCGCATTTTTGCGATTCCTCTTTTGATGGGAGCCATGAGGTCGCATTGTATTACCAGGGTATCTCCCGGTAATACCATTTTTCTAAACTTAAAATTTTCCACCCCTAAGAACAATGTCCAGTAGTTTTCCGGATCCGGAACTGTATTCAGTACCAGGATACCGCCTACCTGAGCCATGGCTTCGATCTGCAATACGCCAGGCATAACCGGATTACCGGGGAAATGACCTTGAAAGAAAGGCTCATTCATGGTCACGTTTTTCACTCCGGCCACACTTTCTTCATCCAGGTGGAAGATCTTATCCACCAGCAGGAACGGGTACCGGTGCGGCAACCGGCTTTCGATCTGTTTTATATCAAGTACCGGGGGTAGCTTAGGGTTATACCTTGGTACATTGGTTTCCCGGTCCATCATGACCTTCTTCAGCTTTTTGGCAAAAGCCACATTGGCCGCATGTCCGGGGCGGGCCGCCAGGATCTGGGCTTTAATGGGTCGTCCTACCAATGCCAGATCTCCCACCACATCCAATAGTTTATGCCGGGCGGGCTCGTTGCGATATCTCAATTCAACATTATTGAGAATACCTTCCTTCTTTACTTCAACCTTCGGTTTGTTGAATAATTTGGCCAATGATTCCAGTTCATGATCCTGCACTACCCGGTCGACCACTACAATGGCATTGTTGAGATCCCCACCCTTGATCAGATTTTTTTCATGCAGCATTTCAAGTTCATGCAAAAAGCAAAAGGTCCTGCATGCTGAAATGTCCCTGTTGAAGTCGCCTATATCATTGAGATAAGCATGTTGACTGCCCAGGACGGGCGAATTGTAATCGACCATCACGGTGACCCGGAAGTCATCCAATGGCAATGCCGCAATTTCTACATTCCTTTCTTTTTCCCGGTAAATGATGGCTTCAGGTACTTCAAAAAAGTTCCTGAGGGCGTTTTGTTCTTCGGTGCCGGCTTTTTCCAGGGCGTCGGTAAACATTTTGGAGCTGCCATCCATTATGGGCGGTTCCGGGCCATCAAGTTGTATAAGCACATTATCAATTTCCTGGCCAACCAATGCGGCCAGCGTATGTTCTACCGTGTTGACCCTGGCGCCGTTTTGTTCTATGGTGGTTCCCCTGGACAGGTCAACCACATTGTCTACGTCTGCATCCACAATGGGTTGATCCGGGAGATCAATGCGCTGAAATTTTATTCCGTGATCAACCTTAGCCGGTTGGAAGGTCATATTGGCCATCACACCGGTATGTAAACCTACCCCCGATACTGTAACAGGCTTTTTAATAGTGTGTTGTTTAATATTCATCCTATTCCTTGATGGGGGGCAAATTTAGCACTTTTTTCTCAAGATCTTTAATTCTGCTGGCCATATCGGGCAGGTTTTTGAACAGGGCGTAGGACCTTTTGAAATCCCTGATTTCAAAGGCAGGACTGCCCAGAACGACTGATCCCGGTGTTTTAATGGATTTGGGGATACCAGCCTGGGCGCCTATGGTTACCTGGTCAGCTATTTCCAGGTGACCGGTGATGCCCGCCTGACCCGCTATAATACAATTTTTTCCAATTTTTGCAGAACCTGAAATTCCAGCCTGTGCAGCAATTGCTGTATTTTCTCCTATTACTACATTGTGTGCCACTTGTATAAGGTTATCCAGCTTGGCCCCGGCTTTTATCACAGTGGATTCCATGGTGCCACAGTCGATAGTGGTATTGGCGCCGACGTTTACACCATCTTCAAGCACTACATTACCTACCTGGGGGATAGCTTCATAACTGCCGTCAGGTTGCGGGGCGAACCCAAAGCCATCGCTGCCAATGACAGCTCCTGCATGAATCACGCAATTTCTTCCGATAACAGATTTCGAGTATATTTTTGCACCGGAAAAAATTACGGTGTTATCACCAATACTCACATCGTCACCAATGTAGACCTGGGGGTAGAGTTTAACATTGTTACCGATAGTGGTATTATTGCCTATATATGAAAAGGCTCCGCGATAAACCGAATCTCCGATAGTGGTTCCGGTGCCCAGATATGCAGGTTCCTCTATTCCCTCCTTTACCTGTAACGTAAGCTTTTGATACTGTTTAAGCAGCAAAGTCAGGCTGCTATAGGGATCATCAACCGCAATCAGCACTGGCTGAACAGGTTCCTTCAATTTTAATTTTTTATTCACTATCACAGCCTCTGCCTCAGTGGTATAAAGCTGGGATTCGTATTTAGGATTGTGTAAAAAGGAAATAGTTCCGGCTCCTGCCTTATCTAACGGGCCAATTTTGCTTACTGTGGTTTCGCCGTTGCCAATTACTTCCCCGTTGAGAAGTTCCGCCAATTGATTTATCGTAAACTGCATTGGTAATCAGGAGGGTTGAAAACGTCACAAAGTTACACTTTTAGGCCATGTTAGATAGTGTTTTTTTACAATTTTGCCTAATGCGGCAATGTTGGGCAGATCGGAAGCCTGGGCAATGTCAAGAATGGTTTCCTGTTTATTCAGAATACTAATTCCCGTATCACCTGATATATATGCCGCATTGCTGATCACACCCTGGCACAGCATAAATTCCAGGTCTCCCGGGTCTGCAATTCCAAATTGGCTGGCGATTTTGACTTTAAGTAGGTCGATGTCGACATCAATGGGTTCAAGACTGATTTTTATCTGAAAGAGATTTCGGTCCAAAAACATTTTACTGATATTGGACAATACCGGGTCATGGTGGTGTTGCCAGGATTTGATTCCCGACCAGATATCGTAATCGTCGATCTGGCAATATGCATGAAGCAGATGGGACCCGGTTGCCAGTTCACAGGTCTCAACGGGCCTGTCCAGGAATTGTCTGAGTTCTTTGGTACAGGGAACCTCAGTACCCTGCCTACACAGGTACTGTGCCCTGCGAATTAGGGAAACCATCATTTTTTCGGCGGCAACGGAAGTTTTGTGAAGATAAACCTGCCAGTACATCAGCCTTCGGGCGTTCAGAAAATTTTCGATACTATAAATACCTTTTTCTTCCACCACCAGTTGGCCGTCCTTTACATTAAGCATTTCAATGATGCGGTCTGAACCTATGGTTCCTTCAGAAACCCCGGTAAAAAAGCTGTCGCGTTGTAAATAATCCAGCCTGTCAATGTCAAGCTGACTTGAGACCAGTTGATGGAAGAATGACCGGTGATATTGTTTTTGAAATATTTCCAGGGCCGTTTTCAATCTTCCGGAGAATATTCTGTTGAGGTGTTGCATAATAATCAGCGATACTTCCTCGTGATTACCATGGAGGAGCAGGGTAGATTCAAGCGCATGGGAAAAGGGACCATGTCCAATGTCGTGCAAAAGTATGGTTATCAGCATTGACTCGAATTCGTGATCACTGATTTGTTGTCCCTTGCGCCTGAGGTTATGCAACACTACGCTCATTAAATGCATAGCTCCCAGCGCATGATGAAACCTGGTATGCAGTGCACCTGGATAGACGAAGTCGTTCAAACCCATTTGTTTGATTCTTCGTAATCTTTGAAAATAAGAGTGGGAAATTATTTCGTAAATCAGGCCTTCGGGAATGGTAATAAAACCATAAACCGGGTCATTGATGATTTTTTTCTTCTCCAACTGGGTTTATAAGAACCTGTTAAAAGGGTAACTTTAGGTAAAGAATATCGAAAATGCAAAGATACAATATTTTATGGGCCGATGATGAGATCGATCTGCTTAAACCGCATATACTGTTTCTCAACAATAAAGGCTATGATGTCACACCGGTTAACAGCGGGGCAGATGCTATTGAAAAGTTCCAGAATGAGTATTTCGACATTGTGTTCCTGGATGAAAATATGCCCGGCATGTCTGGTTTGGAAACTTTAGGAAAGATAAAAACCAGTAAACCCAATGTACCGGTGGTTATGATCACCAAGAGCGAAGAGGAGCATATTATGGAAGAGGCCATCGGCTCCAAAATTGCAGATTATCTCATAAAACCTCTTAATCCCAACCAGATCCTGATGTCGGTGAAAAAAATACTGGACAATAAACGTTTGGTTACAGAAAAGATTAACCTCAATTATCAACAGGACTTCAGAAACCTGTCGATGGCTCTCAGCGATCACATCGACCATTCCGAATGGGTGGATATTTATAAGAGACTGGTTTATTGGGAGCTTGAAATCGACAATACGGAAAACCGGAGTATGGCGGAAGTACTTGAAAATCAAAAGGTAGAGGCCAATGCCAATTTTGCAAAGTTCGTTATTGATAATTATCGCCATTGGCTGAATGACCCGGCTGCGGACAGGCCCTTGCTGTCCCACCAGTTGATGAAAAAAAAGGTTTTCCCCAGGTTAACCCCTGGTCGACCGATATTCTTCATAGTAATTGACAATCTCAGGTATGATCAGTGGAAGACCATCGAGCCGGCAATTTTGGATTATTTTAATGTAGATGTGGAAGAGTTGTACTATTCTATTTTACCAACCACCACCGCTTATTCCAGGAACGCCATTTTTTCAGGTATGCTTCCGCTGGAGATGGCCAAATTCCATTCGGACCTTTGGGTGAACGAGGACGATGAAGAGGCCAAAAACCGGTACGAGGAGGAATTCCTGGCCAGGCAGATTGAGAAATCGAGATTAAACATAAAATACAGTTACCACAAGGTCATTCATACCAATCAGGGCAAACACGTACTGGAAAACATCAACAATCTAATGTCAAATGATCTGAATGTGATCGTCTATAATTTTGTTGATATGCTGTCTCATGCACGCACTGATATGCAAATGATAAGAGAACTGGCACATGATGAGGCCGCATACCGTTCCATTACCAATTCCTGGTTTATTCATTCTCCTCTTTTGGAAACTATGAAAAGGATCTCTGAAAAGGGGGCCTCCATGATTATCACCACGGATCACGGTACCATCAGGGTGAAAAAGCCGTTCAAAATTGTGGGAGATAAGAAAACCAATACCAATCTTAGGTACAAACAAGGGAAAAATCTTGGCTATGATGGCAAGAACATTTTTGCAGTAAGAAAACCGGAGGATTTTCATCTGCCCAAGGTGAATGTCAGCACTTCCTATGTTTTTGCCCTGGAGGATAATTTTTTTGCTTATCCCAATAACTATAATTATTACGTTAACTACTACCGGGACACTTTTCAGCATGGCGGCGTTTCCCTGGAGGAAATGATTATTCCAATAATTTCCTTAACTTCGCGGAATGGTTAATTATCAGGAGGTTGGGGAGCAAATGTTAGTCGAAAATCCCCGCCAGATTGGGCCGCTTGCCAAAAAAATAATAGAGATTGCCGGTGACCATACCATGTGGTTGTTCAAAGGGGACATGGGGGCTGGCAAAACCACACTTATCCAGGCTATTTGTAAAGTCAAAGGCGTAATTGACCAGGTAACAAGTCCAACCTACACTTTAATCCATGAATATCTTGACCTGCAGGGTAAGATTTATTACCATTTTGACTTCTATCGGTTAAACCAGCTCAGAGAAGCACAAGACATTGGTTGCGGGGAATATTTTTATTCCGGCAACATTTGTTTCATCGAATGGCCGGACCTGATTGAGCCGATGCTTCCGCAAAAATTTTTGACCATTGAAATACAGGTGACGGAAGATGACAAACGGTTGATCAAAATCACCAGAAATGACCAGGACTGATAAGGGAAAGGGTTTAACACAAGAAAGTATCTATCCTCAGGAATCCTTGATGAAGGAAGCTCGGGGCAGTACTTCATTGTTCATAGGAATACCCAAAGAAGTATCGTTGCAGGAAAACAGGGTTTCACTCAATCCGGAATCAGTGGGCTTGCTGGTGGCAAACGGACACCAGGTAGTGGTTGAAACTACTGCGGGGATAAAGGCAAAATTCAGTGATCGTGAGTATAGCGAGGCCGGGGCCAGGATCAGTTATAACACCCAGGAGGTCTTTAAGAGTAATATCGTATTGAAAATCGAACCTCCCACTCCTGAAGAAATCAATTATCTGGTTCCAGGTAAAACCCTCATCTCAGCCTTTCAAATTGGGAACCAAACAGTAGACTACCTGAAGGCTCTTAACGAAAAGAGGATTACCGGGGTCGCGATCGAACAAATCGAGGATAAAGTGGGAGGGCTTCCTGCTGTCAGGGCAATGAGTGAGATTGCCGGCAGTACAGTTATACCCATTGCCACAGAATATCTCAGCAGTGTCAACGATGGAAAAGGAATTTTACTAGGAGGGATCACTGGTGTACCCCCCACCAAGGTGCTAATCCTGGGGGCAGGTACTGTGGCGGAATTTGCGGCCCGGGCCGCACTGGGTCTGGGGGCACAGATTAAGGTATTTGATAACCATATTTATAAACTGAGGCGTATAAAGCACGCGCTGGGTCAGCAAATTTATACTTCCACCATTGATGCAGCCACGCTCATCGATTCCCTCAAGTCCGCTGATGTGGTCATTGGCGCTATTCGCGCTGAAAAGGGTAAAGGAAGCATTGTGGTATCGGAAGAAATGGTATCTTCTATGAAACCGGATTCCATAATAATTGATGTTAGTATTGATCAGGGAGGATGTTTTGAAACTTCCAGACTGACAACCCATAGCAACCCGGTTTATAAGAAATTTGGGGTGATTCACTATTGTGTACCCAATATTGCTTCCAGAGTGGCCAGAACTGCCACCAACGCCTTTAGTCACATCTTCACTCCGGTGCTGTTGCAAATAGCCAAAGCCGGCTCCGTGGAAGATATGATCTTTGCAAACCGCTGGTTTATGAAGGGAGTTTATACATTCAAAGGGAATATTACCAATGCCGAAATCGGCACCAAGTTCAAACTTAAGTGTAAGGATCTCAGCCTTTTTATTGGAACCCGATTTTAGAGTTTGCCAAGAGTGGCTTCCAGGGTCCTGATCTTGGCTTCTGCATCCTCTTTCTTCTTTCGCTCATTCTTCACTACCTGGTCAGGTGCATTTTCAACGAATCGTCTATTATTCAGCTTCTTATCTACGGATGCCAGAAAACCCCTGGTATATTCAAGTTCTTTTTCCAGTTGAACCCTGTCCTCAGCCGGATCAGATTTTTGACTGGTCAGCAACAGGAATTCCTCATCTCTGACCACAAAATTACTGCCAGGCAGATCAGGGAGGTTCTCACAAAACTGTATTTCGTTCAGATTTCCAAGTTTTTGTATTATTTCATGATAAGCCTGGTAAGTATCTTTGGCGGAGGTTTTGATATAAAGACCGATCCTGTCCCTGGTAGGGGTTTGTGATTGCGAGCGTACATGCCGGATCTGACTAACTACTTCAAAGACCCTTTGTACCTGTTTCAATAAACCTGTATCGAATGCAGCTGGCAACGGCCATCCGGCAATGGTGATAGAATCGTTATTACCCCGGCTGTCCAGATGGTGCCATACCTCTTCGGTAATAAAAGGCATATAGGGATGCAGCAATTTCATTAGGGTTTCAAAAAAGCTAATGGTCTCCTGGTAGGTCCGGGCGTCGACAGGCTGTTCATAACCCGGTTTGATCATTTCCAGGTACCATGAACAGAAATCGTCCCAAATAAGCTTATAGAGGGTGATAAGGGCATCCGAGATCCGGAATTTGGCAAAATGATCCTCTATTTCATCAATGGCCTGGTTACACCGGTGGCGAAACCAGGTTATGGACTGTTCATGTTCAGGGTCCTGACCATCTGATACCTCCCAGCCTTTAACCAGTCTCAGGGCATTCCAGATCTTATTGGCAAAATTTCGACCCTGTTGGCAGAGTTTTTCATCAAACAGTAAATCATTGCCGGCGGGCGAACTAAACAACATGCCAGTTCGAACACCATCCGCCCCGTATTGAGCGATCAGATCCAGGGGGTCGGGAGAATTGCCCAGGGATTTTGACATCTTACGCCTGATCTTATCCCGCACGATTCCGGTGAGATAGACATTTTTAAACGGCTTGTCATTCCTGAATTCATAACCGGCAATAATCATTCGCGCAACCCAAAAAAACAGTATTTCAGGGGCTGTTACCAGATCTCTGGTAGGGTAGTAGTAGTTTATTTCCTTATTGTCAGGATCAGAGATGCCGTTGAAAACAGCGATGGGCCACAACCAGCTGGAAGCCCAGGTGTCGAGCACATCTTCTTCCTGTTTTAAGTCTTCCGCAGTAATGGACAGCTCTTTTTCCCGGGCCAGAGCTAAAGCTTCTTCGGGGCTCTCCGCTACCACATAGGAACCATCGGGTAAATAATAGGCGGGGATGCGGTGTCCCCACCACAATTGCCTGGAAATGCACCAATCGCGGATGTTTTCCATCCAGTATTTGTAGGTATTGATGAATTTGGCAGGGTAGAATTGAATATCGCCATTTAAAACATGATCAAGCGCCGGCTTCGAAAGTCGTTCCATTCTCATGAACCATTGCAAGGACAATTTCGGTTCAATCACCGCATCGGTCCTTTCAGAGAATCCCACATTGTTCAGGTGGTCTTCTATTTTAACCAGTTGGCCTGCCTGGCCCAGGTCTTCTACAATTTGGTTGCGGGCTTCGAACCTGTCTACTCCCACGTACCTTTGTGCATTCTGATTAAGCGAACCGTCGTCGTTCAGGATATCAATACTTTCCAGATTGTGCCGGATGCCTATTTCGTAATCATTCAGATCATGAGCCGGGGTTACCTTTAAGCACCCGGTACCAAATTCCATGGAGACATATTCATCCTGGATAATCGGAATCACCCGCTTGATCAACGGTACCAGGACATTTTTCCCTTTCAGGTGGGTATAGCGTTTATCGTTGGGATTAATGCAAACTGCGGTGTCTCCCAGGATGGTTTCCGGACGAGTGGTAGCTATAGTTACCGTTTCATCACTCCCTTCTATATGGTATTTTACATAATAAAGGCTGGACTGTACTTCCTTATAATTTACCTCCTCGTCCGATAGGGCTGTTTTCGCCATCGGATCCCAGTTAACCATTCGCACTCCCCGGTAGATCAAGCCTTTGCCATACAGGTCAACAAAGACTTTGATCACATCCTTATAATACCGGTCATTCATGGTGAAACCGGTTCGGTCCCAGTCACATGAAACCCCGAGTTTTTTCAGCTGTTCCAGAATGATTCCCCCGTATTTGTGGGTCCATTCCCAGGCTTTTGAAATGAATTCTTCCCTGGAAAGGTCTCTTTTTTCGATGCCTTGCTGCTTGAGCATGGCCACCACCTTAGCTTCGGTTGAGATTGAAGCATGATCCGTTCCAGGCACCCAACACGCTTCCTTGCCCTCCATACGTGCTTTTCTGATCAATACATCCTGTATGGTATTGTTCAACATGTGTCCCATGTGCAGGATACCGGTTACATTCGGCGGGGGAATTACTATAGCGTAAGGTTCCTTATCCGGGTTGGGTTTTGACCGGAAGAAACCCCGGTCCAGCCAATATTGGTACCATTTATCTTCTACCTGTCGGGGTTGGTATTTCGAGGAAATAGACATAAAAAGCTGCTTTCAGGGTGGCAAAAATAATAAAAATCTGCGGGGTAAGCGGTTTTTCTATCATCAACTGTGTTTGGCTTAAATCAGCATTGTTTTAAATTTTCTTAATTTTAGCGTTCTATGGCCAAACAGTCAAAGGATGAGATCCTGGAGGCGTTTATCGTAGGTGCGGGACCGATTGGATTAGCCTGTGGGATCGAAGCCAAACGTCGTGGAATAAAATATGTTATCGCTGATAAGGGTTGTCTGGTGAATTCCCTTTATCATTATCCCTATAACATGACTTTCTTCAGTACCTCGGATCGTTTGGAGATCGGAGGAGTGCCATTCATTTCCCATGGGAATAAACCGAACCGGGCAGAGGCGCTGGAATATTACCGGCGGGTGGCTTCCAGTTGGAAACTTAAACTAAGATTATACGAACGGGTGCTTTCAGTAACTGATTCCGGGAAACACTATGTTGTTAAAACCGACCGGGACTCTTACAGATCCGTGGCCATTGTAATTGCCACCGGCTTTTACGACTTACCCTATCTGCTAAATATCCCGGGTGAGGAACTGGCTAAAGTAAAGCATTATTACGATGAGCCGCATCCTTACTATGACCAAAAAGTTATCGTGGTGGGTGCGGCGAATTCAGGGGTTGATGTGGCCTTGGAGACCTATCGAAAAGGGGCACATGTCACCATGGTATTAAGAGAAAGTGAGCTAAGTCCCAGTGTAAAGTATTGGGTAAAACCGGATATAGAGAACCGCATTAAAGAGGGCTCTATTAAAGCTTATTTTAGTTCCGATTTAACCGGGATTCGGGAACATGAGGTTGATCTGATCACCCCTGATGGCCCATTAACTATTGAGAACGACTTTGTGCTGGCCATGACCGGATACCAGCCGGATTTTAAATTCTTAACATCAGCAGGCATCAAACTGAATAACAACGCTATTAAATCACCGGTGTACAGCACTGATACCCATGAAACCAACCAGCATGACATTTACCTGGCCGGGGTTATATGCGGTGGACTACAGACCAACAAATGGTTTATTGAGAATTCCCGGGAACACGCAGTCAAAATCTTCGATACCATCAGGAGTCGCTTAAATTAGTAGTTTGCACTTCCTGATAAAATTGTATTTGTTGTTTGTATTATTGTAGTCACTTCATATGAGTCGGACACTGACAGATATACAAGCTCCCATATCTCTGGAGATGAAGGAATTTGAAAAAAAATTCCGCCAATTGATGAAAAGTAAAGTGATTTTACTGGACAAGATCATGGGTTACATTGTCAAGAGAAAGGGGAAACAAATGCGGCCCATGTTTGTTTTTCTGTCAGCCGGAGTAACAGGAACCATCACAGAAAGCACCTACAGAGGGGCTGCACTGATCGAATTGCTTCATACCGCCACCCTGGTACACGATGATGTGGTGGATGATGCAAATTACCGCCGGGGTTTTTTTTCCATTAATGCCCTGTGGAAAAACAAGATTGCGGTTTTGGTAGGAGATTATCTGCTATCCAGGGGGTTGCTTTTATCTGTGGACCATGGAGATTTCGACCTGCTAAAACTGGTTTCACAGGCAGTCCGGGAAATGAGTGAAGGGGAACTGCTGCAAATGGAAAAAGCTAAAAACCTGGATATAACCGAAGATATTTATTTTGATATCATCAGGCAGAAGACCGCCAGTCTGATTGCCAGTTGCTGTGCGGTTGGTTCAACCTCTGCCGGCGCGGACCAGGCCGCTGTCACCAGGATGACCCGGTTTGGAGAAAAGATCGGAATGGCCTTTCAGATTAAGGATGACCTGTTCGACTACGGAAGTACTCAGATTGGCAAGCCCCTGGGAATTGACATCAGGGAAAAGAAAATGACGCTGCCCCTTATATATTCTTTGCGGAATGCCCCTTCAAATGAACGGAACCGGATTAAGAAGATGGTCAGGAACAATAACCACAGGAGGAAAAGCGTTCAGCAGGTCATCGACTTTGTAAAGATCTCGGGAGGTATTGATTATGCCCACCAGGTTATGCAAAAATTTGTTGATGAAGCACTGGAAATTCTCCAGGAGTTCAAGGCTTCGGCATATAAAGAATCATTGCAACAGATGGTAGATTTTACCATATCCCGCAACAAGTAGAAATAATTTACCACTTTCTGACACTTATATAGACAATGGCCATTTCCAGGTAGTGGTTTTTTAAAAATGCCCTGTTCCAGGCATAAAATCCTCTTTTTACTAATTCTGAATTTACAGCGTTCAGCACTACACATCCCTGTTTTCGGGCTGAAAACCACTTGATATTTGGTTTTTAAAAAAAAGTGGTAAAAAGTGTCAGATAGTGGTGGATTATGTCAATTATTTTTATACATTTGTTTTAGTAAGGATTGTTTAGGAAGAGTATGGCATTCTTCTCCAGTGAATACGAGTGCAAATTAGATGCGAAAGGCCGGTTGGTACTTCCGGCTAAAATCAAAGCTCAGCTGCCTGAAAGCAATGGTACTGAACTTATGCTGCGCCGTGGATTTGAACCCTGTCTCGTATTATACCCCTTACTTGAATACAAGAAGATCTATAACAAGATTGCCGGATTGAATGAGTTCAATGAAGAATTTAGAATGCTCCAGCGAAATTTTTTCAGAGGGAATGCCCTGGTGGACTTGGACTCCATGGGCAGATTTTTAATCCCAAAGCCCATGATCAGGTACTCTCAGCTTGAAAAACAGGTGATAGTAGTTGGCATGGGCAATCGCGTGGAGATATGGAATCCGGAACTTTACGAAAAATATTTAATCAGTGACCAGTCGGAATTTTCCAAGCTGGCTCAAAAATATTTAGACCAATAAATATGAAAAACCTGCAGGTGGCACTGCAAAGAATAAGTTCCAGGTGGAAAGAAATTTTTGACGCGGTGCAATCTACCTGGTTCAGGTTGATTGATATGGTTATTGGTCGAAAGGCGGATCAAAGAAGGTATTGATGAACTACCACCAGGCGGTAATGGTGGAAGAGTGTATAACAGGTCTGGACATCGATCCCGACGGGAT
>Ga0268386_10001964_pt1 | contig 14361 bp, 12 predicted proteins | sample RVTome_15_FD_200260 | JGI IMG/M metagenome (GOLD analysis project Ga0268386, IMG submission 200260) | Soil microbial communities from uranium-contaminated site in the Upper Colorado River Basin, Wyoming, United States - RVT150D86... ...
GAAGCACACGGCCAGGAGAATCCTCGTCAACCGCTATGTGACCGGCCATCCGGCCAGACTCACGAGGTTAGTCCGAGCCTCGGCCCCTGCTTGCTCTGCTTCATCGAGGCGAGGATGAAGATGAAAATGTCAGAACGGTGGCCACTTGACAGGTCGTTCCATATCAGCGGTTGGATGACCACCAATCACTCAAAGTATCCGACTGGATTTCAAACAGCGCGTAGAACATTATCTTCATTTCCCCATCGTCATTCACCGCCATAAGGTATGGTCGACTACCACATGGGTCAGCGGTGCAGAGTGCGTTCATCTGGGTCCGCATTCAGTGGCAATTCCTGATTGCAAGAAGTGCGGCCACATTGCGCCAACCCGGCTTCCTTTGAGCACGCCGCTCGACTATCCTCCTCCGATTAATTCAACTACATGACGTGCACGCGGGGCGCAGGATCGGGTAGTCGGCGAGCGCCGATTCCATTGATCTAATCGCATGCTCAAAGACAAGCTCGATCGCATCGACATCAGAATTCTGGCCGAGCTGCAGCGGTCGGGGCGCATTACGAATATCGACCTGGCCGAGGCCGTCGCGCTCTCACCCAGTCCCTGCCTGCAGCGCGTCAAGCGGCTCGAAAAGGCCGGCTGTATTGTCAGCTACCACGCGCACATCGACCTGGCGAAGCTCGGGGAGACGACGACGATCTTCACCGAAATCACGCTGTCCGATCATCATCGCGAGAATTTCCGGAAATTCGAGGAGAAGATCGCCGACGTCGACGAGGTGATCGAGTGCCACCTCGTGAGCGGCGGCTACGACTATCTTCTGCGCTTCTTGACGCGTGGCATCAACCACTACCAGACGGTCATCGAAGACGTCCTCGACCGCGACATCGGCATTGAAAAGTACTTCAGCTACATCGTGATCAAGTCGCCGTTCGTCAAACACCATTTCCCGCTCGAAAAGCTGTTTCGGACCGATCGCGAGGACTGAGCCAGCCCACGCAACAATCTGTCGCCAGAACTTCGCCAACGGCGTTTCTGTGCGTAGCGTAACCCCGGATCAGCGGCATCTGCTGCGGTTATCGTGCTTTACTGTACCCACTCGCAAAAGCAACGACGACCAGAGATGGACGACGGGGGGAAGACAATGAACGCTGAACTTCATACGACTACGCCACTGCGCCCGGCGAACGCGACCGGCCACGAAACGTATCGGCCGACTGACGAATGGGACAACGGCCTGCTGCCAAAACGGCATTTCGCCGTGCCCGAATTCACAGTGCCGGCCGAGCCGCAGAACGCCAACTACGTGCTCGGCTACAACTGAGTTGAACGCAAAGGCAACTGACTCGGCGGCCCGGCGCGCGATCCTGTACAAGTCGGAACCACAGCGCGGGCGCAAGTGGCAGGCGCTGTTCGCCGAATGGGAACCGAACCTGTCGTTCCGGTTCTGGCCCGAGACTGGCGAAGCCGAGGACATCCGCTACCTTGCGGTGTGGGAACCGCCCGACAGGCTGATCGAGCGCTTCCCCAACCTCGAAGTGATCTTCTCGATCGGCGCCGGTGTCGATCAGCTCGACCTCAGCACGATTCCGGCGTCGATTCCGGTCGTCAGAATGCTCGATCCGGGCATCAGCGCAGGGATTGTCGAATACGTCTGCATGGCCACCCTCGCGCTGCATCGCCACTTACCGGACTATGTCGCGGCCCAGCGTGATTGCCGCTGGGCGCCGCTCCGCCTCGTACCCGCAGCGCGGCGCCGCGTCGGCGTGATGGGCCTCGGCCATCTCGGCCAGGCGGTTCTGGACCGCCTCGCGTGCTTCGGCTTTCCGCGCTACGGCTGGAGCCGCACCCCGCGAGAGATTCCCGACGTCGAGTGCTTCGCCGGTGACGCCGCGCTGAATGACTTCCTCGCGCACTGCGACATCCTGATCTGCCTGCTGCCGCTGACGCCGGCCACACGCGGCATCCTCAATGACGAACTGTTCGCGACGCTGCCGGCCGGTGCGGCCCTGATCAATGTCGGCCGCGGCGCGCAGTTGTGCGAACAGAGCCTGCTGAAAGCGCTGGAAACCGGCCAGATTTCAAGCGCGATACTCGATGTCATGCCTGCAGAGCCACCGCCAGCAGACCACCCGTTCTGGCGCCATCCGCGCATCCTGATGACGCCACACGTGGCCGCGATGACACAGTCCGAGACCGCCGCCAGGGCGCTGCTCGACAACATCCGCCGTCACGAGGCCGGCCAGCCGATGCAGGGAGTCGTCGACCGCGCGCTCGGCTATTGACCCCAACACACGTTGGCAGAAAGTTTCGCCGGGCCGGAGATTTCGAGTGGATCCTACTGCGGCAAATTCACGATACTGACCGCATTGGAAACCCAAGCGGTGGATTCAGGGCCGGGTTCCCCAAGGTCGGGCCGCGATTCGAGTATGGACGCCGTGTCAACAGCCACGAACGAATCAATGCTGCTCGATGCTTTCGAAGTCACGATCGTCGGCATCGACAGCATCGACCCCGCACAGCTTCAGGCGCTGTCGATCGGCGTCGGTTGGCCTCATCGCGGTGAGGACTGGGAATTCCTGCGTTCGGTCGGCGAGGGCATTGCCGCCGTCGACAAGATCGGCCGCGTCGTCGGATCGGCGATGTGGTTTCCGTATGATGAACGGTTCGCCACGATCGGTATGGTCATCACGACGCCGCGCCTGCAGGCGCAGGGGGCGGGCCGCTGGCTGATGGAGAACGTCCTGCAGCGGGTCGACTGCCGCGCATTGGGACTGAACGCGACCGCGGAGGCGTTGCGTCTCTATGTGTCCCTCGGCTTCACGATCAAACAGGCGGTGTATCAGCGCCAGGGTATCGCAGCGTCGCCGCCCGACGCGGCGCTTCCTGCGGGCGCGACGCTTCGCGCGTTCGGCACTGGTGACCTGGCCGACATCATCGCATTGGACAAACGCGCATTCGATTCAGACCGCTCGACGCTGATGAAGCGGCTGGCCGAGGTATCGACGGGCCAGGTTCTCGAACGCGAAGGTCGGATCCAGGCGTTCTCGCTGTGCCGCGCGTTTGGACGCGGCCACGTCGTCGGACCCATCGTGGCCAGGTGCGATGAAGACGCCATCGCCGTGACCTCGCCGTATGTGGTCGAGCATGCCGGACATTTTCTGCGCGTGGACACCCGCCAGCGCAGCGGGCTCTTTCCCCAATTCCTGGAGCTGAGCGGCATGTCGGTATACGACACGCTCAACACGATGTGGATGGGCCGGCCCTGGCCGATCGCACGGGAAGACGCCGCGCCCGAGGCGCCGATCACCTACGGCCTGGCGAGTCACACGCTGAGCTGACGACCCTGCCGGGTCTGGATATCTCGCCGTGACTCAGGCAAGCCCACCCTGACACAGGTACTTGACGCTCAGGTAGTCGTCGAGGCCATAACGTGAGCCTTCGCGACCGTAACCCGATTCCTTGATGCCACCGAACGGCGCCGCTTCGCTGGCGACGACGCCCTCGTTGATGCCGATCACGCCGGCCTCGAGCCGGGACGCGAGGCGCCAGATACGCTGCGCGTCGCGGGAATAGAAATACGCAGCCAGACCAAACGGTGTGTCATTGGCCTGGTCGATGACATCCGCTTCCTGCTGAAATCGAAACAGCGGCACGACCGGACCGAAAGTCTCCTCACGAAACACGGCCATCGCGCGGGTCGCCTCACCCAGCACCGTCGGGGCAAAGTAGAACGGTCCGTCGGCGATCTCGTTGCGCACGCGGTGCCCGCCGGTCAGCAGCGAAGCGCCGTGCGCCTGCGCATCCTGCACGTGACGTTCGATTTTATCGACGGCCCGCGCATTGATCATCGGTCCGATCTCCGAGTCATCGCGGTGCGCCGGGCCGACGCGCAGCGCCGACACACGCGAGCAGAGCAGTTCGGCGAAGCGGTTGTAGACGCCGCTTTGGACGTAGACGCGGTTCGGGCTGACGCAGGTCTGGCCGCTATTGCGGAACTTGCCGCGCATCAGCCCGTCTACTGCCGCTTCAAGGTCCGCGTCGTCGAAAACGATGAACGGGGCGTTGCCGCCAAGCTCGAGCGACAGTTTCTTCAACGTGTCCGCCGATTCGCGCGCCAGGTGCTTGCCGATCTCTGTCGATCCGGTGAACGTGATCTTGCGCACGCGCCGGTCGCGCAGCCAGGCGCTGACGGTCTCCGGGGTTCGTTCGCGCGACGCGGTCACGATGTTGACGACGCCGGGCGGAAGGCCGGCCTCCTCGGCGAGCTTGATCAGGGCGAGGGCCGTCAGCGGTGTGTCCTCGGCCGGCTTGGCCACGACTGTGCAACCGGCGGCGAGCGCCGGCGCGATCTTGCGCGCAATCATCGCCAGCGGGAAATTCCACGGCGTGATGGCCGCGACGACGCCGATCGGCTCCTTGACGACGAGTTGTCTGCGACCTTCCACCATGACTGGCAGTACGTCGCCGTAGGCGCGCACGGCTTCTTCGGCAAACCATTCGACGTAAGAAGCGCCGTAGGCCACTTCACCGCGTGCCTCGGCCAGCGGCTTGCCCTGTTCCCGTGACATCAACCGGGCGAGATCGTCGGCGTGCGCTTCGATCAGCGCATGCCAGCGTTTCAGCAGCCGCGCCCGCTCGCGCGCCGTCGTCGCCCGCCAGCCATCCAATGCCGCAAATGCCGCATCCGCAGCCGCGGTGGCGTCATCCGGTCCGCTGTCCGGTACACGGGCAAACGCCTGTTCCCGGGCTGGATCGCTGACCGCGAGCCAGCGAGATTCCTTGCCGTCCAGCCACTCGCCGGCGATGAAGTTCTGAGCGCGCAGCAGGTCGCCGCGCGCCAGACTTAGTAGTTTGCTCATCGTTTGATTCAGCCGTTCGATGCGTGTCAGACGAGTCGCGCCGCGATCGCCTGGCCGATGTCCGTTGTCGACGCATTGCCGCCTAGGTCCGGCGTATGCGGCCCCTCGGCCAGCACCGCCTCGATGGCCGCGAGAATTGCGTCATGCGCCTCGCGGCACGGGCCTTCGCTGCGCCCAAGGAAGTCCAGCATCATCGCACCGGACCAGACCATCGCGACGGGGTTCGCGATGTTCTGCCCAAAGATATCCGGCGCCGAACCGTGTACCGGTTCGAACAGAGACGGAAATCGGCGCTCCGGGTTCAGGTTCGCCGAGGCGGCAAGGCCGATCGTGCCGGTACAGGCCGGCCCGAGGTCGGACAGAATATCGCCAAACAGGTTCGTGGCGGCGACGACATCGAATCGGCGCGGCTGCAGCACGAAGCGCGCGCACAGTATGTCGATGTGCTGCTTGTCGAGCGTGACTTCCGGGTACCGGCTGGCGACGTCCTCGGCGCGCTCGTCCCACCACGGCATGCTGATCGCGACGCCGTTGCTCTTGGTCGCCAAGGTAAGATGCCGGCGCGGGCGCCGCTGCGCGAGCTCGAACGCGAATTTCAACACACGCTCTGCGCCAAAGCGCGTGAATACGGACTCCTGCAGCACGACTTCGCGATCCGTGCCTTCGAACATCACGCCGCCGATCTTCGAGTACTCGCCTTCGGTGTTTTCACGCACGACGACGAAATCGATGTCGCCGGGTCCGTGTCCGGCGAGCGGGCACTTCACGCCGGCGAAGGTGCGCGCCGGGCGCAGATTGATGTACTGATCGAACTCGCGACGGAAGGTCAGGATCGAACCCCACAGCGAGACGTGGTCGGGTACGGTCGCCGGCCAGCCGGCCGCACCGAAGTAGATTGCATCCTGGCCGGCCAGACGCGCCTTCCAGTCGTCCGGCATCATCCTGCCGTGCGCGGCGTAGTAGTCGCAGTGGCCCCAGTCGAATTCAGTCAGTTCCAGGCCGATGCCGAACCGCTGCGCCGCGGCCTCCAGCACGCGTAGCCCTTCCGGCATGACTTCCTTGCCGATGCCGTCGCCGGGAATGACAGCGATCTTGAACTTAGGCTGCACTTCTCACCTCACTTCCGCTGCCGACGGCGATCGACTCGCTGCCGCGCCACCTCAGGCGATCTCCCGGCGCGCGGTCAGTTCCTCGAGCACCGTATCGAGCGTCCGGCCGAGTCGCTCGAAGAGCGTGTCCATCTCGTCTGCGCTGTAACACAGGGCCGGCGCGAAGCCGAGGATATTGTCGTTGAAGGCGCGGAACACGATCCCGTTCGCGTAGGCAATCTGGCTGATCCGCTCGCTGAGGCGCAGATTCGGGTCGAAGCGTCGCTTGCTGACCTTGTCCGCCACGAGTTCGAGCGCGCCGAGCATGCCGCGCTGGCGCGCGTCGCCGACGAGAGGATGGTCACGCAACTGCTGCAGTCCGGCCTCGAATTGCAGCGCACGGGCGCGCCCGTTTTCGAGCAGGCCGCCTTCGTGGTACAGGCGCAGCACTTCGAGCGCGATCGCCGCGCTGACCGGATGCGCGGAGTAGGTGTGGCCGTGACCGACGACGGCGGACTTGTTCGTGCCGTCGGCAATGCCGGCGTAGACCTGGTCCGACATCAGGACTGCGCCCATCGGCGCGTAACCCGCTGTCAGCCCCTTAGCCATGGTCATCAAATCCGGGCAGACGTCCTCCGCCTCGCAGGCGAACAGCGGGCCGGTCCGGCCGAAACCGGTGATGACTTCATCGACGACGAAGAGAATGCCGAGTTCGCGGCAGGTCTCCTGCATCGCCTTCAACCAGCCGCGCGGCGGTACGATGACGCCCCCGGAACCGATTACAGGCTCGCAGAAGAACGCGGCGACTTTCTCTACGCCAAGTTCGGCGACTTTGCCGCGCAGCGCTGAGACGGAGGCATTGATCAGCGCCTGCGGGTCGTCGCCGTGCTCGCTGCGGTACGGATAGGGGCACGGGATGTGGTGCTGGTTCCGTTGCGGCACATCGAAATTGCCGTGAAACGCCGGCAGACCGGTCAGACCCGAACCCAACGCCGAGGAGCCGTGGTAGCCGCGCTCGAGCGCGATGAATTGCTTGCGCTGCGGCTGGCCGATGGCGTTGTAGTAGTGGGTGATGTAGCGAATCGCCGAGTCGACCGCGTCCGAGCCGCCCATCGTGAAATAGACATGCAGCAATGTAGGCGGTGTCAATTCGACCAGTCGCGCCGCCAGCCGGATGGCCGGTTCCGAACCGAAGCTGAAATAGCCGGTCGCGTACGGCAGTCGGGTCATTTGCTCGGCGGCGACCCGTACGATGCTCTCCTGGCCGTAGCCGACGTTGACGCACCACAGTCCCGAAAACGCATCGAGCAACTCGTTGCCGTCGCCGTCGCGCAGCCAGGCGCCCCGGCCGGACTCCAGCAGTTTGACACCTTGCTTTTCATGGTCCCGAAAGTTGCTGACCGGATGGATCAGGTGATCCCGGTCGAACTGCTTCAATAAAGAACTGGACATTTGCTTAACCCATCTTGCGGTTCGAACTCGAGCCTGAGCGCCTCTCGCGTCGTTGTCGCACCGCGCAGACAGGCTTCCGATATAAAGAGCAGCTTAACTTCTCGGCCCGAGCACGTGTTTCTTACCGGCCCCGTCTACGGGCGGCAGATTTTGAATTTCGCCCGCTGACAGCATTTTCTGCCATGCAGTTCCGGCCGCTTTTTCCGCGTGCGTCCGTTCGATCTGCGCGGCCCTGTTGATCGTGCCATTCTTGCGCGTGCATTCAGCATTTTCTGTTGTGGCCGCCGGGAAAATCGCCACGAACGCGGCCTGGCCCTCTGTATGCTGGTTACAGTGATTTCACCAAACGACAGACAATTGCCGAGAATCCGGCTGAGCACGCTGTGAGCCGACAGCTCGCGATGAAGACAAAAGCAATGATCAGCGCAAACGGAGCGCCGCTGCTGACCGAACTCACTGCCGGCCATCTTCACCAGGCCGTCGGCCTGTCGTCCGAGATGGGCTGGCCCTACCGGCTGGAGGACTGGGCCTTTGCGCACCGGCTTGGTAGCGGGCTCGCGCTGGAACAGTCGGACAGACTGATCGGCACCGCGATGCGTTGGGATTACGGCGACGACTGCACCAGCGTCGGGATGATCATCGTCGCGAAGGCGTTCCAGAAGCGCGGTTACGGCGCGCTCCTCGTTGATGCGCTGCTCGAAGACGCGAAAGCGAAGACCGTATTCCTGAATGCCACGCAGGAGGCGCTCGCGCTCTATCGACGGCGCGGTTTCAGATGCACTGGAATCATCAATCAACATCAGGGTGTTCCGATGTTGCTGGGCGACATCGATCGACCGCGTCAGATCAAAATTGCCGACTCCGCCGACCTTACGAACGTTTTGGCCCTGGACCACGACGCACTGGGCATGCCGCGGGCAATGCTGCTCCGGTCGCTGGCCGAAGCCGGCCAGATCCTCGTACTGATGGATCGTGGCGTCGCTAGCGGCTTCGCCGCATACCGGGCGTTCGGCCGCGGCTTCGTGATCGGCCCGGTGGTCGCACCTCGACTCGATGATGCCTGTCAACTTGTCGACGCAGCGATCTGGCGGTTGCCCGGTGACTTTGTGCGCGTGGACACGCCTGCAGACTCCGGACTCACACCCTGGCTGGAAGCACGCGGGCTAGCGCGAGTCGATTCAGCCAGTGCCATGGTGCGCGGGGTGCAGCCGCAGCCGTCTGGGCAGGCGCGCGTCTTTGCGCTGAGCAGTCAGTCGCTTGGTTAGAGAAGCAGAAGCAAGCCGATGAAACTCGCGTCTTACTGGTTGGATACGACTCCGGCATTCACCGGCGTTTCTCAGGAACCTGTAGCCGGCAAAGCCGACGTCGTCATCGTCGGCGGCGGGCTGACCGGTACGTCCGCGGCGCTGGCGCTGGCCAGGAAGGGCGCGCGCGTCGTGGTCTGCGAAGCGGAAACGATCGGGCACGCCGCCTCGGGCCGCAACGGCGGCATGTGCAACAACGGCTTCGCGCAGGACTACGCGATGATGGCGGCGAAGTTCGGTACCGACACCGCGAATCGGCTCTATCGCAGCTTCGATGCTGCGGTCGACACGGTCGAACGCCTGGTGCGTGAAGAATCGATCGATTGCAGTTTCGCGCGTGTCGGCAAACTCAAGCTCGCCGCCAAACCCGAACATTACGACAAGCTCGCCCGCACCCAGGCTCTGCTGGCCACCCAGGTAGACCCCGACACCCGGATGGTGTCTCCGGAGGAAATGCCAACCGAGGTCGATACGCAACGGTATTTCGGGGGACTGCTCTTCGAGAAGAGCGCGGGCATGCACGTGGGGCGTTTCGTGACCGGATTGGCCGAGGCCGCTGCCCGCTGCGGTGCGCAGATTCACCAGCACACGCCAGTCACCGGTATCCGACGCGTGCAGGGCGGCGCACATGAAGTGACTACACCGCGCGGGCGAATCGTCGCATCGCAACTGCTGCTCGCCAGCGGCATATCCCACGTCGGACCGCTGGGTTGGATACGGCGCCGCATCGTGCCGGTCGGCGCGTTCATCATCGTTACCGAGCCGCTACCGACCGCGGTGCTCGACCGGCTCGTGGCGCGCCGGCGCATGGTCGTCGACACGAAGACCTTGGTGAACTATTTTCGTACGACACCCGACAACCGGCTGCTGTTCGGCGGCCGTGCCCGGTTCGCCGTGTCAAATCCCACGTCTGATGCACAGTGCGGCGCCATTCTGCGCAGCGCGATGCTGGACGTTTTTCCCGAACTCGCAGACACACGTGTCGACTACTGCTGGGGTGGCATGGTCGACATGACCCGCGACCGGCTGCCGCGCGCGGGCGAACGCAACGGGATCTATTACTCGATGGGCTACAGCGGTCACGGCACGCAGATGTCCACGTACATGGGCACGGTGATGGCCGACGTCATGGACGGTCGTGCAGACCTCAACCCGTGGAAAGACTTCGCCTGGCCGGCCATCCCCGGCCACTTCGGCCCGCCGTGGTTCCTGCCCGTCGTCGGCGCCTATTACCGACTGAAGGATCGTCTCCAGTGATTTCCCCGATCAAACATCTCCAGGAGTCGGGCCGTCTGGATCAAGCCTACATCGACGGTAACTGGTCGCAGTTCGACCTGCTGAAGCGGGCCGTCGTGGTCGATCCCTCGACCGAGGAGCCGGCGGCCGAGATCGGGCTTGGCAGCGTCGCCGACGTCGACCGCGCGGTGGCCGCGGCGAGACGCGCGTTTCCGGCCTGGGCCGCAACCTCTGTCGAGGACCGTGCCGCCGTACTGGGCCGCGTCCACGTCCTGGTCCTGGAACGCGCCGAACTGTTCGCGCAGGCGCTGTCGGCCGAGATGGGTGCGGCGATCAGCTACGCGAGATCTGCGCAGGTTCCGCTCGCTGCCGAACACCTTCGCGTCGCCCGGGAGAATCTGCTCAGCTATCCGTTTCTAATCCCGCGCGGCACGACCGCGGTCGTGCGCGAACCGATCGGTGTCTGCGGCTTGATCACACCGTGGAACTGGCCGCTGTATCAGATCACGGCAAAAGTCGGCCCTGCGCTCGCGACCGGATGCACGGTCGTGCTCAAGCCCAGCGAACTGTCGCCGCTCAGCGCGCTGCTGTTTGCGGAAGTGCTGCACGACGCCGGCGTTCCGGCGGGCGTCTTCAATCTAGTCAACGGCGATGGCTCGGAAGTCGGTGCGGCCCTTTCGGTGCATCCCGATATCGACATGATTTCGATAACCGGCTCGACACGCGCCGGCGTGCTCGTGGCGCAGGCGGCCGCACCAACGGTGAAACGCGTCGCGCAGGAACTCGGCGGCAAGTCACCGAATGTCATTCTGCCCGACGTCGATCTGTCGCGGGCCGTCCCGCTGGGTGTCGCCGCGTGCTTTCGTAACGTCGGCCAGTCCTGCAGCGCGCCGACGCGGATGATCGTGCCACGCGACAAGCTCGCCGAGATCGATGCGCTTGCCCGCGCCGCGGTCGCGGAGTTCGTGGTCGGCGATCCGCGCGACGAGAGAACGACGCACGGGCCGATCGCGAACCGCGCCCAGTTCGAGCGCGTGCAGAAAATGATTCGCGTCGGCATCGACGAGGGTGCCCGACTGGTCTGCGGCGGCCCCGAGCGGCCGGAAGGCCTGCAGCGCGGCTTTTTCGTTCGCCCGACGGTGTTCTCCGATGTCGACACGAAAATGACGATAGCGCAGGAAGAGATCTTCGGGCCGGTGTTGTCAATCATCCCTTACGACAGTGTCGACGCGGCGGTCGAGATCGCCAACGACACCGTGTACGGACTGGGCGCTCACGTTCAGGGTGCCGATATCGAGGCCGCCCGTGCGGTCGCGGCGCGACTTCGCTGCGGCCAGGTGCACATCAACCACCCGGCCTGGGATCCGAACGCGCCGTTCGGCGGCTACAAGCGTTCGGGCAACGGCCGCGAATATGGTATCGAGGGTCTCGAGGAGTACCTTGAGACGAAGGCTATCGTCGGCTATCGCTAGGGAGACTCGAATGGATTTCGAATCCGCCGTCATTGCGAGCGCCCGTTTTCTCCCCGTCATTGCGAGCGGCGAAGCCGCGAACCAATCTCCCATCGCATCTCGAGCGAGGGCGACGGAGTCTGGGGATCGCCACGGCCCTGCGGACCTCGCGATGACGCGAGCAAACCTGTGTTCCGCGCGATGACGTCTTTCCGTCAGGGTCGAGTTTTTCATAAAGGGCCGATTGCCATGTCACCTTCGATAAGGCACATCTCAAGCGACGAGAAACTGCCTGCCTCGGCTGACGTCGTGATCATCGGCGGCGGAATCGTCGGCGCCACCGCCGCGTACTTTCTGGCCAAGCGGGGATTGTCCGTCGCGCTGCTCGAAAAGGGTTACGTCGGCTGTGAACAATCGAGCCGCAACTGGGGTTGGTGCCGGCAGCAGAACCGCGATGCCCGGGAACTGCCGCTCGCCGGCATCTCGCTGCGACTGTGGGACGAGATCACCGCGGACATTGGACAGGACCTCGGGTTTCGCCGCTGCGGGCTTCTCTACGCCACCGACGACGCCAAGCAGCTTGGCGAATGGGAAAGCTGGCGCGAGACCGCGCGCCAGTTCAACGTCAATACGAGGATGCTCGGGCCGGCGGAAGCGGCTGCGAAGATACCGGCAGCCGGGCGCACATGGCTTGGCGGCGTCCACTCGATCGACGACGGCAAGGGCGAACCCGCGCTCGCGGCGCCGATGATCGCCGAAGGCGCCCGGATGCACGGCGCCACGATTCACCAGAATTGCGCCGCCCGGGCGCTCGATGTATCGAACGGCGCGGTGACGGGCGTGATCACGGAACAGGGTCGAATCCGCGCGAGCGCGGTGCTCTGCGCGGCCGGCGCCTGGGCGTCCAAGTTCTGTCGTCAGCATGGCTTGCGTTTTCCGCAGGCGAGCGTGCGTCAGACCGCGCTGCGCACCGGTCCGGCACCCAACATCGGAGAGGCAGTCTATATCCCGGACTGTGCGCTGACCCGCCGTCTCGACGGCAGCTATACAGTCGCCATCAGCGGCAAGGCGCAACTCGAAATCACGCCGCAGGGAATACGCTACGCGCGGCCGTTCATGCCGATGTTCATGAAGCGCCTGAAGGCCGTGCAGATCGGCATCGGCAAATCCTTCGTCGCCGGGCCGGAGGCGCTGGGAAGCTGGCAGGCGAACAAAGAAACGCCGCTGGAGCGCATACGTGTGCTCGACCCTGCGCCGGATTCCCGGGCAGTCAACATGATCCTGAAACGCGTCAGAAGGCTGTTTCCCGCGCTCGCGGACGTCAAGCTGTGCGAGTCCTGGGGCGGCTATGTGGACTCGACGCCCGACGCGGTGCCGGTGATATCCGCCGTAAGTGGAATGGATGGTTTCTATCTGGCCGCGGGCTGTTCCGGACACGGTTTCGGGCTCGGGCCCGGTATCGGGCGGCTGGCCGCAGAACTGGTCGCCAACGACACGCCCTGCGTCGACCCGACGCCGTTCAAGCTGTCGCGCCTGCTGGACGGCTCGAAGATCGAAGTCGGAGCGATCTGACGCGACCGACGGCGGCCGCAGCCAGAGGCAGGACCGCGATCCTGCCTCGGCCCCGTCAAGATCCTTCGACGACGACGTAGATCTTCTTGACCGTTTCGATCGTGCGCCACAGCCCTTTGTAGCCAGGCTTCATCACGAAGCAGTCGCCCGCCCTGTAAGTCACTGGCTCACTGCCCTCCGGCGTCAACTCGACGACGCCTTCGAGCAGGTAGCAGAACTCGAACGTCTCACCCTTGATCGATTTGTTGACACCGGGCGTTGCCTGCCATACGCCGGTCTTGATCTTGCCGTCTCTGGCAGATTCGAACGGCCAGGATTTCAACAGCGGATCGCCTTCAACCAGGCGCTCGGGGTCCACGCGGGATTCGCGCGGTGCTTCGGCGGGATTCAGGTCGATCGTTTTCAGCAGCGACATAGGCTCTCTCCTGGCTGGCTAACGCCCGCAGAATGATAGAGCGCCGCCACTGGCACGATGCTTCAAAAGCATGAACTGGCTCAGCAAATCGTGCTGATAATCGCGGGGCTGGCGAATGAAACGGCGGCGTCGCCTCCCGCCATCTCCGGGTGCCCGGTCCGAAGGCTTTCAATGGTACGGGCGCGCAACTACACAATAAACTGCTCGTGCACACCGGCAATTCAGCAGAATATTCGCAGACCGCTGGGTACCCTGATTCAATCAGATACCGCGAATCCAAGGTCGAGAGAAAAGCACATGGCCATATCGACTCAAACGATAAGTACCAAGACATTCGCAGTGGACAGGACAGCAGTCGGCACCAAGTCCCGCATCGCATCGATCGACATCATGCGCGGCCTGGTCATTATCTTCATGATGCTGGACCACGTCCGGGAAAGGATTTTTCTGCACGTGCCGGTGGGCGATCCGATAGACCTCAGCGTGGCAGGTCCCGAGTTGTACTTCACGCGGTACCTGGCGCACCTGTGCGCGCCGGTCTTCATATTCCTGACCGGCCTTTCCGCCTGGTTGTATGCACACCGCGCCGGCGGAGAGTTCCGCTCTCCGACCGGTTTCCTGTTCAAGCGCGGGCTGTTTCTCGTCTTCATTGAGGTGACCGTGATCTGGCTGGTCTGGGCCGGCACTACGACTACAGTGTTCCTGCAAGTCATCTGGGCCATCGGTCTGTGCATGATCGCGCTGTCCGTGCTGTCCAAGTTGAACTACTGGGTGATCGGCGCCCTCGGTTTTCTGATCGTGTTGGGGCACAACGCGCTGAGCCCGATCTCGTTCGAGCCGGGCGAATTCGGATACTCGCTGTGGACGATCCTGCACGATCGCAACTTCCTCGTGGATACCGGCGCGCTGAAGATCAAGGTCTCCTATCCGGTGCTGCCGTGGATAGGCGTCATCCTGCTCGGATACTTCGCAGGTCCCCTGTAC
>Ga0268386_10001965_pt1 | contig 14360 bp, 13 predicted proteins | sample RVTome_15_FD_200260 | JGI IMG/M metagenome (GOLD analysis project Ga0268386, IMG submission 200260) | Soil microbial communities from uranium-contaminated site in the Upper Colorado River Basin, Wyoming, United States - RVT150D86... ...
ACCGGCAGAAGTTCAAGGCTGCACCTTATGCGGCGCCGGTGAAGGCAGGCGGCTTCGAGCGTCAGCTGCTCGGGACCATCCGGTCCGACGGCGAGCAGCTCGTTTCCTCTGATCAAACGCATCCCTACGTCCGCTGGGAGTTCAACCTGCTTGATTACAAGAGGACAGATTCGGGTGCCTACGAAATGCAGCTGAATCAGAAGATCAATCCCGTGCTCGCACCGAATGTAAAGCTCACGATTGACAGAATAGTGTTTGCAGGACCATCCCCGACGAGTCATACGAACGTTGAGTTTGATGTCACGCGGGGAGATACGCCAAAAGAAGAATTGGTCACTCACGCTGGTGCTCATCTCGCGATTGATCTTCCTCGAAATGCCGAGTGGGCTAACTTGATCGGTCGCTACATCCTGAACGCGAACGCGCTGCCGCACTTGGCAAGGTTTTGGCTCACTAAGATAGATCCGTCGCTCGCAGCCGATGCACAGAAACTTCCGCTGAGCGACGCAACGGTGCGCATCTCAGCGCTTATAAAGGGGGACGCCGCCCTCGACCAGCTAGTGGAGGAGTGCGAGTCGTTGTGGAAAGAGGCGGTCGACGCAATAGAGTTGCGCGAGCTGCTTTCCGTTGCGTTCACTGGAGAACAGGGCCTGATCATTCCGTGTATGCCGTTGGACGGTCGAGCTTCGACGGTGACCGAACCGGACAAACTCCGCGAGTTGAACGATCGCTTGGTGGAGCTGGCAAAGAAACTTGCAACGTTACTCGACGCCGTACTCGCCGCTCGCGGACCCGCTCATACAACACTCACCGGAGCTTTGAAGGCTGTTAGCCATCCAGCGGACGGAGGTGATACTCGGTGCCCAAGGAAATAGTGGTGTCCAGCGGCCTCGCATCGATGTCCGGTCGTGGGTCGCGCGGCTTGCCTCGCCCCCGCACTAAGCAGGCTGGCGAGCGAGGCATCATCGGCGTGTGCCGCAATCCTGGCAGCGCCGATCGCCGTACCAATGTGCACGCGGATGTGCCGCCAACGCTTGTTGAGCACCTCGCGTGGCAGCAGCGCCGTGCGCAGGCGTGGATGGATCAGTCCGGCCATCTGAAAGGTGAGACCGTTCGCGCCCTGAGGGGCCAGCCCCGCCTCGATGCCGCACGCGTCGCGGCGCTCTCGAAGCTCGACGACAAGTTTGTCGTTCAAGCAACGACGACGACACCCTGACCGCTGCCGATCTCGCGCTCGGCTACAAGCAGCTGCAACGCGTCGAAGTCGCCTGGCGCTCGTCGAAGAGTGGTTTGAAGCTGCGACCAGTCTTTCACTGGGCGCCGCACCGCATCCATGCGCACGTCGCGCTCACCGTCCTCTCGCCCCTCCTCGGGCCCATCGCCGAGCACGCCTGCGCGGACACCTGGCGCAAAATCCGCGACGATCTGTAACGCATCAAACTTGCGCAGTTGTCGAGCCCGAACGGCACCGTCTGGCAGATCACTGAGTCACTAGAATCACCTCCAGCGGCCCACAAGCGCCTGAAATCGCTCAAGATCCCCAAAAACACCCGCAGATCCTGCAACCTGTCCTGATCGCCTAGATACACGGCCGCGGCGCGCCCGCAGCGCAGGTCATTGCTGCGCCTCGAAAAAACCGCTGTCATGTATCTTGGCGCTGTCAAAGTCCGCTCTGGCACAGCGAGTCGCAGACGGCTCGTGCGTCAGTCCTGACGGGTGAGCGTGCGCAGGGTGTTCGCTCCGTCTTCTTCTGCCGAACCCCGACTGCCAACTGCTTTAGGAGTCATGAATGGGTCCCTCAAGTTTGGCTTCCATATCGAAACGTAATGATTGAATCTATGCAAGCGCACGACGGCGAGAGAGATCAGATGGTCTATGGCGTGAAAGGCTTGCGCAAGGCGCTTTGTGAAAAGGAACCAGTGGCAGCTCTGACTGGTCGAGATTGAGCTATTGAATGGCACTCAGTTCCGATGCACCGTCGTGCTGTTGCGTTCGCCTCGCTCCTGACCTCGTTTTGTACGTTGTTATCGAGTACCGCGGGAGCTCATACCGGAGATCCTCGACTCGAGATAGGCCACAGTACGACTGTGGAAATGTCGGCGGCTGAGCGTCGTTCATTTGCGGTAGTACTAAAGGCCGGTATGCCCTACGGATTGACGATTAGCCAGGATGAGCTCGACCTAGTTGTGACAGTGATTGATTCGAACGGTCGAAAGACAGCCTTCGATTCGCCAGTTTTGCGTCAAGCTCCGGAGCGATTACTGCTACTTCCGACGAGTGATGGCAGCTACGCGATATGGCTTGAGTCTCAAGAGTTCGTCGGCGGTCCCCGTCGTATGAAGATTAGTGTGGACCTAATTGACGAAGCCAGACCGAGTGCCGCCAATGTCGTGAAGTTAGTTGGCATTATGACGGAAGCCGCGGCCGCGTTTGCGCAGGGCGAGACCGAGCATTGGAAGGAAGCCGCTCGGCTCTACGAAAAGGCGGCGGCACTCGCACGCGAGGCCCAACGTGGTGACGTCGAGGCAGAGGTTTGGTTTGCGCTGGCTAACTTGCGATATGTCAACCTGACCGACTGGGAGGGTGCGGTGGAAGCCGCTGAGCACGCGCAAATCGCCTATCGAAATCTAGGTAACATGTCGGGCTACGCGGCCTCGTTGCAGGTCGAAGGAGCGGCGCTCTCAGAGCTAATGAACCAGCGACCGCAGGCCGCGCCTTCTGAACAAGATACCACTCGAGCGGGTATTTCCGGCAAAGATGCCCGTCAGCGACTGGAACAAGCCGCGGCCATCTACTCGCGCTTGGGCAATCAGTATCAGCGAGCGCGCGTCGTCAACGATCTGGGGCTTAGCTACTATTACGAGGGGCTCTATGCGCCGGCCGAGCTCAGATTCGAGGAAGCGGCCCGAGTCTTTAGAGATGGTGGGGAGTGGTCCGAAGAGATTAAACCACTGAACAATCTGGGATTGATCGCGTACGAGCAAGGCAGACTCGCAGACGCTCTCAAATCGTTTTCGAGACTCCTCGAGCTTTTGCCACCAAAAGGATTTGAGTGGCTGCGCGGGAACATTCTGGACAACATGGGCACGGCTTATCGCGCCCTCGGGCAGATCGATAACGCCCTCTCATCGTTCACGAGAGCGCTCGCTCTACACGAGAGGCTTGGTCTTCTTAAAAGTGAGGGCCGCTCCCTTACAGGGATCGGGGTCACCTACTACAGCGCCGGAGAACGAGCCCTCGCGCGCGACTATCTCGAGCGCGCGCTCCCGATCCGACATGCAGCGAACGATGGCCGCGGAGAGGCCGCAACGCTTCGATATCTTGGCGTGTTGTTGTTGGAGGAGGGCGAGGTCGAACGGGCGATCGAGGCTCACCGCCGCAGCTTTGAGCTCGCAGTGTCACCCGCGGATCGCGCGAAGTCGCAGGTGCTCCTGGGTCGTGATTTCGCTGCATTGAATCGCATGGACGACGCCGTCAATGTCTATTCTCAGGCCGTTGAGAATGCTCGGGCTGCGCACGCACGGCATGTGCTTGCGGGTGCGCTTGTCGGGCGTGGGGGAGCGCTCGCGCAATTGGGTCAACATCATCGAGCGACCCAGGATCTCAAGCGCGCTCTGCTGCTTTTCGCGCAAACAGGATTCGATGCAGGAAGTGCACGCGCAGAATACGAACTCGCACGGCTCGCACTGATTTCGGGGGAACTCGAGCAGGCCGCCCGCCATGCGAGTTCTTCGATCGAACTGGTCGAGCACCAGCGCAGCGCAATCCTCAGCCCTGATTTGAGGGCGGCGTATCTATCCGCGAAGCAACGCTACTATGAACTCCTTACCGAGATCCGAATAGCAGAATCTCGCACCAACCCGACGCGCGTGGAGATGGCGCTCGAGAGTGACGAGCGCAGTCGAACACGTGCGATGCTCGATTTGATAGCAGAGGCCGATGTCCTGGTCGAGCAGGACCTCTCTCCGCCGCTGCGCGAGCGACGCCGACGGCTGCTGCAGCGTATGAGCGAGTTGCGTTTTCATCACGAGGAGTTACTTGACCGAAATGCCGCCTCTTCGGCGATCGATGCAGTCGTCCGTAAACTGAATCGAGCAGAGACACAACTGGACGTTTTTCAGATTCGAATCCGTGAGCAGAGTGTTCGATACGCTGAATTGGCGGTCCCGCATCCGCTGGATGCACCCGGTATTCAGCGGCTTCTGGATGACGAGACCCTGCTATTGCAGTTCTCGCTAGGTGCGCGAGCGAGCTACGTTTTTGCGGTAGACAGCCAAGGCGTTGCTTGGAGTGAACTAGCTCCCGCGCGTCGACTCAACGAGATCGCACGCGAGGTCCATGAGGCACTTCGAACGAATGCTCCGGACAGAAGGTCAGTGGCGGCGCTCCAAGTCGCGCTCGTGGAACTCGCGAACGCGACGCTGCAACCCGTAGCTACACGGATCGCTGCGCACAAGCGCTTGGTGATCGTGGCTGACGAGGCACTCGCCTACGTGCCGTTTGGCGTGTTGCCCTTCGATACTGGAAGCGGCGCGCGGCGGCTCATTGAGACACATGAGGTCATCAATGTGCCATCGATGACGGTTTTGGCCGTCCAAAGAAATCGGCAGAATGCGCGGTCTGCATTGCACACGCTCGCGATCTTTGCGGACCCGGTATTTACAGCCGACGATGATCGCATTGAAAAGGCCGTGACACCGAATTCAGCCGATTCAACGCGCACAATCCGAATGTTTGACGTACAACGGTTGCCGGCAACGACGGGGGAGGCCGAAGCGATCGCGGCGATTGTACCGGAGGAGGAGCGTTTCATCGCAACGGGTTTTGCCGCGACGCGCGAAGCTGTACTGAACCCTGCTCTAGGCGAGTACAGAGTGATCCACTTCGCAACCCACGGGTTTATCGACGCGCGTTATCCGTCCCTCTCAGCGCTCGTCATGTCGTTGACGGATCCGGCGGGAAGACCCCGGGATGGACTCGTGCGGCTTCAGGACATTTATTCGTTGCGGCTACAGGCTGACCTGGTCACGCTGTCGGCTTGTGAGACTGCGCTCGGGCGGGAGATCAAAGGAGAGGGCCTCATCGGACTCACCCGCGGCTTTCTTCATGCCGGGGCACGCAGTGTTGTCGCATCCTTGTGGCGCGTGCCGGATCGCGCGACCGAGGAACTGATGGGGCGGTTCTATCGGCTCATGCTCGAGCGTGGGCTGTCGCCAGCCGCGGCGCTGCGTGCCGCCCAACTCGAGCAGATGCAGACGCCGCGATGGTCTCATCCCTTTTTCTGGGGAGGATTTGTTGTACAGGGAGACTGGGAGACTGGCAACACTAATGCTGAAGCTAGATCGGATTGACAATATGTGACGTCCGCGGACGGAGCAATGCCGAGCGGTATTCGTGTGATGATTTCGGTAGCCCTGCTCTTTCGGCCTCTGGCGCAGATCGAGAATCTCCGCTTAAATGTTCGGCTTAGATTCTATATAGTCTGGCACGTCTCACAGTGGGGGCTAAGCGCTTGCCGTCTGCCACGTCGTCCCGCTCGGTCGAAAGCCCGGCACTTGATCTCGACGAGATTCGCTCGGGGTTGCTTGTGTTGATGCGTCGCCGAGTCGACTCTCGGAGCACGGCTGAGGATCTTTGCAACGAGGCCATTCGGATCCTGCTCGAGCGGCTTCGTCATGATCCATTGGACGATCCAAACGGGATCGCGGCCTATGTCGCGCAAGTCGCTCGGAATCTCGCCATTGCAGAGCGCCGGAGAACGTCTCGTCAGCGCACGATGACAGGGCATGCCGCAGTCATCGAAGACTATCCGGACGAGCGACCCGATCCCGCGCAACAGGAGGAGGCAAACTCCCGCAGTCGGGCCGTGCGCGCGATGCTCGAGGAGCTGCCAAAGGCGCGCGATCGGAAGCTCCTGCTTCGCTACTACGTGCACGACGAGCCCAAGGAGGCTATTTGCCAAGAGATGAGGTTGACCCCGGAGCATTTCAATCGCGTGTTGTTTCGGGCGCGAAATCGACTCAGAGAGTTCGTTGAACGGCAAGGCGGTAGGGACCGATTATGAGTACGAGCCTAGTTCGTACGCATGCGAGCTGAGATTCAGGAGGCCCTCGCGACAGAGAGAGCTGGAGACAAATCATTCAGTCGAGGGACAGGACATGGGAGGCACCTTGACGGAGGCCGAGCGCGACCAGATCGACCGGTACTTTGCTGGCACTTTAGGTGAGCAGGAGATTATCGAGATCGAAGCGAGAGTCATCACGGATCGCCGCTTTCGAAGCGAATTCGACCTCACACAGATAATGCGAGACGGGCTTGCGGATCTGCATCGAAATGGCGAAATGGATGGACTGGTGCGCGAGCGCCGACTTTGGCAGCGTCCGTTTTATTCACTCGCCGCGTCGATTGTGGCACTGGCGGCCACGGGGACGGCTCTCATCCTGGCCGTTGAAATTGGACAACTTCACGAGAGCCAGCTCGCGGCAGAGAATGCTGCCTCTGCGGGCCCCGTTCTTGTGGTCGGCCGCCACCGAGAAGTCCTGCAACTCGCCGCGACCCGCGCGCTTCGGGACGAACCCGACCTGGTATGGCGCATCGACCCAGAAGTCAGTGAACTGGAGCTCCACATGGACGTGGGTCGTGCTCCTGCGGCCGCATATAGCCTGCGGGTCGAGCGCATAGACGATACTGAGGCAATCGCTTTCGCTGTACCCGCGATCGCGCCTATTCGTGAAGAGATCGTCGCCACGATCAATGCGGGCCTCCTGCCGGTCGGCGACTACCGGCTGACGTTGACTCGTCTGGACTCTCGCCAACGCACCATGGTTCGCCTTCGAATCGAGCAATTCGGTTCTCGCTCCGCCCCTGAGGCGGCATTTGGCCGGAGCGGCGAGGGAGTTGATCGGTAACGTGCTCGGTCTGCGCATTCGAGACTCGGAGACTTGGCGATCGCTCCCGCGAATTGTTTCGTAACGGCGGACGTTCACATGGCTGCGTCTAGCGGCAAATGGATGGTCTTGAACCCGGTCTCGCTTTGAGATTCTCGAAGTCACGTCGGATCGGGCCAGAAGGCATGCACCTTCCGTACCATTCTGTCGACCACCGCACGCGAATTCGCGAGCCGAAGATCGGCAGCCCACCAATGCCAGTGGTTGGACGAACCGATTATGGAGCGGGTGCGTTCCAGTATGAGCTCCCGCACTCTGCTTCGCATAGCGTCGTGGGCAAGCTCACTGCATTGGGCTTAATTGTGCTTGTCGGGCTGGTGTCGCTGAACAGACACAGGCCACTCAACGCCGACCACTTGAGTTGGGAGACAGCAGATTATTACGAGACCGGCAATGGGCGCGTTTCCTTGCGTGCCTCAGAAACGTACTACGCCATTCCGGTTCTGGGTCACGAGCGGGCGCTTCAATCCATTCAGCACTCCGCGGTATTCAGCGTCGAGAGATCGGAATTGCTAGATGCGCATGGAATTGCACTCTTGAAACGTACCTCGTGGAGCAGTGACGAGGCGATCGCTCGTGCGCTCGATGCGATCGGCTACCAGCGGGAGATATTGCCCGTCTATACCTCGGCAGGTATCGAGCTTCTGCTCAGGAACGATTTCGCTGTTCAACTGAGCCCCGGCCACGCCGAAGAGGTCGTCGATGCGCTTCGCCAGCGATATCCTAGCGCCCGATTTCGGGCGGACGCCTCAATCGCAGGTCGATACCACGTTTCGTTCACAGAAACACTGCCGCGCGCCGCGCTGCACATGATCAATGAGATCTCGTCGCTGCTCGACATAGAATTTGCCGCGCCCGATTTCCTGATGATCTTGCCCCGCGAGGACGATCTCGAACGCGCATATACGCTCGGAACGTTTTCGACGCACGACGGCGAGATGGCCAGCGGAACGAGTCAGCCATGCAAGGGAGCGCCCGATGACCCGCTCTTGATGCAGCAATGGTCGCTTGACGGTGACGTCACGGAGGGCGCTATCGACGTGCGAGCAGCCTGGACCATTACCCATGGTTCGCGCGACGTCATAGTGGGCATTCTCGACGACGGAGTGGACTTCCTGCACCCAGACCTCGCGGCAAAACGCGCTGGGGAGTTCGATGCTGTGGGTGCCGACAGCGATGCATCCCCGAAGCATCCGCTCGACGCGCATGGCACCGCGTCCGCTGGCGTAGCGGCGGCCGTGACGAATAACTGCGCGGGCATGGCCGGCGTCGCCTGGGAGCCGCAGCTCTATGGTGTTCGTGTTCTTGAGGGGACGACGCATGCTCGTATCACGAAACCTACAATTTTCGAGAAGGGCGTCCGAAAAGCCGTTGCTGAGGGCGCCCGCATACTGAGTATCGGACTCAGTGGAGGTGAGCGTCATCCAATCATTGACCGGGCGATCGATCACGCCATAACTGCAGGCGCCACACTCGTCTTGCCAGCGGGGAATCGGAACGATGTCGTCGGCTATCCCGCGCGGCTCTCTGCAGAGAAGCCTATCATCGCCGTGGCGGCCACGAACCGACTGAACGAGATCAAGAGGCCGGGCGCACCACCCGACGCCGAACCTTGGGGCAGCAATCTGGGGCCCGAAATTACTATCGCCGCACCCGGTGTCGCGGTTCTCACGACTGATATCAGGGGCGACGCGGGATTCGATCGCGGAGGTGATTATTACCCGTACTTTAACGGCACCTCCGCGGCTGCCGCATCGGTGGCAGGCGTAGCCGCCTTGATTCTGAGCATGCATCCGGGCGCCACTTCTGCGGAAATCCGGTGTCGCGTCGTACGTGGTGCCGTTTGGGTCCAAAGCGATTCTATTGGACGCCTAAATGCTCGTGGATCCCTCGAGCCGTCGCCTGCGCCTTGTGAGTACTAGCTCGCCGCCGGCCAGAACGACTCGATCGCATGCTCGAGTCGGCCGAGATCCGCCTGGAGATGTGTCCGGACTTGCCGGCGTGCCTTCTTGTCCACTCGACTAGCACTGAGCCACGCACTCAAGCGAAGTTGGAGCTGCGAGGCGCGGTCTCGGATCTCGGGACCCGCATGCTTATCGAAGCGAATGCGATTCAAGAGCGACCCGAATCGTTCCATTTCTTGTGTGCGATCGAGACCCTTGCCCCGATGCATCAGAACATTGAGATGTTGGCAGACAATTTGGGCCTCGCGCTTGTCCATGGCGAACAACCTCCCAATTCAAACGCCCAGCGCAGAGGGGATTTAGCATACGCCGCACAACCCAACACACAAGCCGTCGAGCGCCGGCTGTCTTCAGCGCCGCAACCGGTCTAGCGACTGCCAGCAGAAGGGAACGGGGTCGGACTTTCCCGAGACTCCAGCCAAATCTCCGATAACTCGACGCACTCGGGCTGCAGCCACGTCGAGCGACCGTGTGCAGCGTGATGTCAGAACCCGCCGATCTGGACGAAGACCATAGATTCATATGAGCTAAAGAGGATTCGCTGCAATGGCGGGAGCGTGTTGAGGGTAGCAAAAAATTATTTGACGCCAGAATGAGATTTCCATGCGTCTCATTGCAGAACGATCCCGGGGCGTGCAGTTCTCCGAGGAGGGGTCAGCAGTGAGAGCGATACTATTATGTGGTGTGGTCGTGGCCGCGGTAATGGAAGCGGCCGGCGTGCGCATTGTCTCCGTCGGGGCCGCAGCGGATGTCCCGAACTTCTCCAAGCAGAAGACACTCGGGTGCCAGTTTGGACTTGAGGAATTCTGTGGCGGCTGGACGATGGCTGACATGGCCGTCGAGGGAGGAGGGCAGCCGGACGAACACCTCACGCAGGGCGATCGATTCGTGATCGGCTCGGAGAACGGTAAGTTACAGCTTTTGCCGCGGGACGCGCTCAAAGCGAAATGGGGTAATGAAGTCGATCTGCAGGTGATTGCCGAAGGGAACGTGAAATGTCTCACTGGACGCGTGCGGCTCGGACATGACGGCGCAGAGAAATGGCATCGCGTGACCATGACGGCTGGCATCGCGATCGCGGACAGCGAGATCGGTGCCGAAACTGTGCTCAATGTGATGACGAGCGATGAGCCCGCCGAAGCGCCTTTAGCGCCGGACTCGTGCTGGGAGATGAGTCTGCAGATGGACGAAGGAATGGTGCCTGCGCATGCAGGGTTTGGCCATGCGGAGGATTAGAGGCTGACCGGAGTCAGGTGGATTCCGCGCGCAATCAGCCAACGAGTGGAACTTTTTTTTGCAAAAAGTGAGATTAAACAGGCCCTCGCGACAGAAAGCACCGAGGGCACATCAATGTGTGGTCGCTCCAGCCCTCCTGGATATCGCGGTGTTTCTGGAGGGGCTCACCATCATGGACGCCGCAGTGCGCGGACAGGTCGAGACGCTGCTCGAATCGTTCGCTCGGACGAGGTCGTACATTCCAACGGGTGCGGAGCGGATCTGCGAGCCGTTGGATTTGCCGAACCCGCTGCAGCAGATTGCCTGGCTTTGCGAGCGATCAGACCTCGTCTGGGAGGCCTGGGCAGATCAGGCGGGTGTGCGTTTCCTGGCAGGCGAACTGGTCGATGCCGGTGCCCCTTGGTTGACTCATCCGAAGGTGAGAATTTTCTTCTTCGATTTCGACGGACGGCCCACTGCGCGCGGCATTTGGACGCAGACGCCGGATGGGGGCTGGGCGCTGCGAAATACCGAGCGCGATGACAGGTGAATCGGTCATCGATCCCGGTCAACACAGCAGGTGCTCGCATATCGCGAGCCTTCCGTTCGCTGTTTCCAATCGTGAGTCTGCTCGCATTCGGCGGGCTCGTCGAAGCCGGCGACGAGTCTGCAACCTTACATGTGAGAGTGGCGGTTCCTTCCTTCGCTCGAGTGACGTCATCCAGCTTGCCCGAAACAATCGAGATTCAAGCAAAGGATCTTGCACGGGGACTCATCGAGATGGATGTTCCTGCACACGTCGACGTTTTCAGCAATAGCGTGAACGGGTTCATGCTTAACGTAATCGCTCAACCCGAAGTCGTCGCTCACATTCGACTAAACGAGGCGTCGTTGCCTCGTACGATTGATCTGCCTGCTGAGGGGGGCGTCGTGACGTTTCGTAATCAGACGAGCCACAATCGACGCTTGAACATGGCATTTCAATTCAGCCTCCGGCCCGATATCAGCCCCGGCATCTATCCGTTTCCCGTTTCGATCCAGGTCGAACCGATTCGTGGGGAATAAATGTTCGACTGGAGACTCAGTTCGGAATGGGCAGGCGTTGTGAGGTGCATCGCAGACCCTCAACCGCTTCACGTCCATTCTTTGTCACGCCGGGTTCACTCGAGTGTTTCGACTCGACTTGTCTGTCGGGCGTTTGCTGCTCGAGATATTTGCCACGCTCAACTCTCATGAAACCCAGTCCCTGGAAGGACGGAGCGCCCGACGCACCGTGGCCTGATGCGGCCACCGATGGGAGTGCCGCGGAGATGGATCAATCACTCCGGGAGGCAGCGCGCCTCGAGACCTTCGGCCGGCTCGCGGTCGGCGTATCGCACGATTTCAAGAATCTCCTTCAGATCATCGTCGGCAACCTGTATCTGCTCGAGTCGGTAGTCGCTGAGGATCCAGCGGCACTGAAGCGTCTGCAGACTGCGCGTCGCGCCGCCAATCGCGGATCCCAGTTAATTGAACGACTGCTCGCGTTGGCTCGGCCCGCTGGCGAAACCACAGAGGTCGTCGATGTGGCCGAGGTCATCGGAGGTCTCAAGATGCTGCTCGAGCGCTCGCTGGGACGTCAGACCGCGCTCGAAGCCGAGACCCCCATGGAGTCATTGGTAGTGAGGGCCGACGCAGGACAGATTGAGAGCGCACTCGTCAATCTGGTGATCAATGCGCGCGACGCGATGCCGGCGGGTGGAAAGATCCGAATGACCGCCCGGGAGACGCCACTTGATCACGCGATAGCGGCTGAACTGAAGCTGGTCCCGGGCGAATACGTAGAGATCTGCGTTTCCGATACGGGAGAAGGCATACCTGCCGATCTGCTCGAGCGCGTCCTTGAGCCATTCTTCACGACCAAGCCGCAGGGGAAGGGTAGCGGTCTCGGGTTGCCAATGGTTCAGGCCTTTGCGCGGTCAAGTGGCGGGAAGCTTGAGATTCAAAGTGAGCTTGGTCGCGGAACTACCGTGCGGATTATCCTCCCTAAAGCGGAAGGACAGAGCGCCAGAAGTCTCAACGAGACCGCTCTGCTTCCCAATATCACAAAACGGCGCGGGCGTGTCATTGTGGCGGAACCCGATTCCGATGTGCGTCATGCGCTACAAGGCATCTTGAAGACGCTGGGGTTCGAGACGATACCCGTAGCTGGACTCGCTGAGCTGCCCGTAGCGCTCCGCAAGAGCAGGGACGCAAAGTATCTCCTGATTGATGAACAGTTCGTCGCCAGTCCCGCGGCAGCCGAACGCGTGCTGACCACGATAGGTAAGGCCGCGCCGGAATTGAAGACGATCTGGCTCGGGACACTAGACAGCCCTTGCAAGTCGACACGTGTGTCAACGCTGACTAAACCCGTTACGCGCGGCTCGCTCACTAAAGTGTTGGATATCGAGAAATAGGATTGAGGACTACTGATGACCGACAATCGTTTGCTGATCGTGGACGACGACCCCAACGTGGCGGAATTCATTGGCGCTGTAGCGGGTTCCTTGGGCTACGCGATCGACCACGTCCCCTCGATTCAGCTTTTCGACAGGCGGTTGGTCGAGTTCTGCCCGACCGTCATCACACTCGACATGAATCTGGAGGATGGCGATGGCGTAGAGCTTCTACGACGGCTCGGAGAGCGAGGCAGCGAAGTGTCCATTTTGATCATAAGCGGAGTCGACGCGCGGACCCTGGCCATGCTCGACAAGCTCTCCTTGACCCGCCGATTGAACGTCATTGGCGTCCTGGCGAAACCGGTAGTGCCGGAGAATCTTGCCGAGCATCTCCGTCACGCACTGCGGGCTCCCAGTGTGACTCCCGAGATGCTGGAAGAAGCACTCGTTTCGCGGAAGCTTTCCATCCATTATCAGCCGCGCGTGAGTCTGCGTTCAGATGATCGACCGATCATTGGCGCGGAAGCCTTTCTGCGTTGGAAGGAAGGCGATGGGAAAGCTTATCAGCCGATCGAGTTTCTCGGTGTCGCTCGCGAGCACGGCCTCATGCCGCGACTCACGGATTTCGTTCTGGAGCAGGCGCTGCAGCAATTGAGTGTATGGCGAGCGCAGGGACTCGAAATCGCGTTGTCGGTGAACTTTGATCCGCGTCTTGTGGACGATTTCCACTTCGCAGATCGCCTTATAGCACTCCTGCGCGAGTACAACGTGAGACCGGACGCGCTCACTCTGGACCTGCAGGAGACCGCTGCAATCGAAGATCCGGATCTGACCGCGAGTGTGCTGACACGTCTGAGAATCTACAACGTACAGCTCGCTCTGGATGACTTCGGCGTCGGCTACTCGTCGCTGACGCAGCTGCGTTCGCTGCCGTTCAGTGAAGTGAAGATTGCCTCCAACCTCACACAGGGGCTCGCCGTCGGCACTGACTCCGAGGGCTTTATCGATCTCATAATCAAACTCTGTCGGATCCTGAAGTTGCGTGTTTGTGCGGAGGGGGTCGAAACTTGGGACGCGGTCGAGGCGCTGCGTGCATCGGGCTGCGACGATGCTCAGGGATATCTCTTCGGTCACCCCATGGCCGCATCCGACTTTGTCCAATGGTTTAGGCATTGGGACGGGCAGGCTGTAGAGATCAGCTTGACTGGCTAGCAGCACATTCGGTTTTGGCGGTGACGGCTGAATGACCAAGGCCGCATGTCCTGCGCTCCGTTGGGATTCTGGTGCGGAGGATACGTATACGGGCCTGGCCCGAGCGACAAGGCGCCTCACTCGTAAGCCTCGACCTAGGGGCCGAGCAAGTTCCGACGAACACAGGATCGCGGTACGTTGCGCTTCTTTGCCGGAACGACACAACGCTCGATGCTGGGTTCAATCGAGCCAGGCATCGAGTCCGGGGCGGCCGGAACACGCGGCCGGAAGTGGACACCGTGGCGACGACTAAGGCGCAATCTAGGTTGCTATCGAAAAGGGTGGCAGGCGCTGAGCTGACTGGGGTCAGAGCCAATGTTCCCAGAATCCCCGGCCCTCGCGCGGTTCGGAGGCTGTCGGAAGTCGTAGCTGAGTTCTGCGAGCAGAAGCGTAGAGCGGGGAAGTGGACGCCTAAGACATCGCTAATGCAGGCGTACCGTTTCGCGGCGATGGTCGAGCTCATCGGCGATAAGCCGATCCGTGATGTCACGAAGTCCGACGCACGCTCCCTTTTTCGGAGGCTCCATTGCGTTCCGAGCCGTATCCCTAGTCGTTATCCCGGT
>Ga0268386_10001966_pt1 | contig 14357 bp, 8 predicted proteins | sample RVTome_15_FD_200260 | JGI IMG/M metagenome (GOLD analysis project Ga0268386, IMG submission 200260) | Soil microbial communities from uranium-contaminated site in the Upper Colorado River Basin, Wyoming, United States - RVT150D86... ...
AGGCGGGCGCCTGGGAGCGCGTCAACCGCCGCTAGTCCTGCTGCGAGCGGCGCCTTTCGCGAGCGCCGCCCGTCGTCGCTGCACGCTGCGTCCGTGCCTGCGCGGCTGTTCTGGTTGCCCTTCTTCCCTGAATCCTTCGGCGGCCCTATGGCTCCGGCTGGCGTCCGGTCAGTCGGGCCAATAGAGTTGCACAACCGCCGCCAAAGTGAACCACATGCCGGTTTGTGCGATCCAACGCCAGGCAAGTCCCCGCAGCGTCGCGTACAAGCTGGTCCCGGAAACCAGTGCCAGCACGCCAAAAATGACGCTGCTGCGGAACAACGGCCCGAGCTCCGCGCCAAACCGAGGGTGCTCGCCTTTGAGGACCAGGAACACGATCAACACGGCGACGAGACCGAAGGTAATGGCCGCGGCCGAGCCGAAAACGATCGCATTGATGGCAGCGAATGGACGCATCTCAGAGGCTCCCCACCGCGCGCATGCGTCACCCCTTGATCGACGTCGGCAGCGTCTCTAGCCTTGGCGTACGGGCTGCCCGACCCAGGGTCCCCCGAATGGAGGAATACCGCCAGTGTATCAGTCGAGAAATGGTCAGCCGCGCGGCCTCGTTCGCGCACCAGCGGGCAACGAACCCGGGCTGCGGATCCGTCCGCTGAGAGTCGGCTTCGCGGTTGGCTTGCTGGCGGTCGCTGCCGGACTTCTTGCCGGAGGTGCGCACGCACCCGTCGCCGAGGCCGCGGCCAATGCCGACACCCGGTTCGAGGCGACCGAGCGCCAGCGCCGGGTGAGTAAGCTCGTCAGCAACGTGATCGAGCGCTCGCATTATCGTCAGTCGCCGATCAACGATCCCGTCTCTTCGCTGGTGCTCGACCGCTACATCGAGGCGCTCGACGGCACCCGTAGCTATTTCCTCGCGAGCGATATCGCGGAGTTCGAGCGCTACCGCTACAAGCTCGATGACGCAGTGTTGGCCGGCGAGCTCGAGCCGGTGTTTGAAATTTACAACAGATTTCAGACGCGCAACCAGGAGCGGGTCGACCACGCAATCGCGCTGCTCGATCAGGAACCCGATTTCACGCTCGACGAGAACTTCGTCTTCGACCGATCCGACACACCTTGGGCAACGACGAGCGCCGAGCTCGATGATCTGTGGCGCAGACGAGTCAAGAACGACGCCTTGTCATTGATCATGGCCGACAAGACCTGGGCGGAAGCGCGCGAAATTCTCGCTCAGCGCTACGAACGCGTGCTCAAGCGGACCGAGCAGGTCACGAGCGACGACATCTTCGAGATTTTCATGAACTCGTTCGCTCATGTGTTCGATCCTCACTCCAGCTACTTCTCGCCGCGCAATTCCGAGGAGTACCGGATTCAGATGAGCCTTTCGTACGAAGGCATCGGGGCCTCGCTGCAGCTCGTCGATGACTACGTCACGATCCTCAACGTCTTGCCGGGGGGGCCGGCGGCGGTCAGCGGCGAACTCAAGGCGAATGACCGCATCATCGGCGTCGCCGAGGGCGACGGTAAGTTCGTCGACGTGATCGGTTGGCGGCTCGACGACGTAGTACAGCTGATCCGTGGCAAAGGCGGCACCGTGGTGCGTCTGCAGGTGTTGCCGAGTGGGGCCGCGCCCGGGTCGCCGGAGACGATCGTCTCGCTCACGCGCAATAAGGTGACGCTCGAAGCGCAGGCCGCGCAGAAGGAAGTGCGCACGATCCGCAGAGGCGGTCGCGACGTGAAAATCGGCGTGATCGACGTGCCGAGCTTCTACCAGGACTTCAACGCTCGCGCAGCCGGCGAGCAGGACTTTCGCAGCACAACCCGCGACGTCCGGCGTCTGATCGAGGAGTTGCGTGCCGAGAGCGTCGAAGGTCTGGTCCTCGACCTGCGAGGCAATGGTGGCGGCCACCTGTCCGAGGCGACCGGACTGTCCGGCCTGTTCATTCCTGACGGTCCTGTCGTGCAGCTGCGCGAGACGGGCGGCCGGATCGAAGTGCTCGACGATCCTGAGCCCAATGTGGCGTGGGACGGGCCGCTGGTCGTGCTGGTCGATCGTTACAGTGCCAGTGCGTCGGAAATCTTCGCGGCCGCGATCCAGGACTATGGACGGGGTCTCGTGATCGGCCAGCGAACCTATGGCAAGGGTTCGGTTCAGAACCTCTACCCGCTCGACCGATACGCAGTCGGTTCCGACCCCGGCTTCGGGCAGCTGACGGTCACGATCGGCAAGTACTACCGGGTCACCGGTGAGAGCACGCAGCACCGCGGGGTGAACCCCGACATCCTCCTGCCTTCAGCGATCGATGCCGAAGAAATCGGCGAGAGCAGTCGGGAAAGTGCCCTGCCATGGGATCGCATCCGCTCGGTGGACTTCGGGGGAGACGCGACGGTCAACGGCGCCGTAGAACAGCTCGTCCGGCTCCACGACACCCGCGTCGGTATCGATCCTGATTATCAGGCGCTGCTGCGTGAGATCGAAGCCTACGAGTCGATGCGCAGTCGCAAGAGCGTTTCGCTGAATCTGGAGCAGCGCATCGCCGAGCGCGATCGGCTCGAGAGCGAGCGCCTCGCGCGGGAGAACGCGCGGCGTCGAGCGCACGGGCTCGAGCCGGTCGACTCCTTGGAAAACCTCGACGAGGAGGAAGTCCCTGATGCAGTGCTGTCCGAAGCCGCCCAGATCGTTGCAGATCTCGGCACAGTGGATGGCACGTATCTGAGCCGCCTGAAGGAAACCGCCCCCAAGGACGGCGAGAAGACCCTCTGACAATCAGAGCGTCGTCCGGCCTCCGTCGCCCAGACACCGACGTGAGGCCGGCGGCGCTGATCACGATCTCGAGGAACCTGACCACGTTGCGTGTTTGCTGTTTTACTTGACTACAACACTAGTCTCCCATAGCATGGTGACCCATCGGGCACACCGGTGCCTACCACGCAGTTGGACCGGGACACACCATGAACCAGAACAAAAGGGCTTCGGGGGATCGAATCAGCCCGCTCCGGGCCAGCATTCCGGCACTTCTGGCGTTCTGCAGCGTCGCCCTTGCGGGTTGCGGCAACGGACGGGCGAGCGATGCCGCCAGCGATGCCGCGGCTCCTCCCGCCGTGCCTGTCGAGGTGCGACAGCCCACTCGCGGTGAGATGCTCGCCGTCTACTCGGGCACTGCTCCGATCGAGGCCGAGGAAGAGGCGACCGTCGTTGCGAAGGTGGGGGGTGAGATACGTGATCTCCTCGTCGAAGAAGGCGACACCGTCCAGTCGGGCCAGGTACTCGCCCGCCTGGACGGAGACCGACTCCGATTCGAGCTGAAGCAAAGCGAAGCCAACCTCGCCAAGCTCGAGCGCGACTACCAGCGCAACCTCGAACTGATCGGCAAGGGCCTCGTCGCCGCAGGGGCCGTCGACAACATCCGCTTCGAGATGGAATCCCTGCGCGCGGCCCGCGACCTCGCGCAGCTCGAACTCGGTTACACGGAGATCCGCGCCCCGATTGTCGGCGTGATCTCGGCCCGCTACGTCAAAGTCGGCAACACGATCAGTCCGGGCGATCCCACCTTCCGGGTGACCGACCTCGATCCGCTGATTGCCTACGTGCACGTGCCGGAGCGCGAGTTCCGTAAGCTGCAATCGGGTCAGCCGGCGGATCTCACGATCGACGCGCTCGGGCCTGGTGCGTTCAAGGCCAGGGTCGCGCGGATCAGTCCGATCGTCGACCCGGCGACGGGCACGTTCAAGGCGACGCTTGAGATCGACGACGACAGTGGGCGCGTCAAGCCCGGCATGTTCGCTCGCGTGAACATCGTCGTCGACCGTCGTCCAGACGCACTGCGGGTACCGCGGACTGCGCTCGTCGAAGCGGACGGCGCACAAAGTGTTTTCGTCGTTCGCGACGCGATCGCGGTCCAGCAGCCGGTGCGTACCGGGCTCACGAATGCCGGCTGGGTGGAAGTCGTCGAGGGGCTCGAAGGCGATGAGCAGGTGGTCGTGATCGGCCAGAACGGGCTGAAGAGCGGCAACGCCGTGCAAGTCGTCTCGCTGGACGCTGCGGCCGGCTGATCGAGCGGCGCGGAGCGCCACCCTTTCGAGTCACGGAATCTTCACGCCCACGCGGCTACGCCGGGGAATTCGCTATGCGATTGGTCGACACAGCTGTCGAACGACGCGTGACGGTGCTCATGTTCACCGTCGCCATCCTGCTGTTTGGTCTGGTATCGCTGTCGCGACTCAAGGTCAATCTGCTCCCCGATCTCTCCTACCCGACACTCACGGTCCGGACGGAGCTCGAAGGCGCTGCACCGCTCGAGCTCGAAAGTCTGATCACGCGGCCTATCGAGGAATCCGTCGGCATCATTCGCAACGTGCGTAGCGTGCGTTCCGTGTCCCGCGCCGGACAGTCCGACGTCGTGCTCGAATTTCTCTGGGGCACCAACATGGACTACGCGTCCATCGAGGTCCGCGAGAAGCTCGATCTGCTGCAGCTACCACTCGAAGCCGAGCGTCCTGTACTGCTGCGCTTCGATCCGTCGAGCGAACCGATTCTGCGTCTCGCTTTGCTCGATACGACGGACACGAGCAGCGGGGTTGCGGAGAGCGAGAGCCGCTTGAAAGAGCTGCGGAGGTTCGCCGAGGACCGGCTCAAGAACGACCTCGAGGGCATCGAGGGATCGGCCGCCGTGAAGGTGAGTGGCGGGTACGAAGACGAGATTCAGGTGCTGGTCGATCAGCAGAAACTCGCTCAGCTTGGCCTTTCGATCGAGACCGTGGCCGCACGGCTGCGCGCCGAGAACGTGAATCTGTCCGGCGGCCGACTGGAACAAGGGTCCGAGCGATTCCTGGTTCGTACGCTCAACGAGTTCACGAGCGTCAACGAAATGGCAGATGCCGTGATTGCAACCTTCGATGGTCAGCCGGTCTATCTGAAGGATGTCGCCCGCGTGGAGCGCGGCTACCGGGATCGCGAGGCGATTACTCGGGTCGACGGGCGCGAAGCAATCGAGCTGTCGATCTACAAGGAAGGCGATGCAAACACCGTGCAGGTTGCGGCGGACCTGCGGGCGGCGCGTGATCGGCTCGCGGAGTCGCTGCCCGACGGGGCCGAGCTGCGCCTCGTTTACGATCAGTCACGGTTCATCAGTGCTGCGATCAACGACGTCAGATCGGCCGCGATGATCGGCGGCCTGCTTGCGATCCTCGTGCTGTACTTCTTCCTGCGCGACGCGCGCGCCACGTTCGTAATCGGCGTTGCAATCCCGGTCTCGGTCGTCGGCACGTTCATGCTGATGTACTCCGCCGACGTGACACTGAACATCATGTCGCTTGGCGGCATCGCGCTGGCCGTCGGCATGCTGGTCGACAATGCGGTCGTCGTGCTCGAAAACATCGTTCGCAAGCGCGAGCTGGGGCTCGACAGGAGTGCAGCGGCACGCAGTGGCACGAGCGAAGTCGCGGGCGCCGTGACTGCCTCGACGCTGACGACGATCGCGGTGTTCTTTCCGATGGTCTTCGTGAGCGGCGTGGCCGGACAACTGTTCCGCGATCAGGCCTTGACGGTGACGTTCGCTTTGCTGTTCTCGCTGGTCCTGGCGCTGACGCTGGTCCCCATGCTGGCAGCCGCTGGGAACCACGCAATCGACCAGGATTCGACGACCGTCTTCCCCGGCAGTCGCTTCACCCGCGCGGTCGCTACCGTGCTGCGTCTCCTGCGGCGGGTGGCCCGGGGACTTACGGCCGTCATCAGCATGCTGATGCGCCCCGGCATCTGGGTGACGCAAACCTCGTACAACGCATTGGCTCGTTTCTATGGCCCTGCGCTCAGCTGGGCGCTCGATCACCGCGCCGTCGTGCTCGTGACTGCGCTGGCTGCGTTTGCAGCAGCCCTGGCATTGATTCCTCGCCTGGGAACCGAGCTGATCCCGCAGCTTTCGCAAGGTGAGCTGATCGCCGACCTGCGGCTCGCACCGGGCACGCCGCTCGCACAGACCGATGCCGCCATGCAGGCCGCCAGTCGCGCTGCACTCGAACTCGACAGCGTTGCACTCGCCTATTCGGTCGCTGGTACCGGCAATCGACTCGACGCAAATCCGGTCGACGCCGGTGAGAACAGCGGCAAGCTCAGCATTACGTTGACGCGCGGCGCTGGCACCGAGACGGAGGAAGCCGTGCTGAGCGCTCTGCGCGACGATCTGGCCCGCGTACCCGGCGTGGAGTATCAGTTCAGCCGTCCGTCCCTGTTCAACGTGGCAACCCCGATAGAAGTGATGGTGACGGGCTACGAACTGGAGGAACTGCGGCTGGTGGCCGAAGCAGTGCGCGCGCGAATGGCCGCGTCGCCACGGTTCCGCGACATCGAAACCACGGTCGAGAACGGCAATCCGGAAATTCAGATCGTGTTCGACCAGGAGCGCGCGGCACGCCTCGGTCTCGTAGTGCGCGACGTCGCAGATCGCGTCGTGGCGAGCGTGCGCGGCGAAGTCGCGACCCGCTACACGATGCGCGACAAAAAGATCGACGTGCTCGTCCGCAGCGTTGACACCCGCGCCGCATCACTCGAGGACGTGCGCAACCTGATCGTGAACCCGGCCAGCGCGCGCCCGATTCCGCTGTCCGCCGTCGCCGATGTGACACTGTCGACCGGTCCCGCGGAGATCCGTCGCGCAAATCAGGAGCGTGTGGCCATCGTCTCCGCAGGACTCGGTGCCGGGGACCTCGGCTCCGCAGTCGCCGAACTCGACACTCTGCTCGATCCGATCGCGTTGCCGGCGGGCGTCACGATCAACGTCTCCGGTCAGAGCACGGAGATGAGCGATTCCTTCCAGTCCCTGCAGTTCGCACTCCTGCTGGCGGTGTTCCTCGTCTACCTGGTCATGGCTTCCGAGTTCGAATCCTTCCTGCATCCGTTCGTGATCCTGCTGACGGTACCGCTCGGGCTCACGGGCGCCGTGCTCGCGTTGTGGGTCACCGGAACCACCGTGAACGTCGTCGCGCTGATCGGGGTCGTGATGCTCGCGGGCATCGTCGTCAACAATGCGATCGTGTTGATCGATTCGGTCAACCAGCTGCGCGCCGGCGGCGAGGATAAGCGCGCCGCGATCGAAGCTGCAGCACGCAGCCGCCTGCGACCCATTCTGATCACGACGCTCACGACCATCCTCGGTCTCGCGCCGATGGCGCTCGGTTTCGGCGAGGGAGCGGAGATCCGCGCACCGATGGCGATCACCGTGATTGGCGGTCTGACCGCATCCACCCTGCTCACGTTGATCGTGATTCCCGTCGTTTACGACTTGCTCGACCGCAAGCGCTTTGCGAGCGATGAGCAACCGGCGCCCGCAGGCCTGGGTGAGGTGCGGCCGTGATCCATACCGATTTTGCGCTGCGCCGCCCGATCACGACGGTGATGGTGTCGGCCGCGATCGCAACGATAGGCGCGATCTCCGCGATGCTGCTGCCGCTCGAGGAATTGCCGGACATCGCCTTCCCGGGCATGAACATCGTGATCCCCTATCCCGGCTCGACGCCGGAGGAGATCGAGCGCGAGATCACCCGACCGGTCGAGGAAGCGCTCGCGACACTGAGCGGCATCGAGCGCATCCGCAGCACCACCCGGGACGATCAGGTCGAATTCGACCTCTCCTTCGGGTGGTCGACGGAAGCGGAGACGGCCGCCTTCGAGGTCCGCACGAAGCTCGATGCGATCCGCAGCCAGCTGCCCGCGGGCGCGGACCGCATGGTGATCCGCGCAGGCTCGACCGCGGATCGCGCAATCGTGACGGTGCGCATCTCCGCCGACCACGACCTTTCCGACGGGTACGACCTGCTCGATCGCAACCTGAAGAAGCGTATCGAGCGCATCGACGGCGTGTCACGCGTCGATCTCTATGGCGTGGAGCCGCGGGAGGTGCGGATACTCGTCGATGCCGATCGGGTGGCGGCCTACGGCATCGACCTGGCGCGACTGCGCTCGCTGCTCGAGCGCAGCAACTTCTCGGTCAGTGCCGGGCTGCTCACCGAGAACGGACGCCGCTTCAGCGTCCGCCCGCTCGGCGAGTACCAGTCGCTCGCAGATGTTCGTGCGCTCGTCGTGAACGAAGGTGGTGTGCGCCTCGGCGATATCGCGAGCGTCGAGCTCGCCACGCCGGAGCGCAACTACATTCGCCACCTCAACATGACGTACGCCGTCGGCCTCGATGTCTACAAGACCACCGATGCAAACATGGTCGAGGTTGCCGAGCAGGCGCTGCGCGAGATCGACGCCGCGCGCCGACTCCCGCAGATGCAGGGCATATCGATCTTCGTCCTCGAGAATCAAGCCGAGAGCATCCGCACGTCGCTGTCCGATCTGCGCAATTCCGGCCTGATCGGCGGATCGCTCGCCTTCCTCGTGCTGTTCGTGTTCCTGCGCCACCTGCCGACGACGCTGGTCGTTGCGCTAGCGGTGCCGTTGTCCCTGCTCGTAACACTCTGTGCGCTGTATTTCCTCGGTCTCAGTCTCAACATTCTGACGATGATGGGCATGATGCTCGCGATAGGCATGCTCGTCGACAACGCGGTCGTCGTGACCGAGAGCATTTACCGGTACAGGCAGCTGTCGCCTGGGTCGCCGATGCAGGCGACGCTCGCCGGGGTACGGGAAGTCGGGATGGCCGTGATCGCCGGCACTGCGACGACGATCATCGTCTTTCTGCCGATCGTTTTCGGCGAGAAATCCGAAGCGACGATATTTCTGAGCCATGTCGCCATCACGGTCGTCGTTGCGATGGTGGCATCGCTCGCAGTCGCGCAGACCGTCATTCCAATGCTCGCGGCGCGCTTGCCACCTCCTGCCCCGACGCAGCCCGGCAGTCTCCTCAATCGCCTCGCCGATCTGTACGAGCGCGCTCTGAGAGTCACGCTGGCACGGCCCGGCAGGAGCGCCGTGGGCGTCGTCCTGCTGCTCGCATCGGTGGCGGTGCCGGCCATGCTCGTGAAGTTCGATCCGTTCCCGCAGGATGCGGGGCGGCGGCTCTTCATCAACTATCACATCGAGGGCACGCACCCGCTCGCACGCGTGGAAGCAGCCGTGGGCGTGGTCGAACGATTCCTCGACCGGAATCGTGAGCGTTTCGAGATCGACAGCATCTACAGCTATCTCGACAGCGGTCGCGCCCAAAGCTCGCTGCGGCTCGTCGACAAGGAGCAGGCGACGCGTTCGACCCGCGACATCATGGAAGAAATCCTCGATGAAATGCCCGAGATCATCATCGGCAGACCGAGCTTTCAGTGGGAGCAGCAGGGCGGTGGCGAGGGCTTCGCTTTGCAGGTGTCGGGCGACTCGACCGAACAGCTCGCGGACGTCGCGGACGATCTCGTGCGCGTGCTGCGCAGCGTACCCGGGCTCGAGGGTGTGCGCTCCGATGCGCGAGCCGGTGAACAGGAAGTTCTGATCACGGTGGACCGGGACCGCGCGCTGTTGCTGGGACTGTCGACCCAGGACGTCGCCGATGCCGTTGCGATCGCGATGCGCGGCGACCGTCTGCGCGAGTACCGCGCCACCGATCGGGAGATCCGCATGCGGCTCGCGTTTCGTCCCTCGGACCGCCAGAGTGTCGAGGACCTCGCGCGCCTGCCGCTCTATGCGGCCTCTGGCGAACGCGTGAGCCTCGGCTCGGTCGCGACCTTCCGGGTGCAGGAAGGGCCGCGCGCGATCGAGCGCATGAACCGGCTCACGGCGGTGCAGATATCGGCAGGTCTGGCACAGGGCGTCACTCTGGCGGACGCCAAGAGTCGTGTCGAGCCATTGCTCGAGCAGTACGCGCTGCCCGCCGGCTTCACGTGGAAATTCGGCAGAGGCTTCGAGACAGCGGACCAGACCCAGCAGATCATGGTGCAGAACATATTGCTCGGCGTCGCGATCATCGTTCTCGTGATGGCTGCGCTCTTCGAGTCCACGCTATTTCCGCTGTCCATCGTGAGCTCGATCGTATTCTCGATCATCGGCGTCTACTGGTTCTTCCTGCTGACCGGCACGACGATGACGTTCATGTCGATGGTCGGCATCATGGTGCTGATCGGCGTCGTCGTGAACATCGGTATCGTACTCGTCGATCACATCAACAATTTGCGGCGTCAGGGCGTGCCGCGGAACGAGGCGATCGTGCAAGCGGGGCGCGATCGCTTGCGCCCGATCCTGATGACGACACTGACGACGCTGCTCGGTCTCGCCCCACTTGCCGTGGGCGATGCGCAGGTCGGAGGTGGTGGCGGCGGCCCGGCCTACTATCCGATGGCGCGTGCAATCATCGGCGGGCTTGGGTTCTCGACGATCGTCTCACTCGTCGTCGTGCCGAATCTGTATGCCTGGCTCGACGATCTCAACGCCTGGCGACGGCGGGTCGTGCAAATGTCACGCGAGGATCCGATGACGGGAGTATCGCCCGGCGCGCCGAGCTGACGGTCGCCGCTCGGGAGCGCGTGCGAGTCACACTGGGAGTCAGGGGATCAGCGCGCGATAGATGTCCCAGTAGTCGTCGATCAGGATGTTCGTCCCGGCGGCGCGCGTCGTCGCCTCGAGATCGGAAACCGGCGCATCGGCAGTCACTACCAATCCGATCGAGTCAGGTAGCGGCACCGAGTCGGCATCACTGCGGTACGCGGCGGTCGCCCGCAGTAGATCGGTCCGTTCCTTGATCGCCGCAAGGTCGTCGCGCTCGGCCGACAAGCACTCGAGCGCCTTACGGACATCGGCCATCATGCGTTCGCAAGCTTCGATGCCGCCGTACTGCACGTCGAAGACACGCTTTACAGTGGACTCGCGGGCGAGCTCTGCAATGCCGCCAGGCGAAAGTCTCTCGAGCAGATACTGTCCGAACGCGATCGTCGCGACGTTGACGGTACGGCGGCCGTCGACGGACAGACCTTGAAATTCAGCCGGCTCAGTGGCGAGGATTTCGCTCCGCGCGGCACCGAGTTCGTCCACGCGCGCCGTCGCCTGCTGCCATCTGCCGCGCTGGCTCGTCATCACTTCGGCAAGCTTGCGGCGCCGGAAGTAGTGCCAGAAACCTGCGAGCGCAGCGTATCGGCTGTCCATCAGTTTGAGCTGGGCTTCGAACGTATCCGCAGCGGACTGTGCTTCGAGCAGCTGACGGTCGATCGCGGCCAGCTTGCGTCGACGTCCCTGGTCGAATTCGATCAACAGGCGCCGACGCTCACGGTCCTCCTGCTGCCGCGCGAGTTCCGCTGCGAACTTTGCAACGCGCTGCGAGGCCGTGCGCCATATGCCGCGTAGTTGGAAGTAGGTGACCGCCGCGAGCCCCGCTTCGGGATCGCCGAGATGCTCCTCGAGCGCCTCGAGATCCGCGCGCGTACGCTGCACGGCGGCTTCCTGCCGCTTCAGTTCCTCGGTCAGCGCGTAGCGTTCGTCCTGCAGATTCGAAAAGGCCTTCTTGAGCTCTGCCCTGTTCCAGTACAGCTTGAGGAGACGCTCGTCCTCGGCGGCAGGCCTCGAGGTTTTGAGCAGCTGCCGCAGGCCGCCGATGCCCTCGCCTATCGCCATCGCGAAATCGTCAGTCGGGACCGCAAGGGTATGTGAAGCGGTGGCCGCGTTCGACGCAGTAATCGAGCCACTTGTTCAACATCAGATTACGCAGCCAGCGATCGCCGAGTGCACGCGCCAGGTCCGAGCGGATCGAGGCGAGCACCGCGTGTCGGTGCCACCGTGCGCACTCGCGAACCTCCGCGAGCCGGGCGTCGTGGTAGACGCGCACGGTCAGATCGGGGTCGCTGACGATGCCGTGCTGATCCTCGAAGAGGTACGTTAGTGTGAAGCTCGTCGTGTACGGCGTGCGCTCGGCGACTCGCAGATACAGCGGACAGTCACCCTCGACGTGCGACGTCGCCTCGGCGCGCATGCCACCGAGGTCCGGCACGAGCCAGCCGAGTCGGATGTAGTTGCTTTCGTAAAGCGACATCAGGCTGACGAAGCTGCCCGGCTTCGCACGCCATGAGACTCGACAGAGAGCATCCGTCTGCATGCGCCCGAATATAGCACAGCACCCGCGCCTGTCCCGTTGCGCAGCCTGCGCTGCGAACTGGTTCACGGACGCAACCGCCGCTCGATGCCGGTGCGGTCGAGAATCCGGCTTGCAATCTCCTCGATCGAGCATTCGGTCGTATCGATGCACGGCACACCGTGTCGGTGAAACAACGCCTCGGCAGCCCGCAGTTCGAAGGCCACCTGTGCCGGTGAGGCGTACCTGCTGTCGGGCCTGCGTTCCTGACGGATCTGTTGCAGACGCTCCGACCTGATCGTCAGACCCTGCAGCTTGCCGACGTACTTGAGGAGCGGCTCGGGCAGCGTACGCGACTCGAACTGCTCCTCGGTCAGCGGGTAATTGGCAGCAAAGACGCCATATTGCAGGGCCAGATAGAGACACGTCGGCGTCTTGCCCGTCCTCGATACGCCGATCAGAACGATGTCCGCGCGATCGTAATCACGCGTAGTCATGCCGTCGTCATTGGCGAGCGCGAAGTTCGTGGCGTTGATCCGCGTAGTGTAAGCGCCCAGATCTGCCATTCCGTGAGCCTTGCCTTCCGTCTGCGAAGATTTCACCGCGAGCTCGAGCTCGAGCGGTGCCATGAACGCATCGAAGAAATCAAGGAACAGCGCGTCCGCCCGCTTCACGATCTCGCGCAAGTCCACCTTGACCAGCGTGCTGAAGATGATGGGTCGCTGCCCCTCCATCGCCCCCGTCGCGTTGATCCTCCGCACACATTCCTCTGCCTTGTCAACGGTAGAGATAAATGGCAAAGTCACCTGCCGGAAAGCGAGACCGTCGAACTGCGTGAGCAGGCTGTGGCCCATCGTTTCAGCCGTCACTCCGGTCTGGTCCGACACGAAAAACACCGTTCGTCTTTTCATTCGCTCAAGTGGATCCGTGTCCCGCTCGCCGTGGCGCAAGGTGCCGTCGGCCGGGAAGTGTTCCACCTGACGAATGCTCTGTGCAAGAGGTTTGAACTTGTCCGCGTACACCGTGCCTTTCGAGCAGGTCGGGATGAACGACGTCGAGACCGTCGGCGGCAAGAATGCATCCCTCGGCGAAATGATCAGTCACCTCGCTCCGCTCGGCGTGCAGGTGCCTACCGGTTTCGCGACGACAGCAGAGGCCTACCGCGAATTCCTGCGGCACGAAGGTCTCGACGAGCGTATCGCGAACGCACTCGCCGGACTCGATGTCGATGACGTCACGCAGCTGGCAGCGACCGGCGAGCAGATCCGCAGCTGGATTCTAGCGACTCCGTTTCCGGCGCGACTCGAGAGCGAGATCCTGGCCGCCTACGATGTGTTGCGCCACGGCGACGACATCGCGGTCGCGGTCCGCTCCTCGGCGACCGCAGAGGATCTCCCCGATGCATCGTTTGCCGGACAGCAGGAGACCTTCCTGAACGTGCGCGGCACGAAAACGCTGCTCGAGTGCGTGCACGAAGTGTTCGCCTCGCTGTTCAACGACCGTGCCATTGCCTATCGGGTGCACCAGGACTTCGCCCACGATCAGATCGCGCTTTCCGCCGGTATTCAGCACATGGTCCGCAGTGACCTTGGAGCGAGCGGCGTGATGTTCACGCTGGACACGGACTCGGGGTTCCGCGGGGTCGTGTTCATCACGGCCGCCTACGGGCTCGGTGAGACGGTCGTACAAGGCGCCGTGAATCCAGACGAGTTCTACGTCTACAAAAAAGGCCTCGAGGACGGACACGACCCCATCGTCAGACGATCGATCGGCACGAAGGCGATCAAGATGGTGTATGGCGATGGCGGAGACCGTACGCGAACGGTGAAGGTCGCGGATGCTGATCGCCAGCGGTTCTGCATCGACGATGAGGACATCCGTGCGCTTGCACGTCAGGCCGTGCTGATCGAGCAGCATTATCGTTGCCCGATGGACATCGAATGGGGAAAAGATGGCGAGACCGGCGCGATCTACGTGCTGCAGGCCCGACCGGAGACCGTGCAGAGTCGCGTCGGGCGGACCTTGCAGCGTTATACGCTGAAGCGCCGCAGTCACGTGCTGGTGACGGGTCGCAGCATCGGCCAGCGCATCGGCGCCGGACCGGCACGGATCATTCGCAACGTCAAGGAAATGACGCGCGTGCAGAGCGGTGACGTGCTCGTCGCCGACATGACCGATCCCGACTGGGAGCCCGTGATGAAGCGTGCCGCGGCGATCGTCACGAATCGGGGCGGACGCACCTGCCATGCAGCGATCATCGCTCGCGAGCTTGGCGTCCCGGCCGTCGTCGGCTGCGGCGCGGCCACCGAGATCGTGCGTGAAGGCCAGGGCGTGACCGTGTCCTGCGCCGAGGGCGACACAGGCTATGTCTACGAGGGT
>Ga0268386_10001967_pt1 | contig 14357 bp, 14 predicted proteins | sample RVTome_15_FD_200260 | JGI IMG/M metagenome (GOLD analysis project Ga0268386, IMG submission 200260) | Soil microbial communities from uranium-contaminated site in the Upper Colorado River Basin, Wyoming, United States - RVT150D86... ...
GGCCGACCGGGTCAGGCCCGGCTTGTTCGGCGGAGCAATTCTCCTGCGTACGCCCGGCGGAATCGTGCGGATCCGGACCGGCGACGATCAGGTCACGCTCCTCCCCGGAGAGTGGCGCTCCGACCTGCCCGTGGGCCTCCCGGGCGATCTGTCGATCAGCGCGGTCGACGACGAGGCCCGGCTCGTCTCCGTGACCGACTCGGCCGGCGCCAGCCTGGCGGGGGGCGCGCCCCGGTGGTGGATCGTCGTCCGGTTCAATCCCGGGGCGGACCGCGAGGCCCCGCTTCGCGCGGCCCTCGATGAGCTGGGTGGCGCCGCCGGCGTTCCGGATCCGGACGAGGCGGAGGCGCAGGACGGCGGTGGGGAGGTCGAGATCGCGGAGGTCGATCCGGGCGCCGCGGCCGATGACGGCGGGCCTTCCGGCTTCTACGCGATCGTCACTTCGGCCCGGCAGCGGGACGGGGTCGCGTCGCTGCTCGACTCACTGTCGGAAGCGGGCTACCCGACCCGGATCCAGAGTTATCCGGACGAAGCCGGCCAGACCTGGCACCGCGGGCTGGTGGGCCCGTTCCCGAGTCGCGCGCGCGCCGAGGCGGCGGCCCGGCAGCTCCTGCGCGAGCGTGACCTCCAGGCGTGGGTAACGGAGATCGGCGCGACGGAATGACCGAGGCAGGCACGGCGGTGGCGGAGCGCTGGCTGCCCGAGGCGGCCCGGGTGATCGCGCTCGTCCGCGAGCGGGGAGGCGACGACTGGGCGGCCGGGGTCGCGATCGGCCTCGCCGACCTTGTGGGCCGCGAGCGCGGCCGGACGTTTCTCGCCAACGCGGCGACCGATGCCGCGGCCCTCGACCGGCGGCTCGATGCTTCAGGTCCGGGACTGACGTCTGCCCTGACAGGCGCCGCCACGATCGCCTCGATCGCGCGCGCCGGCTCCGGTCAGCGATTCGCCTACCTGCCGGCCGGGGAGGGAGCGCTGCCGTTTTCGGGACTGCGGCGAATGCGAGCCTTCCGAAGGTTCGTCGCGAAGGTAAGGGACGGGGGGGGGACCTTGCTGCTCTACCTCGGCGAAGAGGATCTGGCGGCGTCGCGACAGACCCCATCCACAGAGCCGGTCGACGGACTGAAGCTCGACGGCTGCATCGCGCTCGGCGAGGTAGGTGGCGTGGCTGCTGAGCTCGGAGCGCCCTTGTTGGCGCGGGTCGAGCGGCCGGCGCCCCCGCCTCCCAGGGCCGCGGTCGACGCCGCGGCCGCTGTCGAAGCCAGTCCAACCGGCGAGGAGGGGGAGCCCGCCGCCCGCACGCGACGCAGGCTGCGAGTGGGATCGCTCGCCCGCCTGCTCGTCGTGCCCGCGGCGGCCTTGCTGCTCTGGATGGCCTGGGCGGTCGCCGGTCTCGGATCGAGGCCCGATGCGGCGGAGTCGCCGTCGTCGGCAGCCGGGGAACCGACGTCGGCCGGCGAGACCGCCACAGCGCCGGCAATCGCCCCGGCGGCCGAGCCCCCGGCGGACACGGCTGACCGCGAATTCACCGCTCCGGCCGCCCGCTACTCCGTTCTCGTGGGAAGTTACATGCGCCTGTCCGATGCACTGTCCCGACGGGCCGAGCTGGCGGAAGCCGGCGGGCTGTTCTACGTGACGCCGGCGCCGGTTCGCGGGCGGACCTACTACCGGGTGCTGGCCGGCGTATACGAAGATCGCGCTGAGGCCGCGTCGGCGATGTCGGACCTGGTGGCCGACGGTCGGAAGGAAGCGGTGAAGGAGTGGGACATCCGGCCCGTGCGCCTCGCCTACGAGATCGGTACGTTCCCGGAGCATAGCGAAGCCGAACGGCGGGGTCGCGAGCTGCAGGCCGTCGCGGTACCGGCGTATGTTCTGCGTGATACGGCCGAGGCCCCCCTGTATCGCGTCTACGCCGGAGCGTTCGTGTCCGGGGACGACGCCGAGACGCTCGGACGTCGACTCGAAGAGCTGGAAACCGGGGCTGAACTCGTCACCCGATCGGGCATCGCGCCGTGAAGATAAAATCCCTCACCCTCAGCGGGTTCAAATCGTTTGCGGACTCCACCAGGGTGGAGTTCCACGGCGGGATCACGGCCGTCGTGGGGCCCAACGGTTGCGGCAAGTCCAACATTTCGGATGCCTTGCGCTGGGTTCTCGGCGAGCAGAGAGCCTCGGCGATCCGGGGCAGCCGGATGGACGAAGCGATCTTCCACGGCACGGCGAACCGCAAACCGATCCACCGCGCCGAGGTCGAACTACGGATCTCCAACGAGGACGGAATCCTCCCGGTCCCGTATCCCGAGGTCGCGATCGGACGGACGGTTCTGCGCGGCGGCGAGAGCGTGTACGAGCTGAACGGGCAGAGGGTCCGCCTGAAGGACATCCAGGACATGTGCCGCGACACCGGGCTCGGCGCGAACGCCTACTCGATCATCGAATCGAAGATGATCGACGCGATCCTCAGCGATCGGCCCGAAGAGCGTCGCGCCCTGTTCGAGGAAGCCGCCGAGATCGGCAGGTACAAGGATCGGCGCCGCACCGCCCTGCGGCGTCTCGATCAGGCCCACGGTGACCTGCAACGCCTCGACGACGTGATCGGCGAAGTCGCGAGCAAGGTACGCTCTCTGGCCCGGCAGCGCGGACGGGCGGCCCGGTTCGGCGAGCTCCGCGAGCGTCGTCTCATCCTCGAGGTGGCCGTGGCCGCCGACCGCCTCGACGCGGTCGAGGACCGTCTCGGCGCGGCGGAGCGCGACGTCGACGAGGTGCGCAGGGCACTTCCGGAGCGGGAAGCCGAGCTGGCGCGCGACGAGACGGAGGTCGAGGCCATGCGGCTGCACCTGGTCGAGCGCGAGCGCGAACGTGGGCAGCTCGCCGGCCGGCTCGAGTCGGTGAGGGGTCGGCTCGAGGAAATCGAGCGCGAGCGGCTGTTGACCGACGAGCGGGTCGCCGCGGCGGAGCGACGGATCCGACAGATCGCCGAGGAACGCCGAGAGATCGAGACGCGGAGCGAGGAGGCGCGGACGGAGCATGCCGCGGCGGCGGCGCGGGTGGAGGAACGCGCCGAGGAGTTGTCGAGTCTGCGCGAGCGGGAATCGGCGCACGCGGCGCGCGTCGAGAGCCTGCGGGAGGAACGGCAGGCCGCGGAGCGCGATTCGGCCACGACCCGGTCCGAGCTGACGGCCCTGATTGCCGAGCTCGGAACGGCGGGCGCCGAGGCGGAGGGACGGCGCGAGCGCCGCCGGGCCCGCGCAGCGGAGCGCGAGCGTCGCCGGGAGGAGCGGGCCGAGGCCGAGGCGGCGCTCGACCGGTTGACGAACGCGCTGGCGACGGCGGAGGCCGAGGCGGAGGCAGCCCGGACGGCGCGTCTCGACCTCGAACGCGAGCTCGAGGAGGAGCGCCGGGCGCTGCGGGACTCCAGAAGTCAGGCCGCCGAGCGCCGAGAACGCCTCGCGTCGCTGGAGGGAGAGCTCGCGTCGACATCGGCTCGGCTCGGCGGCCTGTCGGGGATGCTGACGGCGGGCAAGGACCTTCCGCCGATCGTCGCCCGGCTCCGGGCCGAGCGCGAGACGGTCGAGGGAGTGCGCGGCGTCCTGGTGGAATTCATGGACGTTCCGACCGACCTGGCGCGGGCCGTGGAGGCACAGCTCGGCTCGCTCCTGTTCGGCGTGGTGGTGGACGACTGGCGGACCGTCCGCCGGGTGCGCGCCTGGCTGTCCGGCCGCGACGAGACGGCGGGTCTCGTCCTGTTGCCGCTCGAGCCGGGGCCCGTCGGGCCGGCCGAGGGTGGCGAGCTCAACCGTCGCGTCGAGGCCCGCGGGGCCGGCGAGCCCTGGGTGCGCGCCCTGCTGGCCGGCGTCGAGCTCGGCGACGACTCGTTCGAGGCCGGATCAGGTCCGTGGGTCGCCCCCGACGGCAGCGGCCTCGACCGGTTCGGAGCCGTGCGGCTCGGCCAGCCGGCCGGCGGAAAGGGGATGCTCCGGCGGCGGGCCGAGCTGCAGGAACTCGAACAGCGGCGCGAGGCGCAGGCCGCGGAAATCGCGGAACTGCGGTCGGCCCTCGAGAGGATCGACGGCGAGGGCCGGCTTCGTGCCGATCGGGTGGCCTCGCTGGATGCGGAACACGAGCGACGGATCGGCCGCGAGCGCGAAACCGTCGGAGCGGCCGAGACCGTGGCCGAGCGAGTGGAGCGTACGAGAGCGCGGATCGCCGAACTCGGCGCCCGGCTCGCCGAACTGGCGGACGCCGCGTCCGACGAGTCCGAACAGGCGCGCGGAGAGGGCGAGCGGGAGGGAGACGGCCGGGTCGCCGCACTGACGGAGCGTCGAGGCGCCCTGGAGACGCGGCTGGCCGAGGTCGAGGGGCGGTCGCTGGAGCGCGCCGCCGCATGGGAGTCGGAACGAGACGCCCTCCAGGAGTTGCGGGTCAGGATGGCGCGGAGCGAGGCGGATCACGAGGCGGAGGCCGCGCGCGTCGAACGCGCCGCCGCCACCCTGTCCGAGCTCGAGCAGCGCACGGCGCGGCTCGAGGACGAACTGGCGGGGCACCGCTCCACGATCGAGCACGGCTCCGACCAGCTCGCCGGCAGCGAGCAGGAGCTCGAGGAGCTGTTCCAGGCCCGAGCCGAGCTCGAGACCGAGGTCCGCGAACGGATGGCAGACCTCGAGGAACGCCGGGCCGAACTCGAGACCCGCGAGGCGAACCTGCGGGCCGCCCGGGCGCGCGAACGGGAAGCATCGGAACGGCGACATGCGCTCGAGCTCGAGATTTCCGAGCTCCGCGGCCGCAGCGCCTCGATTCGCGAGCGCGTGGAAGCGGAGTGGGAGCGCTCGTTCAACGAACTGCGCGCCGAGATCGCGCGCCCCCGCGAGGGTGACGTCGAAGCCTGGGCCGTCGAGCTGTCCGAGGTTCGCGGGAAGCTGGCTGCGCTCGGCCCGGTCAACATGCTGGCCACCGCCGAGTATGACGAAGAGAAGGAGCGGCTTGATTTCCTCGAGGCGCAGAAGGATGACCTCGTGAACGCCCGGCAGGACCTCCACGATTCGATCGCGCGGATCAACGCCGCCGCCTCGGAAGCGTTCGACCAGGTGTTCCGCGAAGTGCGGCAGAACTTCCGCGACATCTTCGTCACCCTGTTCGAGGGAGGGGAGTGCGACGTGTGGCTGGAGGATCCGGGCGATCCGCTCGACTCGCCGATCGAGATCTCGGCGAGTCCGCGCGGCAAGCGGACGCAGCGCATCCACCTGCTGTCGGGTGGGGAGCGGACGCTGACCGCGCTCGGCCTGTTGTTCGCGATCTACCTGGCCAAACCGAGTCCGTTCTGCGTCATGGACGAGGTCGACGCGCCGCTCGACGAGTCGAACATCGGCCGGTTCACGACCATGCTGCAGCGGTTCGCGCGCGACACGCAGTTCCTCGTGATCACGCACAACGCTCGGACGATCGAGGCGGCCGACTACATCTACGGCGTGACGATGCAGGAGCCCGGGGTGAGCACGCTGGTAGCGCTGGATCTCAAGGATCTGCCGAAGGCGGTGGCCGTCGGGTGAGTCGTCAGGCGGTCGGTCTGTTCACCGTGGTCGGGTGCGGCACCGTGGTTCCCGAGGCCGACCGGAGTTGCTCGGCCTACCTGCTCGAGGCCGGGTCGGCGCGCGTCCTGCTCGACTGCGGACCGGGCACCGTGCGGTCGCTCGCGCGGGTCGGGGCCGACTGGCCGGCGATCACGGACGTGTGGATCTCGCACTTCCACACCGACCACATCGGCGACATCCCCGCGCTTCTGTTCTCGCTGAAGTGGGGCCTGATGCCCGAAACGCGTTCCGCGCCACTGACGATCTGGGGGCCGCGCGGGACGCACCGGGTGCTCGAGGGGTTCGCGACGGCCACCGGCGACCACGTTCTCGACCCGGGCTTCGCGGTGGAAGTCCACGAGCTCGATGCCGGCGCGATCCAACCGTTCGCCGGCGGGCTCGAGCTGCGGACGCTGGACACGCCGCACACCGACGAGAGCCTCGCGTTGCGGGTAGAAGGGCCCGGTGCTTCCGTCACCTACACCGGGGACACGGGGCCCGCGGCGCCGCTCGGGGAGTTCGCGGCCGGTAGCTCCCTGTTCGTGTGCGAGTGCTCGCTGCCGGACGGTTTGGTCGGGGACAACCATCTTTCGCCGGTGTCCGTCGCCCGGTTCGCCGCCGAAGCTGATCCAACGACCCTGCTACTGACGCACGTCTATCCGCAGTTTCGCGCGGCCGCCGACGTGCCGTCGCTCGTCCGGGCCGCCGGATTCTCGGGATCGATCGAGCTGGCGACAGAGGGCTGGCAGACGACGTTCTGACCGGTGGCCGCGGCGGGTTGATTCCGAGGTGACGCACGCGGCGATCATCGGTCATGCGCAATCTTGGACGGTGGGGCGAGGACGTGGCGGCTCGCTACCTCGAGCGCGCCGGGTGTCGGGTACTGGATCGGAACTGGCGGGCCGGCCGGCTCGAGATTGACCTGGTGGTCCGCGACGGCGGGACGATCGCCTTCGTGGAGGTGAAGACGCGGCGTCCGGGCCCCCAGCGGCCAGCCGAGGCGGTCGACCGGCGAAAGCGCGCCCGACTGCGGCGGGCCGCGGGCTGCTGGATCGCCGCGCACGCCGCGTATGCCCTCGAGTACCGGTTCGACGTCGTGTCCGTGCGGATCGGGTACGACGGGCGGACGGCGGTGCGGCACGACGCCGGCGCGTTCACCAGCGACGATTGCTGACCGGCGGCCGCGTTGCCCTCCGACCGTGCCCCGCCTACGTTGCGGGTCCCCAGGCCCGTGGGGCCCGAGCGTGCGAATCCCGTCAGGACCGTGAAGGTAGCAGCGGTAAGTTCGCGAAGGTCGCCACGGTTCGCCTGGGGTTTTCGACGCTTTCCCCGCATCACCGCCGCCGGTAGCTTGACCCCATGTATCGGACCGCCCTCGCACGCAGCCATCGACCCCGTCGGTTTGCCGACCTCGTCGGCCAGGATCACGTCGCTTCGACCCTGCGCGGCGCCGTCGAGTCGGAGCGCGTCGCCCACGCCTACCTGTTCTGCGGTCCTCGCGGAATCGGCAAGACGACAGCGGCGCGCGTGCTCGCCATGGCGCTCAACTGCCCCGATCGCGAGGGCGGCGAGCCCTGTGGAGTCTGTGAATCCTGCGAGAGCATCTGGTCCGGACGGACGGCGCTCGACGTGGTCGAGATCGACGCCGCGAGCAACCGCGGCGTGGACGACGCCCGCGACCTGCGCGAACGAGCGATGTACGCCCCGTCCGACGAGTCGCGCTACAAGGTGTACATCGTCGACGAGGCGCACATGCTCACGCGCGAGGCGTGGAACGCGCTGCTCAAAATTCTCGAGGAGCCACCGCCGCGGGTGATCTTCGTGTTCGCCACGACCGAGCCCGAGAAGATCCGCCAGACGGCGGATCCCGTCCTGTCGCGCTGTCAGCGCTTCGACTTCCGGCGCGTGTCGGTATCCGACCTGGTCGCCCGACTTGGCGAAGTACTCGAGCGCGAAGGTGTGAAAGCCAACGAGGCCGCCCTGTTGCCGATCGCGCGGCGCGCCGAGGGCGGGGTGCGCGACGCCCTTTCGCTGCTCGACCAGGTGCTCTCGTTCTCGGGCGACTCGGTCGAGCCGGACGACGTCCGGCGGATGCTCGGCCTGGTGGCGGAGGACAAGTATCTCGAGCTGATCGACCTCGTGGCGGCCGGGCGGCGCAGCGGCGTGTTCCCGTTCGTCCAGCAGCTCCTCGATGACGGCTACGACCTGGGGGAGTTCGTGCGCGGACTCGCCGAGGCGTGGCGTGTCCTGCTGGCGCTCCGGATGGATCCGGAGGATGCCGTGACGGAGCTGCCGGAAGCGGCCCGGGAGGCGTTCGCCGAGGCGGCGACGCAGTTCTCCGAGGAGGATCTGCTCCGTTACCTGGTGACGACCGTCGAGTTCGAGGCGTCCGGGCGGCTGCGGCGCAGCACGCAGCCGCGCATCCAGCTCGAGGCCCTGCTGCTGCGACTGGCGGGGATGACGTCCTACGTGGAATTTTCCCGCCTGATCGAGGCGCTGGAGAGCGGCGTGCCGCCCGCCCGCATCCCCGATCGGCAGCCGACGCCGCCGACCCGGAAACCCGCTGCTCCGAAGCCCCCGGAGAGCTCGTCCGGGTCCGCCCCGCCGCCCGGGACCTCTCCCGTGTCGGCGGAGGCGGCGGCCTCGCCCCCCGGCCCGACGCCCCTGCCGCAGGCGTGGCAGGAGACCATCGCGACCGTCCGCGGCACCGGGCTGGCCGGCCTGGGTATCGCACTCAGCGGAGCGCGCGTGCGCGAGGGCGACGATGGCAGCGTCCGCATCGGCGTGGTGCCGGGCCTGGTCGAAAGTGTCGAATCGTACTTCCGGGATGCACGGCGGTCGGCGGAGCTACGAAACGAGCTCGCGCGACGCATGGGGCGCGGCGTCGAGAAGCTCGACGTCGTCGTCGAGGCCTCGGGCCGCCCCGAGCGACTCACGGCGGCCGCGGCGAAGCAGCAGCGGCTAGACCGACTGATGGAGGCGGACCCGAATCTGCGTGAAGCGGTACAAGTACTCGACTTACGTCTGAAGGAATAGGAGACCCGTGGATCTGAGGAACATGCAGCAGTTGATGCAGCTCTCGACGCAGCTCCAGACGCGCATGGCGGAGATGCAGGAGAAGCTGGCGCGACAGACGCACGCCGAGACGAGCGGAGGCGGGCTCGTAGAAGCCACCGTGGACGGAAAGGGGTCGCTCGTCAGCCTGCGCATCGACCCGACGGCCGTCGACCCCGCCGAGGTCGAGATGCTCGAAGACCTGATTCTCGCGGCCGTCAGCCAGGCGCAGAAGCGCTCCCGCGAGGCGATGGAAGCCGAGATGAAGCAGGCGACCGGGAGCCTCGGAATGCCGGGTCTCGGATCCCTGCTGGGCGGCTGACGTCCGGGGACCGGGAGCACCACGAATGTCGGCGATCGACGGGCTGGTGCAGGAATTCAGCCGGCTCCCGGGCGTCGGGCGCAAGACGGCCCAGCGGCTGACCTACTTCCTGCTCAAGCGACCCCCGGAGGAGGCGCGTCGCCTCGCCGCCGCGATCGATCGGGTGGTCGAAGAGGTCAGGGCCTGTTCGAACTGCGGCAACCTGAGTTCCGAGAACCCGTGCGAGTTCTGCCGCGACGCCCGCCGCGCGGACAGCGAAATCTGCGTGGTCGAGGAGGCGTCCGACATCACCGCGATCGAGGGCTCGGGTCGGTTCCGCGGGCTGTATCACGTTCTCGGCGGGCACCTGTCGCCGCTCGACGGTATCGGGCCCGACGAACTGAACATGGCGAGTCTGATGCGGCGCCTCGAGAATGGCGTTCGCGAATTGATCATCGCAACCAATCCGAGCGTGGAAGGCGAAGCGACGGCCGCGTACCTCCACCGCATGGTGTCGGTGCTGCCGGGACTCAAGGTCACCCGGCTCGCGCGCGGCCTGCCGGTCGGGGGAGACCTCGAGTACGCCGACGGCGTCACGATCGCGGAAGCGTTCTCGGGACGCAGGGAGATGTAGATGTCCAACAAGATCATCGTGGTGCGCGACGAGTCGGACGAATGGGCCGGGCGCCTCGCCCGGATCGGACTCGGCGTTCTGGTCGGAGCCGTGGCGCTCGGGGTGGCCGGCGTGTGGCTGGCCCGCGACCAGATGGCGCGCCACCAGAGGGAGCTGTTCAGCCCGCAGCCTCTGCGACGGCTCGCGGCCCTCGGCTTCCTGAAGGGCCAGCCGGCCGTCGACAACGTGCTGCTGCTGCGCGACTATCTGGCCTGGGAGGAGCGACCGCTGCTCAAGAAACGGGCGGCGGGGATCCTGGCGATGATGGAGGCCGAGCTGGCCGCGGAAGCGACGGAAGAGGCCTGACCGGATGACCGGTGCGGACCGTGCCGTGCGCGAGATTGCCACCCGGATCGTCTACTGGGGCCCTCGGGGAGCCGGCAAGACGCAGACGCTCACCGCGATCGCAGACGCCCTCGATCCCGATTCACGCGGTCCGCTCCTGACGCCGTCCGACGAGACCGGCCGCACGTTGTTCATGGACTTCCTCAGCGTCGAGATGGGAGCCCTGGACGGCATCCCGCTTCGCGTCCATCTCGTGGGGCTGCCGGGCGGCGAGCGACTCGGCCAGGTCACGCTGCCGATGTTGCGCGGAGCCGACGCGTTCGTGTTCGTCGCCGACAGCGCGCCGGAGCGACGGGCGGAGAACCGCGCGGCGCTCGAATCGTTGCGTCGCCACCTCGTCGCGATCGGCGACCCCGACTGTCCGGTGATCCTCCAGCTCAACCGTCGCGACATCGCGGGCGCCGTTGAGGTGGACGAGCTCGTTGCGGAGCTCGCGCCGTCGGGCGGCGGCGACCAGTGGTTCGAGACAGTCGCGACGGACGGCACGGGGGTGCTCGAGGCGCTGACGGCGGCTGCGGCCCGCGTCGTCGATCGCCTTTCCGCCGCCGCGGAGGAACGATCGCGAGCGTGAACCTTCCCAACGCGCTCACGAGCATGCGGATCGTTCTCGCGCCGGCCACCGCCTTCCTGCTGCTTCAGCCGTCCGCAGACAGCCGGTTGCTCGCGATGGCCGTGTTCCTCGTCGCCGCGCTGTCCGATCTGGCCGACGGCGCCATCGCCCGGCGGCGCGGCGAGATCACCGACTTCGGAAAGCTTTGGGACCCGATCGCCGACAAGCTCCTGCTCGTCGCGACGCTGATCCCGTTCTACCTGATCACGCAGTCCGCGCCCCAGTTCGCGCGGATTCCGCTGTTCGGCAACATCGGCCTGTGGGTTCTGGTGATCTTCTTCGGTCGCGAGATCGTGGTGACCTGGCTACGGACCCGGGCGGCCCGCCGGGGCACGGTCGTGGCTGCGCGTCGGTCCGGGAAGTACAAGGCGTTTGCCCAGAATGTGTTCATCGGGTCGATGATCCTCTGGCTGGCTTACCGGACCGCCGTCGCATCGGGGGCCGGCACGGCGCCCCTCGGCCGTGGCTGGGATGCGTTCCACGGCTGGTTCACCACCACGAGCCTCGTCGTCGCCATCCTGCTCACCGTGTTCTCGTTGTTCGTTTATCTGCGGGCCTTCAGGTCAGCGTCCCGGGGGTACGGGGGATGACGACCGACGCCGACCTGCGCGTGGCCGAAGCGGCGCGCCGCGTAGCAGCGGCCCTGCGACGGCGCGGCGAGACGATGGCGGTCGCGGAAAGTTGCACCGGCGGCTGGCTGGGCCGGGAGTTGACGTCGGAGGAGGGAGCCTCGGAGGTGTTCTGGGGCGGCGTGATCGCCTATGACGACGCCGCGAAACGGCGCCTGTTGGACGTACCGGCCGACTTGCTGGCGGCGCATGGGGCGGTATCGGAGGAGGTCGCGCACCGGCTGGCCGAACAGGTGCGGAGTCTGGCGGGCGCGGCCTGGGGCGTAGCGGTGACGGGAATCGCCGGTCCGGGCGGGGGCAGCACGGAGAAGCCGGTCGGCACGGTGTGGATCGCCGTCGCGGGCCCTGGCGGGTCGACGGCGTTGCGGCGTCAGCTGACGGGAGACCGGAGCGCGATCCGCCGTGCGGCCGTCGAAGCCGCCCTGCGGGACTTGCTCGGCCGGCTCGACCGCTCGCCGTGAGCCGACCGGCCGGCCCTTCGGCCTTCCACCAGCGGCACTGGCCGGTCGAGGGCGGGGATCTGCTCGGGACGCTGCTCGTCATCCACGGACTGTCGGAGCATTCGGGACGCTACGAAGACCTTGCCGAGGCGGCCGGGCTGGCCGGATTCGCCGTGTCGGCGGTCGACCTCCATGGCCACGGCGAATCGCCGGGGCGTCGGGGGCACATCCACGAGTTTGACGCCGATCACCTCGGGGCGGTGGATGCGCTGGTGCGAACCGTCGAGAAGGAGCGACCGAGGACGCCGCTGATCCTCGTCGGCCACTCGCTGGGCGGGCTGATCGCGGCCCGGTGGGCGCAGCGGCGCGTGTTCGCCCGGCGACTCCGCGGACTCGTCCTGGTCACGCCGTTCGTGGCGCCGCGGGTCTCGATTCCCGCGTGGAAGCTTGCGGCGGCCGCCGTCCTGCGGAGCCTCGTCCCATCGTTCAGGCTGCCCACGGGGATAGCCGACGACGCCCTGTTTCGCGATCCCGCCGAGCGGGAGCGATTCGCGGCCGACCCGCTCGTGCAGCGGAGGATCAGCGCCGGCCATTGGGCCGCGCTGACCCGGGAGCGCGAGCGGCTGGTAGCCGAGGCGGCGAGCCTCGAGGTGCCGACGCTCATGCTGCTGGCCGGAGACGACCGGGTCGTGAGCACGGAGGCATCCCGGGACCTGGCCTCCCGGATGCCGGCGGCCACGGCGATCGAGTATCCGGGGGCCTACCACGCGCTGCATCACGATACGTCAGCGCCCGAGGTTTTGCGCGACATGTTCGCGTGGGCGCGGGCGCGCATCGAGGCCTGACGAACTTGTCGCGGCCGGGTCGGAACCCGACATTTCCGCCCCCTGAATCGATGGTTTGCGGAGTCAGAACGATATGGAGGAGACGTGTTGAATCCCTGGAAGGACCGTAGGCCGGGATCCGGTCCCGAGGCGGAGGAGAGCATGGAGGACGTGTCTACCGGAGAGGAGACGAACCAGGCTGACGAGACCGTCGGCACGAACAGCACGAGCAGCGGGGAAGCTCCGGTCGCCGACGAGATCGAGGCGCTCGAGGCCGAGCTGGCCGCGCTGAACGACCGGCATCTGCGGCTGGCGGCCGAGTTCGAGAACTTTCGCAAGCGGACGCGCAAAGAGGCGTCCACCGGCCGCGTTCTCGCACAGAGCGACCTCGTCCGGCAGATTCTCCCGACGCTCGATGACCTCGCTCGCGTCGCCGACACGCCTCACGAATCGACCACGGTCCAGGCGCTTGACGAGGGGATCGAGCTGATTCTCAGAAACCTGCGCAAACAGCTGGGCGATGCGGGGCTCGAGCGGGTCGAAGCGCTCGACCAGCGGTTCGATCCCGAACGCCACCAGGCCGTGATGACCACCGGGACCGAGGAGCCCGGGCTCGACGGGACGATCTCGCGCGTGCTGGTGGACGGCTACGAGTTTCTCGGCCGGCTCGTTCGCCCCGCGCAGGTGGAGGTGCGGCGCTACGAAGAGGCGGCGGCCGGGGAAGCCGAAGGCTAGAAGATGGCGACGCGCGCCAGGGACTACTACGCGATCCTCGGCGTCGGGGAGAAGGCGACGGCGGACGAGATCAAGAAGGCCTATCGCAACCTCGCCAAGAAGTACCACCCGGACGCCAACCCCGACGATCCGGAGGCGGGCGAGCGATTCAAGCAGATCGCCGAGGCGCATGGCGTGCTGTCGGATCCCGACAATCGTCGGAAATACGACCAGCTTCGCAGGTACGGGGGTCCGGGCGCCTTCGGCCAGGCCGGACGGGCGAGGCCCGGGCCCGCCTCCGGCGGTGGGCAGCCCGGGGGCGGAGGATTCCGGTTCGAGGATCTCGGCGGGATCGGCGACATCTTCAGCTCGATTTTCGACTTCGGCGGTCGACGCGGCGGCGGAGCACGGCAGGGGCCCAGCCGCGGGCGTGACGTCGAGTACATGGTGGAGATCGGCTTCCGAACCGCGATCCGGGGCGGAAAGGTGACCGTGACCGTGCCGATTCGCGAAGAGTGCGCCACCTGCGACGGCAGCGGCGCCGCTCCGGGAACGCCGCTCGACACGTGCGCCGAATGCGACGGTCGGGGCACCGTCACGTTCGGACAGGGCTCGTTCTCGGTGCCGCGACCCTGCCCGGCGTGCTTCGGAAGAGGAAAGGTGCCTCGTCAACCGTGCAGTGCCTGCGGGGGACGCGGCGAGCTCACGACGCGGCGGAAGATCAGCCTCTCGGTACCGCCGGGGACGGAGGACGGCTCGCGCCTGCGCGTCAGCGGCCAGGGCGAACGGGGGCCCGGTGGCGGTCGGCCGGGCGACCTGATCGTCAGGTTCAACGTCAGGGAAGACTCGTTCTTCGAGCGCGACGGACTCGATCTCGTTTGCGAAGTGCCGATCAATCTCGCACAGGCGGCGCTCGGCTCGAAGATCCGGGTGCGGACCGTGGACAAGAAGAAGATCGTCCTGAAGATCCCCCCCGGCACCCAGAGCGGCACGGTGTTTCGCGTCAAGGGCCAGGGGGTGAAGCGCCGAGACGCGGCGGGCGATCAGCTCGTGCGCGTCGTCATCCGAATGCCGAAGGATCTGTCGGACGAGGGCCGGGAAGCGATCGAGCGGTTGGCCGAGGTCGAGGGACTGAAGCACTGATCGTCCCGCTCGCCGATTTCACGCGAGGCATGGATCACGCCCCCGCCAACCACGAGTTCG
>Ga0268386_10001968_pt1 | contig 14355 bp, 12 predicted proteins | sample RVTome_15_FD_200260 | JGI IMG/M metagenome (GOLD analysis project Ga0268386, IMG submission 200260) | Soil microbial communities from uranium-contaminated site in the Upper Colorado River Basin, Wyoming, United States - RVT150D86... ...
CGACCTGGCGTTTGGGGATATCGACTATCATTGCGAACAGGTGGCACAGCAGCTCGGCCTCTAGCCGTGCCTCGGCGACCCCTCATCTAGAGGCGGAAGTTGACGTCGCCTGCAAGCTGCTTGTTCATACCAACAATAGAAGGAGAGAGAACCATGAGACGACAAACGCTGGTCAAAGTGACGTTGTGGGTGCTGGTGGCCGTCGTTGCGACAGCACTCCAAACGCTTACTGTTGTTGCGGAAACCACCCTTGAAAAAGCGCGCCAACAAGGGTATATACGGGTCGGTTTTGCCAATGAGGCCCCGTTTGGCTATGCGACGCCTGACGGCAAACTGACGGGTGAGGCCCCAGAAGTGGCCAAGGCCGTTCTCGCGAACATGGGCATTCCAGAAGTCGACGGGGTGTTAACTGAGTTTGGCTCGCTCATTCCGGGGCTCAAGGCGGGCCGTTTTGATATCATTGCGGCGGGCATGTTTATCACGCCCAAACGGTGTAAACAGATCCGCTTCTCGGAACCGAGCTACGGCATTGGACAGGCGTTCTTGGTGTCGGAAGGGAATCCGAAACACCTAAAAACCTACGCCGATGTGGCGAAACAATCCGAGGTCAAGCTGGCGGTGATGGCAGGCGCCGTCGAAAGGGATTATGCGAAAAAAGCCGGCGTTTCTGCGAGCCAGTTGGTGACGCTCCCGGATCCCCCAAGTATGCTGGCCGCCGTACAGGCGGGTCGCGCTGATGCGGCGGCGCTCACAGCGCTGTCCATCGCCAATCTGGCCGACAAAGGAGATGGCGTTGAATCCACCCAGCCGTTTGCCACGGTCGCGGATCAATCCGTGATGGGACATGGGGGATTTGGTTTCCGGACAGAAGACCGCGATCTACTGGCTGCGTTTAATGAGCATCTCAAAGCATTTCTTGGCACCAAGGAACACCTCGATCTCGTTACACCGCTCGGTTTTGGGAAGGGATTCTTGCCCACCAAGAGTACCGCCGAGCTGTGTCAGAGTCAGTAAGTTCGTGGAACCGGTCCTATGCATCGTCAGCTGTTAGCGATCTGCTCTTTGGCCAGCTTCGCCGCAGGTTTAAGTGTGGCGAGTTTTGCCGGATTTCGCGAGTTTCTCCCCGGTCTGCTGGCAGGAGCATGGGTCACCCTCCAGATCACCGTAGCGGGCTGTGCGCTTGCCGTGGTGATGGGGTTAATTGCCGGTCTGTGTAAACTCTACGGCATGCTGCTGCTGCGGTGGCTGGCGGTGGCCTATATCGAAGTCTTTCGCGGCACGTCTGCATTGGTGCAGCTATTCTGGCTGTTCTTCGTGCTGCCTCACTTTGGCGTGCATCTGTCGCCGATGGTAGTAGCGATTGTCGCCTTGGGCTTGAACGTCGGGGCCTACGGCGCCGAGGTTGTCCGAGGCGCCATTCTCGCGGTGCCGCGCGGCCAATTCGAGGCGTCCATCGCTCTGAATATGAGCCGTCTGACGATGATGTGGCGGATTATCCTGCCGCAAGCCTTCGTGCGCATGTTGCCGCCGTGGTGCAACCTGTTTATCGAGCTGTTGAAAGCCAGCGCTTTGGTGTCGTTAATTACCTTGAGCGATTTGACGTTTAAAGCTTATCAAATGAACCAAACGACCTTTCGCACGATGGAGATTTTTAGTCTGGTCCTGGCCATATATCTCGGCATCTCTCTGCTCATCACTCTGTCGATGCGTATGCTCGAAGCCCGTGCGAGCGCCGGCCTGGCCAGGGGAAGGACGGGATAAATGGAGGCGTTGGTCGATTGGGCGTTCGTGTGGGACATTCTGCCGCTCTTGGCTCGCGCCGCGCTCGTGACGATCGAGGCAACCCTTTTGGGGTTCGGACTGGCGGCGAGCCTGGGCTTGCTCTTGGCTATTGCTCGGATGTCCCATCAACCGTGGATTGCCTGGCCGGTCGCAGGGTTCATCGAATTCATCCGGAGCACCCCACTCCTCGTCCAGCTCTTCTTCATGTTCTTTGTCCTACCCAAATTTGGCATTGTCATGCCAGCGTTTTTGACTGGTATCCTGGGGCTTGGCCTGCACTACAGCAGCTATTGTGCCGAGGTCTACCGCTCCGGCCTGGAAAACGTGCCGAGAGGTCAATGGGAAGCCGCACTGGCGCTCAATCTCAGTTTGCCTCGGACCTACTGGGATATCGTCATTCCGCAAGCCATCCCGCCGGTGATTCCGGCTCTGGGAAACTACCTGGTGTCCTTGTTCAAGGAGACGCCGTTGCTGTCCGCTATTGCGGTGCTCGAATTGATGCAGACGGCGAAAATTTTGGGGTCGGAGTATTTTCGCTACCTGGAACCGATCACCATTGTCGGACTGTTTTTTCTGGGTCTCAGCTTGCTATCGGCGGCAGCCATCCGACGGGTCGAACACTGGCTCACCACACGAAGGGGGTAACCGTGCAGTCGATGGTGCGCTTTCACGGCGTGACAAAACGATATGGCGACTTGACCGTCCTCGATACCCTGGACCTCGAGGTGGGGCCGCACGAGAAAGTGGCCATTATTGGGCCATCCGGTTCCGGAAAAACCACCTTGCTCCGCCTGCTCATGACTCTCGAACCGATCGATGCAGGCGTGATTGAGGTCGATGGCCAACCCCTGACGCATATGCTGCGCAACGGCGAACTGGTGGCGGCGAATGCCAAGTACGTCCGGATGATGCGCGGTAAGATTGGCATGGTGTTTCAGCATTTTAACCTGTTTCCCCATATGACGGCATTGCAAAACTGCATGGAAGCCCCGGTCCACGTTCTGAGAGTATCCAAACGCGAAGCCGAAGAACGCGCCACATCCCTGCTCGACATGGTCGGCCTGGCCGACAAGATCTCGCACTATCCGAGTCAACTGTCGGGTGGCCAGCAGCAGCGGGTGGCCATTGCTCGAGCCCTGGCGATGCGTCCGCAGGTGATGCTGTTCGATGAGGTGACCTCGGCTCTCGACCCCGAACTGGTCGGGGAAGTGCTGCAAGTCATTCGTCAACTGGGTGAAGCCCACCCGCTTACTATGTTGATCGTCACGCACGAAATGGGATTTGCCAAGGAATTTGCGGATCGTGTATGCTTTTTCGAGGCCGGCAAAATTGTAGAGCAAGGCCCGCCTGAGCAGGTGTTTGGCCGTCCGCAGCACGAGCGCACCCGTGCCTTCCTGAGCGCTGTGTTGGACCTTGGCTGACACGCCGCCCCCAGCTTAACAACCCCTTGTAGAATAAGGATAAGAGGTCGTGGATGACTATCGGTTTTTCTCTGCGGACGAATACGCACAGCGCTTGGATGCTGTACGCCAAAGAATAGAAGAGCATGGACTCGCGGGCTGTTTGGTATCCCGTCCGGAAAATATCTATTACCTCACCGGGCTGAATTACCAGGGCTATTTTGCCTATCAGATGCTCGTTGTGCCCCTCCGGGGCGTCCCCATCCTGATCACCCGCGCCATGGAAGGGGCTACGGTACGGGACCAGGTCCCCGACGTCCGCCACATGGGCTATTCTGACGGCATTGATCCCCTGCCCGCACCGGTGGATCGGTCCCAGGACCTGGTCCTCGCCGCCCAAATGGAAAGCGGTGAAATGGTCGGTCTGGAACCCTGGTCCATGAGCCTGGGCGTCAAGACGCATCGGAAGGAGGGGCTCACGCCCGACGTGTCGCCTCAGGTCCACATCACCTGTCAAGCCATCACGGAGGCGGGCTTGGCCTCCGAGCGGGTCGGCCTGGAGATGAACAGCTCCGTACTGCCGGTGAACATCGCCCAGGGGCTGTTTACCCAGCTACCCGATGCGGAGTGGGTGGACGCGTCCGGTCTGGTCGATGCCTGTCGCCTGGTGCAGTCGCCGCAAGAACTGATCTGCACGCGGCGGGCGGCGTCGATCTCCGACGGCATGATGCGCGCCGCCATTCAGGCCGCCGGCCCTGGTATCAACGAACAGACGGTCATGGCCGCGATCTACGACGCCATGCTGCAAAGCGGTGGCACCTATCCCGCTTTCCTCCCCCTGGTCCGATCGACACGGACGCTTGAGCATGAGCACGGCACTTGGTCCGATAATTTACTCCTGAATGGGGATTATTTGTTTCTGGAGCTCTCGGGCTGTTGCTGGCGCTATCATGCACCCATGGGTCGCTTGGTGTTTATCGGCAAAGCCCCGGACTCGGCGCAACTCATCCATGACGTGTGTCAGGATGCAGTCGAGCGGGCCGCCCAGCGCATCGGTCCAGGGGTACAGGCTCGGGAGGTCTACCGCGCCTGGCAAGAGAGTGTCGACCAGGCGGGGCTGACGCTGTATCGGCGCCACCACTGTGGCTATGCAGTGGGCATTGGATTTCCGCCAAGCTGGTCCGGCAGCGGGGTACCGGTTGGCCTGCGTTCGGATTCCACCATGGAATTACGCCCTGGCATGGTCTTCCACCTCATGTCATGGCTCCTGCGCACCGGCCAGGGCGATTCCTTCGTTTCGGATACGGTGGCGGTGACCGAAGATGGCTGCGAAATCCTCACCACCACCTCGCGGATGCTCACCGTCAAATGAGTAACAGGGGTCAGAGCGGTCACCGACCTCTCATCCAGTAAGAGCGGAACCGTTGCCATCCTTGTGTGAGTCTGGCTGAGCTGTCAAGGTCGTATCGTTGCCCTGGACATCGCTGGTCAGCAAGCGCACGGGATGCTTCCAGAGTTCGGCAATGTAGTCCAGGGTATGAGTGGCATACGAGCGGTCGAGATAGGTCGTGCCACGGTCCAGGTGTTCGAGGCAGAGCACGTGATTGCTGACCTCCTGGATGACGATGCGGGGCACGCCATAGTTGTAGCGCGGCTGCAGCAAGGCCTCGACGACGGCAGCGCGTTCGCGGTCCGTAATCACGACATCTTGACACCTGGAGCAACGCTGACCCGGTGGATGGGAGCAGGGCGTACCATAGGCAAACAATTCCAGCTTGTCGACCAGTTCCGTGGTCAGGTAGTTGCGGAGAAATGAGAGGTCATCTTCGGTGCGCCGCACCTCGAACAGTTTCTGACGTCCGCTCAGAGGCGACTCGCCTGCCTCATGCAGGCGGTCCCAACGTTGTTCGATATCCACCAACAGACTATAACCTAAGTAGTACGGATTGACCGAAGCACGGCTGCCCGGATTGACCACACTGGCGTGGAGGCGCGCGAACTCGATCATATCCTCGGGTGAGACCTCGCGGTAGAGACGGAACAATTCGGCATGCCAGTAGCTGGCCCAGCCTTCGTTGAGGATCTTGGTGGCAAACTGCGGGTAAAAGTAATAGGACTCCTCCCGAATGATCTGCAGGACATCCCGCTGCCACTCATCAAGGGGCGCATACATAATCAAAAACCATAGCAGGTCGCGTTCTGGATGGGGCGGTAGCCGCTCGCCCTCAACCTCATAGGTGACGCTCCGCGTCGGTGCGGTGAGCAGGTCGTCATAGGGCAAGTGAGGGCTCTCTTTTTCCCGCACCTGTCGCGGCGGATACGGCAGACGCTCGGAGCCTTTGTGGATGTCAATATGCCGGTCGAGGGCAAAGCCGATATCCATGAGATGTTCGACCGTTTCGAGGCCATAGCGTTCGATGTACGCGTCGATGCGCAGGGCATGGGCCACGGCATCGTTGATCATATTGCGGTTAGTCGGGGCGAACAGCACGTTATTGGTAAAAAAATCCGCGTGGCCAAAGACGTGTGCGGCGACGAGCAGATTGGCAATGTCGGGATTCGTATCGAGCAAAAACGCCTGACACGGATCATTGTTGAGCACCACCTCATAAATCTTCGACAGGCCCATGGTGCCGTATAGATGCTGGTGCTGATACACCTTGCCGTAGGACCAATGCCGGGCTCGGGTCGGCAGCCCATAGGCGGCGATTTCGGTCATCATATCCTGGGGAATCACCTCGAAGAGGGTTGGAAAAAACTCAAGTCCTTGCTGCCGCCCTAAGGCTTCCAGGTCTGCCACGCGTTCCTCAAACATGGACTGTCTCCCGGGGTTGTAAAAAGGTCTGCAACACCTGATAGAGGTCTTCTTTGTGACGTATCATTTCACTGAGAAAATGCGGGTGTTCGATCTGTTGCAGGACGTATTGCAGTGAACTCGGGCTCGACGGCGTCGAACTCACCCAACCGTAGAAGCTCGCGTCATCCTCGTAGCGAATCTCACCATACCCCACCATGCGACAGGACGACAGGAGGGTCTCGATCAGCTCTTTACAGACGGCATTGTCAGTCGAGAGGTTGTCACCATCGGAAAAGTGAAATAGATAAGTGTTCCATTGACCCACGGGATGATGCCCTTGGAGATAGTTGAGGGCCGTCTGATACGCCGACGAGCAGCGCGTCCCCCCGGCACTCGAGAGGGTGAAAAATGCCTCCTCAGATACGACGGAAGCCTCGACATCGTGGGCAATGAATACCGTCTCGACCCGCTGATACTTCAGGCGTAGAAAACGGACCATCCAGAAGAAAAAACTTTTGGCGATATATTTTTTGCGGGCTGTCATCGATCCGCTGCAGTCCATGAGCATATACACCGCCGCATTGGCATGCATTTCCTCGTGCGGATCCCAGACTCTGAAGCGCAAATCGGCGTCGTGCAGCCCTCGTACTTGAGGTTGGCCACGCGCGGCGTTGCGCTTGAGATTGTTGAGAAGCGTCCGCCGTTTATCCAGATTGGCCAAGGCGCCACGCCGCCGCAGGTCCGTATAGCGATGCGTCGGGGTGCTCACCTGGCGCAGAGGCTTCTCCTCGAGCCAGGGCAAGGCCAGGTCTTCGAGCATCATCTGGGTCAGCTCTTCAAGCGGCACCTCGACGTCGTAGGTGTGTGCACCCGGGTGCTCGCCAGCAGTGCCGTCGCCTGGCTCCGCACCCTCACCCGCACCGCGGCCCACCATGTCGCCCGGCTGTCCCTGTCCCTGTCCGACACCCGCTTGCGGATGGCCGTATTTGAACCGGTACTGGTCGAGATAGCGCACCGGGATTCTGACGCGTTTGGCGCCGTCGGAGGTGATAATGGCCTCCTCGGCGATCAGCTCACGCAGATTCTTGCGGATCGCCTCTTTGACGCGCTGGTCGTGCCGCAGGCTGTCCTTGAGCCCCCGTCGGCGCAGTTCCCAGGGTAAACTCATCACTATTTCTCCCGTGCCAAGAGACTGCTGACGTATTTCAGGAGTTCGTTGGCACATGCGGTACAGTACCCTTCACGCGTCACCAGTGTCTCCACCACGTCGTTGAGCTTGTGCAGTTGTTCCGGGTCCGGATTCCGCGAGGTAATGGTCAACTTGATGGTATCGCGACGTTCCTCGAAGAGTTGCTTTTCAATCGCCAGCTTCAGCTTCTCGTGCGAGGTGTAATCAAAGGGGTCGCCATGCCGGTGGGCCATCGCGACCTTGCGGAAGATCTCATTGCGGAAGCTGTCTTTGCCGTGCTCCGGCACCTGCACCTTTTCCTCGATCGACCGCATGAGCTTTTCGTCGGGCGGTACTTCCTCGTTGGTAATCGGGTCGGTGAGCTTGGTCTGGTCGAGATACGCCTCAACATGGTCGAGGTAATTGTCGAGCAGCGTCACCGCTTCCTTTTCGAAGGAAACAAAAAACGCCTTCTGCACATCGGTGCGGGCAATCTCGTCGTATTCGCGCCGGGCGTCGGCAATCAGATTGTTGTAGCGTTCTCTGTCGGCTCTGGGAAATTGGCTCTGGGTATCAATGCCTTCTTTAATGGCACGGAGCACGTCGATCGGATTGACACACTGCATATCAGGCTGCGTCAGGGAGGTGGCGAGGCGATTGATGATGAAGCGTGGCGAGATGCCGTCCATGCCCTCGCGTTCGCTCTGCTCGCGGATCATTTTGACATCTTTTTGCCGGAAGCCTTCGACGTCTTCGCCATCATAGAGTTTGAGCTTTTTCGTGAGCGTCAACCCCGCTATTTTAGGCTCCTCCAGGCGTGATAAGACGGCAAAGATCGCGGCCACGCGAAGCGTGTGCGGTGCGATATGAACGTCGTGCAGGGTGGTTTGGCACAGCAGCTTCTCATAAATGCGCTCTTCTTGCGACACATTGAGATTATAGGGGATGCGCACCATGATCATGCGATCATGCAGCGCTTCGGACTTCTTATTGGCGAGGAACTCGTTGAATTCGGTCTCGTTGGTGTGCGAGATCACGCACTCATCGGCGTAGATTAAGGGAAAACGGCCAGTCTTGATATTTTTTTCCTGCGACAAGGTCAACAGCACATAGAGGAAGCGCTCGTCGGCCTTGAGCATTTCGATGAATTCCATCAGGCCCCGATTCGCGATGTTGAGTTCGCCATCGAAACGATAAGCGCGCGGGTCGGACTCGGACCCGTAATCCCCAATGGTGGACAGATCAATACTGCCGACGAGCTCGGAAATGTCCTGAGACTTGGGATCGGAGGGCACAAACGTACCAATCCCGACGCGCTCCTTTTCGGAGAAATAGATCCGTTTGACGGGCACGTGATAGATGTTGTCCTGATACTGTTCCTGCACGTTCAGCGCACATATCGGACACAGTTCGCCTTCGATCTGGATGCCGGTCTCGTCGCGGAAATCCTGCCGCAGCGCATGCGGCATCAGATGGAGCGGATCCTCGTGCTGCGGGCAGTCTGCGATCGCGTAGATGGCCCCTTCGTCCGTGTGGGAGAACGCCTCCAGCCCGCGCTTCAATAGGATGACCAGTTGACTTTTGCCCGACGATGGCGGACCGTAGAGGAGTAAGATACGGCGCCCGACGTCCGAACCCATGGCGGCCGCTTTAAAATACTCGACCACCTGTGCTAGAGGTGCATCGATGCCAAATAGCTCGCGCTCGAAAAAGGCGTAGTGTTCTTTCCCTTCATCATTGACCTGTGCACCTGCAGCTTTGATCATGTTATAGATTCGGGTATGGGTGCGCTGGGCCAGGAAAGGTTTATCGATGACCATCGCGAGGTAATCCCGAAAGGTTCCTGACCACGCCTCTTGACGACGAGTTTGGATATGTGTTTCGAGCTTCTGAAAGATATCTCTCTCCATCACGACCTCCTATTGCGGCCCGAGAACCCTCGTATATGAAAGCACTTCAGACAAGTTGAGTGTCCAACGATCTGTGTCACTCATTTCTACTCCACAACGGCAGCATCTTGAGAAGAAAGCAATGTCCGTGCCAAATCTGTTTCTTGCACATGAATAGTGGCGCTTAGCCAAACTAGGTATTTCGTTATGCAGGCAGGGTCAAAAGAACTAAAAGATGGTTGGCTTCGATCGATCAGGACGTCGATCACGGTGCAAGACGGCAGGGCTTTAAATGCTTGTAGCACTCTCATTTTGAGAGAGCACGCTCTCAAAATAATCGAGTAGCGGGCAAGTGCAGGCTATTGATAAAAAACCGCTTAGAGTGGTGGTGTTTTGAGGACGCCACATAGCACAGCTACCATCTGGTGTTGTCCCTAAGTGAAGTCGCGGCTAATGGCCTAGCGGGTTGGCTATTATTCCTTTACACCAGGTGACCACGAGCTGGCATATGGCTTGCACAGATCCGAGGTGACACGTGGCGAAAACTGGCAAAGAAAGGTGACGCATTATGAATCATACATTGCAGAAACCGGCACCGCAGAAACCAGACCACGCCTCCCAGGAACCGCATCATAACCCTCCATTCATGCCCCCGGGGTTCAACTGGCGCCCGATGATCTGGTTCGCGCTGGCCTGGTTGCTATTTATTGTCCTGTTCGCTCCCCAACCCAATCGCGAGCGCATGGACCTGTCTTACTCTCAATTCAAGCAAGAAGTTCAGCAGGGCAATGTCGCAGAAGTGACGGTCAAAGGGGATCACATTAACGGGGTATTTGCCAACGACTATCAAGTGCAGGACGAGGAAAACGGCCGCACCTATCGGTATTTTTCCACGCTCGTGCCGTCCTTTGGAGACCGTGAACTCATGACGATCCTCGAAGCCAACCAGGTCGCTATCAAAGCCGAGGAAGACGAGCGCTCCTGGTTGACGCAGTTGCTGATCAGCCTGGTGCCCTGGGTGCTGATTATCGGTTTGATCATGTATGCGCACAGCCGCATGCAAGATCGCCTTGGGGGCGTTGGCGGCGGGTTATTTGGATTTGGGAAATCGAAGGCCAAACGGTACGAGAAATCGACCAGCACGGTGCGGTTTTCGGACGTGGCAGGCCTGGCCAATGCCAAAATGGAACTGCAAGAAATTGTCGCCTATTTAAAGGAGCCCGAACGCTTTCAGGCGCTCGGGGGCGAACTGCCTAGAGGTATTCTGTTGATGGGCTCTCCTGGCACCGGCAAGACCCTGCTGGCACGAGCCGTGGCCGGTGAGGCCAATGTGCCGTTCTTCAGTATTAGTGGCTCGGAATTTATCGAGATGTTTGTTGGGGTGGGGGCGTCTCGGGTGCGGGATATGTTCGAGACCGCCAAGCAGGAGGCGCCCGCGATTATCTTTATTGACGAGCTGGATTCCATCGGTCGCGCACGCGGTACTGGCCTCGGCGGCGGCCACGACGAACGGGAGCAAACCCTAAACCAGATCCTGGCGGCCATGGATGGCTTTGAACCTCACGAATCGGTGGTGGTCATGGCCGCCACCAATCGTCCTGACGTGCTGGATGCCGCGTTGATGCGGCCGGGACGTTTCGACCGTCAGATCACGCTCGAACTCCCCCAAAAACGCGCCCGTTATCAGATTCTCCGCCTCCACACCCAGAATGTTCCGATGGCGGACGATGTGGACTTGCAACATCTTGCCGCTAGGACAGTCGGCTTCTCCGGAGCCGAGCTGAAGAATCTGGTCAATGAAGCGACGCTCCTGGGTGGGCGTCAGGGCAAGCAACGGATCGATGCGGAGGACTTTGATCAGGCATGGGACAAGGTTCTACTTGGAAGCAAACGCGATGAGCCTCTGATCGAAGAGGAAAAAACCATCGTCGCCTATCACGAAGCGGGACATGCCTTGCTCGCGCGTCTGCTGCCAGGCGCCGACTCGCTACAAAAGGTGTCGATCATTCCCCGCGGACGGGCACTCGGCGCCACGGAGCAGTTGCCGGAGGAAGAGCGCTACAATTTCAGTCGCACTTACCTCCTGAACCGCATTGCGATCATGTTAGGCGGACGCGTCGCCGAGCAGGTAGCGTTGCAAGACATCACCTCTGGAGCCGAGGACGACCTCAAGAAGGCCACCCAGTTAGCGCGCCGCATGGTCTGTCAGTGGGGCATGAGCGATCGACTCGGCGCCGTGACCTTTCGGCAGGGGGAAGAGCATGTGTTTCTCGGCCGGGAAATGACCGAACACAAGGACTTCAGCGAGCATACGGCGCGCATGATCGATGAAGAGATTCAGCACATCATGCAGAGCATGGAAGAGAAAGCGCGGCGCCTCTTGGAGCACCATCAGGACAAGCTGGATACCCTAGCAGCGGCGCTGTTAGCGCATGAAACCCTGGAGGTGAAAGAGGTCGATCGTCTCCTGCATCTGGATGGCGCCTCACCCTCCGCCGAGTGGGAGGTACCGAAAGAAGTTTCGATATCGTAGCCACCCAACGCCAAGGCGCCCACACCTTGTCCTATCCGGAGGGCATAGCGTGCGCGACGGGTGATGGAACCTTCGCGTCTGAGCCCTGACGGCGTAAGTGGCTTGCTGACGACCTCTCAAAGCCTGAGGCCGTGATCGATCAAGAGCCGTGGTCTAGGAGCTGGGCCCCGGCTCCTCTGAAGCATCTTGAGAAGGGCTCGGAGGGCTGGTCAGGGTATGCGTCTGGGCGTCGTAACGCCCCTGTAAATCATTTATCACTGTTTTTTCCCACAACGGCACGCCGCTAACGTAGGCCGCACGAGCAATCATGTGTGCCGCCACCGGGGTGGTCAGAAAGAAAAAAGCGACGACCAGTACGGCTTGTGTGGTGATGCCAAGCTTGCCAAAATGTACCGCTACAGCCAAGAGTATACAGGCTGCTCCGAGGGTGGAAGATTTAGTGCTGGCCTGCATACGTGTGAACAGGTCCGGCAGGCGCAAGACCCCGACCGCTGCCAGTAACATAAAGAGACTGCCGATGCTCATGAGTACAGCAGCGACCCATACGGCTACTGTGGTCCCCATTGTGATCCCCTCCTTTCGAGATAGTAGGCAAACGCGATCGTGCCTAAAAACGCAATCAAGGCCAAGACGATGGCGACGCGCAAATACACGGGTTCGTGCGTAGCAATATCATAGATGGCAATAAAACCGACGGCTTGAACCGTCATGAGGTCGAGCGCTACGACCCGATCCGCCAGGCTTGGCCCACGTACGAGACGAATGAAGGTGAGGAGCATGGCCACACTCACCATGATCAAGGAGCCTATGATGGCCACGGCAAGTGGCTCGGCAACGGGGAAGTTCATCGCAATATCTCCAACAGACGGCGTTCGAAACCTTCCTTGATATGGCGCTGCAAGCCCTCCGGATCTCTGTGCTCATCAACGAACATGGCGTGGAGATAGAGGGTGCGGCGATCCTCTGAGACGTCTAAACTCAGCGTACCCGGTGTCATCGAAATCAGATTGGCCAGCAGGGTAATCTCTACATCGGTCTGCGCCTCTAACGAAATGGCCACAACCCCTGGCCGGGTGCGTAGTCTTGGGGTGATGACATCATGGGCCACACGCAGATTGGCCAGAAAGAGTTCCCAAAGAAAGAACAGGAAAAAAGTGGCGACGCGATAGACCTTCATGAAGTAGGGCGACGGCCCGCTCACGGGCTGGGCCAGGAACAGACTGCCATAACCAATGACGAGTCCCACCAGGAGGTTGGTCAAGGTAAATTGCCCGCTCATAGCCGTCCAGATAAGGGCCAGCAGAAGGTTCCACAAAAACACATTCATGGCGCATCTCCCAGTACTGCCTGGATATAAGCAGTCGGCTCCAGCAACTGGTCGGCAGCCCTCATGGCCAGAGTGAAGAGCCCCTCAGCCCCTATGCCGAGGGCGACCGTCAAGAACGCCATCCCAGAGATGGGAACGAGTAATGCCCCCATTCCCGGCGGCGTATCTGTCGCCGATACGTCATGGCCATCCTGAGAAGGGGACGAGGCGTAGGGAGCGGTCTTCCAGAAGGCTTCCATCCATATCTTGGTCATGGAGAACAACGTCAGCAGGCTAACGCTCATGGCGGTCGTCACGATCAGGTACTGCTGACTCTCGAGACCCGCCTGCACCAGGATCAGTTTTGCCGCGAAGCCAGAAAGAGGGGGAATGCCGGCCAGGGATAAGGCGGGGATCAGAAACAGCCAGGCCACGACGGGATACGCCGTATACAGCCCCCCAAGAGTGTTCAAGTCGTAGCTGCCCCGCAACCGGTAAGTGAGACCACTGACCAGAAAGAGATTGGCTTTGACAATGATGTGATGGGTGATATAGAAGACTGATCCCGCCAGTGCCAGGGGCGAGAACAGGCCCAATCCCATGATCATATAGCCGATTTGACTGATGATATGGAACGATAGAATGCGCCGAAACTCGTTTTGAGCCACCGCACCCAGCACCCCCGTGAGCATCGTCAGCCCAGCCATGATCAAAATTAGGGTATGGGTATAGCCTACATCCTGCACGAAGAGCAACGTAAAGACGCGGATGAGCGCGTAGACTCCCACTTTGGTCAGCAAACCGGCAAAAATGGCTGAAACGGCAGCGGGTGGCGTGTGATAGGAAGCGGGTAACCAGAAAAAAAGCGGAAACACAGCCGCCTTGACGCCAAAGGCGATGAGAAACAACATCGACACGGTCGTCACCACACCGGGTTGATCGACCTGCGCCAGTTTACGGGCCAGATCAGCCATATTCAACGTGCCAGAGAGGCCATAGAGAATACCCACACCCGCCAGGAATACTGCGGAAGCCAGCAGGTTGAGCGTGACGTATTTGATCGCGCCTTCAATCTGCGCTTGCTCACCGCCGAGCGCCAGGAGCACAAACGAGGCAATCAGCATGACCTCGAACCAGACGTACAGGTTGAAGAGATCTCCGGTGAGAAAGGCGCCACAGATGCCCATCAGCAAAATGTGCAGGAGGGGATAGTAACCAAAAGCCTCCCGGGGCGCCTCGATGTCAGCAAGCGAATAGACGGCTACCGCTAGGCCGATCAGTGCGGCCAGCACCACCATAATGGCACTCAAGAGATCAGCCACCAGGGTAATGCCAAATGGCGCAGGCCAGTCGCCAATCTGCACCGCTTGAATGCCGTCTTGTCGGACGCATCCCAGAAGCACAAAGGCCACCACACACAACGCTGCCATGCCGATCACGCCCCACCAGCGTTGCCACTGACGCCGACGCCAGAACAGGA
>Ga0268386_10001969_pt1 | contig 14353 bp, 8 predicted proteins | sample RVTome_15_FD_200260 | JGI IMG/M metagenome (GOLD analysis project Ga0268386, IMG submission 200260) | Soil microbial communities from uranium-contaminated site in the Upper Colorado River Basin, Wyoming, United States - RVT150D86... ...
GAGATCATTGCGAACGGTGATGTTAAGTTGTGTCTTGATCAATTGGAACCCGTATAACGAAAGTACCAATGACAGCAGAAAGAAGATGTGCGTCGTTCGTTTCATAGTGATGGGTTGAAGTGTTGATGTGTTGAAGTGTTGAAGTGTTGATGTGTTGACGTCTTGACGTGCCTGCCTGCCGTCGCGCTGGCCTTCTGCGGGGCAGGCAGGTTGATGCGGTGCATTGCCATACATTTTATCCCCAATATACTCTTATATCGCTATACCTCCATCCCCCTACCTCAGCAGCACGACCCCACCGCGCTTCTCCTGAACACCGCGTTCGGGCTGGTAGGTACTTTTGTATTTGATGAGGTACGCGTAGGTACCCGGGGGCAAGGGTTTTGAAAGGCTGTTGTTGTAGCCGCCGTTCCAGTGGAACAGGCGATCGGTCGATTGAAAGATCAGCTCACCCCAGCGCGAAAAGATCAGCACTTCAAAATCCGTGTCATCAATGAAGAAAGTATAGGCAAAGAATTCGCTGTTCAGGCCTTTCGGTCTGAAGGCGTTAGGCACAACGATCTTGGGCAGGCATTCAACCTCAACGACAGTCTGATCGGAGGAACTGCATCCAAAGGAGTTGACCAGTTCGACAGTATACGTTCCCGGTTCGGTGACAATCAGGGTCGGGTCGGAGACACCAAGCGCCACACCGTCCCTGAACCACGTATAGCTGGTGAAACCGGCTCCGGGGTCAAGCAGCACCTGGCTTGTTGCCGGGTCGGTATTGGTCGGATCATTGCAGATAAGGGCATGGGCATTTAGAGACCCCGGCGTGTTGGGAGCGAGGAGTACTGAAATCTCTTCCACCGCCGTGCACCCCGCCTCTGACACGAGCGCCTCAAACGTTCCTGCCCGTGTATCGACCAGCGTGGATGAAGTCTCTCCGTTAATAATGCTTCCTTCGTACGACCACTGGTAGGATGCTACCGGCTGATTAGTTGTGCCTGTGATCGTAAAGGGTTCGCCTTCACAGGCCTGCGAGACGTCAAGGGTAAGCTCAAGGAGTCCGATTACCGAAACATTCAGCGTCGGCGAATCGCCGGTGCATCCCGTAACCGGATTGAATACCTGAACCATATACTGCTGGCCGTCGTTGGCGTCTGTGGCAATGGCCTGGGTGCCACCAAGGGTATTGTCCAGCACACCGTTCCTGTACCATCGGTATAAATAGGGGCCTGAAGGTGTTGCCGTCAGGATTACCTGATCGGAGCAGGCGTCGCTTTGGGTCAGTGTAGGAACAATTGCGTTATCCACCATAACCGTGATCGCTGTATCCAGTTGACAGAATCCTGCTTCGTTTACCGTGAGGTTGAAGACCTGTGTTCCCTGGGGAGGGGTTGCGGTGATGCTGGAACCGTCAGCGGCGCCAACGATATTCGGCCCGGTCCATGCCCAGCTTGTTCCCCCGGTTACCGATATGGAAATCGGATCGCTGCATGGGTCGGAGGAAATAGTTACCGCCACTTCAGCATTCTGATCGACCAGAATCGGTAAGCTGGACGATGTACACCCCGGTCCGGTGGAGGTTACCTCCACAATATAATTCCTGTTATTACTGGGCAGCGGGTTCGTACTGAAGGTGCCGGATGCGGCTGACCCTGCATCGACCTCAACACCCGTTGCGTCGTCGATCACGCGGTAATCGACCGCACCCTGAGCGGGTGCCGTCGTAACATCAATCACGATAGGATCGCACGTTCCGTTAACTACTCCCGCCACCGTAAAGGCATCGTCATTGATTGCAGCAGTTGTAATGGCAAAGCAGCCCGACACCTGATCGGTGACTGTAATTCCATAGGTTCCGGGTCCCAGCGGCGATGCCACATAGGCTGCGGCAGGCAAGGGGTTAGCCGGCTGATCAACGGCGCTGACTCCGGGCGACGGACCCGTTACGGACCACGTGAACACACTTGTGGCCGGGGCGGAAATATTCAATTCAATACGACCGTCGTCTGCACCACAGGTTGTCGTGTTAAACGGCGTGGCAGCGAACGCGGGCGATTCATTAATAGTATAGGTGAGCGAATCGGTTACCGTGCAGGTAGTAATCGGATCCGTTACCGAAACCCTATACTCGTATAAGCCCGGGATCGAAGTGTCTACCGACTGGGTACGCGCTGTACCTGCGTTGGCGCCATTGATCTGCCATTGGTAATTGGCTCCGGGGTTCTGCGCATCGAGCGCCATGATCGCCGTATTCTGACATATTGTAAGGTCAGGCCCCAGCTCGACGATTGGGCGATTATCCGCCACAAGGATAGACCCGTCCGAAGAGCAGCCCGCTGCGTCGATTATGGTTACCGAATACGTGGCCTGTTGATTTACCTCAATTGTGCGTGTAGAATCGCCGGTCGACCAGACAAAGATCAGGTCGTCCAGATCCGGATTACTCGCCGGCGTTGCTTCAAGCGTGAGCGGTCCGTCGCACAGGACCGGGAATTCCCCAGGCTGCAGAAATGTGGGATCGTCCGGCGGTGCGGTGATGACGACTGTTGTAAACAACACCGTATCCATATCGCATCGGTTGGAGAGGGTGAGTGCGACATTATAGGTACCCGGGTTGGCATACTGATGTTGCGCCGCCGGATCAGTAGAGGCGGAGGTTCCCTGGCCGTCCCCAAAATTCCAGGAGAAGAATTCAATATTTGGGTCCCTGCCGGTGGCATTGAAATCCGTCGGGGATCCCAGGCAAGTACCGGACGCTGAAATGGTGGGGCCTTGTATGGGACTTGAAATATTCTGAATGAAGTTGGGCAATCCCAATGTACTTTGCGATCCGCCTGCGAGCGGAAAGGGTTGCAACGTATTGAGCGGAGATAATGCAGCGGTGTCTTCAACGGCAAGGATAGTATAGAGCGAAGTGCTGCCATTCACGGCCATGTAGATCTGACCATCGGGACCAATCTGCAATGCACCGAGCTCTTCCGGTTGGGAAACCGATTGCTTGAAGTATACATTGCCCAATGAGTCAAAGGCGAACTCATATAACTCGGATGGACTGCCTGTTAGGGTAGCAAACAACTTATTTCCACCGGGTGAAAATTCAATGCCGTACACCTGTCCGTTGGGATTCTCCAGATCGGCTATCTGGGGATTGGTGACCATGCCCGTGGAATCGTTAAAGTCGAAGATCTCGATGACATTGGAAGTTCCGGGTGTTGATAACGCAACAGCAAGCTTGTTACCGGGCCCGAGTTTCATGTAGCCCTGGCCGTTTTCTGGCGAAGTCACCCCATGATCCGTGCCCACGCCGGAGATTACGGGATTGCTGATTCCGTCAGGACCAATACGGTATGCGCGGAAGCTGTTGTTGCCATAATCATGGGCAATCAGCCACTCGCCGCTCCCGGTGATACGTTCCGTGGTGGGGGTGTACAACAATACATTGTACTCTACCAGTCCGCCGTCACCGTTGTTGAGTTTAAGGTCGAACAGGGAGTAACGCAGTTCATACGTGCCCGTTCCATAGACTTCCTGGGTGGTGAAGATGTAATACAACGTTTCATCCCCGGGTACTGGCATTATCAGCACGGACTGGGTGGCGCCGGGCTCGCCGCCAAGTCCGGGCGGGTTCGGGGCCGGCGTGATGTCGTTGTTGTCTTTATCGTATATATGTATTCCGTCGGTCGAGAAGATCACTTCACCGTTGCGGTCGCTGATGGTAGCAGTACCCTCGGGAGAATTGACCGGGCCTGTAATAGCAACCGGAGGGTTATCGGGCAGCGGATTGAAATCAATACCTGCATTCTGACCGAAATACCAGATGTTGGCGCGCTGATCCTGCAGCTCATATTCGCGTACATTGACGCCTGCATATGCCGAGCAGCCTGTTGCATCGGTGACAACAATATAATAGAAGCCGGCCGAGTCCGGGGTGAGCGTTAGGCCCGTATCACCATTCGACCATTCCTCAGAAACCGGAGAGCCTCCCTGCACCTGCGCGGTCACGGAGAACGGCTGTGGTGAACCCGTACCCCTCGGGGGCGGAAATTCGTCCTGGCAGGCTGTGGTATCCTGGACCAGTGTGAGCTGAAGATCAAATTGTGTTATGGTCACGGGATGAGTCACCGACTCGCTCTGCCCGTTCAGGTAGGCGGTAACCGTAACGTCATACGTTCCGCCATTCTCGTAGATATGATTCGGACTCCAGTCGCTCGAGCCTGTCCCATCGCCAAAATTCCATACGAGGCTATCCGCGTCAGGGGAAACGGTAGGAAAGAAGCTCGTGGGTGAGTTGGCGCATGTTCCGGATGAGGTAAAGTCGATCGTAATGGTTTGATCCATGCTCGGGAGGAAAGAGGGGAACTGGGTTCCAAGAAAGTTTCCGGGGAATGCAACCGGATCATACACTACTTCGCTGGCAACGGTATCGGTATTGGTTAAGGCGCCCAGCAGGTACTCGCCCCCGGGGGTCTCCTGGTACAAATGATATATCGTGCTGTCCGGCCCCATCTGGAGTCCGTAGCTCTGCGCGATGGAATTTGGTTGCGGAAGGACGGAAGCCAGGGTATTGCCGGGGTTAAGAAGGTCGTACTGAAGTACATCCGCCGGAATACCTGCTTCACCGGCCACGGATATATAGAGGTACTGCCCGTTGTTGCTCCACTCGACATCATAGATAGCCAGGTCGTTGGTACTGTCAACGCCGGTGTTCGGAATAGTCTGATCGAAGGTGAGCATTCCCGTGTCGTTGTCGAAGCTGAGAATATGGACATCGACATTCGCGCTTTGTGGGGAGACTGCGATCTGTCCTGTTGCCGCATTGTATGAGAAATTTCCGGCGGTCATGGAGAAGCCCACGTTCGTATAGACGGTGGTCGGGAAGGTGCCTGAGGCATCAATGAGAGTTACGGCATAATTTGAAGTGCCGTTTTCGTGCGTGATAAGCCAATAATCTGTGCCATTTTCATGAGGTATCAGCGTCATCGCCTCCGAGCGGTTGGCAAGGCCTGCGATGGGTATGTTTTTCGGTCCGGTGACATTTCCAAGAGCAGGAGTCGGGGGCGTAGCATTGCCCAATTGCGTCATATCGACCGTGGTAACTGCAATGATGCCGCCCGTGGTGAAGTCAGCGGTGTTGGTGAAAATATAGTATTGGTCAGGTTGTCCGGGTTTGGCGCTGGTTGCGACCGACTGATTTCCTGACGTGTTTACATTCAGCCCAAAACCGTTTGGCATTTGTGCACCGGTAACATCATAAACGCGTGAGCCATCCGTGTAAAACAGAATATTTCCATTGGTAGGATCTGACGCCACAGCACCCCCTCCGTTACCGAAGGGTGTTGCCTGGTTAGTGTAAAGCGTGGCGGAGTTATCTCCCCGGCTGAAGCGAATTCCAAGTGGACTGTTGCCGAAATACCAATTGTGACTGGAATAGTTTTGGCCATGGAGCGAAAGCGATCCGGCAAGGCAGGTAATGAACAGGCATGTCAGGGAATAAATGTAAGATCTACTCATTCGGATAGTATTGTCTTCACTGCTAACAACTTACAATTGGCTCCTGGCGTATTCAAACATAAAACGCCCAACTTCCGCTAAAGTATACATTTTGCAAGAAAATAACGTTATGAAGCTTAAAACGGCATGAATTCTACCGTTTCGTTTTTTTAAATTTTATTAATAGCGTTAATTTGCTTTGATAGAGTAATTGAAAATCGATCTTGATGCACAGGATACTCCTGCTTTTTAGTGTATTAATGCTGGTAAGTGGTGGAGCGGTAACAGCCCAGGATCCACAATTCTCTCAGTTTTATGCAGCGCCTTTGTATTTGAATCCTGCCATGGCAGGTTCCACCGGTCAGGCGAGGGCCGGCATTAATTACCGTAACCAATGGCCCGCGATAGATGCCAACTTCACTACGACTTCGGTTTACTTCGATTACTTCATTGCCGACAAACGAAGCGGTGTCGGATTCATGCTGACCCAGGACCGCGAAGGATTGGCAGGATTGCGATCGCTGAGTGTTGCACTTCAATATTCATACGAGTTGAGGATCACAAAGAATCTCGGTTTCAGTCCGGGTTTTCAGGTGGCTTACTATTCCCGCGATGTAAATTTCAGCAGGCTCACGTTTGGTGATCAGTTCGATCCGAATACAGGCAATTTTATCAACCCGACTACGGCTGAACAGTTCAGCACGGATTTCCGGAAGTCGTTTGTTGATCTCTCCGTCGGTGGATTGTTGTTCACCCGGTCTGCGTGGTTGGGTGTCGCCGCCAATCACCTGACCCAACCCAACCAGTCGATAATTGATGAGGAGGCACCCTTGCCGATCAAGTTGTCCTTTCACGGCGGTTTCAAGATACCGCTGCGCCCGGGCGTTGTCGGCAGTGGCGTTTATTCCAGGTCATCGGAGCGGAGCATATCACCGGCATTTCAGTACCGTCATCAGGGGGAGTTCGATCAGCTTGACCTGGGTTTGTATTTCACATTCGAGCCTCTCGTTCTGGGGACCTGGTACAGGGGCGTCCCTTTCAAGACGGTCAATGACATTTCCAACAACGAGTCCGTTGTCCTGCTGATCGGGTTCACCCGGATCGGCGGTAAGGACAAGAACGGCAACCGTGACGGCCTCACCATTGGCTATAGCTTTGACTACACCATATCAAAGCTGGGTATCGGGGCCGGCGGCGCACACGAATTCAGCCTGGTGTACACCTGGCCCATGCGCAATCCGCGCAAGCCACCTCCTGACAAGATGGTCATTCCTTGTCCTGAATTTTGATCGAAGGAGGAGTGTTCCCCGCTTGGCAGCAAGCTTCGTATTGTGCCTTTAGGGCTGATGAGCGCGGTTAACTGCTAACGGCAGTTAGCCATTTCCAAAATTTTTTTAAATCTCTGCCCTCAATTGTAATCAAATTCCGAACTTTATCGTTTAATTTTGCATTAACTAAAACTAAAACAACTATTTGATGCATTTTCTTTAGTGTCAACCTCGTAAAATGATTTAAAGAAATTGAAAACCGTGATCACCATCTTTGCAGACCTGTCTGCAACCCTCACACAGAGAGCCCTTCGGTTCTTATCCTCTATTGCCTGTCAGGTGTCCAGGCGACCTCGCCCGGCGCGTATCGCGCGCATTTGATAACCATCACAAATCCTCTTTGTGAGCAGCAGGACGCCCAGGGCGCCGCTGCTGATATGCTTATTTCAGCATACGTTTCATTTCAAATCATTTATTAATACCGTTTGGACATTGGAAAATCAAGCTATAATTGTCAGGGTCGCAACGACGGATGACAAGCATTATGCGGAGACCATTACCAATGAAATGGAGTTGTCCGCGCAGGCGCGTGGTACCGGCATAGCCAAGAGAACGCCCGAATACATTCAAAAGAAAATGGACGAAGGAAAGGCCGTAATAGCCCATACCCGGGATGGTGTCTGGGTAGGCTTTTGCTATATCGAGGCCTGGCAGCATGAAAAGTATGTCGCCAATTCGGGGTTGATCGTCTCCCCTCCCTTCAGGCACACGGGTGTTGCCAAAGAGATCAAAAAGCGTGTCTTTGATCTTTCCCGCAGCCGATACCCCGATGCCAAGATATTCGGACTCACTACGGGGCTTGCAGTCATGAAAATCAACTCCAGTCTCGGCTACAAACCGGTTACCTACTCGGAGCTGACTACGGATGATGAATTCTGGAAGGGATGCCAGAGTTGCGTCAACTATGAAATTCTCACCATGAAGAACAGGGAGAATTGTATCTGTACAGCAATGCTGTTCGATCCCGCCAAGGCTGAGGTGCCCAAGCCAGAGGCCCTGCCGAAAGTCAGCCGGACTATTGTGACCAGTACGGGCAAGCTCAGGAAGAAGCGCAAACGCGACTTCAAAGGTAACCTGAAGCTGTTTGAACGATGGGTCCGGTTCAAGCAATTTGTGCTGCTTAAATCCCGGAAAAAGAATGGTCCCGGTGGTGGCGGTCCACAGACCGAGAAGAAATTCTCGCTCTTTGGATTCTTCTCGTGGTAAGGGGTCAGTGGAGCAGGAAGCTAAAAGCCCGGATGCTTTGAGGTTTCTGCGTTCCGTTTCGCTTTTGGCTTCCAAAAAAATAACAAGAGAAACAAAGGGGCCGGATGACGATTGCTCATCCGTTCTCCTTTTAGCAATTGCATTATGAAGAAAAAAGTTGTTCTGGCTTTCAGCGGCGGGTTGGATACTTCTTACTGTGTCAAATACCTCGGTGAAGAAAAGGGGTATGAGGTGCATACGATAACCGTCAATACCGGTGGATTCGACAACGAAGAACTGGCCGAGATCAGTGCGCGTGCCCGGGCTCTTGGCGTTGCCTCTCACAAGAACGTGGACGAGACAAGGAATTATTACGACGGCGTGATCCGATTCCTCATCTACGGCAACGTGCTCAAGAATAACACCTACCCGCTGAGCGTAAGCGCCGAACGGATGTCGCAGGCACTCGCAGTAGCCAACTATGCCAAATCCATTGGCGCTGACGCAGTGGCGCACGGGAGTACGGGTGCCGGCAATGACCAGGTGCGGTTCGATATGATATTTCACATCCTCATCCCCTCCCTCGAAATCATTACTCCCATCCGTGACCTCCGGTTGTCGCGGGAAGAGGAGATCAGCTACCTGAAATCAAAAGGTGTGGAAATGAATTTTGAGAAGGCAATGTACTCCATCAATAAAGGAATATGGGGCACCTCCGTCGGTGGGAAGGAGACCCTGGGTTCGCTGGGCACGCTTCCGGAGAGCGCCTATCCGACGCAACTTACCCGGAAGGACAGAGAGGACATTGTACTGGGGTTTGAAAAGGGGGAATTGAAAAAGATCAATCAAAAGGAATTTGACCACCCCGTTGACGCCATTCAGTACCTCCAGCAATTGGCTGGTCCCTTCGCCATCGGCAGGGACATTCATGTTGGCGACACCATCATAGGCATCAAAGGGCGCGTAGGCTTTGAAGCAGCAGCGCCCCTGATTGTACTCAAGGCACACCATGCCCTTGAGAAACACGTCCTCACCAAATGGCAGCTCACCTGGAAGGATCAGCTCGGACAATTCTATGGCAACTGGCTGCACGAAGGCCAATACCTCGACCCGGTAATGCGCGATATGGAGGCTTTTCTTACCAGCACGCAAAAGCACGTTACGGGCGATGTGCATGTGCAGTTGCATCCGTATCGGTTTCAGGTATCGGGCATTGTGTCCGACTATGACCTCATGTCGTCGAAGTTTGGCACGTATGGTGAAATGAACCTTGGATGGAGCGGAGACGACGTACGTGGTTTTTCCAAAATTTTCGGTAATCAGACAATGATCTATCACCAGGTGGCGGAGCGTGTGAAGGGGAAAGTAGTAAGTAGTAAGTAGTAAGTGGTAAGTGGTAAGTGGAGGCTTGGATGGGTAACGGTACACCGATTTAAGCTTTACGACAAAACACACAGGCATGACCAAAAAAATCAAGGCTGGCATTATCGGTGGAGCAGGCTACACCGGCGGAGAGATGATCAGGTTGCTCATCAATCATCCGGATGTGGAACTTGCATTCGTCCACAGCCGAAGCAATGCCGGTAATCCGTTGTACGAAGTACACGAAGACCTATTGGGTGATACGGCGCTCCAATTCACCGATGCCATTCAGCAGGATGCGGATGTGATCTTTCTGTGTCTCGGACATGGTGAAAGCGAAAAGTTCCTGAAAGAGCACGCAATCAATAACGCAGTCAGGATCATCGACCTGAGTCAGGATTTCAGACTGGGCGAGCCGGCAGGTGACCGTCAATTCGTTTACGGCCTTCCGGAATTGAATCGCGATGCCATCCGGGGGGCCCGAAATGTCGCGAACCCGGGATGCTTTGCCACCAGCATCCTGCTGGGACTGCTGCCGCTGGCATCGAGCGGAGATCTGGCCGAGGTCTATGCCACGGGAATAACCGGGTCGACCGGTGCGGGACAACGCCTGCAAAACACCACCCATTTTACCTGGCGCGCCAATAACATTTCAGCCTATAAGACACTCAACCATCAGCATCTGCGGGAGATAAGACGGTCGATCGGACAAGTGAACCCATCGTACGATAAGGCTATTAATTTTGTACCGTGGCGGGGCGATTTTACCCGTGGCATTTTTGTCAGTTCCTGTATCCCAACCCGGTTGTCACTGAAGGAGGCGGTAACATTATACAACGACTTTTATAGCGGCCACCCGTTCAGTGTAGTCTCTGACGTGCCCATAAGTCTGAAGCAGGTTGTCAATACCAACAAGTGCCTGCTTCATCTGGAAAAGGAGGGAGACACACTGGTCGTACATTCGGCGCTCGACAATCTCATCAAAGGAGCCTCAGGCCAGGCGCTCCAGAATATGAACCTTATCTGCGGACTGGAAGAAACGGCCGGACTGCGCCTGAAGAGCATTGTTTTCTAGTACGCACCGATACAGACAACAACCACCCGGCATTCAAATCATACCGATCATGACCTTATTCGACGTCTATCCATTGTTTGATATTGCACCTGCCAGGGCAGAGGGATCCTGGCTTTGGGACGAAAATGGTACGAGGTACCTCGACCTTTACGGAGGGCACGCGGTAATATCCATCGGCCACAGTCATCCGTACTACGTAAAGCGATTGACGGATCAGTTGAATAAGATCGGATTCTATTCCAATAGTGTCCGCAATCCCCTGCAGGTGGAATTCGCAGGCAAACTGGGACAACTTTCGGGGTACCACGACTATCAGTTGTTCCTCTGCAATTCCGGGGCCGAGGCGAATGAGAATGCATTGAAGGTGGCCTCCTTCCTTACAGGGAGAAGAAAGATCATTGCCTTCAGAAAGGCATTTCACGGCCGTACTTCGGGCGCTGTGGCTGCCACTGACAATCCCAAAATTGTGGCGCCATTCAACGCCGGCCACGAGATCGTATTTCTGCCACTGAACGATCAGGATGCCGTAACAAACGTCCTCGACAACACAGTCGCGGCAGTAATTATAGAGGGAATACAGGGTGTTGGGGGAATTCAAATTCCCGATGACTCATTTCTGCAATTTCTGGAAACAAAATGCGCGGAGAACGGCGCCATGCTGATCCTCGACGAGATACAGTCGGGATATGGCCGGACGGGAAAATTCTTTGCGCACCAATACGCGAATATCAAGCCTCACCTGATCACAATGGCCAAAGGTATGGGCAATGGCTTTCCGGTTGGAGGGGTTATCATCCATCCGGATATCAAGCCGTGGAGCGGCATGCTCGGCACTACCTTCGGCGGCAATTACCTGGCCGCGGCGGCGGGGCTTGCGGTACTGGAGGTAATCGAAAAGGAGGATCTTCTGAACAACGCGCTGGAAATCGGGAAGTATCTCATGGAGGCGCTCGGGGCGTTGAAACCGGTCAACGAGATTCGCGGCAGGGGCCTGATGATCGGTATTGATCTTCCGGAAAGCCTCAAACAGGTGAGAAGCAATCTTCTTCACAGGCATCGTATATTTACCGGTGAGTCGAAACCCAATGTCGTACGCCTCTTGCCCTCTCTTGGTGTGACAAAGGAGCAGGCTGACATGTTCCTGACAGCCTTCGGGGAGGAGTTGAAAGCAACCGATTGAATTTGATTGCTGAGGCGAAAGCGCGCAGCATATATTGATTATCCATGTAAGGCCTGATTACTACCCGCTGATGAGAAATTTCTTGTCGATAGAAGATGTACCTGACGCCGCTGCGCTGGTGAGCAAAGCCCTGGCGTATAAAAAGGAGCCATTCCGCGACAAACAACTTGGAGCGGGAAAGACCCTGGGTATGTTGTTCCTGAATCCCAGTCTGCGCACAAGGGTAAGCACGCAGGTTGCTGCCCGGAACCTGGGAATGGAGGTGATCATCTTCAACATCGATAAGGAAGGCTGGCAATTGGAATTTGTTGATGGTGTGGTTATGAACGGTAAAACCACGGAGCATGTGAAGGAAGCGGCCGCGGTTTTGGGTCAGTATTTTGACATCCTGTCCGTGCGTACCTTTCCGGCATTAAAGAATAAGGACGAAGATTACAGTGAGCAGGTTATCGGCCAGTTTGTCCGTTATGCGGGAGTTCCCGTGCTGAGCCTGGAGAGCGCCACGTTGCATCCCCTTCAAAGCCTTGCCGACCTGGTCACCATTCAGGAAATTTTTGGAAATCAGCGCCGGCCCAAAGTAGTGATGACCTGGGCTCCGCACGTGAGAGCACTTCCGCAGGCAGTACCCAACTCATTTGCCCAATGGATGGTGAATTGGGGCAAGGCTGACTTTGTGATCACGCACCCGGAAGGGTATGAGCTCGATCAAAAATATACGGGAAATGCAGTAATAGAGCCGGATCAGGATAAGGCGCTCGATGGAGCTGACTTTGTGTATGTCAAGAACTGGTCCTCCGTAAAAGAATACGGGAAAATTCTCACGGATGATCCTTCCTGGATGATCACGAACGGGAAATTGGAGCAGACCAATAGGGCAAAAGTAATGCATTGCCTGCCGGTAAGACGAAACCTTGTGATTGCCGATGAGGTGTTGGACGGTGAGCATTCCGTGGTTGTCCGGCAGGCCGGCAACAGGGTGTGGGCAGCGCAGGCCGTGCTAAGTGAAATGCTGAGTAAAACCTGAACGCCGGGTCATTGCTATGGAGAAGTTGTTTATTATAAAGATAGGGGGAAATGTACTGGATGATCCACAGGCGCTGACCGCCTTTCTTAAGGACTTTGCTTCGATCAGCGAAAAGAAGATCCTCATTCACGGCGGTGGAAAGATTGCCACCCGACTGGGTGACAAGCTCGGAATCAAGTCGAACTATGTCCAGGGACGAAGAATTACAGATGAATCAACCCTTGACCTGGTCACTATGGTTTACGGCGGACTGGTCAACAAGCAGTTGGTTGCCGGGCTGCAGCAGTTGGATTGCAATGCGTTCGGCGTAACCGGTGCGGACGGGAATTTAATTCAGGCAGTGAAGCGCCCGGTAAAGGAAATAGACTATGGCTATGTGGGCGACATAACCCCGAAGGATGTTAACGTTCCACTTCTCGGCCAGCTCCTGTACGGGGGTACGGTTCCCGTGTTTGCTCCACTGACGCATGCCGGCGGAAGTATGTTGAATACCAACGCGGATACTATTGCATCTGCGCTGGCAATTGCCATGGGAACTCAGTATGATGTCCGCCTGATATATTGCTTTGAGAGGAAAGGAGTGCTGCTGGACGTTGCCGATGACAGTTCTGTAATCACGCACCTGACAGAGGCGAAGTACCGGCAAATGATGGCAGCGAAAGTGCTTGCTGACGGCATTCTTCCCAAACTGGAGAATGCCTTTTCATCCATCCGCCAGGGCGTCAGGGAGGTGCTGATCGGACATGCGGGCGACCTGATCCGGAATACAGGAGAGAACACGGCCGGAACATTGATCACGGCGGCGTAACTAGACGGCTGGTCGGCTGGCCCTCAGGCGCTGATCCGGTGAACATGAATCCAGGCAGCATGGAGAACTGTGCTGGCCCAACTAACAATGTATGCAACAACTTTTTCAACATGCGCTTGGCCTTCTTCAGCAATTGATCGCCATTCCGTCTTTCAGCAAGGAAGAAGAGGAAGTGGCCTCGGTTATCGAAGAGTTCTTTGAGCGTCAGCATATACACTCATACCGGCGCCTGAATAACGTCTGGGTAAAGAATAAACATTTCAATGCAGACAAACCCACCATTCTCCTGAACTCCCATCACGATACCGTGCGTCCAAACACCGGATATACACGCGATCCTTTCAAGCCGGAAATAATCGACGGGAGACTGTACGGTCTGGGCAGCAACGATGCCGGCGGGCCTCTGGTATCTTTGATCGGTACATTTCTTCACTACGTTGACCGCGAAGATCTGAAATACAACCTGATCATGGCGGCAACGGCCGAAGAGGAGATTTCTGGTACGAATGGCATCGAAAGCATATGGTCGTCACTCGCACCTGTTGATTTTGCTATTGTAGGTGAGCCAACGCTCTGCGGAATGGCCACAGCCGAAAAGGGATTGATGGTCCTTGACTGTGTAGCAAAAGGAAAGCCGGGTCACGCCGCGCGCGAAGAAGGGATCAATGCGATCTATGAGGCCGCGGATGACATCGTATGGGTTCGCAATTACAAATTCCCGGCGATTTCCGAGGCGCTGGGGGAAATGAAGATGACCGTGACCATAATCAATGCAGGACGACAACACAATGTGGTGCCGGGTGAATGTACTTTTACCATAGATGTCAGGGTCACCGACAAGTATACCCTGGAAGAGTCGCTGGAGATCATCAGGAGCAACCTGAAAAGCCAGATTACGCCGCGTTCGATGCGA
>Ga0268386_10001970_pt1 | contig 14352 bp, 10 predicted proteins | sample RVTome_15_FD_200260 | JGI IMG/M metagenome (GOLD analysis project Ga0268386, IMG submission 200260) | Soil microbial communities from uranium-contaminated site in the Upper Colorado River Basin, Wyoming, United States - RVT150D86... ...
CCCGACCTCGACGCCCCGCCCGAGGACCCTGCCGCCGTCGCTCACGCCGTGTAGTGACAAGGATTCTGCCCACAGGCTAACTGCCTGAACAGCCACACTTCTTCAAGCCAAACTGTTTAAGATAAGTCAGACAGGTGCTCGGTCTCCGTCATGATGAGACGCCCGCGGGCGAGGTTTGAAATCCCCAGAAACACAGGTCCATCGTCCATCTTCGGCGGGGTCGCGTGAGGCCCACCAAAGACCTCGGCGACCTCGCCAAGCGGGCGTTGCGGCCACTCAATCGCCATACCCAAGCTCTCGCAGATTGGCGGCGATGGCGGTGTCGAGCTCTGCGGCCTCGCCCTGCTGAACGCGCAGTTCCGCAACAAGCCGCGCCATCTTTTCGGCGAAGGGTTCGTCGTCCTCTTGCGTCTTCTCGGCGCCGACATAGCGGCCGGGCGTCAGCAAATGCCCGTGCCGCCTGATTTCCTCCAGCGATGCGGCCTTACAGAAGCCGGGGATGTCCTCGTACGCCGTGTGGCCCTCTACCGCCTCCGGCGGCACATCGGTCTCGCCGCGCCAGAGGTGGTACGTGCCGGCGATCTTCGCGACGTCCTCGTCGCTGAGGTCGCGGTGCGTGCGGTCCACCATCTGCCCCATCTTGCGCGCGTTGGTGAACAGCACCTCGCCGCGGCGGTCGCGGAACTTGTGGTTCTTGCGGTCGCGGGCGAGGAACCACAGGCAGGCGGGGATTTGCGTGGAGTAGAAGAGCTGTCCCGGCAGCGCGACCATGCAGTCAACGAGGTCGGCCTCGACCAGGGCCTTGCGGATCTCGCCCTCGCCCGACTGGTTCGAAGACATCGAACCGTTCGACAGCACGAAGCCCGCCGCTCCGGTCGGCGATAGGTGGTGGATGATGTGCGGCACCCAGGCGAAGTTGGCGTTGCTCGCGGGCGGCTCGCCGAACTGCCAGCGCTTGTCACCTCGCAGGCGATCGCCGCCCCAGTCGGAGATGTTGAATGGTGGATTGGCGAGGATAAAGTCTGCCCTGAGATCGGGGTGGCGGTCGTTGTGGAAGGTATCGCCGTGCGCGATCTGCCCGTCGATGCCGCGGATCGCGAGGTTCATCTTGGCCAGCGCCAAGTGGTGTAGTTCGATTCCTGCCCGTAGATCGAGATGTCGGCCCCGGCCCTGCCGCCATTGCCGTTCCCGTTGGCGTGGGCGCGGATGAACTCCATGGACTGCACGAACATGCCCGAGGAGCCGCAGCACGGGTAGTACACCCGGCCGCGATAGGGCTCCAGCATCTCGACGAGCAGCTTGACAACGCAGCGGGGAGTGTAGAACTCGCCGCCCTTCTTCCCTTCCGCGCTGGCGAACTGCGACAGGAAGTATTCATAGACCCGGCCGAGCACATCCTTCGCCCGCGCCTCGGCATCGCCGACGCTGATGTTTGAGATCAGGTCGATGAGTTGGCCGAGCCGGGTCTTGTCGAGCGCGGGGCGGGCGTAGTCCTTGGGCAGCACGCCCTTGAGCGCCGGGTTGTCGCGCTCGATCCCGGCCATCGCGTCGTCCACGAGCTGACCGATGGTGCTCTGCCGCGCCTGCGCCTTGAGATGCGGCCAGCGCGCCTCGGGCGGCACCCAGAAGATGTTCTGGGCGCGGTATTCGTCGGGGTCCTCCGGGTCAGCGCCCTGCTCCTTCTCGGCTTCGAGCTTGGCGTGCGTCTCCTCGAAGGCGTCGGAGATGTACTTGAGGAAGAGCAGGCCGAGCGCGACGTGCTTGTATTCCGCGGCGTCCATGCTGCCGCGCAGAGCGTCCGCCATCCGCCATAGCTCGGCTTCGTAGCCGACGTTGGCCGCGGTCGTGTTTGGCCTGGCGGCCCTGACCTGCCGGTCGACCTTCGCGGCCATGGCTGCAGCCGGCGCCGCGGCCTCTGCGTCAGTTAGTTAGGGAGACCGACCCGCCACGCCCGCGCCCCGGCACGCGGGTGCCGTCGTCGATCAGGGCCTGCTTGACCGCGTCATAGGTCGCGTCGTCCCAGCCGAGGGCGTCGCGCAGATTTGCGTTTCCGGCCGAACCACCAAGAGCGGTCAACGCCGCCACGAACCTGTCCTTCTGTGCCCGATCAGTCATTGTCCGCTCGATTCCTGTTTCGGCTTCTTGGCCGCCGAAGCCTCCAGCGCCGTCAACCGCTCATATTCCTCGACCGCCAGCACAACGACGACCGACCGCCCGTGCTTGGCCACTACCACCGGCCAGCATGAGCGGCTGTCCAGGTCACCCCAGGCGCTCGAGCCATTTGCTGATCGGCTGCGGATGTCCGGTGACTAGATCCTTGTAGTGCCAGAACGTCCAGCCGTTGGTCGACCAGTACAGCCGCCCGTCGGGTGGTGGCCCGTTGACCTTACTTCGGACCATTCCGCCGGCGTGGGATGGCGAGGAATAGGTCTGCTCGTCAAAATGGATGAGGCCGTCCGACTCGATCGTCGCCGTGAAACGCTGCCCCTTGAAAGTGACCTCAATCTCCCTGGGCTGCTCGGCCCGCTGGGTTGGCCGTCGAACAAATAGCTCGTCCCGGCGTGCTCCCGGAGGGTTCATACGGTCGAGCTCACCGAAAGCCGTCGTCTACGAGCATTAAGAGGCCTCCCCACTGCCGAAGGTGTGAGTGACAGCGCATTCGTATCGCATGTCGAGGAAGCGGTCGACGCCGCCGGAGAGCGCATAGCGGTGAGTGCGCCTCCGCCCGTCCCCATCGATCACCTCGACCACCAATTCACGGTCGTGGAAGTCTTTTTGGCGAGTACGGCGGATCGGCATCGAGCGTAGATGCACTCCTGCCGGTTTCTGCCAGGCTTGGAGATCTCGTTTCAGAGCGGCGTCCTGCTGCGACGCAGAAAGGGAGTCTCCGTGCTGGAGCTCGTCGGGATCCATGAACAGAATTTCAATGACCGGCGGCCATCCACCAGCAACTTTGGAAAACTCACCTAGGAAGCGGGCAAGGGAGCGGCGGTTTCGCTCGCTGTTGAGCGCGTAAGGGTCGCGAACCCGCAGTCGATCGATCGAGCCGTTAGCGAGGGACCCGAACCAGAAGCCGAGATCCCGTGGTTCCCCGGACTTGTATGAGCGAAAGCGAACCTCGCCCTGAGAGAGCAACGGCGCCACGTCGACAGCTTGCCAGCTCCTGAGCCAAGCCGTGATCTCAGCGCCAGGGCCTGCTCCGTCCAGCGGCAGCTCGGCGACCTCGCCAGGAAGCACGCTCGTGAACAACGGTGGCTCGCTGTCTCCGACCAACCAGGCGCGCTTGCGCTCCGCCATCACCCGCGCCTGAAAGCGCTCGGCGAGGAGCGCTGGTCGCGGTCCGGTGAACAGCCTGAGCGATCCATTGCGTAACCATGGCCCGAAGTGCTCGAGCAGCTCGCGCAGCTCCGACGACTGCGTCCCGAAGGATGGCAGTTTCTCGGCGCTCCCGACATACACCCTCTTGCCGCTGCGCAGCAGATCCACGACGAAGTCGCGGGCCGTTGGGTCTGCCCCCTCATCGGCCTCCAGCCAACGCGGAGCATAGAGCAGGACCTCGGCCGTGCCGGCCAGCCGCTCCCGCAGTCCGCTGAGGCTCGGCGTCGTCCACGGCGCGGCGCCGAGCGTCGCGAGCGCGTCGCCGCTGCCAGCCTCTCTCAACAGCTCTTCGAGCCACACCAGCACGGGCCCCCGGTCCAAAGCGTCCCAGTGGCGCTGGTTGGTATAGTCGAAGAGGCACTTGCGGCAGGCTGCGGCACACTCGCAATCGAGCCGTTCGCGGGTTTTCTCGAGGAGGCGGCGAGCTGAGATCTCGCCGCCAATCCGATGGGCGTAGCCGGCACCGCCGGTGACCCCGTCGTAGAGCACGATGTCCGGGCTCGCACCATGCACCATCCAGGTGGCGCGCAGCTCGCGCAGGTCCACGGCAAGCAGTTCGGCGGCAGTGAGGCGGATGGCCTCGACCAGTGTACGGACGAAGGCCTCGCGCGTATCCTCCCTGTCGGTGCCGACCTCCGATGCCGGCAAAGGCCGACCCAGTCGAATCTGACGGACGTCGGTGCGAAAAAGGTGGCCAAGATGAACCGGCCAATTCAGCGCCGTGCTCGAGCATTCGGTCCCGGAGCGGGGATTGCGGTGCTTTGCCTTGGGTCCCTGCAGGTTCTTCGGCGCGGTGGCCGCAGCGGCGTATTCGCAGCGCCGACAGCGCCAGTAGCCCCATCCCTTGGGACCGCGATTGACCACGAAGAGCTCGCCAGGCGAGGTCCCGCCCTCGGCTTCTGGAGAGGCCGGAAGGAAGGCGAGGCTGACGCCGGAGACGCCGCTTTCCGTAAAGGCGGCATGGGGTGCGCTCGTCACCAGCCGGGCCTCGTCGGTTGGTCGCGCACGGATCCGGCCCGCTCCCGGGTCGCGTCCGTCCGGCTCGGCGGCAGACGTGACGAAGCCCTTCGGCTGGAGGTAAGTGGCCGTCGTCCGAGGCAGCTCCTCGCCACAGTTCGTGCAGGTGCTTGGGAGCTGATCGTCGAAGTCACGGATCTCCGGATGATTGCAGGTCTTGCACAAGTGGTATGGTCGCTCGGCCTCGAACTCGCCCGAATAGCGGGCGATCCCGGCGCTGGTCCAGACGCGGCCGCCGGCAACCACCTCGGCGCCGGGTGCATACTCCGCGATCGCGTAGGCGGCATCGCGGGTTAGGTCGAGCTCGTCGCTCCGGGCCTGAAACGCACGGTCCTTGCCGCGTTGATCCGGCCGCGACAGAACTTCGAGTTTGACATCGTCGACTGGGAAGCTGTACGTGGGTATCAGGCCAACCCGAACGAACAGATCAACCAAGAACTGATCCAGGTAGCGCTTCATGTCGCGTTGGAGTCGCTCCGCGAGGCCGAATTGATCTGCCTCCTTCGCTTCGGCCATGCGTCGGCAGAGGTCCCCCAAGCGAGCGGCGTGGACCTCGAGAAATCGGCCGATGCGAATCAAGAAGCGTTGCGTAAGCTCGGACCCACGCCGCCCCACGTGACGACGGTCGGGCGGCAGCGTCGCACACAGACCTTCGGCTTCTGCGAGCGCCGCCGTGCCGGCTTCACTCTCAAGCCAAGCGCCGAGCGTATCACGCACCCGCGAGAACATCGCATCGTCGACCGGATTGCCAAGCAGATCGACAAGCCTGGGCGCGTTGCGTGCATCCGCGCCAAGCACGTGCCGCAGAAAGTGACCGAGCAGAATCGAGAGCTGATGGCGACTGAAGAAGGGCTCGTTGTCGAGCTTCACGAAGGGCGGTCGGGGCGTGTTCGCGAGGTAGGTGTCGAAGTCGCGAAACGCCGCCTGGTCGTAGTTGCCGCCGCGGGCGAGGGTTAGCACCACCGGTGCAGCCTGTGCCCGTCGACCAGCCCGGCCGGTTCGCTGCTGGTAGTTGGCTATGCCCGGCGGCACATTGGCGTTGAAAGCGGCCTCCAGGTCGCCGAGATCGACGCCGAGCTCCATCGTCGTCGTGCAGCTGAGGAGATTGATGTTGCCTTCGCGGAATCGATCCTCGATCTTTTCTCGCGCCTCCGTGGCGATGGCCGCGGTGTGCTCGCGGGCGAGCCCGATCAACGCCTGCCCCTCGCGATAGGTCCGAACATAGTGATTGGCTTGGTTGAGATCGCGGCGCTCGGATTCGGCCACTGCCTCGAGGCGACCACCGCATCTGTCGGCCGCGCACACGTCGTTCACGCTCACGAGCTGCTGAAGACCGCAGCCGGCGCACCGATAGAGCGGCAGACCGCTCGCCGCCCGAAGGCCAATCTTCTGTAGATCGAGAACGAAGCCGCGATTACCGCCGAAAGTACCGGCTGCCGTGATCAGGGCAACCTGTCGATGCTGCGCCCATTTCCAGAATGTCTCGAGCACCGCCCGCGCCGTGGCATGATCGAGCTTAAACGCGACCTCGAGCAGGCGCGTGCGCTTGTTGCCCCGCGGGTTGTTCGGCGACGGCAGCCAGAACGAGCCGCAGTCGCCGACTTTCTCGGCCGACCTGACGAAGGAGCGGCGCCCCGCGTGCGCCCCCCACAAGCTGTCGTTGTCGAAATCCACGCTCGGGACGTCGCTGATCGCACGCCGTTCCCTGAAATGCTCCAGGAGCAGGAGGGCGAGAGGGGCGGCGTGCTCGGCCACAGCGTCCGGCAGCTCGCGACGGAGCTGTCCGAGCAGGCTCTCCCATCCCCTGCTCTCGTAGGAGACCGTGACCAAACCGAGCGACTCGAGTGAGATCCGGCGGCCGCCGAACCCGCAGAACTCCGCCACTATGCGGCCGGCAAGCTCCTTCTTTGCGCGCACCCGGTCGAGCACCTCACGACCCGCGGGATCCCAGAACAAACCCTGCCGTGCGTCGTCGCCCGTCAGGATCCCGTACACCTCGTCGGTCAGCCCACCCAGCTCGAGCGCCTCGCCTTCGCCCCGGTCCACCGCCTGGTAGATGGCGGTTCGCAGCGCGAGGTCTCTACTGGTCCGCTCGAAGCTCGGCGCAAAGAAGGCAGCATCTTGGCGATTGTCGGAGAAGACCAGGAGCTTGCGCCCATCCATCGGCCGAAGCCGCTGCTGGCGAACCACCGGAGGCGGAAGCGCTTCGAGCAGGAGCTGTGCGGCGACCGCCGCGAGAGGCTCATCGCCCGGGCGCAACGGCGCGATCGGTTCGGCAAAGCGCCGCTCGACGTAGCCACAGGCTGGGCATCGTCGCTTCTCCACGTACAAGCGCTGCTCTTCCTCGTCGCGCTCGAGTGGGACTGCCACCAGACTGATCGCGCCGGCATCGTCCGGCGCTGTGAGTTGGCCGGTGCGAGGGCAGAAGCTGAACCAGTCCTCGGACGCGGCATCATCCGGCCCGTCGCCGTCGTCGCCGCCGGCCTCGTCGGTACTCAACAACCGATCCGGCTCGCCGAGCCAAAGCACCTTTCGTTCGGCGCGTTCAGTCTCCCGCCGCGGCGTGAGCATCTCGCCGTTGTAGTAGGCTTCGACGTAAGGTTGCCCGCAGTTACGACAAGTGAGCAGCGGCCAGAATAACTGGTCGGGAGCGCCTGCGAGGCGCTTGCCCTCAAGGGCAGCCCAACATTCCGGTTGGGCCCTATCGAGGCTCAGGTAAACGCCCTCGATACCACTCAATGCCAGATGATACCGGGCGGGGAGCAGGGGGAACTCCTTGTCGCTGCTGCGGCACAAGATCCCGACGGCGATCAGCCCGGCGAGCGCATCGCTTGCCTCGGCGCCCTCGCCGAACACCTGCTCCGCGAGTTCGTCGAAGGTCAGCATCTGCCGCTCGAGCGCTGTGGCCGCCTTGCGCATCTCGGCGTTGCCGGCGAACAGCGCCAGCATCACCGCTCTGAACGGCTGTATGTCCTCGGAGCAAGGTGGCAGCCCGGGGATTCCCTCGGTCAGCTCTGTCCAAAGTGCGCGGCGCGCAGCGTCGTTGGAATCCTCGGGCAACTCATCGTGGAAGGCCCGACATGCCTCCTTGAGTTGCGCCCAGGCGGAGGGTGCGAGCTCGAATGTCGCAGGCACCTCGCGGAAGCCGCGGTGCGTCAAGCGCCGTCCCCGAACCACCTCGGTCACTTCGGCCCCGAACAGGTCCGAGGCGAAGAGCTTGGTCTTGGCTTCGGCATCCGCACCCTCGCCCAGGCTGGCGCTGGTACCGATGCACTGGATGGGGTGCGGCGGCCGCAGCCGGTTCCGAAGCTTGCGCAGCAGATAGGCGACCTCGATCGCCTGCGTGCCGGCGTAGGTGTGGATCTCGTCCAAGACGATCGTATGCAGCGGGCTGTCGGCGAACAGCGGCGCATTGCGTGGCAGGAGCAACAGGTGCTCCAGCATGGCATAGTTGGTGATCTGGATGTGAGGCGGCCGCGCCAGCATCTCCTCGCGTGTCAGGCGCCAGGACATATCGATTGCGTCGGGGTGGCCGAGCGCCTCGGATAGAGCATCGCTCTCCAGCAGTTCACGCTCGACCTCGTCGCGCCTACGGTTGGCAGCGATTGCGGAGGTGAAGCGGCCGAAGGTGATGCCGGTGCCTTCGAGATCCCTGAGCAGGAGAGGCGCGAGCCGGAAGTAGAGTTGGTCGTTGGCGAGTGCGTTCAGCGGATAGATCACGAGGATCCGCACCCCCGGCGAGGCCCTTTCAGGATCGCGCAGCAACCGATCGATCGCCGGGAACAGGAAGCACTCCGTCTTGCCGCTGCCGGTGCCCGTGGCTACAACGAAGCTCGCCTGATCCTGAAGGGCCAGACGCAGCGCCCGTTCCTGGTGGCGATGTAGCGGCCGGTCGAGGAGGTCGGGCGTGAGCCTCTGCCAGGAGGTCTGCAGCACCCCCTCGTTGAGAAGGCCGCGCAGCGTCTCACCCTTCTCGAAGTCCGGCAGGCTCTCGACGTAAGGCCCCCTTACCAGGGTTTCGCGCTCGAGCAGGCGCGAGAACTCGGCGCGCAGCCTGGGATAGCGCGGCGAGATCGGCAAGGCCGTGGCAAGGTAGCGTCGAAGGGTCTCGTCGAGTCGATCACGAAAGTACGTTGGGTTCAGTTCCTGCATTAGTCGCCGTGGTCAGGAGTACTTCCCAAAAGAGCATCCAGAAGGCAAAGAGATCGCGACCCATGCTTGTGAGGAAGTTGATGTCGGTCAGTACAGAATAACGACTATGAGCATCGCCGCTGACAACTTTCAAAAATTCCTCCAGCATTCCTGCCTCACGCGACTGAAGCCGGCAGATCAGTGCGATCGCCGAGAGCGCCGCCGGCGCGTCCAGCAGGAAGGCGTCTTCGTCGTCTTGACCCTGGATCGGCAGGTGGAGAGGTGTCCGGTCGATCAATAGCTCGGAAATCCATGCTTTAGCTCGCTGGTGTCCGTCCCGCTCCAGCCAGCGCGCAGCAGCCTGTGCGAGCCGGGCAGCGCCCGGGATGCGTTGTTCATTGCCCGCACTGGAGCCGATCACGCGGTAGCGCCGGACCAGCCCGTCCATGGCGAACGCATAGTGGAGCGGCGACAGAGCCTCGCTGCCCGGCGACCAGCTGTTCCACGTGTCGGTGTCGGAGCGGACCCGATCCGCATAGGCCTTGAAGTCGAAGCGTCGGCATTCGGTCTCGCCCGGGCTTGCATTGACCTCGACAAGATTGTCGAAGCATCCGAAGAAACTCGGGCTGAGACGCCAGCGCATGAGGAAGCGCCCGACCGAACCGTCCTCTGCGAGCTCGGACAGCGTCGCGATGACGAGGGCGTCGTCCCGTCGAATCTCGGCAAGCGCAGCATAGTTGGCGCCCGGCAGCGCCATAAACTCTGGCAGCACCTCCCAGAGCGAGATGATCGGCAGCCAGCTTTCGCTCGCCTCGAGCGGTGGCTCAATGAAGGCGAGGAGCAACAGGGCCGGCCAGCATCCGGCCAAGCGGTGGTCGGCGGCTAGGCTCGTCCCGATCTGTCGCCAGATGCGCAGGATGTGATCGACGCCACCCTGCCAGCAAGGTAGCGCAAAGCAGCGTTGCAGTTCTTTGTGGCAGCGAGCTAAGATCCGCAATCGATCGGCGAGTCCAAGGACCTCGCTGAGATCGTCCGCCAGGAGGGAGTCGAGCCCGTACGGCAGAAGCCACGCGAAAACGTCGCCGCGCAGGTTGGCGATTGCCTGCCAGCGCCCGGTCTCGCCGAGTTGTGCGTCGAGATCCATCAGCCACAGACCCGACGGCCAGCTGGACTGCTCGATGATCAGGCGCACCGAGTGCTGCGCATCTCCGAAGTCCCGCTCCAGGCGGAGGCTCATGCCGTCCGCGAGCGCATGGTGGCGCAGTGCGTCGGCCTCGAGCACGATCTCCGCCTTGGCCCCGCCCCAAAGGTCTCTGGCACGCACTCTCAGCTGCTGCAAAGGCTCGCGGAAACCGAGCAACAGCGACCGCTCCTCGCGGACACGGTCATGGCTCTGCGCCCATCGAGCCACCTCGCACGGGACCGTGAAGCGGGCGAGAAGTACCTCCAAGCCGTCGCCGCCTTCCACGGCAAGCCGGTCGGCACCGCCTTGGCACGCCTCCAACACCGAAGCGAGCGGTACCGTCAAGCGGGGTCGGTCGACGAAGGCGCCGGTTCGCGCCGTCGCACCAATTCGTAGGACGGCACGCGGATCAGGTGAGGTGACGTCAAGCAGTCGCCCGTCGCCGGGTCGTAGGGCTACGATCGCGTCTTGGTCGAGAACCTCCTCATGCTGGCGGCCCTCGGCGTCGAACCAGCGCAGGCAAGCGATGACGCCTGGGTAGGCGAACTCGAAGACGTGCTGTCGCCCGGCAATGTCCGCATCGTAGACCGCCAACCTGGCCCGAGCGTAGCGCCGATCCGTCCGCAGGGCCACGCGTCGCCCGTCGATTGCCAGATTGGCACATGTCGTCGGCATGAGGTTGAGCGGCGGCTTCCCGAGGAATCCGACGCCGTCGACGCGCTCCAGGCCTATCCAGACATAGGCCACGGTTCGAGCGATTGGCCGCCGCTCGCCGGAGCGAACGAGTTTGAGAACGACGCGGCGCAGGATCGGAGATGATCCCTCGAAATACGGGCCGACATCCAGCACGCACGCGCTCTCGATCGTCTCGGGCAGGGCGAGCCGCTCGATCGTTTGCCCCCCACCCGTGACGATCAGCTCGTAGCCTTGCTCGTGCTTCTCCTGGCTGGTCCCAGTCCCGTCCGGCCAGGTAACGCGTGCTCGCAGGCCCCGGTCAGCAAAGACCGTAGTGCCGTGGAGATCTCGGATTGAGGTTCCGGACAGCTCCAGGGCAGGTCGTTGCAACGGAGCGAGGATCGCTCGCAGCGCTCCTCGGCCAAACGCGACCGACGCATCCGCGATCCCGAACCTGATTGACCAAAGCGATCCGACAGAGGCGGCTTCAACCTCCTCAGGACCCAGGAAGCGGCCTGTACATATTGCCTCGTATTCACCCCGAGGGAGCCGCTGCGGGCGGTCAGACTGGGACGGCTCGAACCGCGCGCGCAAAACCAAGCGCCCTGTGGCGCCGGCAAAGAGGAACAACTCCGAGGGATCCCGCGGCAGCTCCAGAGTACCGGTCTCGCGCGCCCGGGCGCCCGGTTTGACCAAGCTCCAGCTGACGTCGATCGGCCATGGCGCGGACAAAGGGACAACGAGCGGGTGCGCTTCCCCTACGACGTCTCGGGTGGCATGGCCAAGGGTGAACCCCCACCGCAAACCGCTGCCGCCGGGGACCTCGATCCCCAGAAGATTGTCCCGCCACAACAGATGTGGTCGGCGGAAAGTGGAGCCGCGAACCTCTCCCTCAAGCTGGGCAGTTTCGGCCAGGTGGCTGGCGAAGAAGTCATCCGGCAGCTCTTCTGGCCGCTCACGCAGGGTTACCCAAAGCCGGGCGTACCAACCTGCATCATCGTGCTCCAGCACCCTTTTGAGCCGCGGATGTCCGATGTCGACTGCCGCGACCGCAGCTTGAGTGAACACGCCGACCGCCGCGTCATCGTCGGTATCTGGTAACCCCTCGCGACGTTCGGCTACCGAGAAAGCCCGGGCCAACACGCCTATCTGTGCTTCAGGAACTCCAGCCTGGACGACGTAGGTGTCCACAGGCTCTGCATCTCGCGGGAGGGGTAGGTCGAGCCGGCGACAAGCATGGCGGAAGGAGCCCGCGATACGCTTCCGACTCGTGGCGTCGATGCGGGTCCCGAAGAGTTCCTCGAGGTGTGGATAAAGCTCCATCTGGGCTATGCTGCCATAGCGCTTGGCGACAGTGTTGGCGACCCATGTCACGGTCAGAGCTGGCCACAAGTAGAATAGTAGCCGAAGGCGCGCAGCGAGGGGTTCTTGCTTTCGGTCGAGTTCAACCCGCAAAGCCTTCCCTGCGCCGCTTGGCAAATCGTGGTGCCCGAGAAACGGCGCCGCATCCGCCGCCGCAAGCGCTTCACGGAGCCGTGCCTCAGCCCAGTTGAGGGCTTGTCGCGCGGACAGCCTCCCGGTCTCGTTAATGAGCATCATCTGTCCAGGGATCTCAAAACCCGACCACCAGCAATCTTGGATCGAGCGATCTTGCAGCGTGCTATCGACAGGATGCAAGGGTAATCATCGGTTGAGCAAAGCGCTTAAGCCGCCGCTGGGAGGCTTGTGACAGCGTCAAGCTCCCAGGAACCGCTGTCCCGCGGGGTCTTCAACTACCGGCCGAAGGCGGGAATACCGGCTGGGAGGAGAACGCAGCGCCGTCAGCCGAGCCGGCCCCCTGTGCTGGTCTCGATCCATCACGACAGTGTACGGCCATCAAGGCTTGGCTAGTCGCGCGAGAGAATACAGACGGATGCTCGCGGTTGTTCGTTGCTTCGAGGCGGAAGTGGCGCGCTCGATCATCAGCGTACTGGCGCGGGTCCTGTATCGCCGCCGGCCATAGTAAGAGAGAGAAGATGGAAGCGTCTGGCAGAGATCGCCGCAAGAAATGCTTGAAGTGGCAAGAGGTCCTGTTCGCCCCGCCCTCACCAGCCGAGATGGTCACGCTGTTCCGCCCAACATGCCGGCGCCGGCCGCTCCAAATGCTCCAGCATCACGCCCTGATCCATGCTGCCGGCGAGGATCGCCTCGACGGTGTCGGGCGACAGCAATGCCAGCCGTAGGATGCGGCTGACGTAGCTCTTCGAGATGTGCTCGGCTTCCCCGGTCTCGCTGACCGACGTGTAGAGGCCCTCATCAAGCATTCGCTGCCAGTGCCACGCCCGCGCCAGCGCCTTGACCAGCGGGCCGTCGGGCTGCGGTTTGGTCGGCGGCGCAAGCTTACCAGCCATGCGGCGCGACGATCCGCTTGCGGCCGCTGCGGCGCTGAAAGCGCATGAGGATGCGCAGGACCAGGATGTTGCCATCCAGGTTTGGCTCGGCGCTCTTCGTCATGCCGCGATTCTCTCGCACTGCTGTCGCAGCTCGCCTATCAGGCTTGCCAGCCCTTCGGCCCTGATGCGCACTTCGAGCGCGTTCTCCTGCACGTCCACGCGCTCGACGAGGAGCTGGACGAGCCGCGCCTGCTCGGCGGGGAACAGCTCGTCCCAGACGGTGGCGAACTCGGCGAGCAGGACGGTGACCTCGCGCTCGGTGATCTCGTCCTCGCCTTCCCGCTTCGCGGTTGCCCAAGTGTGAGCAACCAGATCCGGTGCGGCCAGCAGCTTCTGGACGCGGTCGAGCACGGCGACCTCGACGTCAGCAGCGGGCACGCTCGTCACCGCGCAGCTGTCGTATCCTTCCGCGATTGCCTCACGGGCCACGTAGTAGCGGTAGATGCGCCCGCGCCGGCGGGTGCGGTTCGGCGACATCGGCCGGCCGTTCGGGCCAAAGATCAGGCCCTTCAGGAGCGCCGGAACCTGCACCCTGGTCGCTGCGCCGCGCCGGTGCGCAGGCTCGGCCATTAAGGCGTGCGCCTTCTCCCAGGTGCGCTGGTCGACGATCGCGGCGTGCTCTCCGGGGTAGGCAACCCCTTTGTGGACCGCCTCCCCTACATAGACCCGATTGGCGAGCACCTTGTAGACGGCGCCCTTGGTCCACGGCTTGCCGCCGCGAGGCCCGCTGGCGCACTGGCGCCGTTTCGTGCCCTCGCCCGCGGCGTTCAGCTCGCGCGCCACAGTGAGCGCCGAGCCGGTCTTGGCGAAGCGATCGAAGATGCGGCGGACGATCGCCGCCTCGCGCTCGACCACCACCAGCCGGCGGTTCTCGACCTCGTAGCCTAGCGGCGGCCAGCCGCCCATCCAGAGGCCCATTCTTGTGGAGGCTACTCGCGCGGCTCGCTTTGATCTTTCATATCGTCGGGCTGGCAGAGCGGTAGATGGCAGGAGAAAAGCTAGAGCCATCAGAGAGGCGATGCGGCTTCTCCACCGGTCGATGATTTACGAGGCGGCCGGGTATCGGCTCGGGGTGGCTGCGGGGATCGAATTCGCTCTTCGCGCTGGCGCTGACCGGGAAGCCATCTGCGGGCAACTCCACGGGCTTCGCTGAAATTGGCGCCGCGCTCGATTTTTGGCGGGCGGACTCGAGAGAGATTCCCGTTCTTTCTTGCTGATCGACGACACTCTGACTCTGATTCACAGGAAGGGGTCTGCCTCGCCTGCATGGACGGTTTCGGCCGCGGAAGCGCTCGCGGTCCGGTCGCTCAGCGTTCGCCCGAGCTATGGCCAGCTTCATAACGATCGGCAAAGCATCCTTCAGGCGGTGCAGCGATAGATGGATCGGTGCCACCTCACGTCGTTGGCGCCGCCTCCAATGACGCTCCCTGAGGAGTCGCCACACGGTGATAGGAGAGCCGGCCGGGGAAATTTGGACAGGTCGATAAATGGATTTCCTGCCTGAAGGCGGCGAGGATGCCGCGGCTCAGGAGGACG
>Ga0268386_10001971_pt1 | contig 14338 bp, 15 predicted proteins | sample RVTome_15_FD_200260 | JGI IMG/M metagenome (GOLD analysis project Ga0268386, IMG submission 200260) | Soil microbial communities from uranium-contaminated site in the Upper Colorado River Basin, Wyoming, United States - RVT150D86... ...
GTCTTCGCCATGACGGTGGTCTCCTTCCTGAACAGAAGCCCAGCAATCTTGCTGGGATTGAGGCCACCGTCAACTTTCAACGCTTGCTAGGACAACCCCCGGACCTTGGGCCGTGTGCTGTGTCCGAGGAGGGTTGACGCGGTCGGCGAACGTGATGGCTCTGCCTTCAGCGGAACGAGACCGGCGATGTGGTGGAAGCACCAGAATCTGGAATGAAAGCGAGATGTCACGGGAATAATGGCTCTGCCTCCGGGGGCCAACGCTCACGTTCGTGCTGTTCGCGCCGCCATCCAGAAACTCACGGCCGATCCCAAGCTCAGGAATCGGCACAAGGCGAACCTCATCTTTCCGGTCGAACGATACTATCCGGCGGATACGTCCTAATGCGGACGTTCCGGCAGCCATTCATGCGGAGTACCCGGCCACGCGCATGGGGAGCGCAGCCTCGGAGAGCTCGGCGGTGGGCCGGAAGACGTCGACGTCGACAACCTCCGCCGATGACGAGCGCGATCCTGCCCGCGAATCGTAGTCCACTCGCGGCTTCGGGCCTCACTTCATGGCGGTCGTCGCCTTGCTGGCCGGCGGCTCGGCCTAGACCCGTCTCCCTCCAGCCGGCTGCGGAGCGCCTTCGGAGCCGTCATGAAGAAGGCCGCGACGAGCAGGTCCCTCACCGCCTGCCAGTCTATCTTCGCGAGGTCGAGCCGCAGGCCGACCCAGCCCTTGGAGCCGACGTAGGAGGGGACGAAGTAGCGCGCCGGATTCGCCTCCACGAGGCGGGCCTGCTCGCCGGGTGGGGCCTTGCAGCAGAGCGCTATCCGGCCATCGCCGTGGTGATCGTACAGGTAGTAGCCGAAGATCCTCTTCCTGACCTTGAACGCGAGGTGTTGCGCCCCGGCGGCTTCCACTTCCGCCGCGGGAAGGGAGCGGCACAGCGAAATCAGGCTCTCGCGGCGGCGGGTCACGTCCGGGGTCTCCTCCACTACCGCCGTCGCCTCCCTCCGGCTCGACCAGACCCCGATCGGGGGTGCCGAGCGGGAGACGCTCGGCACTGCAGGCCGACTCGAGCACCAGGCAGTCCGAGATGGCCGAAGGCCTCCTTCGATACCGTCGCCGCGGCGCGGCGACGACCTCCGGGTCCTGGACCGCGGCCAGCCTGATTCCGGCCCTTTGCGGCCACCAACACGGCTCGGTCGGTTCGGCCCATTCCGCTTGATTCCCCCCGATTGCACGAATGGCCCAATGCACATATGTTACGGGCGTCTCGTCAGCTCGAGCCGCATTCGAACCGAGCCGTCGCCCGGTACCCGTTCCTGCCGCAGAGATCCGAGGGAGGACGCCATGAAGGTGACGCTCATTTGCCCCCGGTTCGTCGCGAACTACTGGAGCTACGAATCCTCCCTCCGCTTGGCGGGGAAGAGCTGCCTCCTGCCCCCCCTCGGGCTGATCACCGTCGCTTCGCTGCTGCCCGCGCACTGGCGGCCGCGCCTCAAGGACCTGAACATCGAGTCGGTCAGCGACCGCGATCTCCTCGGCTCGGACGTGGTCATGCTGACGGGGATGCACGTCCAGCGGGACTCGCTCCACGAGGTCCTCCGTCGCTGTCGCGCGCTCGGCGTGCCCACGGTGGTCGGAGGCCCCTATGCGACGGGCGAGCCCCACAAGCTGGAAGGGGAGGCGGACTACCTGGTGCTCGGCGAGGCGGAGGAGACGCTAGCCCCGTTCTGCAGCGCCTTCGAAACGGGCTGCGCGCCCAAGGTCACGCCCAAGGCCAGCGCCCCCGACCTCAGGAGGTCCCCCCCGCCAAGGTACGACTTGTTGCGTCCGGGCTTCTACTACCACATGTCGCTGCAGTTCTCGAGGGGCTGTCCCTTCACCTGCGAGTTCTGCGACATACCGGGCCTGCTGGGTCGCAATCCGCGGACCAAAGATCCGGAACAGGTCGTGAACGAGCTGGACGCGATCCGCGCCACCGGCTTCCGGGGAATGGTGTTCTTCGTCGAGGACAACTTCATCGGCAAGAAGAAGTCGGTGCGCGAGCTCCTCCCCTTCGTGGAGCGATGGCAGCGGGACAGGGGCTGGCCTTTCGAGTTCTACACGGAGGCCTCGTTGAACCTGGCGGAGGACTCGGCGCTGATGGAAGGGATGGCCGCGGCCGGGTTCCGGATGGTCTTCGTGGGCCTGGAGAGCGTCTCCCCGGAGTCGATCAAGGAGACGAAGAAAAACCAGAATCTCACGGGCGACATGCTCAGCCGCGTGCACACGATCCTCGGACACGGGCTGGAGGTGCTGGGCGGATTCATCGTCGGCTTCGACAGCGACGGTCCGGACATCTTCGAACGGCAGGTCGAGTTCATCCAGAAGGCGGGGATCCCCACCGCCATGCTCGGGGTCCTGCAGGCCCTCCCGAACACGCCCCTCGAGACCCGGATGCGGGCGGAGGGGCGGCTGCAGGACATGCCACGGCCGCAGGACCAGTTCGGCCGAGCGAACTTCAGGACGGTGCTCCCCGCCCCGGTTCTACTCGCGGGCTACCGGCGGGCGCTCGAGGCCCTGTACGAGCCGAGGGCCTATTTCGCTCGGGTGCGTGAGATGCTGCGTCTGCGCCGCCGGCTGCCGCAGATCCGCCGGACGGGGCCGATGATGGCGGTATGGGCACTGCGGGCGGTGTTGGCCCAGGGCCTGCTGGCTCCGTACCGGCGCGACTACTGGCGATACCTGAGGGACGTGTGGCGTTGGGACAGGACGCGGCTCGTGGACGCCATCCGGCACGCTGCGCCGGGCCATCACTTCCTGCTCTTCACCAAGAAGGTCGTCGGCCCCCGCCTCGAGGCCGCCCTCGAAGGCGTCCCGGGCGCCAAGGAGGCCCCGCCGCAGTTGGGGGCGGCCCGTGGAAAGAGCCTGCCCGCGAACACCTGAGCGAGGGTGGCCCGCGCCCGGGTCAGCTCCGCCGCGACGCCGCTGGCGGCGCCGCCCGGGCCTCGCCGCCGACGCCGGCCATCAGCCTCAGGAGGCCCTCCTGGTCCGCCGCGCCCCGCGCCAGCTCGCCGACGAGCCGGCCTTCGCGGAGGACGAGGATCCGGGTGGAGAGGTTCAGGACCTCGGGCAGCTCGCTGGAGACGAGGAGGATCCCGCTTCCCGTCTCGGCGAGCTGGTCGATCAGGGCGTGGATCTCGGCCTTGGCGCCGACGTCGACACCTCGGGTGGGCTCGTCGAGCATGAGGATCCTGCACTCGGCGGCCAGCCACTTGGCCAGGGCGATCTTCTGCTGGTTGCCCCCGGAGAGCCCGGCGGTGACCGTGTCCACGTGGGGAGCCCGGACCCGGAGCCGCTCGAAGTACTGCTGCGCCAGGGTCCGCTCCGCCTGGCGGCGGACGAAGGAGAACCGCGCCAGGCGGTCCAGGATCGGGAGGCTCATGTTCTCGCGGGCCACCATCCCGAGGACCAGCCCCTGGCGCTTTCGGTCCTCCGGCAGGAGGCCGAGGCCTAGCCGCAGGGCGTCCTGGGGGTTCCGGAACCGCACCTGCCGGCCCGCGACGAAGACCCGGCCGGTCGCGTCGGGGTCCAGGCCGAAGAGGGCCTGGGCCAACTCGGACCGCCCCGCTCCCACGAGGCCGGCGAACCCCACGACCTCGCCGGCGCGCAGCGTGAAGGAGACGTCCTCGAACCGCCCGGGGCTGGTGAGCCCCTCGACCCGCAGCAGCTCCTCGGCCGGCTCCTTGCCCACGTGCGCGGGGAAGTACTCCTCGAGCCTGCGGCCGATCATCAACTGGACCAGCGTCGCCTCGTCCAGGGCCGAGATGGGGCGGGTGGCCACGTGAGCGCCGTCGCGGAGGACGGTGACCGAGTCGCACAGACGGAATATCTCCGGCATGCGGTGGGAGACGTAAATGCAGGTGACTCCCCGCTCCCGCAGGCGTGCCATCAGGTCGAACAGGCGCTCCGCCTCGTGTTGGCTGAGGCTGCTGGTGGGCTCGTCGAACACGATCACCCTCGCCCCGCTGCCCACTGCCGCCGCGATCTGCACGAGCTGCTGCTGGCCGACGGTCAGCCCCCCCACGCGCCGGCCCAGGTCCAGCTTCGCGTCGATGGCCGCCAGCATCGCCGCCGCCCGCCGCTCCACGTCGCGGAACGAGACGAAGGTGGCGCGCTGGGGCAGCGCTCCCAGGCACAGGTTCTCAGCCACCGAGAGGTTCTCGCAGAGCGACAGCTCCTGGTGCACGACACCGATGCCCGAGGCGAGGGCGTCGCGGGGGGTCTCCAGGCGCACGGGCCGGCCGTCCACGAGGATCCGGCCCCCGTCGGGGGCGTGGATGCCGGCCAGGATCTTCCCGAGGGTGCTCTTGCCCGCCCCGTTCTCGCCGCACAGGGCGTGGCAGGCGCCCCGCGCGACGTCGAAGCTCACGCCGTCGAGGGCGAGGACCCCGGGGAAGCGCTTCGTGATCCCCTCGAAACGGACCACCGGAACGCCGTCGCGTGCGGGCGAGCTGGCTGTCTGGCCGTCGGGCAAGGGCACCCTAAGGGAGCTTCAGGTACTCCTCGGGCACGTCGGTGAAGCCCCACTCCTTCAACTGGCGGGCCCAGGTCCCGAGGTTCTCCTTCGAGACGCGGACCAGCTCCATGGGGATGATGGTCGGGACGTCCTTCTTCAGGTGGACCTTGTCCACGATGGTGCCCACCGAGACGTGGCCCCAGAGGTAGGTGGGCTGGGCCAGGAGAACGGGGGCGAGGCCCTTTTCCACGTAGGGAAGCATCGCCGGCAGGGCGTCCACCGCGACGATCTTCACCTTCTTGGGATCGAGGTCGGTCAGGAGCGACTTCGTGAACAGCGGCCAGCCCCCGACCATCGCCCACCCCTGGATCTCGGGGTACGCGTTGCTCACCCGGATCACCTCGGCGGCGGCGTCCTGCGGCGTCTCGAGATGGAAGAACGTGTCGACGACCTGGATCTCGGGGTGGCGGGCGGCTTCCTGCCTGACCCCGTCCACGCGCCGGCGGAGGTTCGGCGCGTTCTGGTTGCCGGCCAGGATCGCGACCTTGCCCTTGCCGCCCATCTGCCCGGCCAGCTCCTTCATGACCGACTCGCCGGTCTTGACGTCGTCGACGCCGTAGAATGCGAAGCGCTGCGACTCCGGGGCGTCGCTGTCGAAGGTCATCACCGGGACGCCGCGGCTGACCGCGTCGTTGATGGCGCCGGTCACCTTCCCGGCGTCGGAGCAGGAGAGGAGCACCCCGCTCGCGCCCTCGTTCACGGCCTGGGCGATCCGTTGCGCCTGCACCTGCCCGTCCTCGGCGGGCGGCGTGAGCCACATGATCTCGATGGGGATGCCGTGGGCCTGGCTCAGGTCCCGGGCGGCCGCTTCGGCGCCGGTGCGCGCCGACAGGAACACCGGGTTCGTCGAGCTCTTGGCGATCATGGCGATGCGCAGCCCCCTCGCCGGGGACGCGGACGGCGTGGCCGCGTCGCCCGAGGGGGCCTCCCCCCCGCCCCCACACGCCCATCCGGCGGCGGCGACCGCCACCGTGGCCAGGAACCGGCTGACGGCCTCGTGCTTTCTCATGGCTCCTCTCGTTCCTCTCTCGAGTTCGTCGGCGCTCAAGCGGCCTTCGGGGCCTTACCCGCGCCGGCAGCCCGGGCCAGGCGGCGTGCGTTGAGCCGGGCGCTGCCCTGGTCGAGGACAACCGCCACGATGATCGCGCAGCCGATGATGATCCACTCGTAGTTCTGGTCGAAGTGGAGCGTCCGGATGGACTGCCGGATCAGCACGATCAGCAGGGCGCCGAGCATGGCGTTGACCGCGCTCCCCTTCCCTCCTACCAGGCTGGCGCCGCCCACCACCGCGGAAGCGATGACGTACAGCTCGTAGCCGGTAGCGTCCCCGCACGAGGCCGAGCCGTAGAAGCTGGCGCCGAGGAAGGCCGCGATCCCCGCGGTCAGGCCGGAGATGACGAAGACACCCGCCTGGATCCGTCCCAGGCGGAGCCCGGAGAAGCGGCTGGCCTCGACGTTGCCACCGAAGGCGAACACGTGGCGGCCCATCGTCGTCCGCGTCAGGTAAATCGCGCCCACCGCGGTCACGAGCAGCATGCTCAGCATCGGGACGGGGTAGAGCGCCTCGTCCAGGCCGAGCGATGCCTTGGCCACGTGCGTCAGGGGCTGGGGCACCAGGATGCTCTCCGCCTTGCTGGCGACGAAGGCGATCCCGCGCAGGATCCACATGGTCCCGAGGGTGATGATGAAGGGGTGGACCTTGAGGCCGACTACCATCAGGCCGTTCAGCAGGCCCGATGCCAGGCCGACGCCGACGCAGATCGCGAGCCCCAGGAGCACCGTCGCGGCCGACCCCATGGGTCCCGCCGCCCGGAGGGCCATGGCCATGGTCACTCCCGACAGCGCGTAGACCGACCCGACGGACAGGTCGATCCCGCCCGAGATGATCACCATGGTGGCGCCCACGGCCATGATCGCGAAGAAGCTCGCGTCGGTGGCGGTCTGGATGAGCGTGTACGAGTTGAGGAAGTTGTTGACCGGCCGTCCGGTGACCCGGTCCGGATGGCTCCCGGCGGAAACGGTCAGGATCGCCCCCAGCAGGAGGATGACCAGGATCAGGCCTGCCTGCTGCGACGACAGTAGCCTGCGGAGCACCCGTCACCTCGTGGCCAGTATCGAGGAGGCCCGCGGTACGCCGGGGCCTGGTTTCTGGAGCCGGTATGATACCGCACGGGCAGGGGGCCCCGCTTCATGCGCAGCCGTAGGCCCGGTCCGATCGCCACGGATGGCTCTCTACGGTTCGCCGCCCGCAAACCGTGACCGACCGCGGCACTGGCCGACCCGAAAGGTCGAATCCCCCTGTCGGGGGCGGCGGGTGTCTCGGAGGGCTTGGTGGCGGGATCGGCTGCCATGTGCGGCCGGCGGCCTTTGGAACGTCTAACGAACCCGCTCCCCTCCTTGTTCCGGCGGGGCTGTGAAATCGTGTCCAGCGACGTGAACGCTCCTCAGCGCCGCGGGACCTCCAGAGGCCGGTCCAGGCGCAGCGTGACGATGGTGCCGGCGGGCAGCTCCACGTCTTCGCCTTTGGTGGCGGCGACCGCGCCGCCCCCGCCGATGACCACGCCTACCAGGGCGCCCTTCTTGCCGCCGAGGATCCCGCCCAGGACGCCACCGAGGACCGCGCCGATCCCGGCCTTCTCCGCCGTCCCGGGCCTCTGCTCCCCGTCGTCGCTCACCGCCGTCACGCTGGCCCGGAGGTCCAGCCGGCTGCGATCCAGGAGAATCGAATCGAAGGACAGCTCCAGCCGTCCGCTGCGGGAGGGACGCTGTGCCGGCTCGGCCTCGCGAACGACGCCGCGGACCCGGGTGCCGGCCGGGATTGCCGTGCGGTTGCCGCTGCGGACCGGCCGGAACACCGACGCCTCGAAGCGGTCCTCGCGGCGCGCGGTCCGGGACGAGAGCGGCTCGTCCAGGCGGACCTGGATCTCCGTCCCTTCGGGGAGCCGCGCAGCCCCGCCGTCGCGGCGCTCGAACGAGTCCTCGATGTCCTCGCGCAAGTCGGCGATGGACCGGCGCAGCTCCTCGACCTCGTCGTAGTCGACGCCGGTCCCCTCGCCGGAACGCCGGGCGTGCCGGCGCATCTTGACCTTGAGATAGATCGCCTCCTCGCGAATCTCCTCGGCCCGCTCGCGGAACTCCTCTGTCTTGCCGTCGCCGGGCTCGAGGTCGTTCAGCTCGGCGTCGAGGTTCGCCAGCTCCTCCTGAAGGCGCTGGACGTCCCGGGTGCGGGCCGCGTCGCCTCCCTGCGCGGCGGCGCCGGCGGCGAGGCCGAGACAGGCGACGGCCAGAACGAGGGCAGTGCGGCGGATCGGGCGCATGAGGTCTCCTCCTGAGCGGAAGGCGCTGCCTCCGGTCCGGGCACGCTCCACGAGCCCCTGGATGGGGGCCGCCGGAGGGAGGCGGCCCCCTATTCTGCTCCAGGAACCGCCCCCACGCCAGGCGCCCGAAGGCACGCCGACGATCCCCGTCACACCGGCGGCCGCCCGTCGGAAAAGAAGCCCCGCCCTCCCCCGTCAGATGCTGGCGATACAGTCGATCTCGACCAGCGAGTTGCCGGGGATCCCGCCCGCGGCGGCGATCGTGGTGCGGACGCCGGGCTCCGGCCCGAAGCGGCCCAGGAACACCTCGTTCATCGCCGCGTAGTCCTTGAGGTCGTTCAGGTACACGTTCACCTTCAGGACCTTCTCCATGGACGAGCCGACGCTCTCGAGGCGCTGCTGGATCTCCTTGAGCACGTGGTCGGTGTGGGCCTTGACGTCGCCCTCGAAGTGGGCGCCGATCCCCGAGATGAACACCAGGTTCCCGAACGTGACGACGCCGCTGAAAAGGGGCGTCTTCTCGGGTTGCTTCCCGTCCTTCCAGTGCACCTTCTTCACCGGCTTGGCGTCCGCCTTGTCGGCCGCGGCCGCCGTGGTCGCCGCCCCGGCCGCCACCGCGAGCGCGGGCGCCTTGGAAAGGAAGCTCCTGCGATTCGACTTCGACATCCTCACCTCCCTCTGTCCGACCAGCGCGGATCGCCGGTCCCCTTGTAGTCCCTGGGCAGGCTCTCCCAGTCCGGCCGGGCGATGCCGTTGAGGTCGTGGACCACCTTGCCGTCGCGGAGCGTCAGCTCGCAGACCAGCTTGCGCGGCGCGCGCAGCCGCGCGCCGAACGAGTCCACGAACCCGAAGCGGTCGCTCCGCTCCACGTCCAGCACGGCGACGTCGGCCGCGGCGCCCACCGAGAGGTGCCCGAGGCCTTCACGCCGGACCAGTCGCGCCGGGTTCCAGGTGGAGCGGCGGACCACGTCCTCGAGGGGAATCCCCAGGGCCAGGAACTTGCTCATCACGTTGAGCATGTCCTTCATCCCGGCGTTCATGCTGTTGATGTGGAGATCGGTGGAGATCGAGTCCGGGAGGAAGCCCTCCCGGACCGCGGGCACCGCGATCCGCCAGGCGAAACTGCCGCCTCCGTGCCCGACGTCGAACAGCACGCCCCGCTTGCGGCCCTCCCGCAGCGCGGGGCTCACCTTGCCGGACTCGTCCTGCTCGCCGCGCAGGCCCGAGTAGACGTGCGTGTAGATGTCGCCCGGCCGCAGCTTGCGCGCGAGCAGCTCCGACAGGGGCCGCTCGGCACGGTTGGCCCCGAAGTCCACCATGACCGGAAGGCCGGCCAGGGTGCCCGCCTCGACCGCCCGCTCCACCGCGGTCCATTCGGGCCCGCCGTAGTGCGCGGTCTTGATCCCCACCACGACGTCGGGATGGCGCCGGGCCACTTCCGCCGCCGGCGCCGCCGACATGTCCGACAGGTCCTGCTCGTAAGGATCGCCGCGCATGCCGTGGCCGACGACGTTCAGGAAGGCCAGGATGCGCGTCCTCGACCTCTCGACGATGCGGGCCCTGAAGTCCTCGAAGTTGCGCCAGCCCGCGCATCCCGCGTCGACCGCGGTCGTGACCCCGGAGCGGAGGGTGAAGCCGTCCGGGTAGACGCTGTTGTCCCCGGCGTACGAGTCCTTCTCCCCGGTGCCCGCGAAGACGTGGACGTGGACGTCGACCAGACCGGGCGTGACGTAGAGGCCGGAGACGTCGATCACCTTGAAGGCTTCGGCCGGATCGATGCGCTCCGCCACCGCCGCGACCCGACCGTCGGCGATGGCGACGTCCCGTACCGCGTCGACATCGTTCCGCGGATCGATGACGTGGCCGCCGCGGAGGAGGACGTCGTACCTGGGCTCCGTGGCACGGGCCGACCCGGGCAGCGAGAGGGCGACGGCGGCGAGCAGCACGGCACGGTTCATCAAGGTCACGTGCTTCCCGTCCCGCGGTGGCGGCGCGCGGTCCACCGGGCCCCGAGGTACTCCCCCATGTCGAGCTCGCCCGCCATCTCGTCGCCGGCCACCTTCCCCGTGAACGTATAGTCGAGCGCGTCGCCGTTGGCATGGTACGAGCTGCGGATCCGGACCGCCTCGCCGTCGATCGTGCCGACCACGTCCCGCGCCACGAAGTCGCCGTGGTGCGCACCGTCGATCTCATTGCCGCGCTGGCGGAGGCTGAGGGTGTGGCTGGAGCCGCCGGCAGCGTACTCGATCCGCACCTCCCACTGGCCGCTGGCGTCCGTGGCCGGCGCCGCCACGGCCGCGGGCGGCGCCTGCTTGCCGGCCGCGCCGGCGAGGACCGCGTGCAGCCGCTCGGCGACGACCTTCTCGTCGCCCGGCGCCATCATGTAGGGGTTCACCTGGACGCCGGTGCGGCCCGGCTCGATCGGGCCGCCGGCGGGGAAGATCCCGACCCGGGGATCGGTATCGAAGAGCGTGCGGACGACACCCTCCCCGGTCACGGCGAAGCGCTCCTTCTCCCAGTACACGCGCAGCGAGGGCATGCGGTTCGAGAGCCCGATCGGCTGGACGATCGAAGTGGTGACGCCCTCGATCGCGGAGACCCGCCGCGCCACGTGCTCCAGCCACGAGGTCCAGCGCTTCCACTCGGCCTCGTGGTCGCGCTTCATCCACGTCTCGACCGCCATCAGCATCCCGATGGCTTCCTCCTTGCCGACCTTGAAGCCGCGCGCGAACCCGTGGTGCGGCGCGCTGTGGACCCAGGCCGCCTTGACCAGGTCCTTGCGGCCGAGGAGCAGCCCTGCGCTCTGTGGCCCGCGGATGCACTTGCCGCCGCTGTAGGCGACCAGGGTGGCGCCGGCTTGCAGGTGCACGTTGGGCACGGTCAGGATCTCCGCGGCGGCGTCGACGAGCACGGGCACGCCGCGCTCTCTCGCCATCGCCGACACCAGCTTCGTGTCGAGCGGGCTCACGTCCGCCTCCGGGCCCGCCAGGATGTAGACGAGAGCGGTCCGCGGCCCGAAGGCCGCTTCCAGCTCGGCCGGCGTCTCGACCTCGAGGATGTGGAGGCCGACCGCCTTCAAGGCGGCGTCGTAGACGTTCCGGGAGTGCTTCGGGATGATGGCCTCGTCCCGCGGGAACCCCCTCAGGTCCGGGATGCGGACGTGGAGGTCCGGGTTGCCGCCGGCGACGCACGCGGCGGTGGCGTGGGTGAGGGCGGCCGAGCAGCCGTTCGTGACCAGGCCCCATTCGGCGCCGGTCAGGGTCGCGAGCCTCGCCCCCACGGCCTCGGCCAGCTCGTCCAGGTGCACGTAGTGCCGGGCGGCCGCGTCCATCGCCGCCCGCACCTCGGGGAGCATCGTGGACCCGCTGAGGATGGTGTACGTGCCGCGCGCGTTGAGCAGCGGCCGCACGCCGATCGACTCGTAGACCTCCGGCCCGACCCGCAGGCCGCCGGCGGCCGCGGCCGGGGGAGACGCTGCGCCGGGGGTTTCCGTCCGCGCGACCTCCGGGAACGCCAGGGCGCCACCCAGGAGCCCGCCGCGCGCCAGCAGGTCCCGGCGGGTGATCCCTTCGCCGCTCATGGCCGCCTCCGCGGGTGGGTCTTCTTCCACTCCTCGAACACCTTCTCCAGCTCGGGGCTCAGGACGGGGTAGATGTCGCGGGCCCGATACTTCGTCCCCTGGATCATCTCCCGCTTGAAGTCCTCGACGTACACCGTCTCTTCCGCCGCCTCGATGACGGCGTCGGCGAGCTGTGGAGGGAAGAACAGGACGCCGGACACGTCGCCGACCACGACGTCGCCCGGCAGCACGGTGACGCTCTTGATCCGGACCGGGACGTTCCACTCGACGCCGACCTGGTCGGCCATCGCCGACGCGTGAGCGCCCGTGTAGTAGACCGGGAAGTCCTTCCAGGGGAGGAACTCGGAGAGGTCCCGCAACCCCCCGTCGATCACGACCCCCGCCGCCCCCCGCGCCTTGATCCCGAGCCCGGTCACGTCCCCCATGAAGGTGGCCCGGTCGACCATGCCGCCCAGCTCGACCACGAGCACGTCGCCCGGACGCGTGTCCTCCCCCGCGCGGATGTTGTACTGGTAGAACCAGTCGCCCTCCTTGCCGAGCGTCCGTACCGCCTCCAGGAGGTCGGGGCGCTCCGGGAGGTAGCGCATCGTGAGCGCGCGGCCGACCAGCTTCGCACCGGGCTGGGTGATCTCGAAGCCGTTCACGAACGAGTGGCGGTACTCCTTCGCCTGCACGGCTCCCCAGAGCGCCTCGATCGGCAGGTCGCGGAGGCGGGCCATCTGGTCCTCGGTCAGGCGCACCTGCGAGGGACCGAGCACCTCCATCACCGCGCTGTAGGTGTTCCGGGAGGCGCGGGTCGAGGCGGGTGCAGTGGCGGCCGCCTGCTCGGCCGCGGCCAGGGCGGGGAGCAGGAGCAGGATCAGCGTACCGGAAAGGGCCTCGCGCATGCGCTTCCTCCTGGTCGGGTGTCGGTCCGCGGATTATAGCGGCCCACACCCGCACGGTGCGCGGGAGAGCGCCGCTCGTCGCCGGCAGGCCCGTCAGGGCGCGTCGACCTTGATCACGAAGTAGGTGAACTGGCCTCCCGCCGGGACCAGGACCTGATGCGCCGTGCGGGCCGGGATGTGGACGACGTCCCCCGGCGCGAGCGGGTGCTTCCGTCCACCCTCGATCGAGGGGCCGCGGATCTCTCCCGGTGCGGTGGTCCGGCCGTCCACGACCTTGCCGCCCACGACGAGCGTCGCCTTGCCGTCCTGCACGACGAAGAAGTCCGCCTGGGTCTCGTGCAGCTCGGCCTCGCCGTCGGCCTGCCGGTGCGCGACGAGCGCGGAGTGGTTGCCGAACGTCCCCAGGTGCTCCAGCGCGAGACTCTTCTCGTTCAACCGCGGCGCCAGCTTCGCCGTGTAACCCTTCAAGTCCGATCCGGACCACACCGCGATTCCCGTCGGCTCCTCCCCCGAGAGCGGCAGGGCGGACGCCACGACCACGGCCAAGAGCGTCGTCTTCTTCATCCATGCCTCCGAGCCGTTTCAGTATAGGGTTTGCGGCCGGTGACCCGGAAGGGATTCATGCGAGAGCGATACACGACACGACGTCCTTCTGGTCGGGATACACGAGGCGGACCAGCGCGAGCGCTGTCGCGTCCTGGAGCTGATCGCGGAAGCCGAACGCCCCTGTCAAGGCCGAACGCTCCATGTCCCCCATCGGAACGGCGCCGAACGGGACCCGATCCCCGACGACGAGGTGCTAGAATACGACCGATGCTGGACCCGTCAGCCGGGCCGGAACTCGTCCCCTGCGAGCCTGACATCGACGTGAACGGGGTGGATCGAGCTCAGATCCGGCAGATGCTGGATCTGACTCCCGCAGAGCGGTTGGGCGTCATCGAGAATCTCGCGGACTCGATCGCGGAGATTCGCAGACTCAATGGACCGGGCGCGGTACGCTGAGGTCCTCCGCCGGCTCGCCGCGAACGAAGTCGAGTTCATCGTCGTGGGCATGCTGGCGGGGGTATTGCGCGGGGCCCCCGTCCTGACCGCGGACCTCGACCTGGTCCATCGCCGCAGTGCCGACAACGTCTCGCGGCTGCTGCAGGTCCTCGCCGGTCTCGACGCTCCTTCAGGTACTCGGCCCGGCGCCGCTCCTGCTCCGGCGCCCGGAACGCCTGGGTAGGCTGCGACCGGGGGTATCCGCAGGCTCCGCCCTCGGCCGTTCCGGCTCCCCGGAATCGGGGCTCCCTCGAACCGGCGGGCGGCAGCCGGTCACGCGCTTCCGACGATCTGGAGGTCGGGCCGGGGCCGGCGAGCGCAGGGATGGTGTGCCCGTGACCGACGCCTCCATGCCGTGGAGCCTCCGGGACCCGCGCTGCTCGGCTCATTCTCCCCGCAACAGCGCTGCCGGATCGGCCCGCGATGCGCGTCGTGCCGGCACATATGCCGCCGCAAGCGCTACGATCAGCAGCATGGCGGCCACGCCCACCAGCGTCAGTGGATCGTTGGGCGCGACGCCGAAGAGAAAGGAGCGAATCAACCTCCCGCCAGCGAGTGCGCCCGCCAGGCCCAACACGATGCCGACGCCCGCAATTACGAGGGCTTGGCCGAGGACCGACGAGCGCAAGCGCGACGGCGATGCGCCGAGCGCCTGCCGAATAGCCAACTCGCGCGTCCTCCGCCAGACCAGATAGGCGAGCACCGCGTAAAGCCCGATGGCTGCAAGCAGTAGTGCGCCCGTGCCGAACACACCAAGCAGGGCGGCGACCAGGCGCGGCTGCGCAAGCTGATTCGCCACGATCCGCTCCATCGTCTCCGCCCCTGTCACGACGACGCCCCGATCCGTTTCGTGAATCGCGTGTCGGACGGATGGAACGACGGCAGCGGGCTCACCCCTTGCACGAACCGCAAGCATGCGAGGAGCCGCGAGCATCCCGGGCCCTCCAATGAACTGCCGATACGA
>Ga0268386_10001972_pt1 | contig 14333 bp, 11 predicted proteins | sample RVTome_15_FD_200260 | JGI IMG/M metagenome (GOLD analysis project Ga0268386, IMG submission 200260) | Soil microbial communities from uranium-contaminated site in the Upper Colorado River Basin, Wyoming, United States - RVT150D86... ...
CTGAGCGACGTGTACGCCATGGGTGGCCACCCGCTGACCGCGCTGGCGATTGCGGGATTTCCACAGGAGGCGGAGCGGGCCGCGCTGAAAGCCATCTTCGCCGGCGGTCTGGCGAAGCTGCGCGAGGCGGACGTCGCGCTCCTTGGCGGCCACACCGTCCAGGACAGCGAAATCAAGTTCGGATACGCGGTCACCGGCGAGGTGGAACCCGATCGCATCTGGTCGAACGCCGGCGCCCGGACGGGAGATGTCCTCTTCCTGACCAAACCGCTCGGAACGGGGGTCATCGCCACGGCGCTGAAGTTCGGCCGCGCCCCGGAAGCCGTGATCGCAGGGGCCATCGGTTCCATGCTGGCGCTGAACAGGGCGGCCGCCGACGCGCTCCTGAGCCTGGCGCGGGATGCAGTTCGCGCGTGTACCGACATCACCGGGTTCGGGCTGATCGGCCATGCCTCGGAGATGGCGGCCGCGAGCGCGCGCACGATCGAGATCGAGGCGGCAGCAGTTCCGCTGCTGTCCGGGGCGTCCGCGCTCGTCCTCGCCAACACTCCCGGTGGCGGGCGCACCAACGCGGCCTACTTCGGTCCCCTCGCCAGCATCGGTGCGGATGTCGATCCGGCGATTGCTCAGCTGTTCCATGATCCGCAGACCTCCGGCGGGTTGCTCGCGGCGGTCCGCTCTGATTTCGAGGCTGCGGCGCGCGAGGCCTTCCGGGTCCGCGGCGTGGCGGCGGTGCGAATCGGCGGCGTCGCGCCCGCTTCGGCGCATCGTGTCGTGGTGCGCTGAGCCGTCGGTGGCGGTGGATTTCAAGAGCCGCGCGTCCCTTGGCACCCGGCGCGTCCGGATGGTATAAATTGATGTTTTGTGCCGGTGGTTGGAAGGCGTTCGGGAGCGGCATTCCGGGCTGGCGGGCTCCTCGAACCGCCGTTGAAGGATCAACCGTTGTCGAAAGGCATCGCGAACGCCGGCGGCGCCTGACGCTCCAGCACGTCGCAACCCCATCATGCCTGTAATTCGCCATCAGAACCTCGCCGTCTGCCTGCGCGGCCCGGGTGTCGTCCGCAGCGCCCGTGACGCGAGCGGGGGAATACGATGACGAGCCGTGCGGCGGCCGGCCGCTACGCGCGCGCGCTGTTCGACGTCTCGAAGTCTGAAGGGGCCGATCTTCAGCGAGTCGAGCGCGAGCTCAGCGGCTTCGCAGAGATCATTGCCGGCAACGACCTGCTCCACCGTGTGCTGACGAACCCTGCCGTCCCGGCGCCGAAGAAGCGCGCGGCCGTGGAGCAGCTGATCGACCGGGTGGGCGGATTGCTGGGCCCGGTCTCGAAGCTCCTGTTAATGCTGGCCGAGCGCGATCGGCTCGCGATCCTGCCCGACCTCGTCGAAGGCTATCGGAGCCGGCTGCGCGATCACCTGAAGATCGTTCGAGCCGAGGTGGTCACCGCTGCCCCGCTGGCGGCGGATCGTGTGGACGCGCTGCGGGAGGGGCTGGCGCGCGCCACCGGCCGGCAGGTTCAGCTCGATACGCGGGTGGACGAAGCGATCGTCGGCGGCGCCGTCGCGCGCCTCGGCAGCACCGTGTTCGACGGGAGCATCACGCGCCAGCTCGAGAAGATGAAGGAGACGCTCGTAAGCGCCGCCGAGTAATCCTCGCGACGCGCGCCGGGAGACGCATGGACATCAAAGCCGAAGAGATTTCCAAGATCATCCGCGATCAGATCGGGAGCTATGCCGTCGATGTGGATGTCGCCGAAGTCGGGACGATCGTCTCGGTCGGCGACGGCATCGCACGCGTCCACGGCGTCGAGAAGACGATGGCGGGGGAGATGCTGGAGTTCCCGCACGGCGTGTTCGGCATCGCGCTGAACCTGGAAGAGGAAAGCGTCGGTGTGGTGCTGCTCGGGGATTACACGGAGATCAGCGAGGGGGACACGGTCAAGCGCACCAACCGCATCATCTCGGTTCCGGTGGGGGAGGCGCTGGTCGGGCGGGTCGTGAATGCGCTCGGACAGCCGATCGACGGCAAGGGCCCGGTCACCTCGCGGGAGGTCCGGGAAATCGAGCGCCTGGCGCCCGGCGTCGTCGACCGCAGCCCGGTGAAGGAGCCGCTGCAGACCGGCCTGAAGGCGATCGACGCGATGGTGCCGATCGGGCGCGGCCAGCGCGAGCTGATCATCGGCGACCGCCAGACGGGCAAGACCGCCGTGGCGGTGGACACGATCATCAATCAGCAGGGGCAGGACGTCATCTGCATCTACAACGCGATCGGCCAGAAGCAGTCGACGATCGCGCAGGTCGTCCGCACGCTCGAGGAGGCCGGGGCGATGGAGTACACCATCGTCGTGGCTGCCGGGGCCTCCGATCCGGCGCCGCTGCTCTACATCAGCCCGTACTCCGCGTGCGCGATGGGAGAATACTTTCGCGACTCCGGGCGCCACGCGCTCTGTGTGTACGACGACTTGTCGAAGCACGCGCAGGCCTACCGGGAGATCTCGCTGCTTCTTCGCCGGCCGCCGGGCCGCGAGGCGTATCCGGGCGACGTCTTCTATCTGCACTCCCGCCTGCTCGAGCGCGCGGCAAAGATGAGGAAGGAGCTGGGGGGCGGGTCGCTGACGGCGCTGCCGATCATCGAGACGCAGGCGGGCGACCTCTCGGCGTACATTCCGACGAACGTCATTTCCATCACCGACGGGCAGATCTTCCTGGAGGCGGACCTGTTCCACCAGGGCGTGCGTCCGGCGATCAACGTCGGCAACTCGGTGTCGCGCGTCGGAGGATCCGCGCAGGTGAAGGCGATGCGGCAGGTCGCGGGCTCGCTGCGGCTCGACCTGGCGCAGTATCGCGAGCTGGCCGCCTTTGCGCAGTTTGGCAGCGATCTCGACAAGGCGACGCTCAATCAGCTGAATCGCGGCCGCAGGCTCGTCGAGATTCTGAAGCAGCCGCAGTATCAGCCGCTCCCGGTCGAAAAGCAGGTCGTCATCATCTACGCGGCCACGAACGGGCACATCGACCCCGTGCCGATCGAGCAGGTGCGCGACTACGAAGTCGAGCTGTACCGGTTCCTCGACACGCGGCGTCCGCAGCTGCTCTCGACGCTGGCCGAGAAGAAGGCGATCGACGACGAGCTCAAGGCGGAGCTGACGGAGGTGCTGAAGGAATTCGGGGAGCAGTTCGCGGCCGCCAGGAAGAGCGCCGCGTAGACACCGATGCCATCGCTACTGGATATCCGCCGGCGGATTCGCGCGGTCAAGTCGACGCAGCAGATCACCAAGGCCATGAAGATGGTGGCGGCGTCGAAGCTGCGCCGCGCCCAGGATCGCATCCAGCAGGCGCGCCCCTACGCCACGCAGATGCGGCGCGTGTTGAACAGCCTCGCGCGGCGGGTCGACCCGTCGGCGCACCCGCTGCTCGACGAGCGGCGCGACACGCGAGCGGATGGGCGTACGCTGCTGTTCGTCATCACCGCCGATCGGGGCCTCTGCGGGAGCTTCAACACGAACGTCATCAAGGCGGCCGCCTCCTTCGTGGTGGCGAGCGGCGGCCGGCAGGTGACGCTCGGCCTGGTGGGGCGCCGCGGACGGGACTACTTCGTCCGGCGCGCGTTCGACATCCGGTTCGAAGAGGTGAATCTCTTCGCACAGCTGAAGTTCGAGCACGCCCAGGCCATCGCGCGCGCCGCCATCGACGCGTTCACCTCGGGCGAGGCCGACAGCGTGCATCTCGTCTACAACGAGTTCAAGTCGGTGCTCCAGCAGCGTGTGGTCGTCGATCGGCTGCTGCCGATCCCCCGCGAGGAGATCGAAGGCGGGCAGGGGGCCGGCCCGGTGGTCGATTACCTCTACGAGCCGGCGCCGGAAGAGCTGTTCAAGACGCTGATTCCGAGCCACGTGGAAGTGCAGGTGTTCCGGGCGCTGCTCGAGTCGAACGCCGCGTTCTTCGCGGCGCAGATGACCGCGATGGACGCCGCCACGCGCAACTCGGGCGAGATGATCGAGCAGCTGACGCTGAACATGAATAAGGTGCGGCAGGCGGCGATCACGCGGGAAATCATCGAGGTGGTCTCGGGCGCCCAGGCGTTGTGAGGATCGGAACGGCGCCTGCGGCCCGCGCGAGGCGACGGAGTGAAGCCCGGCGCAGCCGGGCCGCCGAGCGCGCGCGAGCGGGGGTGGGGCCCCGCGAGCATGAAGTAAGGTGCGGCAGGCGGCGATCACGCGGGAAATCATCGAGGTGGTCTCGGGCGCCCAGGCGTTGTGAGGATCGGAACGGCGCCTGCGGCCCGCGCGAGGCGACGGAGTGAAGCCCGGCGCCCATGAAGGAACGTCCGGCAGTTTGAGAGTGGATTCGACATCACACACACATGGCCACAGCAGCACCAGCAGCGCAGAAAGTCGGCCGGGTCGTCCAGGTTATCGGCCCGGTTGTCGACGTGGAGTTCGAGGGGGAGCTTCCCTCGATTTACAACGCCGTGCGGATTACGGGGGAGAGCGCCGGGCAGACGATCGACGTTGTCGCCGAGGTCGAACAGCACCTCGGGGAGAACCGCGTGCGGACGGTGGCGATGAAGCCCACCGACGGGATGCAGCGCGGCATGACGGCGGTCGACACCGGCGCGCCGATTCGGATGCCGGTCGGGACCGCCACGCTCGGCCGCGTCATGAACGTGCTCGGGGAGCCGGTGGACTTTCCCGATCGCCCGATCGAGGCGACGGAGCACTGGTCGATTCACCGCGCCGCGCCGTCGCTCGAGGATCAGTCGACCGAGCTGCAGATGTTCGAGACCGGCATCAAGGTCATCGATCTGCTCGAGCCGTACCTGCGGGGCGGCAAGATCGGGCTGTTCGGCGGCGCCGGCGTCGGCAAGACGGTCATCATCCAGGAACTGATTCACAACGTGGCGATGAAGCACGGCGGCGTGTCCGTGTTCGCCGGGGTGGGCGAGCGCACGCGCGAGGGCAACGACCTCTGGCTGGAGTTCCAGGAGAGCGGCGTCATCAACCTGCAGGACCTCGAGAAGTCGCGCGCGGCGCTGGTCTACGGCCAGATGACCGAGCCGCCGGGCGCGCGGCTGCGCGTGGCGCTGAGCGGCTTGACGGTGGCGGAGTATTTCCGCGACGCCGAGAACAAAGACGTGCTGCTCTTCATCGACAATATCTTCCGGTTCACCCAGGCGGGGTCGGAAGTCTCGGCGCTGCTCGGGCGGATGCCGTCGGCGGTCGGCTACCAGCCCACCCTGCTGACCGAGATGGGCGAGCTGCAGGAGCGAATCACGTCGACCAAGAAAGGGTCGATCACGTCGGTCCAGGCGATCTACGTGCCGGCCGACGACTACACCGATCCGGCGCCGGCCACCACGTTCGCCCACCTGGATGCGACGACGAATCTGTCTCGCGCCATTGTCGAGCTGGGGATCTACCCGGCGGTCGATCCGCTCGCGTCGACGTCGCGCATTCTCGACGCGCGCATCATCGGCGACGAGCACTACAACGTGGCCCGCGCCGTCAAGCAGGTGCTGCAGCGCTACAAGGACCTGCAGGACATCATCGCGATCCTCGGCATCGACGAGCTGTCGGAGGAGGACAAGCTCACGGTGGGACGCGCGCGGCGCATTCAGCGCTTCCTGTCGCAGCCATTCTTCGTCGCGGAGCAGTTCACGGGCTTCGCCGGGAAGTACGTGCCGATCGCCGACACCGTCCGCAGCTTCCGCGAGATCGTGGACGGGAAGTACGATCACCTCCCGGAGCAGGCGTTCTACATGGTCGGCACGATTGAAGAAGCGGTCGACAAAGCCGAAAAGATGAAGGGCTAGGATGGCGATTCCCACCCGGATTGAGCTGCTGATCGTCACGCCCGACCGGCTCCTCGTGCACGAACAGGTGGACGAGGTGCAGATTCCGGGCTCGGAGGGTTACTTCGGCGTGCTGCCCGGGCACACCCCACTGCTCGCCGCGCTCACGGTCGGCGAGCTCTGGTATCGCAAGGGGCAGGAGCGGACGCACCTGTCGATTTCGTTCGGCTTCGCGGAAGTGCTGCCGGATCGGGTGTCCATCCTGGCGCGCCTGGCGGAGCGCGCGGACGAGATTGACGTGGGGCGCGCCGAAGCGGCCCGCAAGCGCGCGGAGGGGCGGCTGAAGCAGCCCCTGTCCGATGTCGACTACGAGCGCGCCCGGATCGCCCTGCAGAAGTCGCTCGTCCGCCTCGAGGTCTCGTCGCGCGTCGTCATTCGCGGTGGCGCCGCGGCCCGAATGCACGCGCAAGGCTGAACCGCTTCATGACGCCAACCCCGTTGCTGTCGTTCGCCTGGGCGGTAGCCTCCGACCCGGGACTTCGCCGCACCAGCAACGAGGACAGCTACCGCGTGCGGCCCGACATCGGGCTCTTCATCGTCGCCGACGGGATGGGCGGCCATGTGGCGGGCGAGGTGGCGTCGCGCATCGCGGTCGAGGCGATCGAAGCGTTCACCCAGGAGACGGCCGGGGCGGACAAGAACCGGACGTGGCCCTTTCCCTTCGAGCCGACCCTGAGCCTGGAAGCCAACCGGTTGAAGGCGGCGTTTCGCCTCGCCAACCGGAAGATCGCCGCCGCGATTGCCGAGTCGCAGGACCTGCGCGGAATGGCCACGACCGCGTCGGCCATCCTCAGCGGCGTGCGGACCGCGTGCCTGGCGCACGTCGGCGACAGCCGCGTGTACGTCCTGCGCGACAACACGCTCTCGCAGCTCACCCGGGATCATTCGTGGGTCGAGGAGCAGGTCCGGGCCGGCGCCATGAGCCCCAACGCCGCGCGCCAGCATCCCTGGCGCAACGTGGTCACACGGGCGCTCTCGGGCGGCGACGATCCGGAGGTCGATGTCCAGGACATCGAGCCGCAGCCAGGCGAACGCTACCTCCTCTGCTCCGATGGGCTGTTTTCTGCGGTGAACGACCAGCAGATCGCCGCGGTGGTCGGCGATCGTCACGCGTCACTCGAAGATATCTGTCAGCGTCTCGTGGAAGCTGCGAATGCCGCCGGCGGGCCGGACAACATCACCGCCCTCGTGCTGCGGGTCGATGCTCCATAACCTGGCGCGCCTCTTCCGCTACCGCGGTCTCATCCAAAGCCTGGTCGCACGCGAGCTGAAAGCCAGGTATCGCGGCTCCGTCCTCGGCTTCTTCTGGTCGTTCATCAACCCCCTGCTGCTGCTGCTCATCTACTCGTTCGTGTTCCAGCACATCATGCCGGCCAAATGGGAGGGGCTCGAGCACTACGAGCTCTTCCTCTTCTGCGGGATTCTGCCCTGGACCTGGTTCTCCTCATCGCTCCTCGAGTCGTCCGGCGTCCTGATCGCCGGCGGCAACCTGATCAAGAAGGTGCTCTTCCCCGCCGAGATCCTGCCGATCGTGACGGTCCTGGCGAACATGGTGCACTTCTTCCTCGGGCTGCCGATCCTGGCCGCGTTCCTCCTCTACTATCAGCGGCCGCTGCAGCCAGGCGAGCTCGCCTGGTTCCCCGTCGTGGTGCTCGTGCAGCTGATTTTCACGCTGGGGTGCGCCCTGGTGCTCTCGGCGCTCACCGTCCACTTCCGCGATATCCGGGACATCCTGGGAAACCTGATGACCTTCTGGTTCTTCGCGACGCCGATCATCTACCCGATGTGGGTGATCCCGGGAATCGGCCGTACGCTCCTGAACGCGAACCCCTTCGCGCATCTGGCGATCTCGTATCAGGAAATCCTGTACTACCAGGGAGACTTCGGACACTGGCGGTGGCTGCTGGCGCTCGGCGCCGCCTCCGTGGTGTTCTTCCTGTTCGGATACTTTCTGTTCGATCGCCTGCGCGACACGTTTGCTGAGGAAGTGTGATTCAGTTACCAGTTGCCAGTTTCCAGTTGCCAGTAACGGGTGGCTCGCTGGACCTCGCAACTGGTAACTGGCAACTGGCAACTCGTAACTGGTAACTGGCAACTGGCAACTGGTAACTGGCAACTGAGATGAACGCGATCGAAGTCCTCCACGCGACGAAAGTCTACCGGCGCTACAGCCGGCGCCGGCAGTTTGCGACCCTCAAGAGCGCGCTGCTCGGCGGCAGCCTCGTGCGCGATCTGCGGCCCGACGAAACGTTCGCCGCTGTCCGGGACGTGTCGTTCACGGTCCCCGCTGGACGAACGCTGGGAGTGATCGGCCGCAACGGATCCGGCAAGAGCACGATGCTGAAGCTCGTGGCGGGCATCACCAAGCCGACGACCGGCACGGTCCGGGTGAACGGCCGGGTGTCTGCGCTCATCGAGCTCGGAGCCGGATTCCATCCCGAGATCTCCGGGCGCGAAAACGTGTTCATCAACGGGATCATGCTGGGCCTTTCGAAGAAGGAGGTCGCCCGCCGGTTCGACGAGATCGTCGAGTTTGCCGAGATGAAGGATTTCATCGACGCCCCCGTGAAGACGTACTCCTCTGGCATGTACATGCGTCTCGGATTTGCCGTCGCCATCCATGTCGATCCCGACGTCCTGCTCGTGGACGAGGTGCTCGCCGTCGGCGACGAGGGGTTCACCCACAAGTGCCTCGACAAGTTCGCCGAGTTCAAACGCCGGGGGAAGACGATCCTGCTCGTCACCCACGCGTTGGGCCTGGTCGAGCGCTTCTGCGACGAGGCGTTGTGGCTCGACAGCGGCACCATGAGGGGGATGGGAGATCCCAAGCGCGTGGTCGGGTCGTATATCACCGACGTCCAGAATCAGGAGGAACAGCAGCTCGCGGCAGGGGACGCCCGGGCCCAGGAATCGGTCGCGGCCCTGTCCCCCGATGAGCCCGGCGCCGCCGTCCTGCCCGACAACCCCGTCGAGGCCACCGAAGCGCCGGCAGACATGTTCCGCGCCACGGAAGGACGATGGGGGTCACGGGAGGTGGAAATCACCGACGTGATGCTGACGGCCGGCGATGGGGAGCGGGCCCACGTCTTCCAGTCCGGGGGGCGTCTCGAGATCCGGATCAGGATGCGGGCACCGCTCGCGATCGAGGACTTCGTCATCGGCGTCGGCGTCTTCAACGCCGAGGGGGTGTGCTGCTACGGGACGAACACGCATATCGAGGAGCTGAAGATTGCAAGAATCTTCGGCGACGCGGAGGCGGTGTTCGCCATCGACAGTCTGGATCTCGTCGAGGGCACGTACAAGCTCGATGTGGCCGCCCACAAGATGGATGGCTATCCCTACGACTATCACCGGCTTCTCTACACCTTCCGCGTGAAGTCACGCACGAAGGATGTGGGCATCTACCGGCCGCGGCATGCGTGGAGCTTTTCGGACGGCGTCATGCTGGACGAGGCGCGGCGCTGACGTGCGCGTGGAGAACCCCGGGACGGCGCGCATTCTCGACCGTGCGGCGGCGGTTGACACGGTGCGGACGCAGCGCGCATCGGGCGCGACCATCGTCTTCACCAACGGGGTTTTCGATCTGCTGCACCCCGGGCACGTGCGGTACCTCCAGGAGGCGCGCTCCCACGGCGGCTTCCTGGTCGTCGGCGTGAACGCCGATGCGTCGGTGCGCCGGAACAAGGGCGCGGGACGGCCCATCAATCCGGAAGGGGAACGGGCGGAGCTCCTGGCGGCGCTGGAATGTGTCGACGCGGTGGTGATCTTCGACGAGGATACGCCCGCGGAGATCGTTCGCGCGGTCCAGCCGGACGTACTCGTCAAGGGGGCAGACTGGCCGGCAAATCGCATCGTCGGCCGCGACACCGTCGAGGCGCGCGGCGGCCGTGTGATCCGAATCGCCGTCGAACAAGGCTATTCGACGTCTGCCCTGATCGACGGGATCAGGAACCGCTGAGGGTCTATGGCTTCTCTTTGATAGCCGCCTCGATTCGGGAGACGACGCTGGGGGGGATGATTGTCATGTTGTGGTCCTTGCGGGCATGGGCTTCGGCCTTCGCGACGACCTCGTCCGCATCCTTCCCGACAATCACCGTGTTGCAGCCTGGATTCAGATCGCCGCAGTTCAGCATCTTCGCCATCGGAGCACCTCCGGCTGCCAAAAACCGAGTGTAGGTCGGGCTGCCTCGGCCGTCAAACTCAACCGTCGGCCTGCCCGCCGTCCGACTTCCAACCCCACGTTGGGTAGTGTCTGAATCGATTCAGACACTGCCATACGTTGGGAGTTGGCCTGTTGGGAGTGGACCGGATGCTACAATTCAGGGTTACCTGAGACTCGATACCCCCAGCAGTGACCACCTACACGTCGAGTTCCCTCACGCTTCGCGCCGTGCTGAAGACTGCCGCCGGCCGGTTGGGCATGGGAGTGCCGGGCGGCCGTGTGGCAGGGCTTACCGCCCCGGGCGTGGGCATGTTCGCGGCGTCCGCCGGCGCGCGTGACCGGACCATCCTCGTCGTACCAACGGACGCCGACGTCGAGGGCATAACCGCCGACGCGCGGTTCTTCCTCGCGGCGCTGGAGGGGCTGGGCGACGCGGATGTCGAGCGCGTCGTGCTCCCCTTCCCTTCGCACGAGGTCGATCCCTATCGAGGACTGGCGCCGCACTTCGAGATCGCGTCGGCGCGCGCGCGGGCGCTCCACGCGCTCGGCGCCGGCCACGCGCGCTTGATCGTAGCGTCGGCGGCCGCGCTCCTGCCCAGAGTGAGCGCTCCCGCCCGGCTCGCCACGGCCGCGATGACACTCGCAAGCGGTCAGGACGTGTCGCCGACGGACCTGGGGGACCTGCTCGCCGCCGCCGGTTACACGCGGCAGGATCCGGTGGACGAGTCCGGCGAATTCTGCGTCCGCGGGGGGGTTGTCGACTTCTATCCCGCCGGCGCCAGTCTGCCCGTCCGGCTCGAATTCATCGGGGACACGATTGAATCGATTCGCGCGTACGACCCGGCGACGCAGCGATCGACAGGCACGCTCGATCGGGTCGCCATCGTCCCGCTGCAGGAACTGCTCGACGAGGGGAGCGAGCCGGATCGCAGCGCGACCTTCTTCGACTACGCGTCGCTGGCCGGCCGGCCCCTGATCCTGGTGTCAGAACCAGACGACGTCAGCGCGCACGGTCAGAAGGTCATCTCGCAGGCGCAGGCGAGCTATGAGGAGGCGCTCGAGAAGGGCAGCCGGGTGGCCGCTCCATCGGCCCTGATGGTGGAGTGGGACGCGGCTGAGGCGTGGATGTCGGCGGCGACGCCGCTCGAAATGCTGTCGGTCGGCGCCGAGGGCGAGTCGCGCCATATCGCCTGTCAGCCCGCCACGGAGTTCAGCGGGCGCGTGCAGGAGTGGGTCGCAGAGATCCGCCGCGGGCGCGAACGCGGGGACACGATGGTGTTCGTCGCGCACTCCGCGGGGCGCGCGGAACGCACGATCGAGCTGCTGGCCGACTACGAAATCTTCGCGGTGCCGATCGAACGGGCCGAGGACGCCCACGCCGCGTCCGTGCTTGTCGCGACCGGCCATCTCTCGCGAGGATTCAGGCTCCCGGATGCCGCCCTGCAGCTGTGGGCCGAGACCGACGTCTTCGAGGAGGAGCGGAAGGTCCACGAGCGCCGGCGTTCCGCCGCGCGTACGTTCCTTTCGGACTTCCGGGACCTCAAGGTCGGCGACCTCGTCGTGCACGTCGATCACGGAATCGGCGTGTTCGTCGGGTTGAAGCGGATCGAGCTGGGGTTCGAGACCCAGGAGTTCATGGAGCTGCGCTACGCGGGGGACGACAAGCTCTTCGTTCCCGTCGAGCGGCTCGACCTGGTGCAGAAGTACACCGGCGCCGCGCGCCCGGCGCTCGACCGTCTCGGGGGGACGAGCTGGGAGAGAGCCAAGACGCGCGTGAAGAAGGCGATGCGCGACATGGCCGAGGAGCTGCTGAAGCTCTACGCCGCGCGCAAGGCCTTGCAGGGCCACGCCTTCAGCCCCGACACGCACTGGCAGCAGGAGTTCGAGGACGCGTTCGAGTGGGAGCTGACGCCGGATCAGCAGAACGCGATCGCCGACATCAAGCGCGACATGGAGCTGCCCGGCACGATGGATCGCCTGCTCTGCGGCGACGTGGGCTACGGCAAGACCGAGGTGGCGATGCGCGCCGCGTTCAAAGCGGTAATGGACGGCAAGCAGGTGGCCGTTCTTGCGCCGACGACGGTGCTCGCGTTCCAGCACTTGAAGACGCTGAAGGATCGGTTTGCCGCCTTTCCGGTGCGGATCGACATGGTGAGCCGGTTCAGGAGCAAAGCCGAACAGAAACAGGTGCTCGAGGATCTCGCCGCCGGCAAGGTCGAGATCATCGTCGGGACGCACAGGCTGTTGTCGAAGGACGTGGAGGTCCGCGATCTGGGCCTGCTGGTGGTCGACGAAGAGCAGCGCTTCGGCGTCGCGCACAAGGAGCGCATCAAGCAGATGCGCAAGCGGGTCGACGTGCTGACGATGACCGCGACGCCGATACCCAGGACCCTCAACATGTCGCTCGCCGGGATCCGGGACATGTCGATTATCGAGACCCCGCCGAAGGATCGCCTCGCGATTCAGACCAACGTCGTGAAGTTCGATCAGGCCGTGATCTCGCGGGCGATTCGCACGGAGCTGGAACGCAGCGGCCAGGTCTACTTCGTGCACAATCGCGTCGAATCCATCTACTCGGTCGGCAGCCTGATCGCGCGCCTCGTCCCGGAAGCCCGCATCGGCGTCGCGCACGGGCAGATGAGCGAGGACGATCTGGAGCGCGTGATGGTCGATTTCGTCGCGCAGAAACACGACGTGCTGCTCGCCACGACGATCATCGAGAACGGCCTGGACATCCCGAACGCGAACACGATCATCATCAACCGCTCGGACCGGTACGGGTTGTCGCAGCTCTACCAGCTTCGCGGCCGCGTCGGGCGATCCGACCGCCGTGCCTACGCGTATCTGCTGATTCCGCCCGAGGACTCCCTCTCGCAGGTGGCCAAGAAGCGGCTGGCCGCAATCCGCGAGTTCAGCGATCTGGGCAGCGGGTTCCGCGTGGCCGCGCTCGACCTCGAAATTCGGGGCGCCGGCAACCTGCTCGGCGGCGAGCAGAGCGGCCACATCGAGGCCGTCGGCTTCGACATGTACATGAAGCTCCTCGAGACGACGATCAAGGAGCTGAAGGGGGAGGAGATCGAAGAGGACATCCACGCCAACGTGAACCTGCGCGTGGACCTGCGCATCGAAGACCGCTACATCCCCGACATGAACCAACGGCTCACCGTCTATCGCCGCATGGCCGGCGTGCGAAACGAGCAGGAGCTGAACAGGCTGATGGACGAGGTGCGGGACCGCTACGGCCAGCCGCCCGATTCCGTCCTGAACCTGGCGGAATACGCCTCCATTCGCGTCCTCGCGAATCGCATCGGCCTCGAATCGGTCGACCGCGACGGGCAGTTTGTCGTCCTAAAGTTCAGGCCGGACGCGAGGCTCGATCCCGCCTGGCTGTACCGCGTGGTGCAGGAGCGCGGGGATCTGAAGCTCATTCCTCCCGCAAGTTTGAAGCTCGACCTCAAGGGCCAGGGGCCTGGCCAATCGCGGCCGGCGCCGGGCGGGTCGGCCGGGGCCCGCAAGAGGGGGGATCCGGTCGCGAGCGGATCGTGGTGGGCGGCCCGGGCGAAGGCGGGTGAGGTCACGCCGGGTTTCACCCGCGACGAAATCCTGCGCCCCGCCAGCGAGGATCCTCGCGGCGAAGCGGGAGTGTTCAGCCGGGTCGGCGGGTTGCTGCGCGAGTTGAGCGCAGGCGGCCAGATCGGCTAAAATGTTCATTTACAGGAATTTAGAAAAGCCATGACTATCATCTTTCGCGCCGTATTGCCGACTGTGGCCGCGCTCGTCGTCACCGCCCCCCTGCTCGCGTCGACGGAAATCATCGAACAGGTGCTCGTGAAGGTGAATGGCGACATCATCACCAAGACCGACCTCGAGCAGCGGCAGATTGCGGCGCTGCGCCAGCCCGATCTGGATCCGGCGATGCTGCGCACGGATGCCGCATTGAAACAGAAGCTTGCCGAGATCACGCCACGGCTTCTGGTGGACACGATTGACGATCTGCTGCTCGTCCAGCTCGGGCGCGAAAAGGGGCTGCGGCTGACCGACGAGATGTTCACCCGGTGGCTCGACAATCTCCGCAAGGAACAGAACCTGCTCGAGGATGCGAAGTTCGACGCCGCGCTGAAGCAGGAAGGCATGACGGTTGCCGATCTCCGCCGCAACGTCGAGCGCCAGTTCATGATTCAGGAGGTGCGGCGGCAGGAGGTTGGATCCAAGCTGCAGATTACCGAGCAGGAGGCGCGTCAATACTACGACCTCCACCAGCAGGAGTTCGTGGAACCCGCGTCGGTCACGCTCCGGGAGATTTTCATCGACCTGCCCGCGTCGGGT
>Ga0268386_10001974_pt1 | contig 14328 bp, 11 predicted proteins | sample RVTome_15_FD_200260 | JGI IMG/M metagenome (GOLD analysis project Ga0268386, IMG submission 200260) | Soil microbial communities from uranium-contaminated site in the Upper Colorado River Basin, Wyoming, United States - RVT150D86... ...
CACTTTGCCGTCGTCGATCGCCCGCCGGAGCGCAATCGAGACATTGAACTGGTCGCCGAGGTTGCGCACGGCAGTGAATCCGGCGAGCAGCGTGCGCTCCGCAAACGGCACCGAATCGAAAGCGCGTTCCGCTTCGCCCTTCTTGACGCTATCGAGCTCGCTGCGCCGGCTGTGCTCCCCGGTCAGGTGCACGTGCATGTCGAAGAAGCCGGGCATGGCAGTGGCGTTTGTCAGATCGATGACCACATCGCCGGCGGCCGGCGTCGCAAAACCTGACTCGATGCTGCGGATGCGGTTGCCGTCGACGACCACCGTCACGCGTTCGCGTGGCGCATCGGATACGCCGTCGATCAGGCGGCCGGCGTGTATCAGCGTCACGGCGGTGGCATTGCCCGCGACGGCTAGCGCGGCGAGCGCCGCAGCAGATCTGGCGAATCGCGACATCGTCAACCTCTCACTGAGCCTGCGGAGCAAGGGTCACGGTCTCGACGGCAAGCAGTTCAATCTCGAACAGCAGCGTCGAGTGCGGAGGGATCAGGCCGTCAGCGATATTGCGCGCGCCGTAGCCGAGTGACGGCGGAATGACGAGCTGGCGCAGGCCGCCGACTTTCATGCCGGGAACGCCTTGTTCCCAGCCCCTGATGACATGCGCCGCGCCGAGTGGAAACGAGAACGGCTGCTTGCGGTCGCGCGAGCTGTCGAACTGCCTGCCGCGCTTGTCCTGCGCCGAGGGATCGAATAGCCAGCCGGTGTAGTGCACCACAACGGTGTGGCCCGGCAACGCCTCGTCGCCGATGCCGGCCACGAGATCGGTCACCAGCACCGTTTCCGCCTGTGGCGCCAGTGTCGCAGGCGGCTCGGGCTGCGGGGGTGGGACTGGCGGCGGATCATCGGCCATGATGGCGGGCGCCAATGCGGTCAGCGCCAGCGCCGCCAGGCCCCGGATAAGCGGATTCATTTGTCGGACTCCGGCTTGAAATCGAGTGCGACGGAATTGATGCAGAAGCGCTGACCCGTCGGCTGCGGCCCGTCCTCGAATACGTGGCCGAGGTGCGCGCCGCAGTTCGCACAGCGCACCTCCGTGCGGATCATGCCGTGAGCGCGATCGTTGCGCTCCTCGACGCTGCCGGCGGCAACCGGCTTCCAGAACGAGGGCCAGCCGGAGCCGGAGTCGTACTTGGCGCCGGACGAGAACAGCTGCTCGCCGCAGACAACGCACCGGTACATGCCGTCACGCTCGTTGTGGTAGTGCTCGCCGCTGAACGCACGCTCCGTGCCCTGCTGCTGAGTCACGTGATACTGCTCGGGCGTCAGCCGCGCTCTCAGCTCCTCATCGGTGGGTTTCCCGGTCACCCGCTAACCATACCAAAAACAGGGGCCCACCTTTAAAGGGGACGCAACCCTTTAATCGGGCCGGCAGTGCGGCACGGCATACGCTTACTTTGCGATTAAAGGGTTGCGTCCCCTTTAAAGATGCGCCCCTTTTATCTGAGCAGCCACTCGTTGAGCCGCTTCAGGAATGCGGCGGGATCCGGCGGCACGGAGCCATCCGCGATCGTCGCTTCGTCCGCGACGAGCGCGGCGAGCGACGCGAACTCTTCGCCTTCCGGCAATGAAGCCAGCCGCCCGATCAACGGATGCGCGGGATTCAGCTCGAGCCAGGGCTTTGACGGTGGCAGCTTCTGGCCGGCGGCTTCGAGCAGCCGGCGCAGCTGCGGTCCCGGGTCCTGCGCATCGCGCACCAGGCAGGACGCCGACCCGTGAAGGCGCCGGCTCGTGCGCACGCCCGCGACACGCCCGCCGAGCGCTGCTGCGACGCGCGTGCAGAGCTCCGGCATCTCGGTGACACCCGCCCCGCCCTCCGCGGGCGCCGGTAAGCCGTCGAACGACAACTCACCGCCCGCTGCGTCGGTCAACCGGTGACCATCGATTTCGTCGAGCTGGGCAATCAGCCAGGGATCGATGTGCTCCGTCAGCAGCAGCACCTCGACGCCACGGGCCCGCAGGCCCTCGAGCTGCGGGCTTGAGCGCGCGACCGCCGCATCGTCCGCGGACAGAAAGTAAATGTCCTTCTGGCCCGCCGGCATACGCGAGATGTAATCGGCGGCTGAACAGAGCTGGTCATCCGTGGCCGTCGAGGCGAAGCGCAGAAGCGGCAGGATGCGATCGCGATTGCCCGGATCCTCGACGACCCCCTCCTTCAGCACATTGCCGAATGCCGCCCAGAAATCGCGGTACTTGTCCGGCTCGTCCTTCGCGATCGTCGCCAGCAGGTCGAGCACCCGGCGGGTGATCGCGCTCCTGATCCCCTGCACTTCCGGGTCCTGCTGCAGCAGTTCGCGCGAAACGTTGAGCGGCAGGTCGGGGGCATCGACGACGCCCTTGACGAAGCGCAGGTAAAGCGGAAGGAACTGCTCGGCGTCGTCCAGGATGAATACCCGCTTCACATACAGCCGCAGGCCGCGCGGGGCCGTGCGGTTGTAAAGGTCGAATGGCGGACTGCCCGGCAGATACAGTAGTGTCGTGTACTCACGCCGGCCTTCGACCTGGTTGTGGCTCCAGGCCAGCGGATCGGAGGCGTCGTGCGAGACGTGCCGGTAGAACTCACGATAATCGGCGTCCGACAGTTCCTGCCTCGGCCGCGTCCACAGTGCCTGCGCCTGATTGACCCGGTCGTATTCCCCTTTCCCGCCGTCAGGGCGAAGCAGCACCGGAAACGCAATGTGATCTGAATACCGGCGGATCAATGCGCGCACGCGGAACGGATCGGTGAACTCGGCTGCATCCTCCTTGAGATGCAGCGTGACGGTCGTGCCGCGTTCATTGCGCTCGGCCGTCTCGAGCGTGAACTCGCCGTCGCCGGCGGAGCGCCAGACGACCGCCGCATCCGCCGCCGCCGCCGCGTGGCGGGAATGGACTGCGACGCGCTCCGCGACCATGAAGGCCGAATAAAAGCCGACGCCGAACTGCCCGATGAGCTGGCTGTCCTTCTGGGCGTCGCCGGTCAGGCGCGCGAAAAACTCCGCGGTGCCCGACTTTGCGATCGTGCCGAGATGATCGGCCGCCTCGTCACGTGTCATGCCGATGCCGGTATCGGTGACCGTCAGCGTGCGCGCCTTCGAGTCGAAATCGATGCGGATCTCGGGACCCGCGCCCGCCGCCAGCGCCGGATCCGACAGCGCGGCGAAGCGCAGGCGGTCGCAGGCATCCGAGGCATTCGAGACCAGCTCGCGCAGGAATATCTCGCGATGGCTGTACATCGAGTGGATGACCAGCCGCAGCAGGCGGCTGACTTCCGTCTGGAATGCGCGGGTTTCGGGGGCTGGTCCTGCCATCGGCGGCTCCTTCGGTCGGGAAGCCCCCATGGTGGCACGAACGGCAGGTTTCAAGCGTGGGGGGAACCCCTCGCGATCAGCGGCGGCGGGAAATCCGGTCGTCAGGGAAGAGTCCCAGCCGGTGGCGCAGCACGGCCACCAGGTCCTCGATCTCGTCGATCAGCTGCGCCAGCCTTTCCATCGCATCCGCTAGCGGCGCGGTGTGCCGGAACCGTTGGTTCGCGGCGGCTCGTCCGGATCCGCGGCGAAGGCGCCGCGGACTTTTTCGGCCCATGACTTGTAGTTGGCGTACTTCGTGAGTTCGCGCGAGATCGCGCCGTGGCGGCTCACCGGTAGCGGGCGGCGCGGCAGGCGCGGCAGCGTATCGGTCGCGCCAAGGTCGGCGCGGCCGTCGTTGGCTGCGGCGGACAGCTTGATGTCGCTCAATTGACGGAGACCTGATCGGGCTTCATGCCACGCAAGTTACGCGGCGGGCAGGGCCTTAAACAGGAACTGCATCACAGCTCGCGGGCCGGAAAACCCGCTTCCGCGCCAATCAGACGATACGGTAGCTCGGTCGGTATTCGCCGACCAGCTTCATGCGCCGTTCCGCGACGAAACCGCGCAATAATTCGTCGAGCGGACGGGCGATGCCGGCATCCGCGCGGATTTCGAACGGTCCGCCTTCCTCGATCAGCCGGATGCCGTGTTCCTTCACGTTGCCGGCTACGATGCCGGAAAACGCACGGCGCAGGTTCGCCGCACGCTCGTGCACCGGCTGGTCAAGCGAGAGTTCGAGCCCCGCCATCGTTTCGTGGCTCACAACGAACGGCTGCTGGAATGCCGGCGGGATGCGCAGCAGCCAGTTGAAATTGTAGGCATCGCCGGCGCGCCGGCGCGAACGCCGCACGAGATCGAAACCGCGCTGTATCTCGCGCGCGGCCTCCGGCGGGTCGTCGACGATGATGCGGTAGCGCTTCTGCGCCTCCGGACCGAGCGTCAGTTCGATGAAGCGGTCGAGCTGGCGGAAATACCCCGCGCTTTCGCGCGGACCCGTGAACACGAGCGGCAGCGGCTGACTGGCATTGGCCGGATCGAGCAGGATGCCGAGCAGGTACAGGATTTCCTCGGCCGTGCCGGCACCGCCCGGGAACACGACGATGCCGTGGCACATGCGCACGAACGCCTCGAGGCGCTTCTCGATGTCCGGCATGATCACGAGCTGATTGACGATCGGATTCGGCGGTTCCGCCGCGATGATCCCGGGCTCGGTGACGCCGACATAGCGGCCGTCGCGAATGCGCTGCTTCGAGTGGCCGATCGTCGCGCCCTTCATCGGTCCCTTCATCGCGCCGGGGCCGCAGCCCGTGCAGACCGAGAAGCCGCGCAATCCGAGCTCGTAGCCGACCTTCTTCGTATAGTCGTATTCCTCGCGCGGGATCGAGTGCCCGCCCCAGCAGACCACGAGGTCCGGCCGTCCGCGGTATTCAAGCGAGCGGGCATTGCGCAGGATGCAGAAGATCGCGTTGGTGACGCTCGCCGGGTCCGTCAGGTCGAAGCGCGCGACGATCTCGTTGTGCGTGTAGACGATGTCGCGCAGCACCGCGAACAGGTGCTCCTTGACGCCGCGGATCATGTCGCCGTCAACGAACGCGGAAGCCGGTGCGTGGCTCATCTCGAGCTTGATGCCCCAGGGCTCACGCACGATGCGCAGTTCGAAGTCCTTGTAGGCATCGAAGATCACGCGCGCGTCGTCGATCAGCGTGCCGGAGTTCAGCACCGCGAGCGCGCAGCGGCGGAACAGCGGATAGAGGCCGCCCTGGCCGCGGTCGAGCAGCTTGTCGACCTCCTGCTGCGACAGGTTGTCGAGCACGCCCTTCGGCGACACCCGCGCATGCACGACGGCCGTCAGGTCGAGTCCCGGAGCGTCCGTCACGGCCGGATCTCGATCGGCGTCCCGTCCCCGGTCAGCAGCCAGAAGTCGAGCATGTCCTCGTTGGACAGCGCGATGCATCCGTCGGTCCAGTCGGTGCTGAGGTAACGGTCGCGCGGATACTTCGGCGTGTTCGGCAGACCGTGCACCATGATGAGCCCGCCGGGCGACCAGCCGTTCCTGCGCGCGAGCGCGAGATCGGACGGCTCCGGATACGAAACCTGGACCGCGAGGAAGAAATCGCTGCGCGCGTTGCGCCGCGTCAGGAAATAACTGCCTTCCGGCGTGCGGAAATCGCCTTCGCGCTGCTTGTGGCCGTTCGGCACGAGGCCGAGCGACACGCGAAAACTCGCGATCACGTCGCCCTGGCGATACAGGTCCATGCGGCGGTCGGCCTTGCGCACGACGATGCGGTCGGCGGTCCGAAGCGGCCCGCCCGGCGAGGCGCCGGCGATCATGTCCGCGCGGGCACCGGTTGCGAGCAGAGCCGCGAGCACTACGGGAATCAATGACTTGAAGTACATCTAACGCGGGATTATAGCGTCCCGCGCGCGCCCTCGCCGCTCAGTGCTTCCGCAGTTCGACCGCTTCACAGTTTCGCGTCGAGGCGACGGCGACCAGTCGATACTCGCCGCCCGGCTCGAGCTCCACATCGAGCGTGAAGCGTTCGGTCGTTCCGCTCTCCGTCACGCGGCAATCGACCAGCAGCAGGTGCGGGCCGGGTTGCAGCTCGACCGAGCTCGCCGCGAGCGGAATGCTGCGCTCGTCCACCTGGCGCAGCCGCAATTGCACCGGCAGGCCTGCAGACACCGCCGGGTCGGCGTGCACGAGGGCGCGCTCGGCCGCCGGCAGCCGCGGACCGTCATACACGCGCTCGGTTGCGCAGCCGGCGAACAGCAGCGTGGCAAGCAGCAAGACGGGTCGCATCCCTTTGCTCGCGTTGCATATCATCGGGCTCGCCCTTGCAGCAAAGGGATGCGACCCCTTTGGGAAAAAAGGCGGCCCGAAGGCCGCCTGGGAGGTCACGCGCGGTTCCTGCTGTCAGGAGCCGCCGGGCGGGGACCCGGCCGGCGCGTGATTGAAATCGCGCCGCGCGGTCAGCCGCACTTCGACTCACCGCAGGCGAGACAGGTCATGCAGCCGTCCATCATCACGACGGCCGCGGTGTTGCACTTCACGCAGAGCTGCGCGCCTTCCGGATAGCTCGACTGCGCGAACGCATCCTGCTGCCGGTTGCGCAGTTCCCATTCCTTGCGCTTCGCCTCGACCAGCAGCCGCTGCGAGTCGTCCATGCCGGGCTTCTGCATCAGGCCGATCGTCTGCAGGTGGCGCTCGACGACATAGCCGATCTCAGCGACGATCGACGGCATGAACTTGCCGCCCGGCTGCCAGTAGCCGCCGCGCGGATCGAACACCGCCTTCAGCTCCTCGGTCAGGAACGCGACGTCGCCGCCTTTTCTGAAAACCGCCGAGATGATGCGCGTCAGCGCGACGATCCACTGGAAATGATCGAGGTTCTTCGAGTTGATGAAGATCTCGAACGGCCGCCGGTGCTCGTGCTCCGTGCCCTCGTTCAGCATGATGTCGTTGATCGTCAGGTACATTGCGTGGTCGGAGACCGGCGTCTTGATCTTGTAGGTCGATCCGATCAGCACCTCCGGACGCTCGAGCTTCTCGTGCATCCAGACGACCTTGCCTCCGCCGTCCTTGCGGGCGCGGCCTTCGCGCGCCGGCAGCGGCCTGTCGGCCTCCGGCTTGTCCGCCGCTTCGGGCTTCTGCACCCGGTACTTCACGATCTTCATGTCCAGCTTGTGCCTGCTCATGTCTTCCCCCGTCTTTCCCGGCGCTCAGAAACGCCCGTAGTAGCCTTCCTTGAGCGCGTCAAACAGATTGGCGGCGGTGTGAACCTCGCCGTCGTACTCGATTTCCTCGTCGCCGCGCGCTTCGACCTCCGTGCCGTCCTCCAGCGTGAACACATAGGTCGTGTTCCTGAGGTCATCCTCCTTGACCAGCACGCCCTGGAAGGCCTCCGGGTTGAAGCGGAACGTCGTGCAGCCTTTCAGGCCCTTCTCGTGCGCGTACAGATAGATGTCCTTGAACTGCTCGTACGGGAAATCCGTCGGCACATTCGCGGTCTTCGAAATCGACGAATCGACCCACTTCTGCGCGGCAGCCTGGATCTCGACGTGCTCGCGCGGACCGATGGTGTCGGCCGTGACGAAATAGTCGGGCAGCGTTTCGGCCGGACTGGCCGATCCCGCGATCGCGCGCGGATTGACCAGCTCGCGGTAGGCCAGCAGTTCGAAGGAGTAGACGTCGATGCGTTCCTTCGACTTCTTGCCCTCGCGGATCACATTCCTGAAATAGTGGTGCGCGAAGGACGGCTCGATGCCATTGGACGCATTGTTCGCAAGCGACAGCGAGATCGTGCCGGTCGGCGCGATCGACGAGTGGTGCGTAAAGCGGCTGCCGACCGTTTCGAGCTCCTTGACGAGTTCCGGCGCGACTTCGGCGAGCCTGCGCATGTAACGGCTGTAGCGCGCGTGCAGGAGTCGCCCCGGCACGCGATCGCCCACCTTCCAGCCGTCGCGCGCCATCTCCGGGCGCTTACGCAGCATCGCGCGGGTGACCGTGAATTCCTCGTTCATGATCGGCGCAGGGCCTTTCTCGCGCGCGAGCACGAGACCGGCTTCCCAGCCGGCGATCGCCATCTCCCGCGACACGTTGTCGGTGAAGGCGATGGACTCGGCCGAGCCGTACTTCATGCCGTGCATCGTGATCGTCGAACCGAGTCCCAGAAAACCCATGCCGTGGCGACGCTTGCGCACGATCTCGTCGCGCTGGCGCCCGAGCGGCAGGCCGTTGATCTCGACCACGTTGTCGAGCATGCGCGTGAATACGCGGACGACTTCGCGGTACTCGTCCCAGTCGAAGCTCGCCTCCTCGGTGAATGGCCGGCGCACGAAGCGCGTCAGGTTCACCGAGCCGAGCAGGCAGGAACCGTACGGGGGCAGGGGCTGCTCGCCACAATTGTGTGCCACGAGCCCATTCGCATCGAAGCGGTGAACGCCGGGAACCTGCACGTCGTAGACGTCTTCGAACCCGTCCGCTATGACCGCCGAAACACGCGCAACAAAATCCGTGCGGTTCAGCCGGCGCCGGTATTGCGACAGCAACGTCCTGAGTCGAACCTGCTTGTCGCCATCCGCGAAGCCGATCAGTTCTGCATAGCGCGCAACGCCCTCGCCCGCGATTACGAGTTCGTGCTGCGCACGCGTGGCATATGCGGCGCTGCCGCCGCGACCGTCAGGCAGGAGGCTCATGCCGGCGCCGCGCCGGTTGCGATAAATGTGCGCCGCTATTCCGAGACGCAGCAGCATGCGCTGAGCAGCCTCGATGCGCCCCAGGTCGGATTGTGCGAGCCGGATGCTGACACCCTTCTGCTGGTTTCCCTGCACAGAACCGTCCGAATCGAACAGGCCGCGCAGGAAGCCGCGGTGAAATTCGCTCGACGTCCGCTCCAGCGCCGGCGCAATTCGCTTGTCGCCGGGCGCCATGCCGTAGCCTTGCGCCAGCGTGCGCAGCGCCGCCAGCGACAGGCGATGCTCGTTGCGGCCATTGACCGCGTGCCAGCCCGAAAAGTCCGCGCGATGCGGCAATTCGTCCGCCGCCTGGAGCGCGGCGGCCATGACACCCGCCACTCCGGATGTATCGGCCGATCCGGCATTCGCGGCGACCGCCGGTTGCCATACGGAAAGGACGGCCTTGTCCTTCTTCAGCGTGCCATCACCGACGAGCAACCCGAGCAGGTAGCCTTCAGCCAGCGTTCCGGCACCCGCCCAATCCGCGGCGGCACGATGGTCATTGAGCACGACGGCGTCACCCGGGGCGAGATCACCTGCAGCGCACCAGGCGGTATTCGTCGTCCAGCGCGTACTACTGACGACGCGCAGTACACGATGATCCGCCGTCAGGCGCAATCCATGGCCTTCCACCGTTTCGAGCCGGACTACTGGCTTCGTTGCGGTGCGGAAAAAGCCCTCGGGTCCCGACCCGTAATCGGCGCCGTTCACGCGCGCCAGGAACGGGCGCCCGATGAGGTCCATAACCTGGCGGGGGCCGACCGCCGTATGAACCCAGGTATCGACGGTCACGCAGGGATTGGTCGCGCGGATATTCTCGCACCACCAGTTGTTGTTCATCTCGTTGACGCGGTCGATCAGCACGAAGCCGGGCTCGGCGAAATCGTAGGTCGAGCCCATGATGACGTCCCACAGGCGGCGCGCCGGCAGCACCTTGTAAATGCGGCAGGCGACCAGCCCATCCTCGTTCGCGACGTAGCCTTCCGATTCCGGCCACTCGCGCCAGACGAAGGCGGCGGGATCGTGCAGGTCGTGTTCGTTCGGGTTGTATTCGCGCGCCGGCAGCGGAAATGCCAGCTTCCAGTCCAGGTCGCCACGCACCGCCGCGATGAATTCGTCGGTCACGAGCAGCGACAGGTTGAACTGGCGCAGGCGTCCGTTCTCGCGCTTGGCGCGGATGAAATCCACCGCATCCGGATGACCGACGTCGAATGTGCCCATCTGCGCGCCGCGGCGACCGCCCGCGGAGGAAACCGTGAAGCACATACGGTCATAGATGTCCATGAACGACATCGGGCCCGACGTGTGCGCGCCGGCGCCTGCGACATAGGCGCCGCGCGGACGCAGCGTCGAGAATTCGTAGCCGATGCCGCAGCCGGCCTTCAGCGTGAGGCCCGCCTCGTGCACCTTGTTCAGGATGTCGTCCATCGAATCGCGGATGGTGCCCGACACGGTGCAGTTGATCGTGGACGTCGCGGGCTTGTGCGCCAGCGCGCCGGCATTCGACATGATGCGGCCGGCCGGAATCGCGCCCTTGCGCAGCGCCCACAGGAACCGTTCGTTCCAGTGCTCGCGCACCGCGGGGTCCTCGACGCCGGCGAGCGTCAGCGCGACGCGGCGCCAGGTATCGTCCATCGTGGCATCGATTGGCGTGCCGTCCTTGGCGGTCAGCCGGTACTTCCGGTCCCAGATGTCGAGCGACGCTTCCTGAAAGGGAATTTCTTCGACTTCTTTGCGCTCGATCCTCACCGCAGTACTCATTTCGCTCTGACGCTCCCCTGCAACCCGCCGACCGACCTGTTTCCAGAGAAATCCCCGCCGGGCCGGCGCACGGTCGCGCCGCCTGCAGTCGATTTCAGTAGCCCCCTGACTCTTCTGCCGGCCCCCACCCTGTCTGGCCGGCAACCACAAGATCTTGTGTCAGGGAAGGTAAATTATTTTCGTGGGGCGGGTGTGTCAAGGATTTCCTTAGGTAAAAAAGCCCGCTTAAAAAATACTGTTTTTTCAATAAGTTATAATTGGCACTTCAGGCGATTTCCGGCCAGCGGGTCATGCCCTGTCCGACCGGCCGGCAAATCCGCGCAACACAACATCTGGTAGTCACAAAAAGCGCACAAAATACGCACAGTTTGTGCACGGACGCGCTCGCACACCGGAAAATAAGCCATCTGCGCAACAGGAACTTGTGGCAACAGCGCCGGGTCAGACTTCGCGCACCAACGAGGTTGCTTCACATGACCAGATTATTCGCGGCCGCCGCAGCCGTCGCTGCGTTCGCCGTCGCCGCCCCTTCTTTTGCGCAGGAAGCGCCGGCTCACCCGAGCTTCGCGCCGGTCATCAAGCGTGTGTCGCCCGCCGTCGTCAACATCGGCGTGCGCGGCACCGTGGCCGCGCCGCGCAATCCGTTTTTCGACGATCCGGTGTTCCGCCGGTTCTTCCGTCTGCCGCCGGATGCGGCGCCGCGCGAACGCGAATTCAGGAGCGCGGGTTCCGGCGTCATCGTCGATGCAGACCGCGGCTTCATCGTCACGAACGCCCATGTGATCAAGAACGCGAGCGAAATCACGATCACGCTGGTCGACGATCTCGAGCTGAAAGCCGAAGTGGTCGGCGCCGACGACCGTTCGGATGTCGCCGTGCTGAAAGTGATCGAAGGCAAGCTGCCGGCGGAAATCGCCCTCGCAGATTCCGCGAGGTTGCAGGTCGGCGATTTCGTCATCGCGATCGGCAATCCTTTCGGCCTTCAGCACACGGTGACCTCAGGGATAGTCAGCGCCCTCGGCCGCTCGGGCATCAACCGGGACAATCTCGAGGATTTCATCCAGACCGATGCCGCCATCAACCCGGGCAACTCCGGCGGTGCGCTCGTCAGCCTCGACGGGGAGCTGGTCGGCATCAATTCCGTGATCCTGTCCTCGCAGGGCGGCGGCAACATCGGCATCGGCTTCGCGATTCCCTCGAATATGGTCCGCTCGATCATGGAGCAGCTCATTGAGCACGGCGAAGTGAGCCGCGGCCAGCTCGGCGTCACCACTATCAGTCTGTCCCCCGAGTTCCGCCGTAGCCTCGGGCTCGCCGACAACACCCAGGGCGCGCTCGTGACCCAGGTTACCGAGGGCTCGGCGGCCGCCCGCGCGGGCATCGCGGTCAGCGACGTGATCACGTCGGTCCGCGACCAGGCCATCCGGACCAATTCGGAGCTGCGCAATGCCATCGGCCTGCTGAAGGTGGGCGATTCGGTCGCCATCGGCCTGTTGCGCGATGGCAGGCCGATGACGCTGACGGCGGTGCTGCGCGAACCGGCGCAGCTCGCCGACGCCTCGGCGATCCACCCGGCGCTCGCGGGCGCGGAACTCGTCGAAGCGACCGAAGACGCCGGCACAGGCGTGCGCGTGCGCGCGGTGCAGCCGGGCAGTCCGGCCGCGCAGGTGGGACTGCTGCCGGAGGACCGCATCATCTCGGTCAACCGCGCGCGTATCGCGACCCTCCTGCAGCTGCGCGAAGCGGCCAAAGACCAGACGTCGCTGCTGCTGCAGCTGCGCCGCGGCAACCAGATGCTGCTGCTGCCGCTGCGCTGAACTTCGCCGCGGCGGGCTCCGTATAATCGGGCCATGGCCCGGCGATCTGTCTGCGTGCTCGGCGGTTCCGGATTTGTCGGCACCCAACTCTGCGCCGCGCTCGCGCGACAGGACTGGCTCATCACCGTGCCGACCCGCAATCCTGGCGCCGCGCGGCACCTCAGCGTGCTGCCGACACTCGCCCTGGTCGCGGCGGATGTTCACGACGAAGACCGGCTTGCGGTGCTTTGCGCGGGACAGGACACCGTCGTCAATCTGATCGGCATATTGAACGAGCGTGGCCGCGACGGCAGCGGCTTCGAGCGCGCTCACGTCGCACTCGCGCGCACGCTGGTCGCAGCCTGCCGCCGCCAGCGCGTGCCCCGGCTGCTGCAGATGAGCGCGCTCAATGCGGATGCGGATAATGGCCCGAGTCACTACCTGCGGAGCAAAGGCCGTGCCGAGCGCGTCATCCGCGATGAATGCGGGGCCGATCTGCAATGGACGATCTTCCGGCCGTCAGTGATCTTCGGCCCCCGCGACGACTTCGCGAACCGGTTTGCCCGGCTGCTGAAGGCGATTCCGCTCGCGTTCCCGCTCGCGCGTCCTGCGGCGCGATTCGCGCCGGTCTGGGTCGAGGATGTCGTCGCGGCTTTCATGCACTCGCTGGCGGACGATGCGACGGCCGGCGAGTGCTACGAGCTGGCTGGCCCGGAAATCCTGACGCTGCGCGAGATCGTCGCAATGGTGCGGGACCGGCTCGGGCTCACGCGCGCGATCATCGGGCTGCCGGATTTCGCCGCGCGCGCGCAGGCGGCCCTCTTTGACTTCGTCCCGGGCAAACCGTTTTCCTCCGACAACTACCGCTCCCTGCTCGTCGACAGCGTGGCGCGCTCCGACGGGTTCGCGCGTCTCGGTATCCGGCCGCAGCCCTTCAGCACCGTCCTGCCGCGTTATCTCGGTTAGCGCCGGCGCTCAGGCCGGGGGACAGAGGCGCCCGCGCGCCTCCGCATCGCGCTCGAGGGGTTTCATCGCCGCATAGAATACCGGCAGGTCGTTGTCGAGCCGCGAGAGCTCGGCGGCCAGCGCCGGCACACAGCGGTGATAGGCCGCCGCCGCAACAAGACGCGCGTTGTTCAGGATGCCGGCACGCGCGAGCCCAGCGGCAGCGAGCGTGTCGCGCAGCCGATCGAGTTCGGCCGCCTTCGCGGTGCGCATCGCTTCCTTGTCAATGGCGCCGGCATAGATCGCTTCGAGCCGCGCGCGGCTCTCGATCATCGCGTCCGCTACCGCTTCCTGGCGGCGACGCGCGCGGATGAACTCCTCGATCGTGCCGCCCCCGGCGCCGGAGGCCAGCCAGCGCCGCAGTCCCTCGATCTCGACCACCGTCGCGAATGCCTCGTTGAAGTCGCTGTCGCCGGGGGCGTATACCGCCTGGTGCGCGAGTTCGTGGAAGATGAGAGCGGCGAGCTCGCGGTCGCCGTAAGCAAACATGGTGTTCAGCACGGGATCGCGCAGGTGCCCGAGCGTCGAATACGCGATCGCCGGACCGACGTGAACGTCGAAGCCGCGCCGGGCGAGACGGGTGGCAGCCCGCGCCGCACGCTGCTCGTCGAAGTAGCCGCGATAGCTCACGCAACCGGCGAACGGATAGCACCAGCGGCGCGGCCTGACCGAAAATTCGGGCGCCGCGAACAGGTTCCAGGTCGCATACGGGCGGTCGAGATCCGCGTAAGTCCGATAGCTGCCGTTGTCGGGAAGACCGAGTTGCGTCATCGCGAAGTCGCGCGCGCGGTTCGCGTAGTCGAGCCGGCGACGCAGCGCCGCGTCGGTCTCCGGACTGGCCATCACTTCCTCGATGGGCGCGCGCCGGCGATTCATCTCGAGCTGTCCGGCTGCCAGGTGCAGGTAATAGCAGCCGGAAAGCCCCGCGCAGGCGAGAGCGGGCGCGAGGCAGCGGGTCAGACGTGAGAGGGAATCGCGTAACATTGCCGGATGAAAGTCTATCTGGTCGGCGGCGCCGTTCGTGACGAGCTGCTCGGCCGGCCGGTCGGCGAACGCGACTGGGTCGTGGTCGGCGCGACACCCGGGGAAATGCTGGATGCGGGCTTCCGCCAGGTCGGACGCGACTTTCCGGTGTTCCTGCACCCCGAGACCCACGA
>Ga0268386_10001975_pt1 | contig 14326 bp, 12 predicted proteins | sample RVTome_15_FD_200260 | JGI IMG/M metagenome (GOLD analysis project Ga0268386, IMG submission 200260) | Soil microbial communities from uranium-contaminated site in the Upper Colorado River Basin, Wyoming, United States - RVT150D86... ...
GGCGACCGAGGCCTACCTCGGGACCTACCGCGAGAGTCCGGAGGCGCACGCGTGGCACGGCATCAACGCCGTCGCGCTGCTCCAGCGGGGTGAGCACGACGGCATCCCCATCGCGGCAGCACCCGATCCCCGGGACCTCGCGCGGGAGATCCTCGAGCGGATCGAGGGGAAGAGGGACGACGGACGCGCCGACACGTGGGACTTCGCCACGGCAGCGGAGGCCTGCGTCGCTCTCGGAAGAGCCCCGCGGGAGATCGCCCGATGGCTGGGCTGGTACGCCTTCGGAGGGGCGAGCGCCTTCGCGCTGGCGAGCACCGAAAGGCAGCTCCGGGAGGTGTGGGGCCTGGGCCCGGACGCGAGTCCCGGTCGCGAGGCGTTCGCCATTCTCCGCGCCGCTCTCGCTCACAGCAAGGGAGGCGCGGCCGCGATCGAGCCCGGGGCGTTCGATCAGGGTGCGCTCGGGCAGCTTCCCACGGATCAGCTCGAGGCCGTGCTCGGCACGGACGGCGTCCGGACCTATCGCTGGTACCTGACGGGCCTCGAGCGTTGCCGTACGGTGGCCCGGGTCGAGAAGAAGACCGGGGACGGCTTCGGCACCGGCTTCCTGATCGAGAACTCTTCACTGTCACCCGAGCTCGGCGACGGCTGGCTGCTGCTCACCAACGCGCACGTCGTGACCGACGAAGAGGAGGTGTTCAAGGCGCTGTCCCGGAACCCTCCCCTGCGCCCCGAGCAGGCGCGCGTCTCCTTCACCGCGGCACCGGGCGCGACGTACGACGTGGAGGTTCTCTGGACGTCGCCCCCGGGCCGGCTCGACGCCTCCGTGCTGCGGCTCCGGGGTGTGCCCGGGGAGGTGCCGACCTTTCCGCTGAACCCCCACCTGCCGGTGATCGACGAGGTGACCCCCGCGCGCGTCTACGTGATCGGGCATCCCCGGGGAGGCGAGCTCTCGCTCTCCCTCAACGACAACCTGCTCCTGGATCACGACGCCGAGGCGGCTCGGATCCACTACCGGGCCCCGACCGAGCCCGGCAGCTCGGGGAGCCCCGTCTTCAACAGCGACTGGGAGCTGATCGGGCTCCATCACGCGGGCGGGACCCAGCTCGCGAGGCTTCACGGTCGGCCCGGCACGTACGCGGCCAACGAGGGCATCTGGATCGAGGCGATCCGGGCCGCGCTCCAGCGCGAGCTGCCCTCTCGACGGCGCCGCGCGAGGCCTCCGGGCCGCGTCCGGACCAAGGCAACCCGTTCCCCCTCCCGTCGTCCGGCGCGGCGGCTCAAGAGGTGACACATGGCCAGGCGAAACGAGCGGAAGAAGCCGTCGAAGAGCGCGACCCGGCGAGCCGGCCAGCGGCCCGGGAAGAAGGCCCCGAGCCTGCGGGCGGCCATCGCCCAGGGGAGGGCCCAGGCGCACGAGGTGGTGCGCCAGCGTGCGAGGCGCGGCCTCGAGGAGGGTCCCGCGGGTCAGAACGGCCTCCTGATCGCCGAAGGCGACTCCTGGTTCGACTACCCCTTCTACGACGTGCTGGAGGAGCTCGAGGATCGCTTCGGGTACCGTGTCGAGTCGGTGGCCCACAAGGGGGACACCGTCGAGGGCATGGCCTACGACGTGGGACAGCTCTCGAAGCTGGCGGCCAGGTTCGAGCGGCTGGGCCGCCGGGGTGAAATGCCGCGGGCCATCGTGCTCTCCGGGGGCGGCAACGACGTCGCCGGAGACGAGTTCGTCGTGTTCCTCAACCACAGGATCTCGGGTCTCCCGCCCCTCAACGAAGGCGTCGTCGCCGGCATCCTCGAGGAGCGCCTCCGATTCGCCGTGGTCAGCCTGATCAGCGCGGTCACCGAGCTTTCACGAACGTACTTCCAGCGAGTGGCCCCCGTGCTGGTCCACGGTTACGACTATCCCGTCCCCGACGGGCGAGGCTACCTCGGCGGGTTCTGGGTCCTCCCCGGCCCCTGGCTCGAGCCCGGGTTCCGCCGAAAGGGCTATGCCGACCTTCCGGAGCGGTGTCGGATCATCGCGGACCTGATGGACCGCTTCAACACGATGCTCAGGCGCCTCCCGGCCCAGCCCGGGCTCGCCCACGTGAAGTACGTGGACCTGCGGGGCACGCTCTCGAGCGAGCTGGCCCACAACCGCTACCGCAAGTCCTGGGAGAACGAGCTCCACCCCACGCGGGCCGGATTCGAGCAGGTGGCGCAGAAGTTCCATGACGCGATTCGGACCCTTCCCATGCCCTGACCAGGAGGTGCCGCCATGGCCCGTTCGCAGCCCGTAGCCGCGCGCGCCGCCCGTCAGCTCTCCGACCTCGACGGGGTCTACGAGCGGCTGGCGCCCGAGACGCTGCAGAGGAGACTGAGCCGACTGAGGCCCGCGCCGACGACGACGAGCGCCCTCGAGAGCCTCGAGGCCGCGCCGGAAGAGGCGATGCCCGGGGTGGCCGGCGGCCCACCGCCCGTCGAGACCCTGGCCCGTCACGGCCGGTCCGCGGTCGAGAAGGTGCGGCGGGAGGGGGCCGATGCCGTCCTCACGCCTCAGGAGGAGTTCGCACTCGAGGCGATCGTCCTCCTCGAGGGCCGGCCCGCCCTCCTCATCCAGGACGGCCGCTTCGACGACCCTCCTCCCGAGTGGGCGGTCCTGACGCCGCTCCGGGCGAGCATCGAGCCGCTCCTCGGCAGCGTCGGCCGCATCGAGGTCACGGGGCACCCCTCGCTGGACTGGGTCGGCACGGGCTTCCTGGTCACGAAGGACGTGGTCATGACCAACCGTCACGTCGCCAAGGTGTTCAGCCGACAGTCCGGATCCCGCTGGACCTTCGAGCCGGGGATGAAGCCGCGGATCGACTACCGGGAGGAGCACCGCGGGACGAGCTCGGCCGAGTTCACGCTCACGAGCATCGTGGGGATCCACGACAAGGTCGACATGGCCCTCCTGCGCGTCTCCCGGAAGGGCCGTGGCGGCTCGAAGCCACCCGAGCCGCTCGTCGTCGCGAAGAGCCCCGCCGTCAAGGCGGGCGCGAAGGTCTTCGCCGTCGGCTACCCGGCCTGGGACGGGCACCGCAACGAGCCCCGGCCGATGAGCGACATCTTCCGCGACATCTACAACGTCAAGCGCCTCCAGCCCGGCGAGGTCGTGCGGGTGTCGGCCGCCGAGAAGGTCTTCGAGCACGACTGCTCGACGCTGGGCGGCAACTCCGGCTCGTGCGTCGTCGACCTCGACACCCGGCAGGTCGTGGGCCTGCACTTCTCCGGGCGGTACCGCCAGGCCAACTGGGCCGTGCTGCTGTGGAAGCTCCAGAAGGACCCGCTCGTCAAGAAGGCCCGCATCGCCTTCGCCTAGACTCGCGTCTGGGGGATTCCTCGACAGAGGAGACGTCGACCCTCTCTACGCGAAGATCGGACCGGTCAGCAGGTACCGGCCGAGGAGCTGCTCGCGGATCGCGTGGAGGCGAACGGGCGGCGCCCCCGTCTCGGCGACGGCGAAGCTGGTGTCGAGCTTCATCGGCTTGCCCCAGGCGATGACCGGCTCCAGCTCGGGAGTGGGTGCCAGCTCGTCCATCCAGGCGGAGCGTCCGTAGACCAGGAAGCCGTCGATCGTGACGAGCTCCACCCAGGAGGGGTCCGCCTCGACCACGTTCCGCCACGGGTCTTCGTAGCTTCGCTCGAGGACGGTGATGTCGGCCGGCCGGCCCACCGCGATCTTGCCGAGCTTGTGCTCGAGGCCGGCGATCTTCGCGGCGTCCGCCGTCACCATGCTCACCAGCTTCTTGTGGAGGGCCTTCTCGGTCAGACCCACCCCCTGGAGCACCAGGCGCTCCCGCGCCACCTTCATCTCGTCGAGGAGGCTGCGGCTGCCGCTGGGGAGCCAGTCCGCGCCGAGGCCCACGGGGATGCCGAGCTCGAGGGCGCGGGCCGCGTTCGTCGTCGCCTCGTAGAGGCGGAGGTTCGACTGGGGCGACCAGACGAGCTTGCCCTTCACCTCGCGCAGCCGCCCCAGCTGGTCGTCGGTGAGCGCCGTGCCGTGGATGATCACGGTCGCCTCGGTCAGGAGACCGGCCTCCTCCAGCTTCTCGAACTCCTTTCGCGACCGCTCGTTCTCGGGGTGCCCCTCGGCGACGTGGATGTAGAACGCGGTCACCTCGCCGGCGTCGATGGCCGAGCGCAGCCGGTCGCGCTCCTCCATCAGCCGCCCGTCGAGGTCGACCCTCGAGCGGGCCTTGTGCTCCCCGAATATCAGGAGGTCCACGTTCCGGACCAGCGACTCTTCCGGGTCCTTGTAGCGGGCGCTCGCGCCCTGGATGGCGGTCACGCCGCCCACCAGGGCCCGCGCTTCGGCGTATCTCGTCAGCTCGCGCAGGAGCGACGGCGTGTCGGTCAGGACGTTCCACGGCGCTCGGACGACGGCCTTGTACTCGTCGCTCCCTCGCCAGGCGTAGCGGTTGATGAAGGTCCGGGGAGGCTCCCAGGCCGCGAAGACGTTGAACTCGGGGTGGCCGTGGAGGTCGATGAGGCCGGGGAGGATCACGCCGCCGGTGTCGACCACCCTGACGCCGGAGGGCTTCGTCGATCGAACCGCCTTGATGCTCGAGCCCTCGACCACGACGTACCCGCGTTCGATCTTCTCGTCCGGAGTGAGGATGCAGCCCCGCAGGGCGAACGCCGCCTGGGGCCGAGCCTCGAGGGCCGGCGCTCGCCGTCCCTTCCGGCGCACGCCCGGTGCCCGCGGCCGGGGCTGGGGGAGTGGATCGAGTATCCCCAGCGCGTAGTGGCTGTCGAAGCGGCTTTGCATGACACCTCCTCCCTTCCGACCTCGAGCGCGAACCGCGCAGCACGAGTGAGGTGAGTGCGGCCTACCCCGGCGCCCCCTCGACCGCGTCCTGCTCCTCGTCGGACAGAGGCGCCGGATGCAGCTCGAACACCCACTGCGGCAGCGAGAGCTTGTAGTAGTCGGGGGACGGCTTTCCCCCGACCCGGGCGCGCTGGGTCCGGTCTCCGGAAGAGCCCTGCCAGCGCAGGGTGCCGAACGGCAGGTCGAAGCGCGGGATCTGCCCGCGGGCGCCGTCGTACTCGAACGAGGGCGAGGAGACGTCCTTCCGGAAGGAGATCGCGCGGATCTCGTCGAGGGCGTTGCGCCAGTCCGCGAGCGCCCCCGACTGATGCCAGGCCTTGATCCGCACGTTCGGGAGTGCCGTGGGAAGGACGTGGCCGGCGAGCCGCCGAGCGTGGGGGCCGACGACCAGGGCGAACGGCGATCGGCTCCGCTCGAGCACGCGCCGGGCGATCGCCGCGTAGAGCGCCCGGACCTGGGGGTGATCCACGATCGCGTCGATCCGGCTCGCCTCGAGGTCGGAGGTGTCGACGGGCGGGACGCGCAGCATCAGGTAGCTCTTCGTGATCCCGAATGAGCGGAGGTACTCCTGGAGGTGCTGCCCACCTTCTCCGGTGAGGGCCCGGGCCATGAGGAGGTCGTCGTTGGACTCCTGGTCAGCCAGGACCAGGACCCGGGCCTGCGTCGGCCGCCCCCGAAAGAGTGGCCCACAGCCGAAGGAGACGTGCGACTTCACGCCGAGCGCGGCGAAGTCCGGCCACCGAAGGCCCGTCTCGCCGCCCATGAAGAGCCGGGCGAAGCTCTTCCCGGGGCCGCGGTCGTAGTCCCGGTACCGCTTCTTCGGGGGCTCGTAGGGGAGGTCCGGCGTGTCCTGCGCGTAGCCCTCCTCGCTACCCGCCACGCTCCCCGGGTACGGCACGGTCGCGTTGTACTTTCCGGCGTCCGAGAAGATCTGGATGGCGCGCTGGTTGTCCTTGCGGTTGCTCGAGGTGCCGCCCCGCCCGAGGCGCCACGAGATCCCGAGCGGCAGGTCGCGGAAGGGGATGGGCGCGCTCTTGTACTTGTAGGTGTCGGCGGGCAGCCGCGCGGCTCCAGGGTCGACGGGCAGCCAGTCGGGGTCGTCCTCCGACCACGCCTCGACCCTCCGGATGGCCTTCTTGAAATCCGCGATGATCTTCGAGACCTCGCCCCCCTTGCCGGCCCCACCCGGGTGGCGGACGCCGAGGAGCCGCGTCTTCGGACCCAGGACCGTGCCGTCGCACGTGGTGATGTCGGAGATCCCGGAGCAGGCTCCTCCTCGCGACCGGACCCAGGTCGCCACCGACTCCTTGGCCGCCGTGCCCACCGCCACCACGAGCCGGACGTCGTTTCTCTCGAGGAGGTAGTCGAAGATCGCGCCCCGGTGTCGGGCGATGGGCGACTCGACGCTCTGGGCCAGCCAGCGCAGCCCGTCCGACCCGTACTGACCGAAGATCGGGTAGACGAAGGTGTTGAGGAAGAGGTACGACTCCGTGATCCCGATGTGGTTGAGGAAGTGCTGCATGCGGGCGCCGGTTCCTCCGATGAACGAGCGGTGGGCCAGCGACTCGTCCTGGGCGCCCTCCTGGCCGATGACGAGGACCCTCACGTCGCCGTCCGTGAGGCGGCCCCGGTAGAACATCGGGCCGAAGTGCCACCGGAAGCCCTCGCGACCGAGCACGGCCTTGCCGAGGGCCCGGTAGTTCGGCGCCTCGGCGAACAGCCGTGGCCACCGCCGGTTGGCCGGCGGACCGGGATCGTAGTCCCACGGATGGCCGCGCCCCGCCAGGTAGTCGTCCGTCATCGCTCACCGGCGTGCGCCGCCCGCGACACGCGCCGTCGGCCCGAGGCGGCGGACCCGCCGAAGGTCCTCAGCGCAGGTGCTCCTCGAAGAACGCGAGGGTTCGCTTCCAGGCGAGCTTCGCGGCTTCCTCGTCGTAGCGGGGTGTCGTGTCGTTGTGGAAGCCGTGGTTGGTGTTCTCGTAGACGTGCGCCGTGTAACGGACCCCGTTCGCCTTCAGGGCCGCCTCGTAGGCGGGCCAGCCCGCGTTGACGCGCTCGTCGTTCGCCGCGTAGTGAAGGAGGAGCGGCGCCTTGATCTTCGGAACGTCCTCGACCGGCGCCTGTCCGCCGTAGAACGGAACGGCGGCGGCGAGGTCGGGGATCCGCACGGCCAGCATGTTGCAGACACCTCCGCCGTAGCAGAAGCCCACGCAGCCCACTCGTCCGGTGCAGCCGGGATGGGACTGGAGGAACCGGACGGCGGCGACGAAGTCCTCGAGGAGCTTGTCGCGGTCGAGCTTCTGCTGCATCGCGCGGCCTTCGTCGTCGGTGCCGGGGTAGCCTCCGAGCGACGTCAGCCCGTCGGGGGCGAGCGCCAGGTAGCCGGCGAGGCCCGTGCGGCGGGCCACGTCCTCGATGTGGGGATTGAGCCCCCTGTTCTCGTGAACGACGACGACGCCGGGCAGCTTGCCGGTCGTGCCCTTGGGCCGCACGAGGCAGGCCTTGACCTTCCCGTGCCCCTGGGGCGAGTCGTACTCCACGTCCTTCGTCTCGATGCGGTCGTCGTCCTTCGCGACCTGCTGGGCCTCGGCGTACTTCGGGCTCAGGCTCTCCAGCAGCGCCGCGGCGGTGACGCCGCCTATGGCGTAGCGCCGGGCGCGTTCCAGGAACTCCCGGCGGTCGAGACCGCCGTGAACGTAGCGGTCGAACAGGTCGAGGAGCCCCTGGTCGAAATCACTCGCCTTCTTTCGCTCCATGGCGGTCGCCTCCTGGATTGCGGCCCGTGCGGTCCGTCGATGAATTGGGTCCGGTACGGGCAGTATAGTGCCTGGGGGCGGTGGGATGAACGAGGTGCGCGGGCCGAGGACGGGCCGGAAGAGGGTCGTCGCGCTCGTGCTGTCGGCGGTCCTGCCCGCGACGTCCGGAGCCAGGGGCGGCGGCGAGGACACCGCAGCGGCCGGGAACGACCGGGCGGCGGCGATCGCCGCCCGCAACCCGCACGGGAACTACATCGTCCCCGGCACCCTCGGCGACGTCGTCTATCGCCGCATCGGCGGCGTCGAGCTCTCGCTCGACGCGTACCTGCAGAAGCGGGGAGAGGACCGCCCCGCGGTCGTCGTCGTGCACGGAGGGGGCTGGACGTCGGGGAGCCGGATCGCCCGCGTGGGGCAGCTCCTGGAGATGCTGACGGGCGCGGGCTTCAGCTGGTTCTCGATCGACTACCGCCTCGCCCCCGAGCACCCGCACCCGGCGGCACTCGACGATCTCCGGGCCGCTGTCGACTTCGTGCGCGCGCGCGCGGGCGAGCTGCGCGTCGACCCCGATCGGATCGCCGTGCTCGGCGAGGACGTGGGTGCCCAGCTCGCGACGCTGCTGGCCGCCGAGCGCCCTCCGGGCGTCCGCGGCGTGGTCGCCCTGGGCGGCGTCTACGACCTGCCCGCCCTCGCCGGCCGCAGCGGCCTCGGCGAGCGGATCCCGTCTCACCTGGGGGCGGACCCGGCTTCCTCCGTGGGCAAGGCCCGTCTCCTCGCGGCTTCGCCGATCGAGCGGGTGACGCCGGGCATGGCGCCGGTCCTGATCGTTCACGGCGGCGCCGATTCGGCGGTTCCCGTGGACGAGGCCGATCGCTACCGGGACGCCCTCCATCGGGCGGGAGTGAAGGCCGAGATGATCGAGGTCCCCGGCGCCATCCACGACGTCGAGAACTGGCGGCCCGAGCAGTGGGGGTACAAGAGCCGGGTCGTCGACTGGCTCTCGCGGACGCTCGAGCTGGCCGCCCCGCGGTTCGAGCCCTACGACGACGAGCGCCTGAAGAAGGACGTCGTCTATGGCTCGTTCGAGACCCCCGAGGGAAGCGTGCGGGATCTCCGGCTGGACGCCTGGATCCCGTCGGGGGACGGTCCGTTCCCCGGAGTGATCCTCGCCCACGGCGGCGGCTGGGAGGCGGGAGACAAGGTGACGTACCTGACACCGATCCTCGAGCCGCTGGCCGGGGCCGGGATGGCCTGGTTCTCGATCGACTACCGCCTGACTCCCGAGCACCGACACCCGCAGCAGCTCGACGACCTCCGGCGCGCCATCCGCTGGGTGCGCCACCACGCGCACAGGCTCCGAGTCGATCCCGACCGGCTGGCCGCGATCGGCGAGTCGGCGAGCGGGCAGATGGTCGTGCAGGTCGCCGCCGAGCCCTGCGACGCCGTCGCCGGCGCCGCGGACGCGGTCGACCGCGAGCCGTGCGCGGTGGCCGCGGCCGTCTCGTTCTATGGCGTCTACGACTTCCTCCCCATGGTGAAGGACGCCTCGCCGCGGAGTCTCCTGGTGCGGCTGTTCGGCCGCTCCACCCTCGACGAGGACGCACGTCGGCTGCTCAGGCGCTACTCCCCGCTCCACCACGCCCACCACGCGATGCCGCCGCTGCTCCTGATCCACGGGACGAACGACGTCCTGTGGGAGCAGGGCGTGGCGTTCGCGCGGAGGCTCGACCAGCTCGGAGCCGTCCACGAGCTTCACCGCCTCGAGGGCGCGCCTCACGGCATGGAGAACTGGGAGGGGCGTCCCGAGTGGTCGGGCTACAAGCGCAAGCTCGTGCAGTGGCTCGAGCAGCATCTCGGCGGGCCCCCGCCCGACAGGGGCTCACTCGACCACTGAGCCCTTCCCCTGTCTTCGACACCGATAGGTACGGCCCTGCCGCAGGCTGAGAACGTCTGGTTGGCCGGCTGCCGTGTCTATCGCCCCCGGCAGCGCCAGAGAGTCGCCCCTCTACCGGCTCCTCGAGCCGCACATCGAGGAGCCGTTCCGGGTCTGGCCGGAGCGCTTCGCCAGGAAGCACGGGCCGTTGCCGCCGGTCGTGGAGCGCGTGTTGCGCGCCTTCCTCGAGTGCGGCCTGGCCGAGCAGGGGCGCAGGCAGGAGGCGCAGGCATCGAGCGTCGCTTCCGGGAGGCCTGGCGGCACGCTGATGTCACCCTGACCGCATCCTGGTTCTGAGGCGGACATCACCGCCCCTCCCGCGGCTGGGCTTCGTCCTGATCCTGTCGATCATCGGCACCATTCCCCTCGCCGCGAACCCGCCGAGCCGGCGAATCCGGTCTCCGGTGTTTTCCCGCCCGGGCTTCAGCGGATGCGGGCGGCGACCTCGCGGAGCTTCTGGCCCACCGGCGGCATGCCGCCGTCCTGGTTCGACAGGACCACCACCGTCCAGCCGCTGTCGAGGTAGATGTCGAGGACGGACGAGATCCCGGGGAAGCCGCCGCTGTGGCCGGCGCGTCGGCCGAGGGCGTCCTGCCCCAGGCCGAAGCCGTAGCCGTACTCGGGCGACCGCAGCTCGGGCCCCGCGCTCGCGCTCCAGAGGCGTTCCGCGGTGCCGGCGCTGACGAGGCGGCCCTTCCGCATCGCCTCGGCGAAGGCGAAGAGGTCGCGGGCAGTCGAGTAGCCGCCGCCGGCCGGACCGCCCCGGATCACGTGCTCGAAGGCGTTCGCGCGCCAGCGCACGCCCTGTGGGGTGGGGGTGCGCTCGCGCGAGTAGCCGATCGCCAGGTTCGGCACGACGAGGTCGACGTCGTAGCTGTCGCTGTCCGGCATGCCGGCCCGGGCGTAGATCCGCTCGCGGACCACGTCGAAGTAGTCGCGGCCCGTGACCGCCTCGATCACCGCTCCCGCGAGCAGGAAGCCGGTGTTGCTGTACTGCCACTTCGTGCCCGGCTCGAAGGCGAGCGTCTCCTCGGCCACGAGCGGCTTGTAGTCGTCCACCTTGCGCAGGAGCTGGCGCGCCATGCGCTGGTACGCGTCGTTGAAGTAGGAGCCGAGACCCGACGTGTGGCTCAAGAGGTGCTCGACGCGCACCTTCGACAGGTCGGCTCTCGTCCAGCCCTGGCCGCCGAGGAACTTCGACACGCGGTCCTGGAAGGAGAGCTTGCCTTCGTCCACGAGCTGGCCGATCACGACCGCCGTGAACATCTTGTTCATCGAGCCGAGGTTGAGCTTGCTTTCGAGCCGCATCGGCACGCCGTGGTTGCGATCCGCGATCCCGCGCGCGGCCTCGAACACGACGTGCCCGTCGCGCGCGAGGAGGGCCGTGCCGGAGAAGGCCTCCGCCCGGGCGAGACGATCGAGGAAGGCGTCGAGCTCGTTCTTCGCCTGCTCGCCCGTCAGCGGCGGCGGCTCGGGCAGGCTCTTCGGCGGCCGCGCCGGCTGGATCTCGATTCCGGCGATCCGCTCCTCCGGGGTGCCGTCGAAGCTGAGCGCGAGCCCCTGCCATCCTCCGGTGAGCCGGTTCCTGGCGATCACCATCACGCGATCCGCCGGGCCCGGGTCGGCGTAGCGGCGTACCCCGTGGAAGTCGAGGCCGCGGCTGCCGTCGTAGAGGCCGCCCAGGGCGTCGAGGTGGACCTCGAGCGGCATCTCGCGGAACGTCCCGCCGAAGGCGTCCTTCACCAGAGCCTCCAGCTTCGAAGGGTCGCCGGAGTTGACGGCATCGAGCAGCTGGCGGATGCGCTCACCACGCTTGCCGCCCGGAAGCGCCGTGTCGTCGCTGTAGTCCCCTCCCGGCGGCTGCCCGGAGGCGATCGCGGCCATGAGGCAGAGGCTCGCGGTCGCGGACAAGCGAACGAAGGCGTGAAGGCGTCCGATCGAGTGTGTCATTCGCGGGTCTCCTCAGAGGAGACGGGCATCCATCCGTCTGGACGGCGCGCGCCTCGCTATGCACCATGAGACGACGACCGGGGCCCGGGGGACGAAGCGCGGTTTCGGCCACCTGGGCACGCCTGATCGCGAAGGTCTACGGGGTGTAGCCTCCGACCTGTGCCCGCTGCGGGAAGCGGATGACTCTCGTCGCCTTCGTCACCGACCAGCTCGCCGTGCGTCGCATCCTCGAGTGCCTCGGACTGGAGGCGTCCCGGAAACCGCGGCCCCCACCCCTCCGCGAGATCGCCGCCGTCCCCGTCGACGACGAAGGCCGAGAGCTGGTCGGCCCCTGAGCCGCCACGCCCCAGGGCACAGGCGGCGTCCGCCACCACCCCGGCAACACCGTTTCCTGGTGACCGTCGACTTCTTGGCGTCAGAGCCCGTCTTCGCGCGCCGCGGCCGCCGCGGTGCGCCGTCGGCTCTCGAAGCGGGGTGCGGCTTCCCCGCGCAGGGGCGCCCTGCGAAAGCGGTAGAAGAAGCCCAGGTCGTAGCCGATCTTGAGCCCCCCGGCGAGGAGGAACGGAGCCGGGCTGGCGGTCGCGGCGACAGCCAGGCCCGCCACGACCGGGGCGCACGCCTGGGCGAACGCGCGGACGCTGGCCGTGAGGCCGGCCGCCGCCACCCGCTCGTCGGGATCGACCAGCGCCACGACGTAGGCCTGCCGCGTGGGCACGTCCATCTGCGAGAGCAGGTGCCGCGCCAGCAGCAGCGCCCCCGCGCCCGCGAAGGAGGGCATGAAGGGGACGCCGAGCAGGAGAACGTTCGAGGGCAGGTGGGAGAAGACCATCGTGTTGAGCAGCCCGAACCGCTGGGCGACCCGCGTCGCCACGAGGAACGACAGGGCCGAGAGCAGGCTGGTCCCGAAGAAGAGCGCGCCGAGCGCCTCGGGTCCGACCCCGAAGCGCAGGTGGAGCCAGTAGGCCAGGAGGCTCTGCACGATGAATCCTCCGGCGAGGGCGTCGACTCCCTGCAGGGCGGCGAGATGCACGACGGCCGTGCGCGACCGTCCCAGGCCGGAGCCCGGGCTGCGAAGCGCGGCCTCGACCCCGCTGTGGCGCGCCCGCACCGCGAGCACGGCGTAGAGAACGGTGAGGACGGCTCCGGCCGCGGCGTAGGCGAGCAGCATTTGTCGCTCGGCCACGAGGGCCGGGACCCCGTGGCTCCGGGCGAGCCCCAGCGCGCCGCCCGCCGCCGCCGCGCCCAGGGCCGCGGAGAGGAACGCGAAGACGTTGTACCAGCCGAACACGCGGACGACGGGGCCGGAACGGACCGTGCCCGGCAGCATCGCCTGCTCCATCGGCGCGAACGGCCCGGCCTCGAGTCCGTTGGGGCTGAGGGTTCCGAGGACGGCGCCGGTCCACAGGAGCCACGGGCTGTCGGCGGTCGCCAGCAGGATCCCGCCGAGCGCGATCAGCGGCGCGGTGGCCGCCATCACGCGGGCCGGCCCCCTCCGGGCGGCGACGGCCGAGAGGACGAGGGTGAGCAGCGCGTCCTCGACCATCGTGGCGGTGAAGAGGGCCCCGATCTCGCCCGGGGCGAGGCCCCGCTCGTCGAGGTAGAGGGCGAGGATGACGGAGAGCCATCCGAACGCGAACGAGCGCAGTGCCCGTCCGAGGAAGATGAGCCGGCCCTCTACGGTGAGGACCACGCGTACCTCGACCGCAGCGAGGCGGTCCCGGTCACGAGGAGGGCCACTTCCGGCGCCTCCTTTCGGGTGAACCGCGAGCCCTCGGGATTCAGGTCGTGCCCCAGCTCGGCGAGCGCCCTCGGGGCGGGACCGGACTGCGTGGACTCGGCGTCGAGCATGTCGAACCGCACATCGTCCTTCCTCGGGCCCTGGTCCGGCCCGGGTGACGAGACACAGTTGTATCTCACCACGTCAAGGCCCCCGCCCGGGTGAGCGCCGGCCGCGGGCGTTTCTGACATCATGGATCGAGGAGCCAGCGTGACCGAGACCTCGCCCGAGCTTCAGGTCGAGACGGCGCTCGCCCGCCTGGGCGTCGCCTTCGAGCGGCTGGAATGCGACCCCGAGGCGGCCGACACGGCCGCCTTCTGCGCGCGCTACGACGTCGCCGCCCGGGACTGCGCCAACACCATCCTGGTGTCCTCGAAGAGGGAGCCGCGGCGCCATGCCGCCTGTGTCGTCCTGGCGACGACCCGCCTCGACGTCAACCACAAGCTGCGCGAGCTGATGGACCAGAGCCGCCTCTCCTTCGCCTCCGCCGAGGAGACCGCGCTCCTCACCGGGATGCGGACAGGCGGCGTCACGCCCTTCGGGCTGCCCGAGGGCATGCCCGTCTTCGTCGACGCCGCCGTGCTGGACAGGCCCTCGGTCATCGTCGGAGGCGGCGGACGATCGTCCAAGCTGAGGCTCGACCCCCGCGAGCTGCTGAAGGCCCCGGGCGCGGTCGTCGTCGAGGGCCTGGCCCATCCGAGGAGCTGACGGCGCTCCTGATCCCCGGGGTCTTCGGCCCCTCGGGCCTCTTCGTGGACAGCGACCCTCGATGGCGTGAGGACGATGCCCGACGTCCGTTTCGGCAACGAGTCCTTCAGCCAGACAACCGGGTCGTTCGGGCCCCGCTTCAACACGGTGGGCGGTTGGCCTCTCCGACGAGGAGGAGCAGCGGGCGAGAAAGGCCTTCGAGACGGTCGACTCGCACACCGTCGAGATGACGGTCGAGAGATCGAGGTCCGGGGCGAGGACGCGGTCGCGAGGGCCAGGAGGCGCGACACCATCAACGGGTCGATCGTGAGCAGCTTTCCCCAGATGTTCCGGCTCCGCAGGGCCGGCGAGGCCTGGAT
>Ga0268386_10001976_pt1 | contig 14326 bp, 8 predicted proteins | sample RVTome_15_FD_200260 | JGI IMG/M metagenome (GOLD analysis project Ga0268386, IMG submission 200260) | Soil microbial communities from uranium-contaminated site in the Upper Colorado River Basin, Wyoming, United States - RVT150D86... ...
AGTGAGTGAGCTGGCACCCGGCGCGGCGCCGCTGCAGGAGCACTTTCCGCTCCGCAATCGCATCATCAGCGGGATCTCGCTCGCCGTGGTCGTCGTCGAAGCCTCCGAGAAGAGCGGTTCGCTCATTACCGCGCGGTGTGCCCTCGAGCAGGGCCGGGACGTGATGGCAGTTCCCGGCAGCATCCTGTCTGGACGCAACAGAGGGTCGCACGGCCTGTTGAAGGATGGAGCAAAGGTCGTGGAGACTGCGGACGATATTCTTGAGGAGCTCGGGTGGGCCGCACCGGCCCCACAGGCCGCTAGACCACGTAAGTCTAAGACCAGAGACCCTTTGCTGGCGCACATGGAGGCAGGCGAGGTGTACCGCCTCGAGGACCTGATGCGGCTCACGGGGATTTCCGTGACACGATTGCTCCCCCGGCTCACGGAATTGGAACTGGCCGGACGGATCGCCGGGGTCAGTCCGGGCCGGTACAGGAAAACCGACGGTGCGGGCGAAGCGATGCCATGAATGGCCCCGCAGGTGACCGAGCCGGGGTGTAGGGCTGAGCCCCGAAACCGAGGCGCGCACGGGGTGGGCAAAGCCCCACGGAAGAATGTCTGTTAACGTAGGTTCAGGTATGGCAAAGGCACTGGTGGTGGTGGAATCGCCGGCAAAGGCGAAGACCATCAATAAATATCTCGGCAGGAACTACAAGGTCGTCGCCTCGATGGGCCACGTCCGCGATCTGCCCAAGAGCAAGCTCGGCGTCGACATCGAGGAAGGGTTCGAGCCGTCCTACGAGGTCATCGCGAGCCGCAAGAAGGTGCTGAAGGATCTGAAGGACGCGGCCAAAGAGGCGTCGGAGATCTTTGTGGCCACCGACCCCGACCGCGAGGGGGAGGCGATCGGCTGGCATCTGGCGGAGGAGCTCGGCAGCGGCAATCGCAAGAAAATCCGCCGGCTGATGTTCAACGAGATTACAAAAAAGGGAGTGCTCGCCGCGCTCGAGCACCCGACGAGCATCAACAAGCAGATGGTGGATGCGCAGCAGGCGCGGCGCGTCCTGGATCGGCTCGTGGGTTACAAGATCAGCCCGCTGCTGTGGGACAAGGTCCGTCGCGGGCTGAGCGCGGGGCGCGTGCAGTCCGTCGCGCTGAAGCTGGTCTGCGATCGGGAGCGCGAGATCGAGGCGTTCGTTCCCGAGGAATACTGGAACATCACGGCGCGCCTTGCCGGTCCGGTGCCGCCCGAGTTCGACGCCCGGCTCCTGAAGCGCGGCGGCAGCAACATCAAGATCGGCAGCGAGACCGACGCCAACGCGGCGCTCGCGGATCTGAAGGGCGCGGACTGGATCGTCGAGTCCGTCACGACGAAGGAACGCAAGAAGGGGGCGGTTCCGCCGTTCATCACGAGCAAGCTCCAGCAGGCGTCTCGCTTCCCGGTCAAAAAGACGATGATGATCGCGCAGCAGCTCTACGAAGGCATCGAGCTGCCGGCCGAAGGATCCATCGGTCTCATCACCTACATGCGAACGGATTCGACGCGCGTGTCGGATCAGGCGCTGACGGAAGTGCGCGAGTTCATCGGACAGCGCTTCGGTCCCGATTACGTTCCCGAGAAGCCGAACTACTACAAGGCCCGGAAGGACGCGCAGGACGCCCACGAGGCGATTCGGCCGACGTCGCTGCAGTACCATCCCGACGACGTGCGGGCGCACCTGACGCCCGACCAGTACTACCTTTACAAGTTGATCTGGAACCGGTTCGTCGCGTCGCAGATGCCCCCCGCGACGTTCGACGAAACGACGGTGGACGTCGCAGCCGCCGACTACCTGTTCCGCGCCAAGGGCTCGGTTCCGAAGTTCGCCGGCTGGCTGGCCGTGTACAACCAGGAAGCCGGGATGGCGGCCGAACAGCGCTCGGGCGGACCCGGACCGGATGCGGCGAGCGCGGAGGATGACGACGCGGCGAACGTGCTGCCGGCGGTGAGCGAAGGGGATCGGCTCGAGCTGAGGGCGCTGACGCCGGAGCAGAAGTTCACGCAGCCGCCGCCGCGCTACAGCGAGGCGACGCTCGTCAAGGCGCTCGAGGAAAACGGGATCGGGCGTCCGAGCACCTATGCGTCGATCATCGGCGTGATCCAGGCCCGCGAATACGTCAACAAGATCGAAGGCCGCTTCAAGCCGACGCTTCTCGGGAGAATGCTCGTCGAGCGGCTCCTCAGCCCCGCGTTCGACGACATCCTGGACGTGGAGTACACGCGCAACCTCGAGGAGGATCTCGACAAGATCGAGGATGGCGAGGAGGACTATCTGTCGACGCTGTCGAGCTTCTACAAGAAGTTCGAGAAGGACTTGAAGCGCGCCGCGCGCGACATGATCAACCTGAAGGAGGGCGTCGAGCCCGATCCCGCGATCGTGTGCGACAAGTGCGGGTCGCCGATGGTGATCAAGGCGGGGAAGTTCGGCCTCTTTCTCGCGTGCAGCGCGTATCCGGACTGCGAGAACACGCGCGAGCTCGAGACGCCGGAGCCCGGCGCCGAAGGCGAGATCGAGGAGACGTGCGAGAACTGCGGCAAACCGATGACGGTCAAGCGCGGGCGCTTCGGGCAGTTCCTCGCCTGCACCGGCTACCCCGAATGCAAGACGACGCGGAAGCTGATTTCGACCAAGGGGGGACTGACCGCAGCCAGGCCCGATCAGATCCTCGACGAGAAGTGCCCCAAGTGCGAGTCGAACCTCGTGCTGAAGCACGGCCGCTTCGGCGAGTTCACGGCCTGCAGCAACTATCCAAACTGCAAGTACGTGAAGCAGAAGCCGACCGGCGTGCTCTGTCCGAAAGACGGCGGCGACATCGTGGAGAAGAAGTCGCGGCGCGGGAAGGTCTTCTACGGCTGCGCGAACTATCCCGACTGCGACTTCACGCTGTGGAAGAAGCCCGTGCCGGAGAAGTGTCCGGACTGCGGCGCGCCGTTCCTCGTGGAGCGGATCACGAAGCGCCACGGGCGTCAGCTGGTCTGCAACAACGAGGAGTGCGAATACGCCCGCGCCGCGGAAGAGGCCGTGCCCGCATAGCGTCATGGTCCACATCATCGGCGGCGGCCTGGCCGGGAGCGAAGCGGCGTGGCAGGCCGCCTCGTCGGGAACCCCCGTCACCCTCTACGAGATGCGTCCGGCCCGCGCGACGGCGGTCCACAAGACGGATCGGCTGGCGGAGCTGGTCTGCAGCAACTCTTTTCGCGGCGACAAGCTGGACAACGCGGTCGGCCTCCTGAAGGAGGAGATGCGCCGCCTGGCATCCCTCGTGATGCGCGCGGCCGACACGGCCCGCGTGCCGGCTGGAGCGGCGCTTGCGGTAGACCGCACGGTGTTCTCGGACGCCGTGACGCGCGAGATCTCGAACCATCCCCTGATCACGGTGAGGCGCGAAGAAATGCCGCAGGTACCGTCCAGGCTCGATGGCCCCGTCATCATTGCCACCGGTCCGTTGACGTCCGAGTCGCTCTCGCAGGAGATTGCCGCGCTGGTTGGCGCCGGACACCTCTACTTCTACGATGCCATCAGCCCCATCGTGCTGGCGGAGAGCCTTGATCGGTCGACGGTGTTCCGCGCGTCGCGATGGGGACGCAGCCTGCGGCCGCCCCCTCAACAGGCCAGCCCCCGAACGGAGGGGGCCAGCGGAGGATCCCGGGCATCGGCGTCCTGCGGTGTCGACGACGGCGAAGGGGATTATCTGAATTGTCCGTTCACCGCTGACGAATACCGCAGGTTTCACGAAGCCGTGGTGTCCGCCGAGAAGATCGCCCTGCACGAGTTCGACGACCCGAAATTCTTCGAGGGCTGCCTGCCCATCGAGGTGATGGCGGCGCGCGGCGCCGACACGCTGCGATTCGGCCCGATGAAGCCAGTCGGCCTGGTGGATCCGCGAACGGGCCGGGAGCCGTACGCGGTCGTCCAGCTTCGCCAGGACAACCTCGCCGGGGATCACTACAGCCTCGTCGGTTTCCAGACGCAGATGAAATGGGGGGAGCAGGCGAGAGTGCTCCGGCTGATTCCCGGTCTCGAGAACGCGGAGTTCGTCCGGTTCGGCATGATCCACCGGAACACTTTCATCAACGGTCCGACGGTGCTCCGCGATACCTGGCAGGTCAAGTGGCGCGACGATCTGTTCTTCGCCGGACAGATCTCGGGGGTCGAAGGCTACGTCGAGTCCGCCGCCTCGGGGCTGATGGCGGGCCGCAACGCGGCTGCACTCGCGCTCGGCCGTCCGCTTCGAGTGCCGCCCCGGACCACGGCGATTGGCGCGCTCGCCTATTACGTGTCTCACGCGAATCCGGCACACTACCAGCCCACGAACATCACGTTTGGAATCATCGAGCCGCTGGCCGCCGGGGCCCGGCCCTCCCGGCGGCGGACTCAGGACCTCCCCGAGTCAGGCCGCAGGGCATCCAGGAAAGCCGCACGCAACCTCTCCGTGTCCGAACGTGCGCTCGCGGATCTCGGGGCCTGGATGGCCGTGGACAGCGGCGAGCAGCCGGTGATTGCCGGCAACGAAGCGGATGCCCGCTGTGAGTAAGCCGCGCGAGCGGAGTGTGGATCGGGCGGCGAAGCCCCCGGAACTGGAGATGAAGGTCGAGCTGGGGGGATTTCTCGAGCACCTGCGCCTGAACGAGAACGCCTCGCTTCACACCGTCCGCGCGTACGAAAGCGACCTCTCGCAGTTTCTCGCGTTTCTGTCAGGGGGCCGCCACCTCACCCATCACCACATCCGCGAGTTCCTGAGCGAGCTGCACCGGCGGGGGAACTCGCGCGCGTCGGCGGCGCGCAAGCTCGCCGCGATTCGCACGTTTGGCCGGTATCTGCGGCGCGAGGGCCTCCTCGACGGGGATCCCGCGGCGCTCGTCGGAACGCCCAGGCGCGATCAACGGCTGCCCGCGCATCTCGGCGAAGGCGAGATGACGCGCCTCCTCGAGATGCCGGACACGTCGACGCCGCTCGGCCGCCGGGACCGCGCCATCCTCGAGCTCTTCTACGCATCCGGCCTCAGGTTGAGCGAGCTCGTGGGGCTCGACGTGGACGATCTCAATCTGAGCGGGCGGGTCCTGCGTGTGCTCGGCAAGGGGGGCAAGCAGCGGCTCGTGCCCTTCAACCATTCCGCCGGGGACGCCGTCAGGGCCTGGCTGAAAGACTGGGGGACGCTGCGGGGCCAGAGTCCGCCCCGGAGCTCGCGGGGGACCGGACGGCGTCCCCGCGAGCCGCTGTTCCTGAATTATCAGGGGACCAGGCTTTCGACCAGGAGCGTGGATCGGCTGGTCAGGCGCTACGTCTCTGCGTGCAGCGCGCGGCTGGGCATCAGTCCGCACGCGCTGCGGCACTCGTTCGCCACGCACCTGCTCGAGCGGGGCGCCGACCTCCGGGCGATTCAGGAGCTGCTCGGCCACTCGCGGCTGAGCACCACCCAGCGCTACACGCACGTGAATGCGGCGCAGCTGCTCGAGACGTACCGCAAGGCGCACCCGAAGGCGTGATTCTCAACTCGCGATGGGTTCGACCACCACCTGGGGACGACGGCCGCGGGCGTAATCGATGTTCAGCGTCTTGATCTTGTAATTCATCACGCGCGGGCTGATCGAGAGCAGCTCCGCCGCGTCCTTCTGGACCCAGTTCGACATCTTCAACGCCTCGACCAGGGCCTGCCGCTCGATTTCCTCGAGCGGGATGCCGGTGGGCGGGATCTTCACGACGGGGCTCGCGTCGCCCGAGGGCTGGCTCGTGGAGAGCTCGCCGAGGCGGAGATCCGAGCTCGTCAGCGTGGGGCCGTCCGCCAGCAGCACCGCGCGCTCGATGGCGTTTTCGAGCTCGCGGATGTTGCCCGGCCAGTTGTAGCGCATCAGCAGCTTGTGCGCGTCGGGCGACAGATCGTCGAGGCGCTTCTTCAGCTCGCCGGCGAACCGCCGCAGGAAGAACATCGCGAGCTGCCGGATGTCGTCCTTGCGCTCGCGCAGGGGCGGCATGTCGATCGACACGACGTTCAGCCGGTAGTACAGGTCCTCTCGGAACTGGCCGTTGGCGACCATCTGCGGCAGGTTCCGGTTCGTTGCGGCGATGACCCGGACGTCCACGCGCAGCGTCCGCGTCCCGCCCAGGCGCTCGAACTCGTGCTCCTGCAGCACGCGCAGGATCTTGGCCTGCGTGTTCGCGCTCATGTCGCCGACTTCGTCGAGGAACAGCGTGCCGCCGTCGGCCTGCTCGAAGCGGCCGACGCGCTGCTTGTCGGCGCCGGTGAACGCCCCCTTCTCGTGGCCGAACAGCTCCGACTCCAGGAGGTTCTCCTGCAGCGCGGCGCAGTTCACCTTGACGAAGTTCCGGCTCGCCCGGAGCGAGTTGTGATGGATCGCGCCGGCAATCAGCTCTTTGCCCGTTCCCGTCTCGCCGCGAATGAGCACCGTCGTGTTGCTCTTCGCGACCTTCTTCACGATCGACAGCACCGACTGCAGCGCGCCGCTCGCGCCGACGATCCGGTCGAAGTCGTAGATGTCCTGCTGCGTGTGCCGGAGGTACTCGATCTCGTGCTTGAGGCGCCGGTGCTCGATGGCCTTCTCGACCTTGAGCTCCATCTCCTCGATCTCGAAGGGCTTCTGGACGTAGTCGAACGCGCCGATCTTCATCGCTTCGACGGCCGTGTGCACCGATCCGAACGCCGTCATCAGGATCACCGCGGTGGTCGGGTGCATCGACTTCGCCGTGCGGAGCACGTCGAGGCCGTCGCTGCCGCCCATTTTCAGGTCGCTCAGGACGACGTCGTACTGACCCTCGTGCAGCTTCTCGATTGCCACGTTGCCGTTCGGGGCCTCATCCACCTCGTGATGGGCGTCCGACAGCGCGCGCACAATCCCGCGCCGAAGCGAATCGTGATCGTCTGCCACCAGAATCCGGCCCATGACCTGCCTCTCCTGTCGAAACGTCCCGTTACGGAAGTCCTACCCGAACAGCTGATGATTCCCCGTGACCGGCAGCGTCACGCGGAAGTGCGTGCCTCCTGCCGCCCGCCCGCTGACGTCTATCCGCCCGTCGTGCGCATCCACGATCTTCCGCACGATCGCCAGCCCGAGGCCGGAGCCCTGCGGCTTCGTCGTGAAGAACGGGCTGAAAATCCTGTCCATCAAGTCCGCCGGCACACCCGGGCCGTCGTCGATTACGTCCACCTGGACGGAAGGCCCCGTGTGTCCTTCCCCGACACCCGTGTCCTCCTCCGGAATCTGGATCGCGCTGATGGACACCGATCCCCGGCCGCAGAGCGCTTCGAAGGCGTTGGTCAGCAGGTTCGTGAACAGCTGCCGGAGCTGATGCGGATCGCCCTGGATGCACGCAAGGTCGGCCGGCAGCGCGACGCCCACGCTGACGTCGCCGCGCGGCACGTGGCTCTCCGCCATGGCCACCGCGTCGCGGATCACGTCCGGCAGCGCGATGTGCTCGACCTGCAGCCGGATGGGCCGCACGAATTCGAGCACCTCGAGGACGATGGCGTTCGCCATCTTGGCTTCCTTGATGATGTCTTCGAGGATCGTCTGCGCGTCCTGCGAGTCGGTGAGTTGCCGCTTCAGCAGTCCCGCCATCACCTCGATGCCGGCGAGCGGATTCTTCACTTCATGCGCGATCGCCGCAGCCATCTCGCCGAGCGCCGCCAGCCGATCCCGCAGGCGTTCGCGCTCCTCGAGCTGTTCAACGCGGGTCAGATCCTTGAAGAAGAGCGTGGCGCCCGTCACGCGCCCGCGCGGATCGCGGACCTGCGAGAGCGTGTAGCCGATGACTTTCCCCGTGCTCTTCAGCCGCAGCTCGGCGCGATTGGGCAGGTGCGAGAGCTCGAACGCGCCGGCGATGATGCGCGCGAGCTCCGGCTGGTCCTGCAGCACTCTCGAGAAGGCCTGACCGATATCGCTCTCGCGGGGCTTGAGGCCAAGGATCTGGTAGGCCACCTCGTTCATGACCGCGACCCGGCCGTCGATCGTGACGGCCACAATGCCGTTGCGGAGGTTCCAGACGAGGTCCCGGTAGAAGGTGTCGCTGGTAGGACTCGAGTCAGAGCGTACGGCAGGACGCTGTTCCGCGCGCCTGGGGGGCCGCCGTGAGGCGGCCCGTGCTTTCGGCATAGTTTCGGCTGGGTCGGGGCGGACGCTTCCCGTGGCGTCGACAGGCAGTATTGTAAGGGCTCGATCCTGTTCAGCCAAGCTGCTTCCCATGTTAGGGTTACGGGCTCGCCCTCCGGGTCCCGCCGGGTGGGGAACCGCGGCGCCGACACGCCGCCCGCGCGCACGTGTCCTTGAAGCGCTTCCGGGGGGCCTGGGGCAAAGGGTGTACCCCAGCTAAAAGGGGCTGGATCGTGGGTTTTGCTGGCGTTCTGGCGGGATGCGGCGGGTGGACGAGATCGGCGTGCTTACAATTTCGACACTCGATTACAAATCTGTCTGCAGGGCTTCCCACTGGCTCATCAGGTCTCCGACCTCCCACATGAGGGCCTGATGGCGGTCGATCACCGGTTTGGCCGCCTCGTGATCGTCGTAAAAGCCCGGTGCCGACATCGACGCTTCGATGTCCTTGATCGCCTGCTCGCGATCGGCAATGCGAGCTTCGAGTTCCTCGATTCGCCGCCGGCGCGCGTCGGAGGCCTTCCGCTGGCGGCGGGCCTCGGATTCCGACCGCTTGCGTTCTTCGTAGGTGGCCGGCGAGGGAGCGCCCCCATCTCCGTTCGAGGGCGCAGCCTTCGCGCGAGGCGCCGTCACGGGGGCGGCGGCCGCCGCGTCCCGCTGCGCGCGGCTCCAGAGGAACTCCTCGTAGTTGCCGGGATAAAGGAGGGCCTGGCCGTCGCCGATGTCCACGACTTTCGTCGCCAGCCGGTCCACGAAATAACGATCGTGCGACACGAAGACGAGCGTGCCGCCGAAATCCTCGAGGGCCTCGAGCAGCACTTCCTTCGAATCGAGGTCCAGGTGATTCGTGGGTTCGTCGAGCAGCAGCGTGTTGGACGGTCTGAGCAGCATCCGCGCCACCGCCAGACGGGTGCGCTCCCCGCCAGACAGCACCCGCACGGGCTTCTCGACGTCGTCTCCCGAGAAGAGGAACCCCCCGAGGATGTTCCGGATATGCGGAACCATGTGCATGGGGGCGTCGCCCGCCAGCGTCTGGTAGACAGTCAGCGCCGGCTCGAGCCTGGTGGCCTCGTCCTGCGCGAAGTACTGCATCACGACCTGATGCCCTTCGGTGCGCGTGCCCCGGTCGGGCGCCTCCACGCCTGAGAGCATCCGCATCATCGTCGATTTGCCCGCGCCATTCGGGCCGAGCAGCGCAATCCGGTCGCCGCGTTCGATGTGCAGGTTCACGCCGTCGAGTACGCGGCGCGATCCGTACGCCTTGCAGAGGCCGCGAAGATCGAGCACGGTGCGACCGCTCTTCGCGCACGGCGGAAACGAGAAGTGCACCCGCTTGCGCTCGGGCGGGATCTCGATCGGCACGATCTTGTCGAGCATCTTGACCCGGCTCTGTACCTGCGCCGCCTTGGTGGCCTGGTAGCGGAAGCGGTTGATGAACGCCTCCATGCGGGCGATCTCGTCGTCCTGTTCCCGCTTCTGCTGCCGCAGCCGTTCCATGCGGGCCTCGCGCTCGCGCAAGTACCCGGTGTAGTTGCCCGGATAGTCCGTGAGGCGGCGCAGGCCGATCTCGGTGATGCGGGTGACGACCGCATCCAGGAAGTAGCGATCGTGGGACACGAGAATCACCGCATGTGGGTAAGCCGCCAGATACTCTTCCAGCCAGTTGCGGGCGTCGAGGTCGAGGTGGTTCGTGGGCTCGTCCAGCAGGAGGAGGCCCGGACGTCCGAGCAGGAGCCTGGCGAGGGCGATCCGCATCTGCCAGCCGCCCGAAAAAGTCTCCGTCTGCTTGTGCAGATCGTCCTGGGCAAAGCCGAGACCCCGCAGCACCGTGCTGATTCTCAGATCGATGCTGTAGCCTTCCAGGCGCCGGAAGTTGTCCTGCAGTTCGCTGTACCGGGTCAGCATCGAGGCATGGTCCGACTCCGGCACCGACTCATGGCCGAGCCGGTCCTCGAGCGCGGCGATCTCGTCGCGCATGTCGAGGAGCGGCTTGAAGGCGAGGCCAGCCTCTTCGAGCAGCGTGCGGCCGCTGTGACTGAGCCCGTCCTGCGGCAGATATCCGATCGTGAGACCGTTCGGTCTGATGACGAGCCCCCCGTCGGGCTCGTCGAGGCCGGCCAGCATCCGGAGGAGCGTCGTTTTTCCGGCCCCGTTCGGGCCACTCAGGCCGACACGTTCGCCGTCATCGATCTGCCAGCTCACCGAGTCCAGGAGGATCCGGTCGCCAAACGACTTGCTCAGGTTCGAAAGCTGAATCATTCCTGCAAGACAGCGGGCGGGAGCGAAGCCCGCGGGCGGAGCGTCGGGCCGATGCAGCGTGCATCCGCCGGGGTGACAAAGGTCCGCACGTGTGCGGATTTAGCCGGGTGCAAAGGTCATTTTAGCACACGAGCGCACACCTGGCCGCGCGCGCGTGGCTGGTCGAGGGTAGACATCGAGCCGTCGGAATGACATGGAGTCATGTCGAGTCACACCAATTCAGCGACGCGCGCGCCTCGGCATCGCGTGCGCGATCGCGGCACGATCCTGGTAGCGCGAGGTCCTATGCGGACGCTCTCCAGCGCGATATGCGGAGCAATCCTCTGGGGGTGCTCGAGCGGGTTCGTTGCCGCGGCCGGCCCCGGACCGGCATCGGCGACGATTGTCGCCACGGCCACCTTCGCGCAGCGAACCTCGCTGCGGGTGTCCGCGCACATGCTGCAGTTCCATGTCCCGCCGGGTTCGCAGGAAGCCACAGCCACCATCGACTTCACTGCTGCCGCCCGAGTGGCGCCCCGCGCCGGGATCGTGCTGACCGTCGAACCGCTGCGCAGCATCGAGGGTCCCGGCGGCGCCGCCGACCTCGAGACCGCCATCGTATTCTCGGGCGCCGGAGGAGGGACCGAGTCGGGCGCTCTTACCGCAGGCATCCCGTCGCTCGCCGCGCGGTGGACCGGCGGAGGCCAGCGCCACGGGCGTCTGGTCTTTACACTCCGCGCGGCTGCGCCAGGCGATTACGTCGTTCCAGTGAAGTTCTTGTTAAGGGTTGAGTAGAAAGCTTTCAGGTCTCAGCGTTCAGCGCTGCGCCCCCAGCTGAAAGCTGACAGCTGACAGCTTCATTTACCGATTCACTGCAACGATCCAGAGCTTCTCGCCGCGCCGCTTCTCGAGAACCTCCCGATTCCGCTCTGCGTCGGCGCGCGATTCGTACGTGCCGACACGCACTTTGTACGGCGCGATGGGGTCGGATGCCGTCGGTTCGACCAGATAGGCGGCAAACCCCTCCTTCTTCAAGATATTCACGAGCCGAACGCCCCGGGATCGATTCCTGAAGGCGGCGACCTGAATCGTGAAGGTCTCGCGGCCAGCTACGCCACCCTGCTGCGGCGGCGGCGGCGCCGATGGCGGTCCTGCCGGCGTTGAAGGCGATGCCGCCGGCGTCGATGGCGAGGGGGGCGGCCGTGTGTCCGCCGGCTCCGGATCCGAGCCAAAGACGCGCCGAATCTCCGGCCGCCTCTGGATATTCACGACGAACGCCACGTGTGGTGCGGTGCGGTCACGTCCGACCGAGACAGCCTGTGCCGCTTCCCCGATCACCATCGACCCCTCGGGCAGCGACTCGGCGAGCAGTTCGACGGTGTGCCGGCCCGCGCGCACGGCGTCGAACCGGAACCGCCCTGCGCGGACCTGCTCGGATCGGAGACCGCCATTCAAGACGACGACGGCGCCGGCGAGTGGTTCGTCGGAGGGGTCGGCCTGCGCATTGCCGTTGGCGTCGCGCACGACGATCCCGGTGACCGTGCCGAGCGGCACCAGCCCGAACGCCAGCTGCTTGGTCTCGCCGCGCCCAAGCGAGAGCTGGACCTGGGGCACGGGAGGCGGATCGAAGTCGACGGGCAGCGACGACAGGTCGATGCCGACCTGCTGCATGCCGATCGGCACGTTGAGGAAGGCGAATTCGCCCGAGGCCGAGGTGGACGCGCTGCCGAGATTCGCAAGCCGCACCGGAATGTTCTCGAGCGGCGCTTCCCCCTCGTCCTGAGTGCCGTTGCCGTTCCAGTCGCTGAAGACAATGCCGTTGACCGAGCCCGTACCGCCGTGCCTGGCCATCGTGGCCGCCACCGCCGTCGCCGTGCGGTGCGACTCGGTCGGAAACGTCCGGGTCACCCGAAGGCTCGACCGGGTCACCCACGAATCGCTCTCGGTCCCCGCAGCGGACGGCAGCCGGTCGGCGTAGATCGTGAGCCCCATGACCGTGTTGTTCGCAATCTGGCCGTTCAGGCCGAGGTTGATCGTTTGCTGTGGAACCATCCGCTGCGTGAGCAGGTCCAGATTGCGGCTCGCGAGACCCTCGGCGCGCAGCCACAGCCGCCGCCGCATGATCTGCGACTGGGTGCCACCGCCGAACTGCCAGAACGTGTGGCCCGATCCGGCGGCCGTGACGTTACGGATGGCGGTCACCGACCCGAACACCTGTGTGTCGCGCGAGAGGTTCACGAACGCCAGCGCGGAGCCGTCGTGCTGCCTGTAGGTGCCCGGCAGGCTTTCGGACTCCACGTTCTCCCGGTACGCGAACCGTGCGAAACCGGTGATCAGCCGCGATCCCGCCTGCCATTCTCCGCTCACTCCTCCCGTGTCGCTCACCCGCGTCAGGCCCGCTCCGACGAAGCGGGATCGGCGGTCGCCCCGCTCGATGCGAAATGCCGCGCTCGAGCGCGACCAGAGCGGCACGCGAATCCCCGCGAATCCGCGGCTGCCTTCGCCCGGGGGGGCGGTCGCCATCGGGTGCTCGTCGAGATTCGATTGGAAGACCTCCCAGCCGCCAAAAGCGCGGAAACGTCCCAGCAGATCGTACTCGCCCGCCGCGTACAGTACCCGCCGGTCGGCGTGCGGCTGCGTGAGGATCGGCAGTTCGCCGGGGGAGAAGCGCGACGCGCTCACTTCCGCCCAGCCGCGTGCGAGCAGGAACGTGGCGCCCGCGAACGCCGAGACGTCGCGTTGCACGCGTGCTTCTCCGCGGCGGCGGAACCGGACGAGGCTGGCGTCAGCGGACAGGTGAATCACGGGCGTGAGCACGGCTTTCGCACCCCCGCCGGCCTGGTCGCTGTCCGCGATCGTGAACCTGAACTCCTTCAGGTCGCGGGTCCGGACGTGCGCGGCGCGCGCGGAGACCTGGAGCCGGTCTCCGAAGGCATAGCCCCCGCGGCCGACGACCAGTCCCTGATCGAGCGTTTCCGTGTCGGTGCCGAAGTAGTTGCGCATGGCCGTCGCGCGGCCCGCCATGAAGCCGGCGCTCGCCCGCGCGGAGGAGGCCCTCACGGATATGCCCGCGAAGTTCACAGACGGAGTGTGCAGGTTTCTCAGCCGGTACTCGCCCTGCGCGGGCGAGAAGGAAACGTCGCCCGCCTCGAGGGTGTACTTCACGCCGCGGTGATTGAAGTCGCGGAGCGAGATGAACGTGCGGCCGAGGCGCGGATCCTCGTCGCGCGCCGTCGCACGGATCTCCATCTGGAACATGCCGAAGCGCGAGCCGGGACGCAGCCAGCTGACTCCCAGATCCGGCTGGAAGGCCGGCTGGCCTCCGGTCCAGGCCGGATCGCCCTGCAGCGAATGGGCCGCCGCGGTGATCTGGATGGAGCCCTGCTGCCCGGCCGCAGGCGTGGCAACCGTGGCCAGCAGCAGCACGAGGACCGCCAGTTCCCGAAGGAGCTGGCGCATCGCCTACCGCTCGAGCCTCAGCGTCGTCTCGCCGACGAGGAGCGCGGCCATGCCGACATCCAGCTTCAACTCGACGCGGTAGGTGCCGGAGGGGAGAGGCGGAGTGGACGCGCTGACGGACATCGCCAGCTCTCGTTCGCTTTCCGGCAGCACCGGGACCTCGGGAACGACGATGCGCGCGGCGGCGGCACCCGAGCCGTCGAACAGCGTGAGCGTGCCCTTCGTACGCACCGACCGCCGGCTGGTGTTCTTCAGGGCGGCGACGATCTGCAGCTGATCGCCGGCGCCGCGGATCTGCAGGTCGGTCAGATCGACGTCCGCGGGGGGCTCGCCGACATGCACATACACGAGCGTGGCGATGCGGCTGCGGAGCACGACCTGCCGCGCCTTCGCTGCCCGCAACTCGGACTCGGCCGCGAACTCGAAGAGCAGGCCGGTGCGGTAGCCGCCCGGATCCACATCCGGGGGAACCGTGATGGTGAAGCGGACCAGTCCCTGTTT
>Ga0268386_10001977_pt1 | contig 14323 bp, 12 predicted proteins | sample RVTome_15_FD_200260 | JGI IMG/M metagenome (GOLD analysis project Ga0268386, IMG submission 200260) | Soil microbial communities from uranium-contaminated site in the Upper Colorado River Basin, Wyoming, United States - RVT150D86... ...
CTCCAGGAAGCGGAAATCGGGCCGCTTGCCGGGCTCGATTTTCATCTCGATGATGCAGAAACCCGCCTCACTCGCGTTGACGAGCGACCGATAGCGACTCTCACTCTCCCGCAAGGCCGCATCGACGATGCGTCCTTCGGTGATGTCGCGGCCCGCGCAGTACAGCAGGCCCTCCTGTGGCACCGACCTCGTGTTCCACGCGATCCAGCGGTAGCTGCCGTCCTTGCAACGCAAACGATGTTCGAACTGGGTCAGGGATTCGCCGGCAGCCAGCCGCGTCATGCCGTGTCGGGAGTGCTCCCGATCATCGGGATGCACGAGTGCGGCGATCGGGTTGGCGAGCAGCTCCCGCTCACTCCACCCGAGGATGCGTGTCATCGCCGGATTGACACGGTGCCAGTGCCCTTCGCCGAGGGAGGCGATCGCCAGCATGTCGAGCGACAGGCCGAACAGCCGCTCGAAATCGGCCGTTCCGGCGCCGTCCGCGCCGGGCACGACATCAGACGCGCGCTCGGATGTGGGTTCGGAGCAAGCAGTCATCGGCGCCTGCAGCGGTGGGTGGGGCCGGCGGCGGGTCAAGTGCGACACCGTAGGGGGGCAGGGCGCGACGATATATCCCGAAGGCGGTGGAATTCGCAGTACCCGAGTTCTGGTAATCGGATCACGCCGACGTCAGCCCCTCGCGCACGGCGTACTTCGTCAACTCTGCGATCGTGTGGGCCTGGGGCTTGCGCATGATGTTGCAGCGCCACCGTAGACGGCGATCGTCAGCGCGGGCGACCCGGATCGTCATCGGTGAGTCTCGGGACGGCTCGACCGCAACGGAAACCACAATTCACACGCGAAGCCCGGCGGCTGGAACTGGCAGCTCACGTCACCGCCCAGCTCGCCTTTGCAGAGTGCATCGACCAGCTCGAGGCCGTAGCCTCGGCGCGCCGGAGGGCTCACCGAAGGGCCGTCGCTCTCCTGCCAGATCAGCCGCAACCGATCCTCTGCACCGCTCTTGTCGACCGACCAGCAGATCGTGACCTGACCCCGCGGTCCGCTCAATGCGCCATGTCGTCGCGCATTCGTGCCGAGTTCGTGCAATGCCAGACTCGATCCCAGCAATTGATCGCGCGCCACGTCGCAATCGGGGCCAGCCAACGCCACCCGTGTGCGGTCCACGCGGGCCACATCGAGAGATTCCGACACGAACTCATGCAGCTTCACGCTCGCACACTCCGGGTCGAGGAGCTTGCCGTACACGCGCGCCAGCGCCCGCAGACGCCCCGAGTACGCCTGGCGGAAATGCTCGTAATCACGGCTGTCGAGCAGCGTCCGCTGTCCGAGCACTTCAACGAGCGCGATCGCATTGCGGAACTGGTGGCGCAGTTCCTGAGGCGCGACGGTCTGGCGATCTGCAGGGGTCGGGTCACGTCCCGACGCGATTGCGATCGCAACACGACCCGCGGGGTCGACCCGGCGAACGTTGATTCGCGCCGTGCCGTGCTCCTGTCCGCAGTCCACGCCGTCGAAAGGGTGATTCTCCGTAATCTCGTCCCGCTCGACCGCCGCCTCAACCCGCTTGCGCAGGTCCGCAAGGTCCCAGCGACCGCCGTCGAGCGCAAAAAAAGAGCGGCCCACCACGTTCTCCGTGGCCAACCCGTAGCTCATCAGGAAAGCCCGATTCACGGACTCGACGACACCTTCTGGTCCGAGCACCACGGCCGGTTCGTCAAATACATCGATCAGAGCCTGCGTCCCCATGCGGGCGCGCGTTCCCATCCGAACGTCTCCCTGGCCGATGTCGATGTTGTCCCGTGATCTCGAAGCCCGGCTTACTTGCAGCTCTCTGGCGAGGCTCTCGATTCGCGAGGCGCCGGCGAGTCAACATAACACAGCAACGTTCTCGCTTCTCTCGAGGCTCCTGCGATTGCCGAGCGGAAACCCTCCAACGGCCAGAATCATCGGCGGGAACTGCGGAAGGTTCGGGCCGTTGGAGTAATCGGGGCATCTGAAGTCATGAGTCCTGCCGGTCGGCGCCAGCGCGAGACGCGGTGTCGAAGCGAGGCTCGCATGGGACAGCAAAGCATCACGGGACGCGTCCTGGTGACCGGCGCAACCGGCTTCATAGGCGGGGCGCTCGTCCGCCGGCTGCTCGCGCAGGGCGCCGGTGTGGACGTGCTGACGCGCGATCGCAACAAGGCCCGCGATCACTTTGGCGGACGTGTCCGGGCAGTTCAGAACCTCGACGAGCTCGATCAGGACGCGAGTAAGGCGCCGCCCTCGATCGTCGTGAATCTCGCCGGCAAGAATCTTGGCGAGCAGCGCTGGAACGATCGAGTCAAACGCGAGCTCGTTGAAAGTCGGACCGCCACGACACGGCACGTCGTCGACTATCTATCCCGATCGGGCTTGCGGCCGAGCGTGTTGATCAGCGGCTCCGCTGTCGGTTACTACGGCGCGCGCGGCGATGAGCCGCTCGACGAGAACGCCGCGCCCGGCGATGAATTCCAGTCGCGACTCTGCGAGGAGTGGGAAAGCGTCGCGCGTCGGGCCGAGGATCACGGTGTGCGCGTGTGCCTGTCGCGGACCGGCGTCGTGATCGGTCAAGGCGGCGGTGTGCTGTCCGGACTTGCGCCGCTGTTCCGCAAGGGCCTCGGAGCCATCGTCGGCAGTGGTCGTCAATGGGTCTCCTGGATCGCGCTCGACGATCTGATCGAGCTCTTCGTCGATTTCATGCTCGATCCGGACCTTTCAGGTCCCTTCAACAACACCTCACCGGAGCTCGTCACGCATCGGACGTTCTCCCGGACGCTCGGCAAAGTGGTGCACCGTCCCGTGCTGCTGCGCGTGCCCGGGCCTGCCCTGCGGATCGCCGTCGGCGAATTGGCGCATCTGCAGGTCACCGGTCAGCGCGCGATACCGCGTCGCAATATCGAGCGCGGCTTTACCTATCGACATCCCGATCTGCAGTCCGCGATGGAAGTCGCGCTTGGATCCGATGGTCGCGATCGGCACTACCGGGCGACTCACGGCGGGTCACGCATCGCCTGACCGGCCGGCCAGTCACGAGGAGCCGTACCTGCGTCGAACCTGGTTTGCGGTGCACGCCGCCACTGCGCGGGCATTCGACCTCCGCGCGATCACGGCGGGCACGATCGCGACAGGCCGCTCTGGGGACCGCCCCGGCCATAATGACAGCGCGTCAAACGCGATGGCGGAACCTCAGGCGCACGGCAGAGGTTTTGTCATCACTTGGCCGGGCGGGGTCCACTCGAGGGATCGTTGGTCGAACGATGGAAGGCAGCGTGAGTCGTTATGGGAAGGACTGAAGGCGAGTTCAATCTGCGCGCGGCCGACCTCGCGAAGCTCGATGCCCTGAACGAGCGGCACTCCGCGCTCGGCGCGCTGCCGTACGAGTAGGTCATGCACCGGTCGCTCCTCTTCTGTTGGCGCCCTCGCTGCGCCAGCGTGCGCAGGAGACCGCACGCGACGGTGAGACGTGGCCCACTCGCGGCAGGTGGAGTAAGGTACCCAGGTCCTGCGTGGTGTGTCGGCGACCTGCCTGGAGCGCTCAACGTTGCGCTGGCGCAAGCGGACGCTGACGGAGCACGCGCGATAGGCGTCGACGTGACGCCGCGGCGCGACATGAACGACCCCAGCCGTGGTGGGGTAAAGTCCACAGTCGCAGGAAGGGAAACAAAACTCCCTATCCGATCCCGCACCGCGCTGTGCACGGCGCAGCGGGATCGAAGTGGAAGCATCGCACTCGCGAGGCACCCTGCGAGGGGTGAGCCAGGCACGTGCGAAAGGGGGAAGCCGATGGTTGCTGCGAGGTCGAGCGCAGCAGCGAGCGAGCGATTCGCCCCGTGGCGGCTGGCACCACGGCTGCGTCTGGGGCGAGCCGAATGACGATTCGGCTCGTGCTGTCGGACGATCACACGATACTTCGTGTGGCCTTGCGCGAACTGCTGGCGCGTGAGAGCGATCTGGAGGTGGTCGGCGAGGCGGGCACCGGCGCGGAAACCGTCGAAGTCGTCGCGCGTACGCTCCCGGACGTCCTCGTCGTCGATATCGCAATGCCCGACGTGAACGGCGTGGAAATCACACGTCGTGTGCGGGCCTGCGCTCCCGAGGTGAAGATTCTGGCGCTGAGCGGCCACGCCGATCGACGGTTCGTGCAGGCGATGATCCGGGCTGGCGCCTGCGGGTACATGGTCAAATCCGATACCGGTACCGAGCTGGTGCAGGCGATCCGGTCGATTGCGGCGGGCAACAGCTACTTGAGCGTCGAAGTCACGGATGCGCTGCTCACGGAGTTGCGTTCGCCCGGGACTGCCGGGCCGGGTCCCGATGTGCTTGGCCGGCGTGAGCTGCAGGTGCTGCGGCTCGTGGCGGAAGGCAAGCGCACCGCCGCGATCGCTGCCGAGCTGCACATCTCGCCTGCGACGGTCGAGACCCACCGGCGCAACATCATGCGCAAGCTCGATCTCCACAGTGCGCCTGAGCTCACGAAATTCGCGATCCGCGAAGGCCTGATCTCCGCCTGACGAGGACACCTCAGGCGGGGGGAATGATCGAGGCCCGCCTCTTTTTCGATCTGCCTGTCACAGGCCGTTTGGAGCAGGCTGAGCTGACGTGCTCCCGGGTCGTATGGCTCGAGCCGCGTGCATCGCGCCCGGTGCGCTGCTGGTACTCCCCAGGAGACATGCCCGGCAGCTCCTGGACGAACGCGACGATCTTCCAGAGCTCGTGATCGTCATGCGTCGCCCCGAACGCGGGCATCCCGGCGAGCTTGATGCCGTGGCGCACGACCCAGAAGAGCTCGGATGCCTCGCCGTGGGCTGCGATCCCGGCCAGATCCGGCGGAGTCGGTCGCAGCCCTTTGCCGTAAATTCCGCGCTCGCGGCCGGGTGCCCCATGGCAGTCGACGCACATCTGATCGAAGTGCGCGGCGCCCTCTGCAATCTCGGCGTCGCTGAGCGGCGGGCGGACGGACACGGTGGCGGCACGAGTCTCGATGGACCGCGAGCGCAGCAGATCGAGATACCAGCGACCGAGTTCGCTATGAGGGGCGCTTGCGGCGACGTTGTATGCGCCGCTGTAGGCGTAGCCGATGCCGAACAGAGGTGCCGCAGCCAGCAGCGACACAGTCGTGTAGAGGATTTTGCGCATCTTCGCGTCTCCCGCTCGAAGCGAGCTCGCCAGAAATCAGAGACCGCACGGCGTGCGGTTTCCCTGACTGCTTTCCAGCATTAACCCTCGCTGGGCGGGCACGTTCCCGGACCGCGGCAGGAACTGGCGCGGTGCAGGGTCGTTGTCTGTCCATGTAGCATCGTTGGGCGAGGCCGTTCTGGTTCGATTACCCGAACTCACTCGAGCTAGATATGAGGCGCCTGCCCGGGCCCTGCGCGAAGGTCGCATGTCGGAGTCCGGAGGGATAACCTCTCGTGCCACCAGCATCACGTCCTCTCGAGCCACCCCAGCAAAGAAGGAAGCCGCCATGAGCAGAAATGCGAGATCCCGCCACGCCCGCCTGTTGGCGCTCACGACCGCGCTCACCCTCGTGCTCACCGCACAGCACGCCGCCGCGGCAGACAAGATGAAAGCGACGGCCGAGCTCAAAGGCTGTGAAGACTCGGCGGTGCGGGGCACCGCGACCCTGGTCGAGGAGAGCACGGCGGAGGGAATCAAAACGGTCAGTGTCGACATGACGATCGAAGGACTGCCCGACGGTCAGCACGCCGTGCACATCCATCAGACGGGGAAATGTGAACCGTGCGGCGCTGCGGGCGGGCACCACGATCCCGGTCCCTTCGGCGAGCCGCGTCCCGACACCGCGAGCGAAGAAGTTCCCGCCAGTGACATCAATCATCCGTTTCATATGGGCGATCTCGTCAACATCGACGTGAAGAACGGCAAGGGACGGATGCGCCACACCACGAACCGAGTCACGCTCTCGTCCGGCCGGCTCAGTATTCTCGATGAGGATGGCAGTGCCTTCATCGTGCATACCGAGCCAGACACCTACTGCGATCGTGAAACGGAGCTGCGCAAGGGCTGCGCGGGCGGCGCACGCGCAGCGTGCGGGGTGATCAGGAAGCAGTAGACCCAGTCCAGACTTCCAAGCCCGAGGCGCCCACGGCCTTGGGCTCCGGGCACGCCGCTCAAGCTTGAGTGAGCCCGCTAACAGCGGGGCTCACCTGCACGTGGCCGAGCTCGCCTTGTCCTGCAGACCATTGCGCGAGGCTACCCAGAACCGGGTATTACAAATCCCGCCTTTCGGCCATTTCGCTGACCTCCCGAGGGGCCTACCGTTGCTCGACGTTTCAGGTCGTCGCCGGTCACGCCGGCGGAAGAAACGTCGTTACCCGTCGATCCTCATGGCTGGCGTACGGCAACCCTCGGGCCTTGTCCGCCAGCGGTGCGCGGCGCATGCCGCAAAGGGAGAGCCGAATGCAATCGACGCAGCGATACTCGATCGTGCTCGCGGGCGGCGCCGGGACCAGATTGCGTGGTCTCACCCGGAATTCCGCGGGGGCCGCCGTGCCGAAGCAGTTCTGTTCGTTCAACGGCGGGCCTTCTTTGCTGCGTACCACTTTGGCGCGACTCGAGCCTATCGTGCCGCGGCCGCACATCTGCGCGGTCGTCTCCGCGCATCACCGACTGTGGTGGCGCAACGAGATCTGGTCGCTGCCCGTTTCGAACGTCATCGTGCAGCCGCAGGCGCGCGGCACGGGCATCGGCCTGCTGCTCGGGCTGCTGATCATTGAACAGCGTAATCCCGAAGCGGTCGTGATTTCGGTGCCAGCGGATCATTACGTGGCGCGTCCCGACATTCTCGTGAATGCGATGGATGACGCACTGATCGCTGCAACCGTTGATGAGGGCGTCGTGATGCTCGGCATGGAGCCGGAGACGCTCGATCCCGAGTTCGGCTACATCTCGCTTGGCGCCCCGAACGCTTACGGGATCCACGAGGTCGCCGAATTCGTCGAGCGGCCGAACGACCTGCCGCGCCGGGCGAGCAGTGAACGACTGCTGTGGAATAGCTTCATCTTCGCAGGCACCTGCGAAGCCTTGCTGCACCTTTACGACCTGCGCTTCCCGGAGATCGTGACGCGCTTGCGCATGGCTCTCGGCCGCCGCGATGCCACCGGTGCTCACGGGCGTGACTTCGCAGTCCTGTTCGAGGAACTCCCGACGATCGACTTCAGTGCTGATGTGCTGGCGCACTCGACCGGCCATCTGCGCGCGTTGTCGGTCCCCGACTGCGGCCTCAGCGATCTCGGAACCCCGGCACGCGTCGTCGAGACGTTGCGCCGCGCAGGACCCGCAGAATTCGATTCGATTGACGCGCCTGTCTTGCGGCCGGACCTCGCGTATGCGGTGCGCGGTGAAATGCAGCAAGGAACGGCACACTGAGCCGCGCTGCGCCGATCGTCGTGAAGGAGGAGCACGCTTTCTGCGGCGCTGACGGAGCGTCAAAATTTTCGCTGGAGTATGCGCAGCGCTGCTACGTCCTCCCCGCCTCGACGTAGCACCACGCGGCAGCCGCGGTCCGCTAGTAACCGGACTCCTGCACTCCGGCGATCCTGCCGACAGGTGGGTCGCTCCGTCGCGCCGCATCCCTGGGGGGTGTCAGCGGTCAGCCGAGCGTGGTCCGAGTGCTCGTTCAGGCGTGTCCTGCGTCATCGCCCAGCACCGTCACCAGCAGACGCAGCACTTCATTGTGATCAATCGGCTTGTCGGCTCGCGGCGCATCACGTAGCTGCGGGTGGCGCGCTGCCACACTGCTGTAGGCGGTCACCGTCACGAATGGCACGTCGCGCGCCCAAAGCTCGGCGGCGACCGGCGTCGAGGACTCGCCGTTCAGATTCACATCGAGCAAGGCTGCGTCGGGCTGCTGCTGCTCGAGCAGGGTGAGCGCCCGCGCCACGGTATTGACCGGACCGAGCACCCGGTAGCCGTGCGTGCTGAGGAGATGCTCGAGCTCCATCGCAATCAGCATCTCGTCTTCAACGATCAGCACCGAGGGGGCGGCCCGACGAACTCCTACCGGCTGATCCGTTGATTCCATGGGAAAGTCACTCGCGGAGGAGGGTGGTCGTGAAAGTCACAAGTGTGCGGCGCCCAGTCGAGTTCCACGTCGCCGCGAGGTTCGTAGCGGCACGTCAGCTCGATCAGCTGCACGCGAAAATCTTCTGATGGAGGGCCGCGGGACCCTGCGTTGCGCTCCGCGATCGAACCCAAGCATTCATCGGCGCGGGCGCTTACAACCCCCTGAATGTGGCAAACGCGTCGAGCGGTTCACGGTCGGTGCGCAGTGTGTTGATCGGATGCGTTTCGTCCAGGTAGCCGAGCGCCATCCCGGAGAAGAGCATCTGCTCAGCTGGCAGGTCGAGAAACTCAGTGACGCTCCGATGCCAGGACGTCCATGCCTCCTGGGCGCACGTGTGCAGACCGCGCTCGCGCGCGAGCAACATGACGGTCTGCATGTACATGCCAAGATCACTCCACTGCGGCGCGCCCATCCGGCGATCGATACAGAAAAACAGCGCGACCGGAGCGCCGAAAAATTCGTAATTGTGCGCAAACTGTCGCAGGCGCGCCGGTTTGTCCTCGCGCGCGACGCCGATCGTCGCATACAGATCTTCACCGCACTGGTACCGGCGCGACCGGTAAGGCTCGTGCAGATTGGGCGGATAGACGTCGTACTCCGCGCCCTCCCCGCGGGGATGATCCTGCAGGCGTGAGCGGATCAGCGCCTTGAATGCTGCGAGCGGCGCGCCCGCGAGCACGTAGACGTACCAGGGCTGCAGATTTCCGCCGGACGGTGCCTTGCGCGCCACATCGAGTATGTCGCGCACAGTCTGTGCCGGGACGGGTTCCGCGAGGAAGCGCCGGCAGCTGATGCGCGTCGCGACGGCCTCCGTGACGTTGGCCGCTGCGCTCATGGGGCGCCGTCGGCGCCCGCCGGCTGCGGGTAGACGAGCAGTTCGAGCAGTTCGAACATCATCTGTGTGCCGCGGCGCACGTTCTCGACCGAGATCCGCTCGTTGTTGCCGTGTATCGTCGCGGCTTCATCGAGATCGAGCATGATCGGACTGTAGCCATAGGCGACCACGCCGAGGTCGCGGAAATAATGACTGTCCGTGAAGCCTGGCGAGACGGCCGGGACCACCGGCGCGTTCGGAAAATGACGGGCGCTCACGGTTTCGATGGCCTGGTACAGAGGCGAGTCGGTCGTCGAGACGGCGGGCGTGAACGACAACAGTGTCTCGATCTCGAGCGTGGGCTCACCCGCGACCGAACGCAGCAGGTCGATGAAGCCTGCAGGGTCCTGATCGGGCAGCAGCCGGCAATCGAGCTCGGCGCTCGCTTGCGGCGGAATCACGTTGACCTTGTTGGAGCCTTCGAGCCGCGTGATCGCGCAGGTGTCCTGCGTCAACGCGGCGAGCGTAGGGTCAGCGAACTTGAGCGCCTGCAGAAAGCCGCGATCTTCGATGCCATTCGCGATGTCTGCGAGACGCTCCGGAAACGGTCCGACGCCCGCAGAACCCCGCGCCTCGAAATACGATTGCACGGCGGGAATCAATCTCGGCTCGAACGGATAATGCGAGATCCGGTCGAGCACAGCGATGAGCCGTGTGACCGCGGAGTCGACCCGCGGTCGTGAACCGTGTCCGGGGTCACCTTCGGTGGTCAGTCGCAGCCACAGTGGCACCTTCTGGGTCACTTCGACGTTGACGAGCCGTTGCTCGCCGTAGTCGAGCCCGGTGCCGCCCTCGTTCAACAGCAAGGTTGCATCCGCAAATACATCCGCGCGGTTTGCAATCATCCATTCAGCCCCGAGAGCTCCGCCAGCTTCCTCGTCCGCGGTCGCCATCAGGATCACGGGCCGGCGCAACGGCTTCCTGGCGCGATGCAGCGCGATGAACGCCTGCAGCTGCATGATGCCGAGACTCTTCGTGTCGAGGGCGCCGCGGCCGTAAAGATAACCCTCGCGGATCTCGCCGGAGAGCGGGTCCGCATCCCAGTACCCGGCGTCGGCCGGTACGACGTCGATGTGATGCAGCAGCACGATCGCCGGTTCGGTGCCACCCCCGAGCCGTGCCCACAGATTGGCGCGGCCCGGGGCCGCCTCGGCCGTCGAATAGTCGATGCCTTCGCGATCGAGGATCTCGCCAAGGAACTGCACGCCACGCAGCTCGTTGCCTGGCGGATTGGTGGTGTCGACCTGCAGATACGCCTGCAGTCGCTCGACGGCCGCCTGCGCCAGTGCCTCGACGTCGACCGGCGTCTGAGCCAGCGCGGCCGGCGTGAAGAGTGCGATCAGCACGAACGGAAGCGAATGACGAGGCATGGAAGACTCCACAGGTTCGATACGGCCAGACGGTACCTCAAGCGAGGGTTCGTTTCAGCTCGACCACAGCGAGAGATCAGGCCCGGTAGCCTGGCCGTGGTGAGGGGAGGAGTGATGCCGCAATAGCGCGACAGCGCCACTCAGTGAGCCGGTTGGCGGCAGGTGCAGCTCACTTCGATGCCACGGGGGTGACGCTTCTTCAACACGAGCTCCCCACCGATCATGCGCGCGCGGTATTGCATGATCTTGAGACCCATGCCATTGCCAGGCTGCTTCGGCCCGAGTCCCCGGCCATCATCGACGATGCGCAGTCGGACGTGCTTCTCGGCGACCTCGAGCTCGACTCGTATGGCCGTAGCGTCAGCATGACGCAGCGCATTGGAGACCCCCTCCTGCGCGATCCGGTAGAGGTGGTTCGCAACGGCCTCGTCGAGCCGCAGACGTTCGCCGCCGCGGCATCGAAAGGACATCGGAGCCCCCGAGCTCTTTCGCAACTGCGCCACGAGATCGCGCAACGCGAACTCGAGGCCGCCACGCTCGAGATTGGCCGGCGACAGTCCGCGTGCCAGCGTGCGGGCATTCTCGATCGCTCCCTTCACGAGCGTGAGCGCCTGTTCGACTGCGGGTGCGGCCGCGGCGTGCTCGCGCGACAGACGTTGCTCCAGACTGCGCAGCAGCAGCGCGATGCCGGTCAGCTCCTGGCCGAGGCCATCGTGCAGGTCGTTGCCGATCCGCTGCTGCTCGCGGGTGGAGATCTCGAGCAGTTCGCGCTCCAGCCGTTTGCGCTCCGAGACGTTGGTCGTGCAGCCGATCAGCTTGCGCGGCTCGTTCGCGGCGTCGCGCACCAGCAAGGCGCGATCCAGCAGATGCTCGTAGTCGCCATCGCGGTTGCGGACTCGGTACTCGAACTCCGATACGTCGTTCTCGTCGACGGGCAGGGGCATCGTGGCGTTCTGGATCCGGCGCCTGTCCTCGGGATGCACGAGTTCGTACCAGGCTTGCATCGTATTCGGGACTTCGCCCTCGCGGTATCCGAGCAGGGCGTCGAGCCCGGGCCAGCGATGCACTTCACCGGTCACGAGATCGGCCTCGTAGACGAGGCCCGCCATCGCCTGCACTGCGAGCCGGAAACGCTGCTCACTGGCGCGCACCGCTTCGTTCGTGCGCATCAGGTTCGTGATGTCGTGGCCGATACCGACGATCGCGGTCGTGCGACCCGCGGCATCGATCAGTGGCCGGTTGATGCATCGCAGCCAGCGGGTCTCGCCATCCAGACGTACGACACGGGCAATGCCCTCGGTTTGAGTGCCGGCCTCCCACCGCTGTTCGCGTGCGAGGCTGGGCCCGAGATCGTCCGGGTGACAGAACGCTTCCCAGCCTCCGCGCCGATTGAACTCCTGGTAATCACAACCGTAGACGTCGACGAAGCCCTCGCTGGCCCAGACCAGTTCATTCGAGCCGTCGGCATTGACCCGGAATTCGTGAGCGTAGCCTGGCGTGAGCGCCGCAATGGTCCGGTAACGAAACTCGCTGTACTCGAGCGCCTCCTGCATCTTGATCGAGTCGGTGATGTCATGTGCGACCGCGATCACGCGCTGGACCTGGCCGTGTGCATCGACGAACGGTCGCGCCATCACCTTGAGTCGACGGATCTCGCCACTGCGATCGACGATGCGGGACTCGCCCACAGTCGACTCTCCGGCGCGTTGCCGTTCGAGCCTGCCGCGCGCAGCGGCGATATCGTCGGGATGGACGCAGTCGAACCACCCGCCACCCTGCGCTGCGATTCGCATGGCCTCCTTCCCGAACACGCGGATCAGGCCGTCATTCGCCCACTGGATCACCGGCTGACCCGCGGCGTCGAACGTGTACTCGTAAACACAGCCGCGCGCGAAGTTAGCCACGGTGCGATACCGGAACTCGCTCTCGCGCAGCTCGTTCTCAGCCTGCTTGCGCGCGTGAATGTCGATCGTCGTGCCGACGATCCGCAGCGGGCGTCCGTCCGCGTCACGTTCGCTGATCGCGCCGCGGTTGAGCAGCCAGCGCCATTCCCCTTGCGCCGTGCGCAAGCGATATTCGATGTCGATCGCCGCGATCTTCCCATCGAGATGCGCCTGCAACACCGCCTGTGCACGCTCGAGGTCGTCCTGATGGCAGCGTTCACGCCAAGGCTGAGCGACCGTGGCCCATGCGGCAGGCGTCCAACCGGCAACGTCGTACCAGGCATCGCTGTGGATCGCGCGATCGTGCTCCAGATCGATTTCCCAATAGCCGATGCCCGAGCGTGCGAGCGCGAGCTCGACGGTCCGGAGGCGCCGATCGCTCGGTCCCGAGGCCGCATGCGTCCTGTCGCTGTCAGGGGAGAGACGGGAGGCGGCGGCCTTGGGCATACTTGAGTCGGCGATCGTTCCGGCAAGGGGTGGGGTCGAGAAGCCCCTGATTGTGTCGTGCGAGCGCCGCCAAATGCGCGCGCCCGGGCGCACGATACGATCCCGGGAGCGCACACGGCAAGCGGGGGCAAGCTGAAACCTGCACTTTTCGTGCAGTCCCGTTGAAAAGGTTCGCCTGCACGCGGTAGCGGTCGGCCGCGCGGGCCTGCACCTAACCCGGATGTCCTTATTGCGTTGCGCGCGGCAAAGTCGCGCGGTCGGCCGTTCCCGCGCCTGTGGCAGACCCTGCGAGCGCGGCTGGCGGTCCTCTCCGATTCGCTGACACTTCGGGAGCGATGCTGTGAGCAACAAGGCCAGAGACGACGCGATGCAACTCGCGGAGGACGCGCGGCAGGCAGAGTGGGAGTCGATCAGCTTCACGGCCGAGCTGTTCAAAGGCAGCTTCCGCTGGGATCTCGTGTATCCATTTCCGGTCCAGCCGCCAGAGGACCAGCGCATTGGTGATGAATACCTCGAAAAGGTACGCGCTGTTCTCGAGCAGCACGTAGATCCCTACCGGATCGACGAGCAAGGTGAGTACCCGCGCGAGGCACTCGACGCCATGGCCGCGATTGGGCTCTTCGGCATGAAGATCCCGCAGGAGTACGGCGGCCTTGGATTGTCCGTGACGAATTACGTGCGCGTGCTCGGACTCGTCGGCAGCTACTGCTCGAACACGGTGACCTATCTGTCGGCGCACCAGAGCATCGGCGTGCCACAGCCGCTGACTGAGTTCGGCACCGAGGAGCAGAAACGCAAGTACCTGCCGCGGCTCGCTGCCGGCGAACTGTCGGCATTTGCGCTGACGGAGCCCGACGTCGGCTCGGACCCGGCGCGGATGACGACGATGGCGACGCCGAGCGAGGACGGCCGCCATTACGTCCTGAACGGCGACAAGCTGTGGTGCACGAACGTCACGGACCCGAAGACCACGCTGATCGCCGTGCTCGCGCGCACCCCGGACAAGGTGCTGCCCGACGGCAGGAAGCTGCCACAGATCTCGTGCTTCATCGTGGAGACGGCATGGCCCGGCGTCGAGCGTGTGCGCCGCTCACGTTTCATGGGTCTGCGCGGCATCGCGAATGGAGCGGTCACGTTCACGGACGTGCAGGTGCCCGCGGAGAACCTGATCGGCAAACCTGGCGAGGGACTCAAGATCGCGCTTGCAACGCTCAATGTCGGACGTCTGGGGCTGCCGGCCGCCGGCATCGGCGCGGGAATGGCCCACGTCGACGATGCGCGCTGGTGGATCACGAACCGCCAGCAGTGGGGTGTGCCCGTCGGCAAGCATCAGGCGATTGCGAAGATGGTCGCGAACTACGCTGCGCACCTCTTCGGCATGCAGAGCATGGTCTACCTCGCCTGCGCGTTCGCGGACCGCAAACACGCCGACATCCGTCTCGAAGCTGCCGCAGCGAAGTATTTCTGCAGCGAGACGCTGAGCCGGATTCTGGACGACTACCTGCAGGTCCGCGGCGGACGCGGCTACGAACGCGCGACCTCGCTCTATGAGCGCGGCGAACGTCCGACGGGACTCGAAATG
>Ga0268386_10001978_pt1 | contig 14322 bp, 13 predicted proteins | sample RVTome_15_FD_200260 | JGI IMG/M metagenome (GOLD analysis project Ga0268386, IMG submission 200260) | Soil microbial communities from uranium-contaminated site in the Upper Colorado River Basin, Wyoming, United States - RVT150D86... ...
AGCTTGCGGCCCACGCCGGATGGGTCGACGGCGCGCACCCTGGTCACCGTCGCCGGGTAATGGGGGACGTTGCGACCGGAGCCGAAGCCGACCTCCAGCACCTCACCGTCGAGGTCAGCGGTGACGCCGGCCCGGAGACGCTCGAACTCGTGGCTGCGGAGCGTCAGGTCGGTGATGCGCGGCACGATCCGCTCGCCATAGAAACCCACCGGCCCAGTGTGCCCTGAAGCGTGCGACGAGTCGTTTGTTGGGCGATAACGGGGACCGAGGGTGTGATTGTCTGGTGTGCGGTCGTGTCCCGGACGTAGCCACTCGCGCGAGCCTGGCTACGTTACTGGCTACGCCGATCAGCCGTTCACTACTGGCGCCGCGCAAATGGTCATAGGGATGGTCGCCGACAAAGGCCGAATGACGGTCCGGTTGGCTACGTTACTGGCTACGTTGAGTGACAGGTCCGTCGCCGTCGCCGTTGCTGCGTCTCCGGTCGGGTGATAGCGGTCATCTGGGCGCCCGGGTCTCGCCGCGGCGGCCGAGGACGCTCCAAAGACCTCGAGCCACGCTCCCTTCGATCGACACGCCGGCGAGGCAGGCGGCGAGAGCGACGGCGAACACCGCCCCCAACACCGTGAGACCGGTGCGCATGCTCGACCGCAAGACGACGGGCACCAGCGCGCCCACCACCCAGGCGAGCTGGAAACGCGTCTCGAACCGGGCGAAGAACCGGCCCCGTGCAGCGTCGGGTGCGTCGCGCTGGAGGATGCTGTCGAACGCTTGGCGCCCGACGTTCGCCCCCAAGCCGATCGCGAAGCTGGCGGCGAACACGCTGGGACGGCCGACACGCCAGGCGCTATAGAGCGTGGCGACGCTGGCGAGGAGCAGTGCGGCGGCGAACAGCTGCTCTTCGCGGAGCCAGCGTCGCCTGATCGCCGGGGTGAGGATCGTCGCTGCGAAGCTCCCGACACCGAGGGCGGCGAGGGCGGCGCCGTAGAGCCAGACGGGCTCGCTTGCCTGGCGGAACCCGAAGGCGATCAGGAACGTGAGGAACCCGATTCCGGCACGGAACGTCGTGACGGCCGAGGCGCCGAGGACCACCGGTCGCGTGCGGACTTCCGCTTCGGCTTGGTCGAGCTTCGGGTCGGGGGTTGGCTCGTCGACGGGTGGGATCCGCGTCGCCAGGACGGCCCCGGCGAAGTACACGAGCGATCCCAGGCGAAGGACGAGCGGTGCTCCGCCTAGGAGCAGAACTCCGGCGGCGGCGGCTCCCCCGCCTACGCCGGCGACGCTTGACAGGCGTGACAAGCGCGAGTTGGCGGCCACGAGCCCGCCGGGATCGTTGACCAGGCCCGGGACTGCGGCGCTCTTGGCGATCGAGTATCCCTTGCCGAGCACAAGGACACCGAAGGCTTCGGGGTAGAAGAAGACGCTTTTGAGGTCGCCCGCAATGAACAGGCAGAGGATGCCCCGAACCAGCAGCGTGAGGACGATGACGCCGGCCCGTGCTCGACTGTGCCGGTCGACCAGTGGACCGATCAGCGGCGCGACGATCGCGAACGGCGCCATGGTCAGCGCCAGGTACAGGATCACACGCGGTCGGGCGGCATCGACCGACACGTTGAAGAAGAGCGAGCCGGCGAGCGACACCGCGAAGAACGCGTCAGCGCTGGCGCTCACTGCATGTACGTGCGCGAGCCGGGCAAACGGCAATGACCCGAAGATGCGCTGCAGCAGCGGATTCGCTCCCCTGTGGACCCCCGACCTCGAACTCCCGGGATGCTACTGAGCAGGCGGTACTGTCCGGCCTCGAAGTCCAAGCGGCCGCCGTCGAGATGCTCGAGGACGACGAGAAGGCCGAGGCGATCGACGAGACCGAGGATGGTGAGCCCGTCCTGGAGGACGGTGTGCTCGTGCTGCTGGGAGCGGTGCCAACCGGCCGCTCGCCATCAGTCGACGCCGAGCGCTACGTCGACCTGGACGACCACGAGCATTTCCAGGTGAGTCTCGAGCGCTCCAACGACGAGTGGTCGATCGTTGACCTGGACCCTGTCGGGGCGTGAAGTGCTGACGGCGCCATCAACGAGGCCCTCCGCAACGCGCTCGCCAGCCTCGCCTCGCCGCCGCCTTCGGCGTCGCCTCGCTGCGCCACCGTCGAACCTCCCCGACGTAGCCCCTACTCAAAAAGTCCTAACCCGTCGCTGGCTGTGGCTCCGTCGCGAGGGCGCGCTCGTCTCCGCCACAAGGGCGGGGGATGAGCGCGTTTCGCAGTGGGTCGATGTGCGGGCGCTAGATGGCGTCGTCGCCTATCTCGCTGGTCCGGATGCGGACGGCCCGGTCGATCGCCGTCACCCAAATCTGCCCGTCGCCGATCTTGTTGGTGCGGGCGGCCTCGGCGATGGTGGCCGTGATCTTGTCGGCGCCTTCGGTGGCGCAGAGCACTTCGACCTTGACCTTGGGCACGAGAAGATCGTCCTCGTCGGCGTCAGCATCCCGCCCGAGACGATGGAGGAAGTCGATCTGGTACTCGGCACCCCGGTAGGTCTCGGTGTGCCCACCTTGGCGGCCGAAGCCCTTGACCTCGGTGACGGTCATGCCTTGCACGCCGGCGCCCTGCAGGGCTTCCTCAATGGCGTCGAGCTTGTGGGGCTTGACGACGGCGGTTACGAGATGCAGCACGTCGACCCTCCTCAGCTCGGCACCGGCTCGGGCGAGCGGCTCCTGGATCACCGTGAGTGCCGGGGCTCGTTGACCGACGCGAGGGCATCCCTGATCAGTGCTCCGAGCCCTGACGTAATGGGTGTCCACCTGGTCCGAGACATCCACGGTAGTAGCGTCTGGGTCCAGGTGAGCCGGGAAGTCTGGTCGGCGCTACAGCTAGTCCACGACTGCAGGAGTGGCGATGGCCGACCGTGCTTCTCTCGGAGCCCGTCTGCGGCATCTCCGGCGACAGCTCGACGACTTCGGCGTCCACCGCAAGGGCGATGACCCATCATGGGATGAGCTTGTTGACCTCTATGACAGCGCCCTAGAAGAGGCGGCGACTGCGACCGGCATCGCAGCTCCAGGCGCACCCACCTCGACCGGCCGGAGGTTTACACGAGAGGCGCGCGAGCGGATCGAGGTCGCCCTCGGCGCACGAGGCATCCGTGTTCGTTGAGCGGCCATCACACGATGGCGTCGACAAGGCGCGTTCCGCGACCCCAGCTGTGGTGCGAGTTGCGTCTAGCTCCGTCCCGGCGATCCACTTGCTGCCGACGACCGCCCGACACCCCATCGGCTCGGTGGGATCAATGGGCCGTGGGGGCGCCTCCCCCTCGGCCCGACCCCTCTCCATCGCGCTGTCGGAACAGCGAACGCGCTGATGGGGTGGCGGCGTGTGCTCCAAGGAAGGGATGGTGACGTCCGCGTTGATGGCGATGGCTTGCCGCCGGCGCGGTAGCCGGGACGATCCTGGCCGGGACCGCCTGGGTCTTGCTTCCGCCGGCCTTGGCGGCGGTGGCTATCACGATCGCGGCCATGGCCCTTATCACATTCGACCGCCGGATGGTGTGGCGTCACGGTGACGGTGGCCCGACCCCATGAGGTTGGTTCACCTGGCCGATCAACGGGTCCGGTCGACAGCGACAGACCCGGGCGCCGTGGCCGCAGAACGACGACCGGCGCTTTGCATGGTTGCGTCTCATAAGGACTCGCGCTCGAGGGCCGCTCGGCCCAGGTGATCTCGCAGCAACCGGCGTTCAGTCCCACGACCGTCGAGACCGTCGTCGTCAGCGACGGAGCGCCGACGCTGAACAGGTCGGCTGACAGTCATGCCGTTGCTGTCAGGATTCGATCGTCTCGGCGTCGCGCAGCTCGTCGACGGTGTCGATGCGTATGCGGACGTCGCCCGGTGCCCGGTGCACGGCTCGCCCGATCAGGTGGGCGCCGATGGGGGCGGTCAGGAAGACCAGGACACCGACCAGAGCCAGTTTGGCGGCATCCTCGCCTGCGAGCTGTGTCGCTGCTCCCCCCAGCACCAGCAGCAGCCCGAGGGTGGTCGCCTTGGTCGCTGCGTGCATCCGCGCGTACACGTCGTCGAACCGGAGCACGCCGACCGCGGCCAGCAATACCCATCCGGCGCCGAGCAACAACAGCACCTCCCCGACCCCGCGCACGTCAGGCACCCCGCCGTTCGATGAAGCGCGCCGCCACCGCGGTGCCCAGGAACCCCAGCAGCCCGATCACGACGGCCACGTCGGTGAACAGGTCGCTGTCCGTTCGGGCGGCGTTCACCGCTAAGCCGCAGATGACGACGATCAGCAGGCCGTCGAGGGCCACGACACGGTCGGCCAGCGACGGTCCGACCACCACCCGAACGAGCAGCAGCGCGCCCGCCAACCATAGGAGCGCGAGGGCGGCGCTGATCACGAGGTCCTCCGGCCGGCATCGCTCGAAGGGACGCGAGGCACGCCATGGTCGGGTCGGCGGAGGGCGTCGGCGGGTCCGATGGCCCGCAGCACCAGCCGCTGCAGCCGCAGGATGTCGCGCCGGACCCCTTCCACGTCCCGGACGTGCAACACGTGGACATACAGCATCGGCGGGTCCTGCCGCACCTCGAGCGACAGCGTTCCCGGTGTCAGCGTCATGGCATCGGCCAGCACCGTCGTGACCAGCTCGGCCGTGCCGGCCAAGGGGACCGCCACGATGCCGGAGCGGATGTAGTCGCGCCGTGTCACGATCTCGCGGGCAACGACCAGGTTGGACACCACGAGCAGCCAGGCGAAGTAGCCGAGGAAGATCACCAACCGCAGGGGTCGCACGGTATGTCCCGCCGACAAGCGCTCCCGCCCGGGCCGCACGACCGTGACCACCGCCGCCACCACCAGACCGCCGACGATGTTGGCGAAGCTCACATCCCGCCAAAGCAGCTGCCACAGGACGACGAGCCACACCATCAGGGCCAGCCGCCCGGCCGGGAGTCGCCTCACGATCCCAGCACCGTCTGGACGTACGTCGAGGCGTCCAGCAGGTCGGTGGCCGCCCGCTCGGCGAGCCCGTAGAGCGGCCCGGCGAACAGCGTCAGAGCCAGGCTCAACGCCACCAGCGACGTGGTGGGCGCCAGCATGGCCAGGGGGACCGGCCGGTGAAGGTCCACAGCCGGCTCCACGTCGCCCCAGAAGGCCCCCGTCCAGATCTTGGTCATCGAGAACAGCGTCAGCAGGCTCACCAGCAGGCTCACGGCCACGACCGCCCACCAGCCCCCGTCGATGCCGGCGTCGACCAGCGCGAACTTGGCCACGAACCCCGGCAACGGGGGCACACCCGCGAGGTTCAGCCCCGCGACGAGGAACGCCAGGGCGAGCGCCGGGGCCGTGCGGATCAGCCCACCGAGGCGATCAAGGTGGCCGGTGCCGGTCCGCTGCTCGAGGAGCCCACCGGTCAGGAACAGCGCGGTCATCACGATGACGTGGTGGATGATGAAGAACACCGCGCCCGCCACCCCGGCCACGGTGAACAGGCCGAGGCCCATCACCATATAGCCGATGCCGCTCACGATCAGGAACGACAGGATGCGCTTGATGTCGTTCTGGGCGATCGCGCCCAGCACTCCCACGAGCATGGTGGCCCCGGCAATGGCCAGCAGCAGCGTCTGGGGGCGGTCGTCCGGCGGCAGGAGCACGGTCTGGGTCCGCACGATGGCATAGAAACCGACCTTGGTTAGCAGTGCCGCGAACACGGCGGTGATCGCCGTCGGGGCGGTCGGGTAGCTGTCGGGCAGCCAGAAGAACAGGGGGAACACCGCGGCCTTGATACCGAACACCACGAGCAGCAGTAGGCCCAGCGCCTGGCGGACACCGACCGGCAAGTCGGTGAACTTCACGGCGAGGTCAGCGAGGTTGACCGTGCCGGTAGCGGCGTACACGAAGGCGAGCGCCGTGAGGAACAGCGCCGAAGCCACCAGGCTGATGACCACGTAGGTCATGCCCGATCGCACTTGATCGCGCCGACCGCCGAGCGTGAGCAGCACGTAGCTCGAGGTCAGCATCACCTCGAACGAGACGAACAGGTTGAACAGGTCGCCGGTCAGGAACGCGGCCGACACCCCGGCCGTCAACGCCAGGTAGACGGGGTGGAACCCGACGTGGCGGCGCTCCTCGCCTCCCTGGCCGATGGCGTAGACGAGCACCGCCAGCAGCATCACCATCGACACGACGAGCATCACCGCTGCCAGCCGGTCCGCCACCAGCGTGATGCCGAACGGCGCGCTCCAGCCCCCGGCCTGGGTGGCCTCGGCCCCGTCACGGTCGACCAACACCAGCAGTGCGATCGACGTGCCGAGCAAGGCCGTCAGCGTCACCAGCCCAATCACCCGCTGGGCCACCCGCCACCGCCCCACCACCACCGACAGCGCTGCCGCTCCCAGGGGCAGGGCGATCGGGAGGGTGAGCAGCGCGGTCACCGAGAGGCCTCGGGCTCGAACTCGGAGTCGCTCTTGGGCTCCGCCGCTCCGGCGGCAGCAGCGCGAGCGTCGGCGACGTCCTCGGCCTCGGTGCGTCGGGCCACGAGGCGGTCCTCGAGATCGTCCTGCACCTCGTCGTCGTGGGTCAGCACCCAGCTCCGGTAGGCCAGGGCCAACAGGAAGCCCGTCACCCCGAACGTGATGACGATGGCCGTCAGCACGAACGCCTGCGGCAGGGGATCGAGGAACCCGTCCGCATCGCCGGTGCCGATGAACGTCGGCTCGCCCCGCCCTCCCGCCGACAGCACGATCAGCAGGTTGGCGCCATGGGCCAGCAGGGCCAGCCCGATGAGGATGCGGGTGAGCTGGCGCTGCAGCAGCAGGTAGGTCCCGCACCCGAACAGGCTGGCGGCCGCAGCAGCGAGGACGATCGTCACGGGTCGCCCGCCCCGGGCCGGACCCGATCGCCGTCCGCCGACGGCGTGATCTCGTCGCCGAAGGCTTCCAGCACCATCAGGACCAGCCCGACCACGACGGCGAAGACCCCCACGTCGAACAGCAGGGTCGACGTGAGCTTGACGTGCCCCAGCAGCGGCGGATCGAGCTCGACCCTGCCGTGCTCCAGTAGGGCGCCCCCCGTGACCAGCGGCGCGAGCGCGGTGCCGGCGGCGATGAGCAGTCCTGCGCCGAGCACCGTCCACGGTGGCACCCGCGCCAGAGCCCGCACGTCGTCGATGCCCCCGGCGGCGTACACGAGCGCCACAGCCGCCCCCGCCACCAGTCCGCCGACGAACCCGCCGCCCGGCTGGTTGTGACCGGCGAACAGCAGGTACAGCGACAGGGTCAGCGCCGAGGGGAACACCAGCCGGGCCGTCGTGTCGAGGATGATCGACCGCCTCATAGCGCCCTCACTCGTCCACGTCCTCGACCGGACGGCGGCGGCCCACTCGGGCCAGCGCCACGACCCCGACCGCCGCCACCGCCAGCACCGAGATCTCGCCGAGGGTGTCCAGCCCCCGGAAGTCCACCAGCACGACGTTGACCACGTTGCGACCATCGGCCTCGGGCAACGAGCGCTGGACCAGCTCGGTGGAGATGGGATTGGCGACCCGGACACCGCCGGCGATCAGCGCGAACCAGAACACGCCGAGGCCCACCGCGCCGGCCACCAGCCCGCGCAGCCACGTCGTCCCGGCTGGCGGACGCTCGAAGCGGCCGGGCAGATGCCGGAGCACGAGCATGAACACCACGATCGACAACGTCTCCACCGCGAACTGGGTGAGCGCCAGGTCGGGCGCGCCCTGGATGACGAACAGCACCCCCATCCCGTAGCCGACCGCACCCAGCAGCAGCACGGCCGCGAACCGGCGCGACGACGACACCGCACCCAGGGCCGCCACGATGATGACGACGGCCGCCAGCGTCTGCGCCGGTGTCTCCGACCACTGGGGCCAGCCCGCCCAGCCGCCGTTGACGGCCAGAGCCACCGCCGGCGCCCCCACCGCGGTCAGCAGGATGACGCCGCAATACACGGGCAATGAGCCGCTCTGCATCACGCCCGTCACGCGGCGGGCGGCCATGTTGAGCCCGCGCAGACCGGCGGCGAAGGCATCGTCCCCGCCGACGTCCGGGGCCAGAGCCACCTGGATCCGGGCAAGCCGCCGCCGGCTCGCGATCACGAGGGCCGCGAGCGCGTAGGTCAGCAACGACAGCCCCAGCGCCCCGGTGATCCCGTGCCACAACGACAGGTGGACCGGCTCCACCCGGCCATCGAGGTCGTGCGCCGCGGCGTCGACCAGCGGCGAGAGCAATCCCCCCACACCCAGCCCGGCCACGACCGTGAGTGCCGCCAGCACGGCTGCAGGGGCGGCGAACACCCCGGCCGGCGGGGGCGCCGGCACCTGCTCGGCCTGCATCGTGGCCGCCGGCACCAGCAGCGTGGCGGCAAAGCGAACGCTGTAGGCGACGGTCAGCACGGAGCCCGCGACCAGGCCCGCGAGCGTCACGAAGCCACCGACACCCCCATGCAGGAAGGCTTCGTACGCCTCTTCCTTGGCGACGAAACCGACGAGAGGTGGCAGCCCCGCCATGGAGGCGGCCGACACGACCGTGATCACCTTCACCGGGCCCCAGCCGGGCCCGAAGCCGCGCAGCTTGCGCCGGTCCCGGGTGCCGGCCTGGTGGTCGACGATGCCCACCACCAGGAACAACGCGGCCTTGAACAGGGCGTGGGCCAGCAGCAGCACGCAGCCCGCCAGCGTCGCCTCGGGCCGGCCGACGCCCACGAGCACCAGCAGGAATCCGAGCTGGCTGATCGTCCCCATTGCCAGCAACAGCTTGAGGTCGTGCTGGCGCACGGCCCGCAGCCCGCCGAGGATCATCGTGACCAGTCCGACGACCGTCACGGCCGGACGCCAGGCCCCGACCCCGGCGAACACCGGCGCGAACCGTGCCGCCAGGATGATCCCCGCCTTCACCATCGTCGCCGAGTGGAGGTAGGCGCTCACCGGGGTCGGCGCCACCATGGCACCCGGCAGCCAGGCGTGGGTGGGGAACAGGGCCGACTTGGTCACCACGCCCGCCAGCACCAGCGCCAACCCGACGCCGACACTCCCGCCCGACGGGGGATCGGCCAGCATGGCGCTCAGCGAGTAGGTCCCCGCCGCCTGGGCCAGCACGATCAGGCCGCCCAACAGCGCCAAGCCGCCGGCACTCGTGACCAGCAGGGCGTGCTGGGCGCCCCCGCGGGCGGACGGGTTCGTGTGGTCCGAGCCGATGAGCAGCCAGGACGTGATCGACGTGAGTTCCCAGCACAGGTAGAGGAACAGCATGTTGTCGGCCACCACCAGGCCGAGCATCGATCCGGAGAACAGTACGAGCAGCCCGGCGATGCGCGCCGAGCGAGCGCTGGGGGCGAAGTAGCTCGCGCCGTAGGCCATGACCGCGACGCCGATCCCGGACACGATGAGCACCATGAGGAACCCGAACCCGTCCAGTCGCAGGTCGATGGCCAGGTTCAGCGGTCCCACCCAGGTGGCGGATTCGGTCGTCGGACGGCCGTCGAGCACGCCGGGAGCCTGGGTGGCGGCGTACACGACGGCGGCCACCATGGGTACGGCCCCCGCCAGGAATGCGGCGCGGCCGAGCCGCGCCGCAGCGGCGAGGATTGCCAACCCCACCACGAGGTGCGCCACGAGCAGGACGGTCACCCGCTCCCCCCGGCCCGGCCTGCGCCCTCGACATCAGGTGTGCGGGCGAGTGGTGAGGCAGCGGGCGTGAGAGCGTGCACAGCGATGTCGGAGAGGTCGTCGATGGGTGTTGCCGACCAGACTTCCCGGCGCGCCGAAGATGCAGGTTAGCCGGCCGCCCGGGACCCCCAGGCATCCGGGGGTGAGCACGGAACCAACTACCTGCCACACGTCTGCGGCCCCGTCTCGGACGGCTGCTGCTCCGTGACCTGTCGAGAGATCCCACCGTCCCAAAGGGGGTTCGGCGCTGCCTCGCCCTGCTCCTGACCTGGCCCTACCCGTCGACCTCGTCCCGGACTTCATCCCCGTCCTCGGCGACGCCGACGACCGGATCGCCGCCGCCGTCGTCCTCCGATCGGTCATCCGCATCGCCGGCCCACGCGCCCTCGAACAGCACTGGCACGGAACACCCAGCGGCCTTGACGTCGTACGCCTGCTCGCCAGGCTCGCCCGACCGCCAGCGTGCAGCCGCTCAGGACGCGACGCTACGACGTGTTTGTCGGTCCCCCCGGTAGCACGCCCCCGAGGGCCAGGGGCATGTGAGAACCCCATCTCGACGCGCTGATCACGAGCCGCACACTCTGGCTGTCGCGCCCGCGACCGGCCCTTGGCGGGACGCTCGTCACAGCGACAGGCCGGGCAACGGGACTGTCCGACGGTGTGTTTAACCGGGCGTGATCCGAGGGTCCGCGGCCGAGTGTCGCGGGCCGGGGAGGATCACGACCGTGACCACAACTTCTTCTGATTCTGTTTTGTCGGGCGGGCTGTCGGGGGCGGCGCAGAGCTCGTCGGGTCCTAGCGTGTCGCCGGTGGGCGACGAGCCGGCGATGCGGGACTGGGCGGCCGAGCTGGTCGAGCGGGCCCGCAGCGAGGGTGTCGAGCTGACCGGCGACAACGGCTTGTTGACCGCGTTGGTGCGCCAGGTGCTCCAGACCGGCCTGGAGGTCGAGATGACCGACCATCTGGGCTATGAACCCCACGCCACCGAGGGCCGGGGGTCGGGCAACAGCCGCAACGGCCGTTATCCCAAGACAGTGACGACTGAGGTTGGCACGGTCGAGTTGCGGGTCCCGCGGGATCGCAACTCGAGCTTCGCGCCGGTGACGGTGCGCAAGGGTCAACGCCGTCTCGATGGCCTGACGGGGAATGTGATCTCGCTGTACGCCCAGGGGATGACCACCGGCGACATCCAGGCCCATCTGGCAGAGATCTACGGAACCGAGATCTCCCGGGACACCATCAGCCGGATCATTGACGCCGTCGTCGAGGACCTCCTGTCGTGGCAGAACCGGCCCCTGGACCGCGTCTACCCGGTGCTGCTGATCGACGCCATCGTGGTGAAGATCCGCGACGGCCAGGTCGCCAACCGGCCCATCTATGTGGCCATGGGCATCAACCTGGACGGCGAACGCGACGTGCTCGGTTTGGGTCGGGCCCCCGGGCGGGGAGGGCGCCAAGTTCTGGATGAGCTTGTGAACCGAGCTCCGCAACCGCGGCGTGCAGGACACGTTGATTGTGTGCTGTGACGGCCTCAAGGGTCTCCCGGATGCCATCCGGGCTACCTGGCCACTGGCTGAGGTCCAGCTTTGTATCGTGCACCTGGTGCGTGGCCGGCCTGAACGATCTCGACGCCGAGCTCACCGATCGATGACCCGGAGCCTCAATTTGTGCGGTTCCGGCCTACAGCAGGGCGACAACCATAGGTGATCCGGCGACGAGCTCGGAGCGCCCGGCCGGGAAGCCGTCCGGGTAGGGTGGCGGTCGGAGCGCCGGGAAGTCTGGTCGGCAATCGGTAACGCCCGAGGAGGGCACAGATGCCGAGCCTCCGACTGCGTCTCGGGTTGGTTGTTCACGAATTGGTCCGGTTCGCTGCGTCACCGGTACGTCCGGGCGCCGCACTGCGGCTATCGGTCGCTGTGGCTGGGTTGGTGGTAGGGGTCGGCGTTCTGACTCTGGCGGTGCCGGTGCCGCCGGTCGCGGCGCAGGAGGCCGGCGAACGGCCGGTGCTGCGAACGACGGTTGACGGCCCGATCACGCCGGTCATCGCCGACCATCTCGCCGATGCGGTCGCACGAGCAGAGGGCGGAGCGTACGCGGCCCTGGTTGTCGAGCTCGACACGCCGGGCGGGCTCGACTCGTCGATGCGCGAGATCATCCAGGACTTCCTGGACGCCGAGGTGCCGGTTGTCGTCTACGTGAGCCCGCGTGGCGCCCGCGCCGGCTCGGCCGGCGCGCTCATCACGCTGTCGGCTCATGTGGCGGCGATGGCGCCCGGCACTGCCATCGGCGCCTCGACGCCGGTCGACCTCGAGGGCGGTGAGGTCAGCGACAAGGTCGTCAACGACGCGGCCGCCTACGCGGAGGCGATCGCCGAACTGCGTGGCCGGAATACGGAGGTCGCGGTCGACATGGTGCGCGATGGCCGCTCGCTGGCTGTCGACGAGGCCCTGGCGCTGGACGTGGTCGATTTCGTCGCCTTCTCGGTCCCGGACCTGCTGCGCCAGCTCGACGGTCGGGTCGTCGAGGTCGGCGACGACCCCCGCAGGGTGGCGCTGCGAACCGCCGGCGCCGACGTCGACGACTACCAGATGGGCCTGTTCCGGCGAATCCAGCAGACGTTGGCTGATCCCAATCTTGCGTTCCTGTTCCTGTCGCTCGGGACCCTCGGCATCATCTACGAGCTGGCGACCCCGGGCATCGGGGCCGGTGGAGTCGTCGGTGTAACGCTCATCCTGCTCGCTTTCTTCTCGCTGTCGGTGCTGCCGGTGAGCGTGGTGGGGCTTCTCCTCCTGCTCCTCGCGACCACGATGTTCGTCGCGGAGCTGTTCGCGCCCGGGGTGGGGATCGCCGCCGCGGGCGGCACCGCAGCCCTCGTGCTGAGCGGGATCTTCCTGTTCCGTGACACACCCGGCCTCGAGGTCAGCATGGCGGTGGTGGTGCCTGTGGCCGCGGTGGTCGGCGGTGCGGTGGTGGTCGCCGGTCGGCTGGTCCTCCGCTCCCGGCGAGCCCGGTCGACCCTGACGGGGTCCGGGCTGCTGGTCGGGCGGATCGCCACCGTCCGACGTGCCGGGGCAACGACGGGCCAGGCGTTCGTCGAGGGCGCATGGTGGAACGTGCGTAGCACAGGTCCTCCGCTCGACGAGGGGTCCGCCGTCCGCATCGTCGCGATGGACGGTCTCGACCTCGTCGTCGAACCCCACGGGGCCTCGGTCGCCGAACCCGACAACCAAGGACAGAACAACCATGACTGAAGCACTGCTGTACGGGATCGCTGGCGCGCTGGTGCTACTGCTGCTGATCGTCATCTCGGCCGTCAGGATCGTCGCCGAGTACGAGCGCGGTGTGATCTTCCGTCTCGGCCGCGTGATCGGGGCGAAGGGGCCGGGCCTGTTCTTCATCATCCCGATCGTCGACCGGATGGTGAAGGTCAACCTCCAGACGGTGACGGCCGACATCCCACCCCAGGACGTGATCACGAAGGACAACGTCACGCTGCGGGTCAACGCCGTCGCCTACTTCAACGTCGTCGATCCGATCCGGGCGGTCGTGGCCATCCAGAACTACCTGGTCGGCACGTCGCAGATCGCCCAGACAACGCTGCGCAGCATCCTCGGCCAGGTCGAGCTGGACGACCTGCTGCTCAAGCGGGACGAGATCAACCAGCAGCTCCAGCAGATCATCGACGATCTCACCAACCCGTGGGGCATCAAGGTCACGCACGTGGAGGTCAAAGACGTCGAGCTGCCCGAGACGATGCGCCGCGCCATGGGCCGCCAAGCCGAGGCGGAACGTGAGCGCCGCTCCAAGGTCATCCATGCGCAGGGGGAGTTCGAGGCCGCCGAGGCGCTCGGTCAGGCGGCGGGCGTGCTGGAGGCCCACCCGGCTGCGATGCAGCTGCGGGTGCTCTCCACCATGGTCGAGGTCGCCGCCGAGAAGAACTCGACGCTCATCTTCCCCGTCCCCGTCGAGGTGCTCCGGTTCGTCGAGGCGATGAGCGCCAAGGTGACGGAGGGGCAGTCGTGACGAAGACGGTCATGACCACCGGTGAGATCGATCTGCTGACCGAGGCCACGCTGGCCGAGCTCGCCCACCATCGCGGGCCAGCTCACATGTCGCTGTTCATGCCGACGCATCGAGCCGGTAGAGAGACGCGTCAGGATCCGATCCGGTTCCGGAACCTGCTCGGCCGCGCCGGCGCGCTCCTGGCCGCGCAGGAGGAGCTTCCGGCCCGGGAGACCGACGAGCTGCTGACACCCGTGAGCGAGTTGCTCGACGACAACGAGTTCTGGCAGCACCAGGCCGACGGCCTCGCCGTCTATGCGGCCCCCGGCCTGTTGCGCACCGTCCGGGTCCCGCTCGTCCTGGACGAGGAGGTCGTCGTCGGTCGCCGGTTCCGGCTCCGCCCTGTGCTACCCCTGTTGGCGGACGACGGGACGTTTTCCGTGCTAGCGCTCAGCCAGAACGACGTCCGTCTCTACGAAGCCACCCGGTTCACCATGGCCGAGCTGGCGCCGGGACCAATGCCGCCGAGCATGGCCGAGGCGCTCGCTCACGAAGATCCCGAGGCCCAGCTGCAGGTCAGGGCCGAAGGCCAGGCCGGCATGTTCCACGGCCACGGCGAGGGTGACGAGATCGACAAGC
>Ga0268386_10001979_pt1 | contig 14322 bp, 17 predicted proteins | sample RVTome_15_FD_200260 | JGI IMG/M metagenome (GOLD analysis project Ga0268386, IMG submission 200260) | Soil microbial communities from uranium-contaminated site in the Upper Colorado River Basin, Wyoming, United States - RVT150D86... ...
GGGAAAGTCGTCATAACGGTGTGACCTGATCGAACGAGCGCGCCACCCAGGTCGTCAATCATCGGTGTCGACCCAGGAACGACGGCGTATCGTTGCGGCCTGTTTGTTTCGGGTCAGACCCGGGGTTGGCTACGACCCTCGGTCTTGGGTGCCAGAGTCTGTCCCCCGGCGGTGGCTGCATGCTCCGCCCGGATTCCCAACCATCGACTAACCAACTTGGCTGGCACGGCTACGTTGAGGGCTGGACCCGTCCGGACGGATCAGACTCCGCGTTGTGGCGCTGACTTGCCCTTGGCCCTTTCGATAACCCTTTCGAGGGGTCGGTTGTGCGATCGGGAGCCCAACTCCTATCCCACGTCCGTACCACAGGAGGACCAGAAACGACCGGGAACAACCCGAACTGACCGGTGGCAGAAGCGCCTGGTACGGTTGGGTTTCGGCCGGTTTTCCCTGGTCAGCGGATACCTCGGAAATGGGGTGGCCTAGGTCTCATAACCCGAAGGTCGCGGGTTCAAATCCCACCCCCGCTACCAACAGAAAACCCAGGCGCTGCCTGGGTTTTCTGCCGTGATGGGCCGCTCTTCTACCGAGTCTTCTACCGGGTGGTGGGTCGTTCTGAAGCCAGACTGAAGCCGAACTACGTGGCTGCTGTTTTGTACACCAGAGCGCATGTCCGGCTTGGCGTAACCCCCGGGTTGCCCAACGCAGAGGTCGTCAGGCCTCGCAACCCTTGGCGACCGCAATGAATTCCTGAGCAGGGACTCGGCGACCGCTTTGCCAGACCGCCGTAGTACTGGTGAGCCATGCCTCGCTGGAACTTGTTGAAGGTCGTCAGGTCAAGCAGCTCGACGTTCGCGCCGCGTGTGAGTGTGACCTCGACGATGTCGCCCCGGATGAGGGCGCCTGGGTCGTATCTCAGGAACGGCGGGCCCTTTGATGCCATGTTGCAGGATTGCGCAGCTTGAGCGGCGCGGTGCAAGCACTCGGTAGTCGATGACGGAGTCCACCGGAGAGCTTCACGGTGGGCGATCCATGTTGCAGATTGCCCTCCCCGGCGCGGGTCGACGTCAGTGGCCGGGGCGTCCGAGTTGGTCGTGGGAGCTGCAGGCCGGACTGGCTCCCACGATCAGATCTAGATAATCGGACGCGAGCGAATCCCGACCGAAGCAGGCGCGGATCAGCTTGATGGTTGGGAGATTGGACTGGCGCGAGCGATCACATATCGGGGCTGCCCTTCGTCGTCGCGGACGACGAGGGCCGAGGTGACTGCGCTGACGAGCGTTCCATCCTTGCGGCGTAGCTTGCTCACACGGGCATGGGTGGCATCGGTAGCCGCCAACTCATCTCTTCGCTCGGCCCGATCTTCCTCGCTGCTGATCGAGAACGTGGCAGCGGAAGCACCGACCAACTCGCCATCGTCGTACCCGAGCAGCTCGCGGAGCTTGCCGTTCACCTTCACGATCGTGCCGTCGAGCAGGACGATCGCCATCGCCGTCGGAGACTCGTCAAACGCGAGAAGCGACGCGCCCATTGCCGCGCCGTCAGTGGCGTCGGGGGACCCTTCCACCAGCTGGCGGAACTCATCAGGCGGCCGGTCGAGTTCAGCGAGCGTGTAGCCGATCACCTCCGCTATGAGTAGGACATTGTCGATCGATGACGGTCGGCCGTTGAGGAATCCGCGCACGGTGCCCGGCGCTAGCCCGGTCAGCGCCGCGACCGCTACCACATTCTGCCGCTGCTTTGCAAGGGCATGGCGAACGTTCTCGCGGAGCCACGCGCCGTGATCCGTGGCTCCGGCCCTGAGCAGCCGACGTACATCCTGAACGAAATCCCCTGGGGTCATTGACGCCCGGAGATCGTCCAAGGTCGGGGTGGCATCAGGTTGGCTCATTATAGGGGTACCTCAGGTTGACTCCTTATACCGGTGCAATATCTTGACACATTCCATTGGATCATGTAATAGTACCCTCATCAACGAGCCGTTGCGACTTCTTTTCTCGTCCGAACAACGACTGCGAGAAGAAGAGCGCGTCAGCGGCCACTACGTCTGGGAGGACGAATAATGAAGGTAACCGCGGCGAAACTCATTCGTTCGGCAGGTCTGTCCGCTGTGGTGGCCGGGCTGCTCTACATCACTATCCAGTTCATTCATCCCGAAGAAAACCTTGCAGCTGTTTCCACGGACTCATGGGTAATCGTGGCACTGCTTACGGTGGCTTTTGCCGTTCTCGGCTTGGTCGGCGTGACCGGTATCTACCTTCGACAGACGGAAGAATCCGGCATCCTCGGGCTGCTCGGCTTCCTTTGCCTCGGGCTGTTCTTCTTGCTCCCAATTGCATTCTCGTTTGCCGAGGCCATGATCCTGCCTCTGATCGTTAATGATGCTCCTGGGTTCGTTGAGAACTTCAATGGGCTCTTCAACGGGGAAGGCACCGACGGCACCCTCGGAGCGCTGGAATCGATCGCCACAGTCGCCGGCGGGCTGTATCTCTTGGGTGGAGCGCTGTTCGGTATCGCAGTGTTCCGCGCCCGAATCCTATGGTCGTGGGCAGCGATACTTTTGATAGTCGGCGCCGTAATCGCGCCTCTCACCGCCCTAGTTCCTCATGAAGTGGGCAGGTTCGCTGCCCTCCCTGTGGGTGTGGCTTTGGTCGGGCTTGGTCTCTCACTCTGGTCCGACCGGCGAGAACCAGCCGCAGCTGAAGCGTCAGAAACGCCAACGTTTCAGCCCGACCCAGTCGCGGCCGGCTAGTTCACTCACCCGCCCTGCGAAAGGACACCGATTGTGACCACAACCAGACGACTGGCTCTTGCTGCGGGCGTCTTCTACCTGCTGACGTTCGTCTTCTCGATCCCCGCCTTCTTCCTGTATGAACCAGTGCTGACAGACCCGGGTTACATCGTCAGCAGCGGAGGGGCCGACACCCGAATCATCCTCGGCGCCACCTTCGAGATGCTCACTGCGCTCGCGGGCATCGGCACCGCGGTCGCGGTGTACCCGGTGATCAGGCGACAGAGCCAAGCCGCGTCGCTCGGCTTCGTCACCACTCGCATCTACGAAGCCGCCGTGATGCTCATCGGCGTCACTGCCCTGCTCGCCATCGTCAGCCTCCGCCAGGATGGCATCGCGGCGGGCACAGACAATGCGGCGATGACCGCGGTCGCCCAGATGCTGGTTGCGGTCCGTGATCACACGGCTCGCCTCGGCCCCGGCCTTGTCCCTGCCCTCAACGCATTGTGCTTCGGCTACGCGCTGTACCGCTCCCGACTCGTGCCACGCATCATTCCCGCGCTGGGGCTCATCGGGGCCCCCCTGCTCTTCGCGTCGGCGCTCGGAATGGTGCTTGGCCTCCATAGCGATCAGTCAGTGTTCGCGGCTATCGCGCTCGCCCCGATCTTCATCTGGGAGCTCTCGGTCGGCCTGTGGATGACGTTCAAGGGCTTCAAGCCCTCGGCGTTGGCCGCCCTTGGCTTCGACACGGGGGAGGTTGGCGAGTCGACGGCGCCATCCCGCTCGCGAACCGCTGCGGCCGACGCGGTGGTGTGACATGACCTCCACACGAGTCCCTGCTGTACAAGTCGCGTCTAGTGCCACGAGTCCTTCCTGTGCTCGGACTCATCGGGGCGCCCTTACTCATCGCCGGCACGATCGGCACGATGTTCGGCGCCTGGGAACCAGCGTCCACGCAGACCGTGATCCTCACACTCCCCATTGCGACCTGGGAGTTTTCGCTGGGCGTCTACTTGATCGTGAAGGGGTTCCGGCCCTCACCGATCACAGCTGGCATGGCCAAATGACAACGCACGACCACGACCATCAAGCCCTTCCCGATCTACGTGTAGCGGAGACATCGAAGTGACCACACGACCACAGAGCTACCCAGCCCGCTTGACCATCGACTATCCCGAGAAACTGGACCGGGTCTCCACCTTCTTCCGGCTCATCTGGACAATCCCGATACTCGTCATCCTCTCCTTGCTCACCGCGACCGCCAGCGACACCGTCACAGTGATCACCGACAGCGGCGAGGTGCTGTCCAGGGTCACGACGACGGGCTTGGGGATCACCGGCGGGCTGTTCGTGGCGACGATGCTGATGATCGTCTTTCGGCAGCGATACCCGCGCTGGTGGTTCGACTTCGCCCTTGCTCTAAACAGGTTCTCGAATCGGGTCGGTGCCTACATGGGGCTTCTCACCGATCGGTATCCGTCGACCGAGGACGAGCAATCGGTGCATCTCGACCTCGACTACCCGAATGTGGAACAGGACCTGAACCGCTGGATGCCGTTGGTGAAGTGGCTGCTGGCCATCCCCCACTACATCGTCCTCGCCGTGCTGGTGGTGGGAGCGATCTTGGCCATCCTCATCGCCTGGTTCGCCATCCTCTTCACCGGTCGTTACCCACGGGCACTCTTCGACTATGTGGTCGGGGTGGGGAGATGGGCCCTGCGAGTACAGGCCTACGCCACTCTGCTCATCACCGACCGATACCCACCGTTCAGCCTCCAATGAACCGAGCAAGAAACGAGACGACATGACCGTAGACCCACTAGTCACCCCGATATCTGACAGACCCGTGGCAGGCCCCGCGTCGAACAACTCCAAACCTCGGGGCGTCAAGATGCGAGCCATCGTCCAGGACGCTTACGGCTCGAGCGACGTTCTGCGTTCTGCAGAAATCGACCGGCCCGAGATCGCGGCGAACGAAGTGCTCGTCGAGGTGGCAGCGGCCGGGATGGACCGAGGTACTTGGCACCTCATGGCGGGCAAGCCGTACCTGATGCGGATCATTGGTTTCGGATTCCGACGCCCCAAGAATCGGGTGCCCGGCCTGGACGTAGCCGGCACGGTCGCGGCGATCGGGTCTGAGGTGACAAGATTCAGAACCGGAGACGAGGTGTTCGGTATGAGCCGGGGCTCGTTCGCAGAGTTTGCTGCAGTTCGTGAGGACAAGCTCGCTCACAAGCCGGCCAATCTCAGCTTCGAGCAGGCCGCTGTGGTCCCAATCTCAGGGGGGACCGCCATCCAGGCACTGCGCGATTCCGGACGGGTCGAAGGCGGGCAGAAGGTCCTGATCATCGGTGCGTCAGGCGGTGTTGGCACCTACGCCGTGCAGTTGGCCAAGGCATTCGAAGCTGAAGTCACCGGTGTGAGCAGCACTCCAAAGGTCGAACTGGTTCGCTCCATCGGCGCCGACCACGTCGTCGACTACACACGGGACGACTATCTGGACGGCTCTGAGAAATACGACCTCATCCTCGACATCGGCGGAAACAACCGTCTATCTCGGCTTCGGCGAGCGCTTACTCCCAGGGGGACGCTGGTGATCGTCGGCGGGGAGGAGGGTGGCAGCCTCACCGGAGGTTTCGGCCGCCAACTCCGCGCCTTGGTGGTGTCGATGTTCGTAAGACAACGACTGACAATGCTTGCTTCTAAGGAGCGCCACACGGACCTCGAAGCGCTGCGCCCGTTCCTCGAGGCCGGCCAGGTGACTCCCGTCATCGCCCGGACCTACTCGCTAGCCGAAGTGCCCAATGCCATGAGGCATCTCGAAGCCGGGCTGGCGAAAGGAAAAATCGCCTTCGCGGTTCAACTCCATTCAACGGGAGACGGAACACCGAAAACGAAAGTGCACACCTGATGTCGCGCCGAACAGGCGGACTACCAAAAAACATTGGCGCATCAGCGCCGGGGGCAGCATCAGTTTGAAGGACGGCCAGGACTCCGACTGCTCGGTGCGCTCTGTGCATGTTCGGGACCTGGTCCTTCTCACCCGACGCCAGCTTGCAGTGGGATCGGGTTCATCGTGACCACAGTTCCGACGACGCCCACACGCGACGATGCGGGCGGGAAGGGCACATCCCGCCCTGACCCCGGACCAAGACAGCTCATTGGTTTGATCGTTGCTGCTTCGCTGTTCATCGGACTCGTCGTTGGTCTCCTTCTTGTTGCCGCCCCGACCACTCCGGCAGAGGAGAGCAAGGTCACGGGAGCGCTCTTACTCGGATTCGCCTTGGGCTGGGCGATGCTGGCCATTCTCTCCGTACGGTTCAGTGATCAGCCGCAACGTTGGGCGGTTGTCCCGGCGGTGTTTATGGGAGTTGGGGGTCTTCTCCTATTGGCGTTCGGCTCCCCAGCGCACGGCACCCTGAAATGGGTGTGGCCCCCCGCCCTGCTGGTGTTGGTCGTGTGGATGTTCATCCGCTCCCGTCAGCAGCTGCACAGCCGAAGCCGATGGCTGCTCTACCCGGTATTCGCAGTACTTCTCCTTGCCTCGATCGGGGGCGCCTATGAGACGGCGAGCGAGGCGGTGGATCAGAACGACTACCCGATGACCGGCGAGTTGATCGACGTTGGTGGGCACAGCCTGCACCTGCGCTGCAGTGGCTCAGGCAGTCCAACCGTGATCCTCGAACCAGGTGCGGGCGAGATGTCGTCGGGACTCGCATGGATAGAGCCGGTTGTGGCTGGCGACACGCGGGTCTGCGTGTACGACCGTGCGGGGCGGGGTTGGAGCGAGGCTGCGGATGCTCCAGAGGACGCCGCGGGGATTGCCACCGACCTGCACACCCTGCTCGAACACGGTGACGTGCCGGGACCGTATCTTCTGGCCGGCCACTCCTTCGGCGGCCTCTATGTACTCACATTCGCTGCCCTGTACCCCGACGAGGTCGCCGGGATGGTCCTCGTGGACTCAACCGCTCCCGCATCGACGACGACACTCGCACCGGCAAGACCCGGTGACAGTGGCTCCTACGACCTCCCGGCGCACATCTCTGCGCTGCTCTCGTCGACGGCTCGACTCGGGGTGGGGCGCCTGCTGGCCCAGTCAGACTATGGCAGCCTGCCGCCCCAGTCCCGCGACGAGGCGCGGGCCAGCCTCGCCACCCCCAGCCACCTCCAAAGCGCCATTGACGAGTACTTACTGGCCAATGCCTCGACGGTGCAAGCTGCCGCTTTGACTGACTTTGCCGGCAGGCCCCTGGTCGTGTTGACGGCCGGGAGCGGGAGCAGCGCCGGTTGGATGGCAGACCAGGATCACCTGGCCACATTGTCAACGAATAGCTCACATCGGGTGATTGAGGGCGCCACCCACGCAGCGCTGCTCCATGACGAGCAATACGCGGCCCAGACCACCGAGGCGATCCTCGACGTGGTCTCATCTGTCCGGAACGGAACTCGTCTCGTTGGAGAGTCATGAATCGGCGAGACCATCAAACAAAGACGACATTCTCGGAAGGAGTTCTCTCATGACACGCCAGCACACGCCGAGGGAGACCGTTGCCTATGACCCGGGCACCCGAGGGCTGGCCATTCTCATTGGGGTCTTGTTCCTCGTCGCGACGCTGACATTCTTGGTCGGCGATGCCCTGATCACATCTGCGTTCGATGCTTCCGGCTCATTGGTCGAGGGGAGCGATCTCGCCGTGGGGGCGGCCTTGATTTGCATGTGCGCGATCGCTGTGGCCGTGATCGGAGTGACCGCGTACAGGGTGCTGCGGAGTCGGCAGCCCGGATTGGCTATGGGATATCTGATTCTTCGAATCCTCGAGGGTGTCGTCATCGTGGTCGTCGCCGGTTTCATGGTGGCGACCAGCGAACTCATTGGCTATGAGGCTGCGATTTATGTCTTCACCGGGGTTGGTGGCCTGTTGTTCGCGTTCGCGCTCGATCGTTCGGGGTTGATCCCCTCTTGGCTGGCGCGTCTGGGCATCGTCGGATACCTGGCGATCACTCTCGCAGCGCCAATCGACTTCTTTGGGGTCGCCTCGCTCGACTCTCCTGTTGGGATGCTCTTGTACGTCCCTGGCGCCCTGTTCGAGCTCATCCTTCCGATCCTGCTGATCGTGCGAGGTTTCCGGCTAGTCGGCGACGACCCCGGCAGAATGACCCCTCGTTCGCGCCGTCAGGTCGCGGCCTGACCGTCAGACCGATCCGTGCATTCTCCAGTGGCCGCGGGCGCTGACTCAACCATTCTGCGGCCACACATCGGGCGGCTTACCAAGCTCAGGCCTCGCCTCGCGCTGGCGGGAGCCGCCGTTGTTTGTGTCTTCAGCATCATTGGAGCTTTGCCTTCCACCTATGCACTGCCGCTGGTCGGTGTGCTCACCGCATGGAGCGCGAATTCCGACGCCACAGCGGCGCGGGCGCTAGCTCCAAGTTCACGCAACCTGATCATCGGTTCGCTGGCACTCGCCGCTTTGACTGTCGTGTCATTCCAGAGTCAGCTGGAACGACTCCTGATCGTCTCTTTCGGAACGGATCTGCCCTCGGCGATCGTCACCCTCCTCGCGGTCGGAGTGCTCGCTCTACCCGTGGTAATGGCCGAATCGAGTAGCCGAATTGCTGACCTGCCTGCTGACCGAATGGTCTGGAGCAAGCGGAACCTGATACTGGCCCTAACCGGGCTGGTCACCGTTGCTACCTGGCATGCCACGGTCGGACTGAGCTTCGTAGTCCTTGCTGCATTGGTCTTGGGCCTTCCTGTGGTTCTGGTGGCATCGCGGATTCGCCACGCGCGACATGGGGTGTTGGAGCTGGGGTTCTGGCGGAACCCGCTAAGGCGCGGATGGGGTATGCACAGACTTCAGCTGCTCAACATCGTGCTGTTTGTCGCAGTAATGGGTTTGGTGGCGTTGGCGGGCACCTTCGACATCATTCGGCTCTATCTGCCGGTCGGGGGATACCCGCTCTTTCAAGTGGCGTTCGTCGCGGGACTCGTCACGTTGGTAATCCTGGCTCTAGTTCCGCTCTCCCATGTGTACTGGGGCACCAACCTGGCTGTTGCCGCTGGTTCGGTGTTCCTCGCCGTACAGCTGATCACGATGTTCCAGCCACCCACGGATCCGGTGACAATCGGGTCTCCCCTCAGCGAGGAGTGGTTCGTCTCCCAGGGAGGACGCGCCGAACTGGTCAACTACCACTATGTCACTTCGGCTCAGCGCGATGCGTTCGACATCGTCCAAATCGTCGACGGTCGCACCCACCAGCCTGGAAGCACGAACCTGGACAGCTACCACATCTTCGGTGCCCCTCTACTAGCCCCGGAAAGTGGAGTGGTGACCTCGGTCGTCGACGATCTTGCCGATCAACCGATCGGGTCAGCAGACTACGAGCACCAGGCGGGCAACCATCTCGTAATCGACATCTCCGAGGGGCGCTATCTCATGCTCGCCCATTTGCGCGAGGGCAGCATCAAGGTCGAGGTTGGGGACCGCGTAACAGCAGGGCAGGTCATCGCTCAAGTCGGTAATTCCGGCAACACGACCGAGCCACATGTCCACATCCAGGCTCTGAACCTTCCCTGGTTTGAATTGGCCGACGAGGACATAGTCGAGTTGCTACGGACCGTGCGCACCTACCCGCTGGTGCTCAGCGACGTGCTTCTCACTCGCAACGGATCAAAGTCTGAGCCTGCTGTGGTTGACCCGCGCCGCGGCGACTTCGTCAGGCCGGTGCCCTGACATGTGCCCACGCACCTCGGCTGAGTCGCCGACTGACCATGTTGGCTTCGAGGACCCGATACACAGACTTCGAAACTCTGATCGCGTTCCCCGAGAGCGGTCAAGTCACTTCGGTGATCGACAGGACCTGCACCTTGGCCAACGTGCCGATGCCATGGGTCACCTCGATGCCGGACAAGCCCGTGGAGATGCCATCAACCTCTGACCGCGAGTCAGATCGCATAGCAATAGGAGACCCCAAGTGCCATACCAGCAAGGAGTCGAGCCCGCATGAGTTCGATCAGAACCAGTGGATTGACCAAGGACTTTGGCGGTTTGCGAGCCGTCGACAACCTCACACTCGACCTCCCGCGTGGAGGGGTGACCGGCTTCGTCGGACCCAACGGATCCGGCAAGAGCACCACGATCCGAATGCTGCTGGGATTGATGAAGCCCACAAGTGGAAAAGCCGAGGTCCTCGGACATCCGATTACAAACCCCTCGGCCTACCTACATCGTGTGGGCGCCCTCATCGAGTCGCCGGCGTTCTACCCCTCATTGACAGGGGAGGAGAACCTACGGGTATTCGCCACGTTGCGCGGGTGCGACCGGGCCCGCATCACCGAAGTGCTAGGGATAGTCGGGTTGGGTGACCGGGGCGCTCACAGGTACAAGACGTACTCGTTGGGCATGAAACAGCGGCTCGGGATCGCCCTCGCCCTACTCCCGGATCCCGATCTGCTGGTGCTCGACGAGCCGACAAACGGCCTAGACCCAGTGGGAATCGTCGAGATCCGAAACCTATTGATGGAACTCGGAGCGGACGGCAAGACCGTCTTCGTCTCGAGTCACCTCCTGGCGGAGATCCAAGCGGCGTGCGACTCGATCGTGATGATCGATCGTGGCGGTGTCCTGTTCAGCGGGACGATGGCGGACCTCCTAAGTCGCAACTCGCCGACCATCCGGGCCGCCGCCGAAGACGACTCCGACAATGCCCGGCTCATCCAGCTGGCGGCCGACGCCGGTTATCTCGCGACAAGGGTCAACGGCGCCATCGAGATCGAGGCTCCCGGACACTGGGCTCCCACTCTCAACCGTCTCGCCTGGCAATCGGGCATAAACCTCAGGGAACTACAGGCAACGTCGTCGAATCTGGAGCATGCCTTCTTCGCGATGACCGGCAACGACAAGAAAGGGACCGAGTAATGCGCGCCTTCCGGTCGGAATGGTTCAAGCTGACCCGAGGCAACACGCTTCTCGGTTTCGGAGGAGCGATGGTTGGCTTGACGCTGCTGTTCACGGCACTGGCGTTCCTCAGCGTCAGTGGAGCCGACGTCGACCTCGATGGAGGAGAATCCGAAGCCTTCGTGACTGCGGCAGTGCTGTCAGCCTCCGACGGCTCGATCTTCGCCGTCACCAACCTGGCATCGATGCTCGGTATCGTCGCTTTGGCACTCTTTGCCTCCAGCATGGCGGGCGAATTCAACAAGGGCACCATCCGGATGCTGTTCGTGGCTGAACCCAACCGGATCAAAGTGCTGGCAGGCAAACTGGCCGCACTGGCTTCGTTTGTGGCCGTGGGAGTGGCGGCAGCCATGACGGCCAGCATCGGCATCGGAGCACTGCTCGCCCCGAGTGCAGGAGTCGACACCTCCAACTGGTGGACCACCGAAGGGCTGACTGCCATCGGTCTCACCTACGTGAACGTCACCGGAGCCGTGCTCGTACCAGGACTCATCGGAGCCGCCATTGCCATTCTCACCCGGTCGTCAGCCATCGCCATATCTGTCGTGGCCGCGTATTTCATCCTTGGCGAGGCTCTGATCGCCGGCTTTTGGGACACTTTGGCTCAATGGGGCCCGTCCGCAGTTTCGAATGCCCTTGCCGTCGGCGGTATAGGAGGCGCGGGGATGATGGGGGGAGCCGCCCCTGTCGTCGCCTATGCAACGGCGGCCACCCTCGCTCTCGCCTACGCAAGCGTGAGCGTGGCGGTCTCCGCGGCGATTCTGGTAAGAAGAGATGTGACCAGTTGAGCGCCGCAGCATTGACGCTGACCCGCTGCGAACCACGGGAGCTGGGCGAGTTGCTCCTCGGGCTCAGATCAGGAGACGCAAACACATGAGCCATTGCATTTGCATCGAGTGAGACGACAACTGAGAGACGTCGGGCTCGGCGCGTCGGGTGACCCCTACCAACGCGGCGAAGCCCACGAATACACCTGCGATCTCGGCGATCGTCACGAACCGGACTACGTCTTCCACCATTTCCAACCCACATCGGTCGCGGATATGACCGACTACTTCCACACGGTTGGCTGCCGATCATGAAGGCCATTGTCCTGAAGGGGGCAGGTTCGCCGGACCGGCTCGTCCTGGCAGACGTGCCCAAGCCGGTTCCAGAATCGAACGAGGTTCTCGTCCGGATCCATTCGACCAGCGTCACCCGCGGCGACGTCGTCATGCGCAAGATGCCCCGGCTGGTGGCCCGGCTCGTCGGGGAGACGCCGAAGTCGATACCGGGGTACGAATTCGCCGGAGAGGTCGAGGCCACCGGTGAGAAAGTCGTCGAGTTCAAGATCGGGGACCGTGTGTTCGGCACGACCAGTGGTCTGACTCAGGGTTCCTAACGCCGAGTACCTTTGCGTGCCGGCGAACGTCATGTCGTCGACGACAACGGCGTCGCCGTAACTCTTGGATACGTTCTCGAACTCCAGCGTGTACATAGTGTGACTTTCTCGGGTCTGACTTTGGCCCTAGGGTCGGTCACCTTCCCAACACAATCCCGACGCCTCGCGTAGTGAGTTCCAGTCGCCCCCTCACGGAAACGTCTCCACCCATCCAGGGTTAGCCTGAGAATCATCCGAGCCCAGGACGCTGGAGCGGGGTCGAGCGGGAAAATCGCTCTTCCGTTAGGGTGGCCAGAAGTGGCTGGCCAGAGCCGCTTCCGCCCACACCAACCCGCGTGTCCAAGGAGTGTCATGGTCTCGACCACGTTCACCGCTGTCCAGATCGCTTCCATAGCGGCAGCCGTCCTAGTTGTTGGCGTCGCGGCGTTCCAGGTCGCACTCGCATTCGGTGCACCTCTCGGCGATGCGGTGTTCGGGGGTAAGGCACCCACCCAAGACGGGGTGCTGAAGGGACGATTCCGGGTGATCGCTGCCTTGCAGGCATTGATCCTCCTGCTGATCGCCTGGGTGCTACTGGCAAGGACGGGCGTTGTGACCATCCCATTTCTCAGCGGAGACACTCTTGTCTGGCTTACCTGGGTGATAGTGGTGTTCTTGGCTCTCAATACGTTCGCCAACTTCGCTGCGCCGCACCCCGTCGAACGTTGGGTCATGGGAACCATCACCCTCACTACATCTGCTCTGGGGGTGTTCATTTCCCTTACTGCCTAGCAAGCGATGCGTAGGAGCCGAACTGTATGAGCCTTGTGGCTCCATCATCCGGACATCGCAGAAGACGACAAGTCCGTCTTCTGGACTCAACTTCCGGCACTGGGCTTCCAACGCGGAGACGCACCTCTCGGGCCGCTTCTCGCTTCGAGCCCCTCTGTACGTCGGACGACCCCTCATTGAGACTCGGAATCGGAAGGCCTCTAGGACTCGAGGATTCGCTTCAACTCGTTGAGATTGTCGGCCACCGCGGCCTTGATTCTCGAGCTGGCGAGTTGGCCGACGGTACCGGCGAGGCCACGCGGTCGAAGTATCACGTCATTGGTGAGCATGGTCCCGCTTGGGTGCGGCTCGAGGATGTATTCCATCTCTGCGTCGAAGGGACCCAACACGCCTCTGATCGTCACGTGCCCGGGCGGTTCGAACGCGGTGACCTCGAAATCCTCTTCGCTGGGAGCCGGCAGCGTTCGGCGCTGCCGGTAGGTGGCGCCCACCGTCACTGGTCCTTGAGAGGTCTTCTCGGTCTGGGCAATGGCGTAGTTCCACGTCGGGATATTTTCGAAGTCGGCCAGATACGCGAAGACGGCGTCGACGGGCCTTGCGATGTCCACTTGGCTTAGAAAGTGCAACTGGGAGTCCTGGTACGTGGCACGAAGAGACTATCGACGACCCGTCGATGAAGTCGCGGCCAACGAATCGGATTAGGGAGTCGGTGGCGCCGACCACTACCTGCATCACCGTCGCTCTTGGATACGTCCTCGAACTCCAGCTCCGTACTCCACGGCGATGTTGCCACGCTAGGGCTTCGTGAGGAAGATGTATTTGGAGCGCGAACGAGCAGTGCTGGATGCCCGTAGGCCACCTCGAACTTGTCGAAGGTGGCACTTGGCGGCACCATATTCGGACGACATAGGAAAGGTGGATACTCAAGGGGCCCCGACCTGGTCACCATGTCACAGCGCACCCTATCCAGGACCCTTTCGACCACCCTTTCGGGCCTCCTGCTCTTCGTCGGACACGCCGGAGCCATCCCACATCCGTACCACAGGAGGACCAGAAAGGACCGGGAACAACCCGAAACCACCGGGGGCGGAAGCGCCTGCTACGGTTGGCTTTCGGCCGGTTTTCCCTGGTCAGCGAGCACCCCAGAAACGGGTGGTGCTAGGCCTCATAACCCGAAGGTCGCGGGTTCAAATCCCGCCCCCGCTACCACCAGAAAACCCAGGCGCTGCCTGGGTTTTCTGCCGTATCGTTAAGCCCCCAGCAGGTCCAGGACGCGGCCCTTTGATGCCAAACTGATGCCGAGCGTCGCGTTTGCTCTGACCGGCTCGCTTCAGGCGTTCTCATTACGAAGCGAGGAGGTCGCCCGCCGTGACCACACGCCGTGGTGGCTCTGAGTTCCGCAGCCGCCCTGGATTCCCCGCCATGTAGTTACGGACCTCGTATCAGCCGCGTGACTCATCGCCTGGAACGGTCAGTCCCCC